>WNFX01007703.1_pt1 | contig 10084 bp, 10 predicted proteins | sample 5400111 | NCBI WGS metagenome assembly WNFX01 (sample SAMN13153363, study PRJNA577476) | soil metagenome | isolation source: 40 cm soil or saprolite under grassland replicate 1 | place: USA:California | collected 2016-06-15 | reverse complement strand
GACCGCCAGCCGCTCTTCTTGAAAACAAGGTCATCTCATTATCTCCTTCATGTTGTTCACTGCGCAATCAACCACAATGAAGTGCTGGTTCATGGCGACACATTTCTAAGACTCGCGCCAAGCAACGGTATTCCGTGTTTTGAACTAATCGTGATCAGCGTCACGTTGTACCGGCGCTGTCGAAGCGCGGTATGACCCCCGAGACCGTGTTCGCATTCAGCCCGCCACAATTGAACGGCTTAGATACTGTGCTTCTTTGAATTGTTGCCGGGAATAAGCAGCGACCTAGGTCGTGAACTCATAAACGCGCAGCCAGAGGCGGATTGATGCCAGCTGGACGAACGCCAGGTAGTTGGCCGCGAGTTTGTCGTAGCGAGTTGCGATGCGTCGGCAATGCTTGATCTTGTTGAAGAACCTCTCGACGCGGTTGCGCGCACGATAGAGGTAGGGACTGAAGCAGATGGGCTGCCGGCGATTGCATTTCGGCGGAATGTTGGCCCATGCACCTTGTTCGTTGACGAGTGCTCTGATCCAGTCGGCATCGTAGCCTCGATCAGCGAGCACCATGGTCCGAGGAGTAAGACCGCTCAGCAACGTTGAGCAGAGCCGGTTGTCGTGAACTTGGCCAGCCGTGATACCCAACCGTAGGGGCAATCCCTTACCGTCAACGACCACATGCAGCTTACTGGTCAGGCCACCCCGCGAGCGTCCTACGGCTTGGTTGCCGCTGTCGGCGATGCAGGCATGCTGGTGGACGCGCACCATTGAGGTATCGATCATCTGCACAGCAGCATCATGTGCGCGTGTCAGCGCCTGCAGGATCCTGTCCCAGATGCCGGCCCTTCGCCAGCGAACGAACCGATTGTAGCAAGTGGTGCGGGGTCCATAGATGGTTGGGAGATCCCGCCAGGGAGCGCCAGATCGCAATACCCAGAAGATGCCATTGAGGACGCGCCGATCATCGACGCGGGGTATGCCGCGCGGCTTGGTAGGGAGCATCGCACGAATTATGCCCCACTCGTTGTCGGAGAGCTCATACCGCATGATTGCTGCCTCCGGTTGAAGGCTGCAGCATTTCATGCAAGTACGTCAGGTAGTAGCTCGACGTCGCAACTCGGGTCGTAGCACTTCGCGTTTTGACCCTGGCTGTGTGAGAACTCATACATCCGCGAAATGTGGAAAATACAATTCTCCAACACGGTGTCGCGCCGTATGGGCGCAGCAAGAAATGACTCTTATGATGCACAATTCCTTCGAGATACTTCTACGCGCGCGTCGGACGCTGGAGTTTTCACACGGCCAAGACCCGAATCGGACCTTGCGGCCGGCCCGTAGCGGCCAGCATGCGTCGGCGCTCGGGAATGACGGCCCATGCAGCACGAGGCGACCCCTTTAGCTCGCGAGCTGAATGCGCGCGCAGAAAGTTCTCAGTGCGCGGTGAAGCCGCCGTCGACCGGCAGACCGACCCCGATCACGAAACTCGCGCCCGGGCTGCATAGCCACAGAACAGCAGCCGCCACCTCCTCGGCCCGGCCGAGGCGGCCGATCGACTGCTCCTTCATGATCTCGGCCATCGCGTCAGCCTGACCTTCGAGCATGTCGGCAACCATCGGCGTGTCGATCGCGCCGGGGCAGACCGCGTTGATGCGGATGCCGCGTGGAGCATATTCGACACCCGCGCTTTTGGTCATTCCGAGGACGGCGTGCTTGGTGCCGTGATAGGCTGCGCGCTGCGGGAGGCCGACGAGACCGCCCAAGGACGAACAGTTGACGATCGCGCCGCTGCCTTGATCGCGCATCACGCGCAGCTCGTGCTTCATGCAGGCCCAGACCCCCCGCTGGTTAACCGCGGTGACGCGCTCGAAATTCTCGATCGGCTCGTCGGCGGCGTCCGACGGCGGCACCTGGATGCCGGCATTGTTGAACGCCATGTCGAGCCGGCCGTACTCTGCGACCGCGCGGTCGACCATCGCGGCCACCTGCGCCTCGTCGGCGACATCGCAGGCGATGCCGATCGCGGTGCCGCCCTCGAGGACGATCCGCTCGGCCTCCTTCGCGGCGAGATCGCCGTCTATGTCGGCTAGCACGACGGAGGCGCCGCTCTGGGCGAACATCCGCGCCGTTGCCAGCCCCATGCCTTTGGCGGCGCCCGTGACCAGAGCCACCTGCCCTTTGAAATCGTAGATCGGGTTCATCAGAATCTTCACTCAGCTTCGATCATTTGATCAGCACCGTAGGATCGGGTTGAACGCCAGCGAAACCCATCAAATTTCCACGGATGAGCAGTGGGTTTCGCTTCGCTCAACCCACCCTACGAGCTTGCGAGCATCTTGGCGGTCTCGCCGGCGGCAAAGTCTCATTTGATCCTTTCAACGCGGACGCTGACCGGACCGGGCCGATCAAAAATAGAAACGTCATCGGTCACTCGGCCGATTAAGATAATCCCCGGCTGAGGAACGCGGCCGTCGCGGTAGTAGATCACAAAGTGATTGGAACTCCAGAGTCCCAGCGTCCCGCTCGAGAAATCGAGCTGCCGCTCGACCGCGGGCAAGGGCGAAGGCAGATTGCCGGTCTTTTCCTGACGGAGGTGGTCGCGCATTTCGATCGTGAGTGGCAGCATCTGGACCAGCGATCGGGTCGCGTTGTTGTCGACCAGCTCGGCAGTGACCTTGCCCCAGTCGGAGGAAATCAGAATGCGCTCTTGTGCCATTGCAGGTCCAATCAATCCGAGTGTGATGACGAAAGCTCTCCAAGAGCAGTTTAAACATTCGACATCAGCTCCTTTTGTCTTGTAGCTCCTTCCCGGTGAAGCAGGCAGGGCGCCTTTCTAGTGATAAGTCAGCGGGCGCGTTTTTCAAAAACCTCCTTCGCAACCGGCATCGCCGAGAACACGTTGGGCCATCCCACGTAGAAGGCGAGATGCGTGATGGCCTCGGCGATCTCGGGCTGCGTCAGGCCATTGTTCATCCCGATCGGTATATGGCCGGTCAGCTGCGCGACCTGACCGTTGGCGATCAGAGCGCTGATCGTGACCAGGCTGCGGTCGCGCGGCGCGAGATGGGGACGCAGCCACAGGTCGCGGAACAGGACGTCGGTCGTGTATTGCACGACGCCGGGAAACATTGCACCGAACTGATCGCCGACGCGCTTGGCGCGATCGGCCTCGGCGGCCTCGTTGAGCGGCAGCAGCGCGGGAGACGCCGCGGGCAGCCGATCGGGTCCGATGTTGCGCTCCGCGAACACGTCTTTCGTCACCACAACGGCTGCCATCGCGTTCGCCCAGCCGGAATAGAACGCCAGATGGGTGATGATCTCCGAAATCTCCGCCGGCTTCACGCCATGGTCGAGCGCAAGCTTCAGGTGATCCGACAGCGCGATCGTCTGATTGCGCCCGATCAGCGCGGCGAGCGTGACGACGCTGCGATCGCGCCGCGAAAGACCGGGACGCTTCCAAACGTCACCGAGCAGGCGATCTTGCGTGTATTTGTCGAGAGCCGGCGCAACCATCTGAACGTCCTTGCGGGAGGGGCTCTCGTCCGCCGCAGCGCGGGCGGGGATCGCGAGCGTTAAGGCCAAAGCGAAAAGCGAAAATCGTAAGAGTCCTGTGCGAGGTCTCATGTCGATTTCCCTTTCTCTTCGGTCTGAGCGCAAGACGGCGGCCTGAGGTTGCCGCGCGTCACCGTCGCATCAGCGCTGGTATTGTTCGTCGCTGACCTTTTCTAGCCAATCGACGTTCTTGCCGTCCTGAAACTCCGTGATGGCGATGTGTGTCATCGCGGTCGTCGGCGTTGCCCCGTGCCAATGCTTTAAGCCGGGAGGAAACCAGACGACGTCGCCGGGCCGGATTTCCTCGATCGGTCCGCCCTCGGCCTGGACCCAGCCGAGCCCCGACGTGACGATCAGCGTCTGACCAAGCGGATGCGTGTGCCACGCGCTGCGCGCGCCCGGCTCGAACGTGACATGTCCGCCGGATACGCGCGCCGGATCGCCCGCCTGGAACAGCGGGTCGACGCGCACTGGGCCAGTGAAGTAATCCGCCGGTCCCTTGGCGGACGGCCGCGAGCCGCTTCGTGTGATTTGCATTGTTCCATCCCTTGCTTGAGTCGGGACATTCGGCCCCTGCGCGGCGGCAGCGGCTGCTGCCAGCGCAGCGATCCCCCCGGTGCCGGCGAGAATGCGTCTGCGTGTGATCATGGTTCTTTTCAAAGGAGCTTGTCCGGCGTGATCGGCAATTCGCGGATACGTTTTCCGGTGGCGTGAAAGATTGCGCTGGCAATCGCGGGCGCGACGCCCACCATGGCGATCTCACCGACGCCTTTCACGCCGAGCGGGTTCACGTGCGGGTCGTGCTCCTCGACGAAGATCACGTCCATGAGCGGCGGGGCGTCGGCGTGGACCGGCACTGCGTATTCGGCGAAGTTGGCGTTCGGAATCCGCCCGTTGCGGGCATCCACCACCGAATGCTCCATGAGCGCCATACCGATTCCGCCGATCATGCCTCCTACGCATTGGCTACGACTCGTCTTCGGGTTGACGATGCGACCGGCCCCGTAGGCGCCGACAATGCGCCGCACGCGCGTCTCCCCGAGATCTGGGTCCACGGCGACTTCCACGAACACGGCACCGAATGCATGCATCGAAAAGCGCCGGCTCTCGTCACCGGGCTTAACGTCAGCCATTGCCTCGATGGGCTGGGCGATGCGACGCATCGCATCCACCAGGTCATTGGCCCCTCCGCGGGCGATGGCGTCCTCGCGCACCTTGCGGCAGGCCGCCTGAACGGCACTGCCGACGCTCGCCATGGTCATTGAGCCCCCATGAATCGGTGCTCTTGGAAGCCGTGTGTCGCCCAGCGTGAACTTCACCCGTTCGATCGGCAGGCCGAGTGCCTCTGCTGCCACCTGCGTCATGGACGTCCAGGTGCCCGGGCCCATGTCGCTCGATGCGCTCATCACTTCGGCGGTGCCGTCGGGCAGGAGCCGCGCCATCGCCGTGGCCGGTGCGTAGTTCATCGGGTAAGTGGCGGTCGCCATGCCCCAACCGATGAGCCAGCGGCCGTCGCGCATCGAGCGCGGTTCGGGGCTGCGCCGGTTCCAGCCGAAGCGCTCAGCAGCTGACCGATAGCATTCCCGCGTAGAGCGGCTCGAGAACGGCAATTTCTTGAACTCGTCCATCTCGGGCTCGTTGCGCAGGCGCAGCTCCACCGGATCGAAATTGAGCGCCACCGCAAGCTCGTCCATGGCGCTTTCCAGCGCGAAGATGCCGCTCGCCTCCCCAGGAGCGCGCATGTAGGTCGGCGTGTGCACGTTCATGGGCGCAAGACGGTGACGCGTGTCGACGTTCGGGCAGGAATGCAAGAGCCGGCTCGCGTTGAGAAGCGCCTCCGAAAACTCTTCATACCTGGAAGTCTCCTGGTAACCTTCGTGAAGGATGGCCGTGAGGCGGCCATCGCGCGATGCGCCAAGGGCGACGCGCTGGACTGTGTGCGGCCGATATCCGACCGCGTAGTACATCTCGCGCCGTGACAGCATCACCTTGACCGGCCGGCCAGTAACGCGCGCGCCGAGCGCGGCTAGTGTCACGTGCGGCCAGGTCCGCAGGCCTGAGCCGAAAGCGCCGCCAACAAAGGGCGAGATCACGCGGATGTTCTCTTCCGGAATACTGAAGACGGCGGCAATTTCGTCGGCCGTGTTATGAACCCACTGCGTTTTGTCCCACAGCGTCAGTCGGTCGCCGTCCCACGCCGCAATGGTGGCGTGCATCTCGATGGGATTGTGGTTCTCGCGCGGGATCACGTAGGTGTGCTCCACCTTAACTTCGGCTGTCGTGAGCGCTCGTTCCGGATCGCCGCGCCGGGTCTGAGGCGGTCGCGTTTCTCCCTGATCAGTCTTCTGCCGGGTTGGCTCGATCGGCACCACACGGCTGATGTCGGTGATACCGGCTTCGTCCGCGTACGTAACGCGCACCAACGTTGCCGCGTGGTTCGCCTGTTCGACAGTCTCTGCGATCACGAGCGCAATCGGTTGGCCCTGATGGTTGACGCGATCATCCTGGAGCACGTGCAAGCGTTCCCCCGTGGCTGGGTCCGGGAGGCCCTTGTGCGGCCGATAGGCCAATCGGGGAGCGTTGCGGTGCGTCAAGACCGCGAGCACGCCCGAGGCTCTTTGCGCGGCCGTGCTGTCCATCGAGGCAATGCGTCCGTTCGCGACCGTGCTCCGTACGATCACGCCGTAAGCCTGGCCGGGTTGGTCGAACTCGGCGGCGTAGGTGGCGGCGCCCGTGACCTTCTGGCGGCCATCAACGCGGCTGACAGGTTGTCCAATGAACGCGGTGGTCATGCGCGGGCTCCCGCCGTTTCGACGGCACGCACTATGGCGCGCTGCATCAGTTCGATCTTGATGTCGTTATGCCCGTGCCCCCGGGCGCCTTCGGCAGCGAGGGTCGCGGCCATGCGGAGCGTCGCCGGATCGAGGCTGGCGCCGGCCAGGGCTGCTTCCACCCTGGGGACGCGCCAGGGCTTGGTTCCGACACCGCCCAGCGCGACACGCGCCTGACGGATGCGCGAGCCGTTCATGTCGAGCGCCACGGCCGCCGAGACGACGGCAAACTCGAAAGAGGCCCGGTCGCGCACCTTAAGATAATGCGAGCGCCGCGACGCGGTGCTGGCCGGAACCGTAATGGCCGCGATCACCTCGCCAGGTTCGAGCACTGTCTCGATGTGCGGCGTATCGCCCGGCAGCCGGTGCAACTCGATCAGCGGCACCGTGCGCTGTCCGTTTGGCCCACGCACTTCAACGGACCCATCGAGCGCGACCAGCGCGACCGCAAGGTCGGACGGGTTGGCAGCGATGCAATTCTCGCTCGTGCCGAGCACCGCATGCCAACGGTTCTCGCCACCGATGGCGGCGCAGCCGGAGCCCGGCGCACGCTTATTGCAGCCGGCGTAGCCGACATCGCGGAAGTATGGGCAGCGGCTGCGCTGTAGGAGATTGCCGCCGATCGTGGCCTGGTTGCGCACCTGCGGGCTCGCCGAATTCAAGAGCGCCTCGGAGATGACGGGAAACTGCTCCACCACGGCAGGGTGCGCCGCCACCTCCGCCATGGTGGCGGAGGCGCCTATTGTGAGGCCCTGCGCTACGACTTCGATTCGGTTGTCGAGAAGACCTGCGAGGCTGACCAGCCGCTCGGGCCTACGCACGTCCTCTTGCAGGAGCTGCACCATATCAGTGCCGCCGGCGATGTATTCGGCGCGCGCGTCGTTGCGCCCGGCTTGGGCACCAGAGGCAAGTGCGGCGGAAAGATCGCGAGGTCGTTCAAGGACGAATGGGTGCATGGCTCACCCTCCCCTCCCAGAACCAGTGACGCGAGCCGCGTCCTGAATCGCCGCGACGATATGATCGTAGGCGCCGCAGCGGCACAGGTTACCGCTCATCCAGTCGCGAATTTCCTGCGCCGAGCCGGCGTGGCCCTCGTTGATGCAGGCGACGCCGGCCATGATCTGTCCGGGCGTGCAATAGCCGCACTGGAAGGCGTCGCGCTCGATGAAGGCGGCTTGCAGGGGACGGAGTTGCTCTCCTTGGGCGAGGCCCTCGATGGTCGTGATCTCACGACCTTCGACAAGTGCGGCGAGCGAAAGGCACGACTTCATGCGCTTGCCGTCCATGAGGACGGTGCAGGCGCCGCATTGGCCAAGGCCACAGCCCTTCTTCGCACCCGTGAGATGCAGATGCTCGCGGAGGCCATCGAGCAACGTCGTGCCCGGATCGAGAGTTAGCCGGTGATCCGCGCCATTGACGCGAAGCACAACCTCGAGCGGAGCGGGCGAGGGTACGAGTGTTTGCGCTGCCGCCGGCGGCACGGCTGCGGGCATGAGGTGTCCTCCTGCTACAAGTATTCCACCTGTAACGGCGGCGACCTCCAGAAGCTCCCTTCTTGTCACGTCCGAGCTGGGCAACTTCTGAGCTTTAGACGATCGAAGGCTGTCCATGGCCGCTCTCCTTCATGCCCCCTCATCGCTGAGCATCATCATCTATGGCGTGGCGCGCGCCCGACTAGGCGCTAAAATCCGCAAGGGCCTATAAGCGGAGCTGATAAATGCAGCGTGGCAACCTGGATGACCTTCGCGCGCTGGTCGCAGTCGCGCGCGAACGAAGCTTCACCAAAGCGGCGGCCAAGCTCGGGGTCTCGCAATCAGCGCTGAGCCAAACTATCCGCCTGCTCGAGGTGGGGCTCGGCGTCCGGCTTCTCACCCGCACCACCCGCAGTGTGTCGCCCACTGAAGCAGGCGAGCGTCTCTTGCGCACGGTCGAGCCGCGGTTCGAGGAGATCGACGCCGAGCTTGCGACCATCGCCGACCTGCGGGAGAAGCCGGCTGGAACCATCCGCATCACGGCGACCGAGTATGCAATACAGTCCGTGCTGGTGCCGAAGCTGTCGAAGCTGCTGCGCGAGTACCCGGATATCAAGATCGAAATGGTGGTCGACTTTGGCCTCACGGACATCGTTGCAGAGCGCTACGACGCCGGTGTCAGAAGCGGCGAGCAGGTCGAGAAAGACATGATCGCGGTGCGCATCGGGCCCAACCTGCGCATGGCGGTCGCGGGCGCTCCATCATACTTCAAGAACAGGTCTGAACCGAAGAAACCCCAGGATCTGCTCGGGCACAATTGCATCAATCTGCGCCTGCCCAGGCATGACAATATCTATGCCTGGGAGTTCGACAAGAACGGCCGCGAGGTCCGGGTGCGCGTCGAAGGGCAGCTCACCTTCAATGCCACATCGCAGCAGATCAATGCCGCGCTTGCCGGCTTCGGGTTGGTCTATGCACCGGAAGGCATGCTTCAGCCCTATATCGCCAGGGGAAGGTTGCGGCGGGTGCTTGAGGATTGGTGCCAGCCCTATTCCGGCTACCACCTCTTCTATCCAAGCCGGCGGCAGTCCTCAGCAGCGTTTTCCCTGGTGGTCGATGCGCTGCGACACCGGCCGTGACATGGCCACCGTCCCTTCAGGCAGGACACAAGAGATGCTCGATGGTGAAGCTTTCGGTCTTGGCACTGAACGGTCGACTTTCGCGGCGCAGCGCTTGCGTCTGCTATCAAGGGCATTGCGAACGTCACACAGCCTGGGTCGTCCCCAGCCTGTCCAACCCCAGGACCACTAACTAACTGCAGCGGCTTCGCGCTTTATGAGTTCACGACCTAATACGATCTTCCGGGACGAAAGCGCTCTAAGCAAGGAGAACGGAAATGCCTCGCAAGGGCACCATGGCTCTGGCCGCCCTACTCGTTTTTGGCACCGCCTCAGCCGTTTTGGCTGATACCAATAACCGGATCGACTATCATGGCTTGGTCGCCCAACGCCCGGTGTTGACGACCACGTCCAACGGTCGCACCGGGGCCGTGAATGATGCCGCGAGGGCATTCACTACCGAGGAGAAGTCTTCGTTCGCCGCACCACAGAGAATCGCGGGCAGAACGACGGCCTGGATCAAATTAACTGAACCTGGCGGCAAACTGATTCATATCAACGTGGAACACGTAACGTCCGTCAGATCTGACACTCAAATTCCTGGAGCCAGGGCTCAACTCGACTTGACGAGTGGGAAATTTCAGGGCGTACAGGAAAATGTCGAGCAAGTCATGCAGTTGATCTCGGCCACTTCAGGCGCTCACGAGAATGGCGAAATACCTAGCGCGGCCTTAATCAGGTAGCAGATAACGAAACGGAGCCACGCCATTGGCGAGGAATAGGCGGCCTTCCTTGCGGAGAGCGGATGGACGATCCCATGACGCGGCATCAGGGCGGCACGCCACCCGGGCTGGATCAGAAACCAGTAAACCTGGCGCTGCAGGGTGGAGGCGCGCATGGCGCCTTCGCCTGGGGCGTGCTCGACAAGCTGCTAGAGGATGGCAGGCTTACAATCGACGCGATGAGCGCAACAAGTGCCGGTGCCATGAACGCCGTCGTCGCCGCCTATGGCATATCGATCGGCGGGCCGGACGGCGCGCGAGAGAAGCTTGAAGAGTTCTGGCGGCACATCTCGACTGCCGGCCAGCTCTACAGTCCCGTCCGTTCGCTTCCGTGG
>WNFX01007702.1_pt1 | contig 10084 bp, 4 predicted proteins | sample 5400111 | NCBI WGS metagenome assembly WNFX01 (sample SAMN13153363, study PRJNA577476) | soil metagenome | isolation source: 40 cm soil or saprolite under grassland replicate 1 | place: USA:California | collected 2016-06-15 | reverse complement strand
ACCAATTAAAATTGTTAACAGATTTTAACCAGAATTTCCTGATTGTCTAAAAGCCGCTATATAGCGCAATTTTTGCGGCCTAAAAATAAATCGGATCATGTTGCCAGTTGTCTCTTTATTTACATCTGTATATACTATATGCGTCTGATATTTTTGCAGTTAATCGTAACTTGATCATCTGAATATATGCTATAAAGCACCTCTGTTGTATAAACTTCCATGAGACCTGATCAAGATTAATATCTTTTCAATGGACGTACAGTACATTGTCTTGTATGCAATAGTATGGCTACAATTAAAAGAACCAGAACGAATAAGTTAATGTTGCGCTGCGACAACTGCAGATTTCTGGCGTTTGCAAACTCGGAGGACTCTCAGGACAAGTTAAACCTCCTAAGGGATTACCGATATCCTTCAGCTGATGACTGCAATGATTAGAGCGGGAAAAGATACTATCAATAATGGCAGACTAGTTCTTTAATTGAATCTGAAGACGGTTAAAACACGTGACAAAGTATATCCGCAGGGAAGAGCTCGAAGTATAGATTGGGGACTCAGCAGGATCCAAATCCATATAATTAGGCGATTTTTTTCGCGGTATATTATTCGAATCCGGGTCTTCGTGACTCTTTTAATTCTGGCAACATATATCGTGACTCAGAAGAGAGCAGATCTCGAATTGCAGCAGCTGCATTCTTGGCATTCATAAACACATTTAATGTGCCACTTGATTTTTTGGTTCTTGCATCTGTTCAAGGATCAAGATAAGCCTCAGAAAGCACAATAGGAAGCTACGGACCGGCATTTGCTATCGACCTAAGCTCATCTGGCTCGAATTGTGCTATAATTCTAGTTACACTTTCATGAAGTTAGGCCAAGAAAGAGGTTTAAGTAAGATACAGTTACGACTTAGACCTTCATATCCCAAATCTCATCTTAGTTCACAGTTTATCCCATAATTGCTCGGATGACCCAATCGGGGAACATGTCTTTATTCTTCCTAACAAGGGGAGCGAATGCTGAATCTAGAATGTATGTCCTGGCCCAATCTTCTTTTGACCTTATGGATCTACCGTAAGCCTGTACAAACTTCAACACTGTTTGCCAGTAATACCACTCTGGATCCATCTGTCTTTTTGCCGTCGTCCATCTGTCGGCTGAATTAGGATACGGTACTTTGGTTATAATTTGAAATCTTGAAAGCTCATCTTTCAAGTCTAGTCCTGTATACATTGACGGTGATATAAGTACTGTTGGCTTTGGACTATTGGCATGTTCTGCTATAACTTCGTCTCTTTGTTTCGCCGGGTCTGTCACCAAGAGTCTGTCTGCATTTGTATCAGAGATATTTTCTACGATAAAATTGACTTGTTCGTATGACGTCGTATGGATTATTCCTTTTTGATTTTTGTGTAATGTCATTAAATTGTCGATAGCTACGGCGATTTTCACCTTAACTTCTTGAAGCTTTAAGATATTGTGATCGAGGTAGGCGATATTCATTGGATATATGGGCCTATTTTCTGGTGGAAAGTCCGAATCAACTTGTATAAATTTCACTTCGTCTTGTGTGAGACCGACGCTCCTGCAAAACGCTTGCTTGTTCAAGATTGTGGCACTCATAATCAAGGTTTTTCTACATTTTTGAAATACATCATTGCAATAAGGTGATATATCGATTGGCTTGAATTCAACTTCGAAAACGTCGTTATCTTTCTTTCTTATCTCAGATACGATCCACTTTTTGGGATTTGATAGAATATTATTTATTCCTCGAGTTAGCTTTTCTATATCCCTCATTGCTTCAACTGGAAGCTCATCATCATCACCTACGTTGGACCTACTTGAAATGTTCTCATTGATTTCTTCCAAGAAATCCGTCCAGTTTTCTATATCGTCATAACCATAATCAACAATATCTAAATTTGGAATATATCGCTTCCATCCTCGTTTCGAAATTGATAGCCCCATGTCTTTTACAATCTCTGTTTCCAGAAGATGCCCTTCGTCTAATACGAGCAGCTCTCTTGACGGAAGAATGTGAAGAAGGCCAAAAAAGATAGGGTAGTTGAAAATAGAATGGATTGAAGTTAAGGCTGCGTTCAGTTGGTCATAGTACCCACATGGTTCCCATTCTCTTCTTTTTTCTTTTAGATTATTGAAATGCGACCATTCGGAAAATGCTTTTTGATAACTGATCTGGGCCCCAGGATCAATGGATACATTTTCATTCCCTGTACCTGGGTTGTTGTTCAATCTGTAATCTCTTAGAAATGTTCTATACTTGCACCCGCGGTTCTTAAAAGATTCATCAGTCTTGCATGGACCGTCTTCTACCGTTGTATGGGAGCATTCAATCGCATTATCTGAAGCGCATGTTCTACACCTATAAGTATCATTTCGAATAAGGTCTTCCTTTACAAGACAAGGAAAATTTTTCTTTCCTTTTGCCACCCTAAAATATGGAAAGTCTTTAGAATATTGAGTCTGCAATTCTTTTGTTGCAGTACATAGGTAGCTTGAGCCTAAAGTTCTCGCAATAGCTACAGCTACAGGACTTTTTCCAAATCCATTAGGTGCTTCAAGTATGATAAATTTGTATCCTGAATTATAAGCAGCGCGTAGTTCATTCAACACATAAGCTTGTTTATCGCGTATATTTGTAAATGGAAAATTTGATAAAATGTCCGCGTTTTTTATTGGTCGGTCACTATTCAATGCGATCATCACCAGTTAAACTAGCCGATTGTTTCGTCGTCTCTATGTCATTCAAGCTTATCCTTGTTACCTGCATGCTTACATGCTCTTTCTTCGACGTAGAGCTTTTTTTCCCTCGTTCCGTCTCTGACGGCCTTTAAGAAGTGGCCGGGGTGGCTGGGCATTTTTCTATTATTGTTTGTACTACGCTTACTACTTCTATTGCTACCTACCCTTCTACATTTACAAATTCTTCTTCTTGGTACATGTCTGTCCATAATTAAAGTAATAATAGAAAAAACCTTGTCCACCCTGTCCACTTTCATATTATCGATTCGTTCCTTCCTCTCATATCCGTTAGAAGCTTCACGCCATCGTAGTACCGCTCTCTACTCTTATCATCCTGGTGTCTCATATTGTATATTCCCTGGTCTGCAAGCTTCTTACCGAAGGCACTCATTTCCTTCGGTCTACTACCTCTTTTAACACAAAAACTCACATATGCGGCATATAAATCGGTTGTAAGTGTGTAAAATTCTGTATTGGTAATGTCGACTGAGCATTCTTGATATAAGAAGGCATTCACGTCATTTGTGTGCTCTTCGTAGTCTCTACGAATATCTTCGATCGTCTTTTCATGGAATCCACCTTCATCGATTAATTGTTTAAGGCCGGTCAAGGCAAGGTTTAGCAGCCCGCTTAATTCCTCAGTAGTAGTTAATTTCGCTAGCAGTTTTGTGTCTTCTTGACCACCTACGAATTTCTTATCAAAATGAAATATCAGCCATCTTCTATAGAATGCGTCACTTTTATCATCACTCTCCGGAAGTTCATTCGCAGAGAAAATCAATTTAGCGAAATTTCTGAACCTAAATGGGTCTTTGAATTTATGTTCTCCAGAGATTGAGTCACCTGATCCTAGCATTTTGAAATTGCCTGTTTCAGATAGTTTGACTGATTTTAAATCGGCAAACGTATTTGCAAGCTTGCCACATACGTCAGCGACCGCAAACCTGTTAGTGTCAAGCTGTTGTATACTTCTATGACCGCAATTATCTTGGCCTAAAAGCTCTTCGATTAACCTTATTACTACTCCTTTACCATTGGCGCCTGTTCCATAGAACATGGCTGCCTTTTCATATTCACAGCTCTTATCAAGGCAATAGCCGATCAGTCGGAACATGATATCAACCTCGTCGGCTCTCAATACGTCTTTAAAGAACTCTAATATTTTGGGGCATGTTGCATCTGGCCTATATTCTATCGGAAGTTGAATTTCAGACAGGTATTCTGGGCTGTGTGCGCTTAGCTGGTTCGTTTGAATATTCAATAACCCATTTCGTAGGTTTATGGTATCAAAATTAGAGTCGAACTTTGAACGATCCGTGTATGTTCTTCGTTTAATATGACCAACAACCTCGTTGAGTTCATGTGTTTTAATTTGTGGATACATCAACTCACAAAATTCGTTTATTAATGATTCTCCACATAATCGATAGACTCCTTTCTCCTGATCATAATAGAAGATATCTTCGTTATCTCTAGTGGTGACAAAAGTACTTTCATTCATGATATCCTGAGTTAGTCGCTGAATAACGTCACCCTTACCGATTATTCGAAATATCTTATCTAGAATTTCCTTTGCGATTATATGGTCTCCAGTTACTTGTTCCAGAGTTCCGAAGAGATACTTGGTTCCGCACACTATCTTTGGATCTCGTTGGTAAGTGTCCTCTACCGTGGCAACTGCATTCCGTCGATCTAGTTCCGAGTCGTCTTTGGCCAGCGACTCTATAAGAGCAATAGTAGAGTCTTTTGAAATATTATGTTTATGAAATAAGCCAGAAAGGGCAAACACTGTGGGGTGTCTACGTGGTTTCTTGTAGTAGGGAGATATCGTGCTATAGATTAACTGAATTTCCTTTTCACCAAGTTCAACCGGCCTGCCCGCTGCTATCACTCTAGGTCCCCTAGTACTACTTCTCTGTTTAGGTGGGAGGAGGCAATCTGCAAGGTTTTCCATAAGCACATCGTATATTTCGTTATTGACAACCAATTTGCCCTCCTGGCCATAATTCTCATAACGAAAGTTAGGATCCTCTCTATGTCTGCTGGGGGGAAGAGTAGCTAGTGCACCGCTCTTATCTGTCTTTATTTCGAATTCATGTCCTTCCTTACAGTCCATTGCAAGTATGGCCTTGTTCTGTTTGTGGCTCAGCCAGTAGATATGAAAACCATATTCCTTTTTGGTCTTAGTTACGAAGGTGGTTTGTTCCGCTACATCAAATAAGCTGAATGACTTTTCTCCATTGGCTAAATTGAACAGAATTTCATAGACTTTTTGGCTGTCAACGTCGATGCAGTTAAGATAAAGTTCGCCCTGATCGTCTCTTAAATGTGTTTTACCAAAACAAGTTGCAACACCTTTGAATTTTGGTGCCTCCTCGACGAGCCTTTCAGGTGTCCAGTAGTTGGGATCTTCATAAATAACCGTCCATTTTGCAACAGGTGTGTTATCTTCACCAAGCGGCACAGGCTTGAAACCCGTCTTATGATACTCAATTAACTGTGCTGGCCGTACATTAGTATCTGTGGTCGCAGTCTCAGCCATTATCTATTTCCTCGCAAAACACTAACTTCGTACGTATCTGTTATTATCTTCCTTCTGATCGGACAACTCCACTCGTGTAACGAAGTAACAAGGATGACCTCTCTTGGTCTGGGACTCCCAAGCTTACGGTCATACAGATACTTTGAACCTCTTTGTTCTAGGATGGTGGTCAAAAACTCTTCTACTCGCCCTGTTTTTCAGCAGATTCTACTAACCGACGTGTGACTGTGTTAAACGATTCTCCGGTATATCCAAGATTTCGGAGAGCTTGGTAGTTGTGCTTATCGATTGCCATTGTTATCAGTTTCTTATTTTCTAACAAGACCTGTAAGTAGTGCAAGACCTGTATAGGGGAACTAAGGTCGCAGAAATTAGTTAGACGATATCTAATCGTCATTCTTCATAATCTCATCTAGGGCTAGGTCTATTTTCTTGATCTTATCGTGCGGCAGTAATGTATTATCAATTATGTCAGTCTCGATCTCTTCTCGCCGCGCATCTACATCCTCAATGAATCCCTCAGTGTCAGATAACTCATACTCGGCTCTAGTAATTGTGTCTTTTATGATTGGCTTAGTCAGATTATCATACCACTCAATAAATTTACCCATTGTAGGAGAACGAAGAGATTCAGTCAGAAATGCAGCGCGTCTATAATCTCTCTTTGGCCATACTTGTAATAGTTTATTTTCTAACCAATTCCATACTGCGGTCGGTTTAGCAACCGCTAATACTGTATTGAGTTCAATCCTGTTATTCTCTAACCAATCTATAAACTGAATCTGTTCGTTGCCTACGTAGTGATATTCCGATAGATATCGGTGGCAATAAACTCCCTGTTCCTCCGATAGACTTTCATAAAGTTTGCCTTTGCGATTGAGTATTCCAATCAGTCCTTTAAAATGAGTGTTCTCGTTATTGTCCACAGTCTCCTGTAATTCTTCAATTTCTAGGGCTAGGCCTGGATTTGCTTCATTTATTTCCTGAATAGTATTTAGGTCTAGGCCTAAATTTGTGGCACCATACACCTTGAGTCCAATGGCTACGCCACTAGCATCACAATCCCTAAGGGTTCCTAAATGGCCTCTATACGTTGGCAAATAACCATTTGTGTATGCTGCCGACAGCCCACGCTGTTTGTCACAAAGACGCGCCAGTACGGTACCATACTCGCTTCCAAATCCCTGAGAATCAATAAACGCTATGCCCATCTTCTCAGTAAACGGAACCATCTTGATCACAGTCCCCTGCTTTTCTACAAATACAATATCTGTGCCTAACTGCATTAGATGGCCTAGACTATCAAAAGTTACTGTATGATACCTGCCACCAAAGCTCATGACGGCTCTATCATCAGGGTATATGCCTATTTGGTGGCGCTTGACGTTATGGTAACCCTCACACACCGGTTTAATCATATCGTAGAGCGCTTTTCTGCGATCTTTGCCGCCGAAAGTGTTATCGTTGTAAACCGAAGTGTCCCAGCCTAATTGATTAAGGTATGTCCTAACCGCGTAGAATACATCAGAGTGGTCCCATCTTTCGGTTCTTAGTAAGTCGGGATTTGCTTCTATTGCATTCTTACGAAGCCCTATCACATATTTTATCATGTGCCTGTCAATCTCCTTTGGCACAAGCTGTCCGTGACCCTCTCGTTTAATCAGGGTCTAAATTTGCCAAGCCTAATCAGCTTCGGAGTGGCAACTGCAGTCGCAGCGCCATTCTAGCCCTAGCCCAGTGTACGAGCCAGTGCACTCACTACATGGACAGATGCAATGGTAAATCTTTATAATATTGTGTGAGCTATGTTGCATTACCTACAATAGCACCTTGACAGGGTTGTTGTGTGTCTGCGCTTTTTGCATCGTTTGACTTACCTCTGGGAGTGTGTTGGTAGCGCGCTCCCAGTCGGCGCAGTTATTTCTCATGATTTATTGACTCCTTTAATGCGTGTTTTTTTACTGACAATTGTGTTCTACAATGTGGACAAGTAGCATAATACTCGTTCTTGCCACTATATCTCCAAAGATGCGAACAACGATGACATTCAACGGAGTTACAATCCTCGTTTCGGTTACACCGATACTCATTCTATGTATCAGTACGTATCATAATATGCAGCAAAATAAAAGGATCACGCTTTTACAAGCAAACGTTGAGCTGCAAGCTAAACTATCTAGAATCTAGTCAGGTTTGATAAGACCGGCTTTGAGCAGCGCCTTTGATATTGCAGCTATCTGCTCTTTCAAGTCGTGAACTTCTTTGTCTTTTTGCTTCTCCGACTCGATTGTATCAGAGTATGCGTCGTAAGTTAACACCATTCTGCATTTAGAACAAAATCGGCTATCTGGTTTGTTTGGTTCTTCGCAATTGGGACATAGCTTGGGTCTTAATGCCTGAGATATCCGCTTATCCTTGGAAATTATCCCATATGCTTCAAGTATACTATCATTTGATTCGTTACCAAAGTAATGTAAGTATTTCAGATGCATATTAGAGCCAGGAGACCAGCCTGCAAATTGGCGCAAAGTGTGTTCCTTCAATATCGTGGATTTCTCAGTTAATGAGGAATGTCTTCTTATGTATGGGTTCCATGGCTTCTTCAATAACTCTCTAATCTTTTGCTTATCTTCTGGTGGGACATTAGGATTGTCCAATAATTTGGGGAATAACTTGTCTCTATAAATTTCGTATATTCTATGGAGGCTTCTTATATGTATGACTCTGTTGAGACTTCTGCCGAATCCGCATAATAGTATACTATTTGGATTACTGCCCTGAGGATGCTGTGATATCCAGTCTTTTATGTATGGTATTGAATCAATAAGCGGAATATGTCTTGTTCCCGTCTTTCCATTAACTAAAATCTCTGCGTATTGTTTCTTGTCAGGTGTCAGTTTGAAGACGACATCCTTTATTCTTAATTTCAACAGTTCGTGAGGTCTTGCTGCAGAATCTCTAGACATTGCATGATAGCATCTGTCTCTAGCATTAGGACAATATCTCAAAAATAATGAATCGTCTTCGTGAGTCCATAAATCGGTCGGCTTGTAGATTGATTTCTCTTTCCTTTTAAGTTGAGGAATGTTCTCAATTATCGAGGGCTTTGGTCTTTGCTGATAATCTATATTAGGATAATACAGCCACCTAAAAAAGCGCATTAATTCTGCTCTGTAGAGATTATACGTTCCAATCCATTTATGCAATGGATCAACAGTTTCGATTTTGCGAAAGCTATCGAGGAATGATAATATATTCTCTCTTGTTATCTCCCTGAACGATCTAGCATTTTTAAAAAATATTGAGAATGTGCAGAGTAAAATTATGGTGTTCTTCCTATAGCCGCTTGATGGATTAATCTCTGAGTTTAGAGACGTTATAATATAATCGCATATAGTTATAGCGTTCTCTTTGTTCGCAGGTAGTACTTTGTTATAAAGAAAGTTGAAGCAGTTAGATGATAGTCCTTCGATAGCACTTTCTATCTTCTTGTCTATTATTATGTCTGAAGTTGTGGTGGTAGCAGCAGTCGTACTTGGTGTTACTTTCAGGGTAGGCCTTAATTTAGTTAGGCTGCTGCTCCTTCTTTTCATGACTTTGGTAGTGAATTAGGCTATATAAGTTAGTATTATAAGTCATAATAATGGTTAATAAGTAGTTAAAGGAAATAATTTGTGAGAAGAATACGGAAAATGAAAGGAAAAGCTATGTATTGTATGGTGTTGATAAAGTAATCGATGCAGAATTAGAGTTTTTTGCGAATTCAAAGAAAAGAATTGATACCTGTATGAACTACACACGACCATCGTTAGCCGTCATACTTGAACCAATAAAGAAGGCTTTTCTTGATGCAAAAGGTAGAGGTGTAAAACTTAGATATCTTACTGAAATTACTCATGATAATATAGCTGCTTGTAAAGAGCTTATGACAATAGTAAACGAACTACGACATTTAGATGGAATAAAAGGCAATTTTATGGTAAGCGAAACAGAATATCTTGCTCCTATAATTTTATTTGAGAAAGGGAAAATAGCATCAGAGATTATTTGCAGTGATGTAAAGGAGATTTTAGATCAACACAAGTATATGTTTGATACTCTTTGGAACAAGGCAATTTCGGCGAAGCAGAGAATCAGGGTGATTGACGAAGGAATAATCAACTATGAAACAAAAGTATTAGAAGAAGATGAGGGAAAGAAAAAGACATTCAAAGGATATCTTGAAAATTCTAATCAACTTTCAGTTTGTACTCAAGATAATAGACTACAGTTTGTTTATAATAATTTTTTCAATGTCATCGAAAAGATTACCGAAAAATCTAAAAATGCAGAACATAAGGGAATCAGATGGCTTACTACTATCAAGGATAAAGATAGTGCCAACTTGGCTAAAATATTTCTAGATGGTGGAGTAGTTGTACGCCATATTAATCAAATACCTATAAGCTTTGGCGTTTCAGACAAAGAAGTAGTTGGTTCAATAGCAAATACAGAAGGTACTGAAATGACAAAGACACTTTTTGTCAGCAATGAACCTCTTTATGTAGAGCATTTTAATAGCTTATTTGAAGAATTATGGAAAAATGGTATTGATGCTGAGGATAGAATACGAGATATTGAGGTAGGTGCTGAGTGGGCAGATGTAGAAGTTATTCCAATGTCATCTAGAGCAAGGGATCTATACTTAAATCTTGTAAATAAGGCAGAAAATGAAATAATCATAATGTTTCCTACTACTAATGCCTTCATTCGACAAAAGAATCTGGGGGTAATACA
>WNFX01007700.1_pt1 | contig 10084 bp, 6 predicted proteins | sample 5400111 | NCBI WGS metagenome assembly WNFX01 (sample SAMN13153363, study PRJNA577476) | soil metagenome | isolation source: 40 cm soil or saprolite under grassland replicate 1 | place: USA:California | collected 2016-06-15 | reverse complement strand
TGCTCAACTGGTATTTCACCCCGCCCCTGCACACATTCACCATCGAGGAGCCGCAGAACCTGCTGGCGCTGCTCTTGTTCGTCACCGTCGCCGTGGCCGTCAGCAGCGTCGTTCACCTCGCGGCGCGGCGCGCGGTCCAGGCCGCCCGCAGCCGCGAGGAGGCCGCGTCGCTGCTGGCGCTGGCCCAGACGGTGCTGGGCGGCGCCGACACCCCGGCCGCGGTTCTCGATCATCTCGCCCGCACCCTCGGGGGCCGCGCAGAACTGCAGGAGCACGTCGGCGGCCGCTGGGTGCCGATCGCGGCCGGCGGAAGCGTCTGCGGCGCGGCGGGCATGACGCGCATCGACGTCCGGGCGAATCTGGCCCTGGTCGTGACCGGGCAGCCAAGCCCGGTCACGCCCGGCCTGCTGGCGGGCTTCGCCGCGCAGGCCGCCGCCGCGCTCGACCGGGAGCGGCTGCGCACCCAGGCGGCGCAGGCCGAGGCGCTGGCCGAAGGTAACCGGATGCGTACCGCGCTGCTCGCCGCGGTCAGTCACGACCTGCGCACGCCGCTCGCGTCGATCAAGGCCAGCGTCAGCAGCCTGCGCCAGACGGACGTGCAGTGGACCGCGGCCGACCAGGCCGACTTGCTCGCCACAATTGAGCAGAACGCGGACCGGCTCGACGCGCTCGTCGGGAACCTGCTCGACATGAGCCGCCTGCACACCGGATCGCTGCAACCGTTCCTTCGCTCCACGACGATCGACGAGGTGGCACCGGTCGCGCTGCGCGGGCTTGACGCCCCGGCCAGCCTGCGAATGGAGGTGCCGGACGGCCTGCCGCTCGTGCGCGCCGACCCTGGCCTGCTCGAGCGGGTCCTCGCCAACCTGTTCTCCAACGCGCTGCGCCATTCGCCGGCGCCGCCTGCGCCGCCGCCGTGCCTGCGGGCCTTCCGGCGCGGCGACACCGTGGTGCTCGAGGTTGTCGACCACGGACAGGGGGTGCCCGACGAGCTGAAACCGCGCATCTTCGAGCCATTCCAGCGCCTCGACGACCGAAGCGCGGGCGTCGGGCTCGGCCTCGCGGTGGCCAAGGGCTTCGCCGAGGCCATGGGCGGTTCGATCGAGGCGGTCGACACGCCGGGAGGCGGGCTCACGATCAGCGTCACGCTGCCCGTTGCGAGCAGCGAGGCGAGGTCCGCGCTCGGGGCGCCGCCGTGACCCGGGTGCTTGTCGTCGACGACGAACCGTCGATCCTCCGGGCGCTGCGGATCAACCTCACCGCGCGGAACTATGAGGTCACCGTGGCCGCGGACGGCGCGTCCGGGCTCGCGGCCGTGGCGCGTGAGCATCCCGACGTGCTGATCCTCGACATGGGCCTGCCCGACATGGACGGCACCGAGGTGATCCGCGGCGTCCGCGGCTGGAGCTCAACGCCGATCATTGTGCTTTCTGTCCGGGGGCAGGAGGGCCAGAAGGTGGCGGCGCTTGACGCGGGCGCGGACGATTACGTCACCAAGCCGTTCGGCATGGACGAACTGCTCGCCCGGCTGCGCGCGGCGGTCCGCCGCGCATCTCCGGCGCCCGACGAGCCCGTCGTGGTGACCGGCGACTTCACCGTCGACCTGGCCGCCAAACGGGTCATCCGCGCCGACAGCGGCGATGTGCGGCTGACGCCGACCGAGTGGCAGCTGCTCGAAGTCCTCGTACGGCACCGCGGCCGCCTGGTCACGCAGCGGCAGTTGCTCCAGGAGGTATGGGGACCGGCGTACGAGACCGAGAGCAACTATCTGCGCGTCTACGTCGCTCAGCTGCGCCGCAAGCTCGAACCGGAGCCGTCACGCCCGCGTTACCTGCTCACCGAGTCGGGCATGGGCTACCGCTTCCGCACCTGACGCGCGCGGCCGCCGGCCGGCCTCAGATGCAGGTGTACGGCTCGTGGTCGGCGTGCCCGCCGGGCTCGAGCTGGAACGTGGAGTGCTCGACGTCGAAATGACCGCGCAGGCATTCCTGCAGCACGTCGAGCATGTGCGCGCCGTGTCCGTTCGCGAGCACGCCCGGTTCCACGACCACATGGGCCGAAAGCACCGGTATCCCCGACGTGATCGTCCACGCGTGCAGGTCGTGCACGTCGCGGACGCCGTCGAGTTCGGTCAGGTGGCGGCGCACATCGTCGAGGTCCACATCCTTCGGCGTGGCCTCGAGCAGAACATTGATCGCGTCCCGCAGCAGGCGCCAGGTGCGCGGCAGGATGAGCGCCCCGATGGCGAGCGACGCGATGGCGTCGGCGCGGGTGAAACCGGTTACGGCGATGACGATGCCCGCCACGATGACGGCGGCGGCGCCGAGGGCGTCGGAGACGACCTCGATGAAGGCCCCGCGCACGTTCAGGCTCTCGGCCTGGCCATGGCCGAGCAGCAACGCGGCGGCGCTGGTGCCGGCCAGCGCGATCACGCCAAAAACGATCATCAGACCCGGCGTTACCGTGGGCGGGGTGATGAGGCGGCGGATCGACTCGACGAGGATGAAGGCGGCCACGGCGAAAAGCAGTAGCGCGTTGAGCGTGGCGGCGAGAATCTCCGCGCGCGCGTAGCCGAATGTGCGCTGCATGGTGGGTGGCCGGGTGGCGAAGTGCGCGGCGAGCAGTGACAGCCCGATACCCGCGGCGTCGGTGGCCATGTGCCCGGCGTCGGCGAGCAGCGCTAGTGATCCGGTGAGCAGGCCCCCGGCCACCTCGATGGCCAGGATCGCCAGGATGATTCCCGCCGCGAACGTCAGCCTGCGGCGGTGCCGGCCCGTCGCCGTCGCACGCTGCCCGGCCGCCGTCATGCGAGCAGCTCGTAGGCGGGGTTGATCATGATCGGGCCACCGTCTTTGACTCCGACCTGCCCTCGGAGCCTGATCATCGAGCCGGGGCTGACGCCGGCGATATGCGTGCGGCCATAGAACAGCGCGGTCAGCTCGCCGGTCGCGTCCGCGACGACGCAGGCGAGCACGCAACTGCGCTCCACCGGCCGGATCTCGACGCTGTGGATCCGGCCCTCCACGGTGGCCCGCCCCGAATGGTTGAGCGAGGCGATCGATATGGCGCCGGCCGCAACCCGTGGCCGCTCGTGTTCGACGACGTTGACGTCGGGAAGCGGCATGGGGACTTTCACCGGCTGCCCGGCCTCCCGCTCGTGCAGTATCTCCACGCGGGCCTCCACGTCGAACGGGATGATCGTGGCGGCGCAATGTGGTATCCGGCTCACAACGCGGGCAATCTTGTCGGCGGTGCGGTCGTGCAGCAGCCGGCCGAGCAGCGGTGAGTAGCTGCGGCGCGGCAGGACCACCGTCACGCTCGTGCCCTGGTGGCTGGCTTCGCGGGCGACAAGTTCGGCCGCGGCGCGGGTTAGCCGCCGGTCCGGGCACTCGACAAAGTCAATAGGGATGCCGCGGTCGGCGCGCAGCCAGTCGTCGCGCAGCTTGTCGGCCTGGGTGTTGTCGATGACGAAGTGCACCGCGCGCAGCGCGGTGGGCCGCAGGCCCCGCGCGTACCGCAGGGCGGCAATGGTGGCGAGGTCGAAGTCGTCCGCGAAGACGAGCACCGTCCGGCGCGGGTAGTTCGGCGGGTCCGGCGGTTTGCGCCCGCCGATCTTCTCAAGCACCTCGGACTCGGTCCGGTACTCGCGGTTGAGCCGGATCAGCGCGAAGACCAGGACGGGGAAAAGGACGACGACGATCCAGGCGCCCTCGGTGAACTTGACCACCGCGAAGATCGCTACAACCACCCCGGTGAGCGCGCCCGCCGTCGCGTTGATCGCGAGCCGGTACCGCCAGCCCTTTTCCCTGCGCTTGTGGTGGTACCTGGCCATGCCGAACCCGGCCATGGAGAACGCGGTGAACACCCCGATGGCATACAGCGGCACGAGATTGTTGACATTCGCGCCGCGGATGACGACCAGGGCCACCGACACGATGGTCAGCACGATGATCCCGTTGGAAAACACGAGCCGGTGGCCGCGTTTGAGCAGCCATCGCGGCAGGAACGCGTCCCCCGCGACGTAGCTGGCCAGGAACGGGAAGCCGTTGAAGCTGGTGTTGCCGCCGGTGTAGAGGATCAGCGCGGTCGCGGCCTGGACCAGGAGGAACATCGCATGGCCGGCGAAGCCCGACCCGAAGATGATCTTAGCTTCCTCGGCGAGGACCGTCGGGTAGCCGCTCAGGCGGGGCGTCGCGTGCGTGGCGTGCGCGAGCCAGGAGATTCCCGCGACGAGCGTGCCGAGGATGAGACCCTCGGTCACCAGCACCCGGCGGGCGTTGGGTCCCTCGGGCGGGCGGAACGCGCCGACCGCGTCGGACACCGCCTCGATCCCGGTGAGCGACGCACCGCCGTTGGCGAACGCACGGAGCAGGGTGAAGACCATGACGAAGGTGAACAGCCCGGTGGTGCCGCTTCCGATGGGGTAGGTGCCGCTCAGCGCGTGCGGGTTGTACCGCGGCAGGTTGCCCGTCACCTGGCGGACCAGGCCGACGACGATCATGAGGATCACGGAGCCGGCGAACAGGTAGGTCGGCACGGCGAACGCCCGGCCCGCCTCGCGGATTCCGCGCAGGTTCCCATAACACAGCAGGAGGATCACGCCGATGGTGATCTCCCTGGTGTAGGGGCCGAGGGAAGGAAACGCCGAAGCGACGGCGGCCGTGCCCGCCACCGTCTGCACGGCGACGGTCACCACGTAGTCGATGAGCAGGGCGACCGCGGCGATCTGAGCGACCCGGGGGCCGAAGTTCTGCCGCGCCACCACATAGGAACCGCCGGGCCTGATGTAGACCATCACGATCTCGCGGTAGGACAGCACCACGAGCACCATGACGAACAGGATGACCAGCGTCATGGGCAGGATGAGCGTGAACGCGGCCAGGCCCGCCAGCGGGAGCAGCGCGATGAGAATTTCCTCGGTGCCGTACGCCGAGGATGAGATCCCGTCCGGTGACAGCACGCCCAGCGCGAGCGGTTTGGACAGTCGCTGCTCGGACAACTGGGCGTTCACCAGCGGTCGGCCGAGCAGCCGACGTTTCATCGAGTACCAGAAGGTATCTGGCAGATCGCTGCCACGGCTGCCGCCGAGAAGATCAACTGCTCTGCGCACGGCCACGGGTCCGCGCCTCCGTCCGCTCACTGCCCGACGTGGTCTTCATACCACCGCAGCTCAGATAATGGTGAAACCAGGCAAGCGTACGGGGCACCCCGTAATCCCCACCTGGTGACCTGCGGCACTCAGCGTTGGTGCCCGTGTGGTGTTGAGCTATTCTGAACAACCGGGCCTGATGTCATCTTTGTGCAAGGCCCGTTCTTCGTGAACCGCCTCGGGCTTGGCGGTCGCAGCCGTCCTCGCGCCGCATGGGCGCTGAGCGGAGGAGGTGAGGATTTTGCCAGATCGAAGTTGCAGTCACAGTTCGGACGATCCTCACCCGTTCGCGCAGACCCAGCAGCGCTGACCGCGACTCCGTCGTCCCCTGGGGCTGGCCAAGCTCTCGAGGTGCCCGCGGGGTTCCCCCCGGGCCTGACGATCCCCCTTTGGTGAGCAGCACCTGCTCGCCGCGGCATCCCTGGTGCCTGCCCGCTGCCGTGCGTCGGCAGCGCGCGGAAACCCTGGGACACCTGTCTCGGCCGGCGCTGCCGGGCCTGTGCCTGATCCCCAGTGAAAGGGGAGATCGGCAGGCCGGCAATGGCGCGTTTCTTCACATTCAACTCAATTTCGAGCTCACTCTCACAGCGGCGGGCAGCACTCAGGGCCGCCTCCGCGACGGCCTCCACCGCCGTCAAGGACTCGGCGCACGTTGGTGATATTCACGGCGCGTTCGGCACCGTCAAGCTGGATGCGGCCGACCGCCCGGCCAGCTGGGGCCGACGGCTGCGTTACCTGCTCGCGATCATGGGACCCGGCCTGATCGTGATGGTTGGCGACAACGATGCGGGCGGCGTCGCCACCTATTCGCAGGCGGGTCAGAACTACGGCACCCGGTTGATATGGGTGCTGTTGCTGCTCGTACCCGTGCTCATCGTCAACCAGGAGATGGTCGTGCGCCTCGGCGCGGTGACCGGCGTCGGCCAGGCGCGGCTCATCCACGAGCGTTTCGGGAAGTTCTGGGCCGCCTTCTCCGTCGGCGACCTCGTCCTTGTCAACGGGCTCACGATTGTCACCGAGTTCATCGGCGTGGCGCTGGCCGGCGACTACTTCGGCATTCCCAGGTGGGTCAGCGTCTTGTCCGCCGCGGCGCTGCTCGTCGCGTTCACCGTCACGGGCAGCTTCCGCCGCTGGGAGCAGTGGATGTACGCGCTGATCGCCGTCAACGTGCTCATGCTGCCGCTCGTGCTGGCGGCGCACCCGGCGCCGGGGCGGATCGCGCACGACTTCCTCGTGCCCGGCCTTCCGACCGGGGCGAGTGCCGGTGTGCTGCTGCTCATCATCGCCATGGTGGGTACCACGGTGGCGCCGTGGCAGTTGTTCTTCCAGCAGTCCAACGTTGTGGACAAGCGCATCACGCCCCGCTGGATCAGCTACGAGCGCGTGGACACGGTCATCGGCTCGTTCTTGGTGGTGATCGGCGCCGGTGCCCTCATGGCCGTCAGCGCGTTCGCATTCGCGGGTACCGCGCACCACGGGCACTTCACCGACGCCGCGGGCGTCGCGCACGGACTCGCGGGCGTCCTCGGTCATCATGCCGGCGGGATGTTCGCCTTGCTAGTGCTTGACGCTTCCCTCATCGGCGCGGCCGCCGTCACGCTGGCGACCTCCTACGCGCTCGGCGACATCGCGGGAGCGCGTCACTCGCTGCACCGCAGCGCCAAGGAAGCCCCGCTGTTCTACGGTGTGTACGGGTTCTTCCTGCTGACCGCGGCCACCGTGGTGCTGATCCCGCATGCGCCGCCGGGGCTGATCACAGAGGGCGTGCAGGCCCTCGCTGGCGTGCTGCTTCCGTCGGCGGCCGTGTTCTTGTTGCTGCTCTGCAACGACAAGCATGTCCTTGGGCCATGGGTGAACCGGCCGTGGCTGAACGCGGTCAGCGCGGCGATCATCGGTGCGCTTGTCCTGCTATCGCTCATCCTCACGACGGCCACCCTGTTCCCGCACCTGACCGGCGGTGAGCTGCGGCTCATGCTGGGTGGCGGCGTGGCGGCCGGGATCGCGGTCGCCGCTGGTTTCAGCCTCTCCCGTGCCTACGCAAGGCGGCGGCTGCCCGCCGACCCGGAAGCCGACCTGGACACCGGCATCGTGCTGGCCGCCGAAAGGCTCACCTGGCGCATGCCGCCCCTGTCGGAGTTGCCGCGGCCGGCCTGGTCACCCGCGCGCAGGATCAGCATGCTGACGCTCCGCCTGTATCTGGTGGTGGCGGTCGGGCTGGTGATCGTGAAGATCGTCCAGCTTGCCCTTGCCCACTGACGAGTCGTCAAAAAAACTAACGATGCGCGGGAACTCCGGGGCCCCGCCGAGCGTCGAAGCCATTGCCGCCCCTGGTGCGTGCCGCTTCCCCGCTGGAGCCGCACGCCCAGGGCGGACCAGCCGCGCTCAGGGGCACAGGCCGCCGGGCAGCGACGTCCCGCAGTGGTTGGCCGTGAATTTCAGGCCAATTCCGTTGGTGTCCCATACCAGGTCGGCCGGGTGGTCGCGGTAGGCGGTGTTGTTGCGGATCGTGTCGTAGTTCGGGTCGCTGCCCTTGGTGAGCGGGTGCGCGCTCGCGACGACGATGCCGCCGGAATTGAGCTGCTTGCCGGAGTTCTCGCCCACGCTGTTGCCCGCGACGGTGCTGTGGGTCGCGCCGAGCAGCAGGATGCCGCCGCCGTGGATGTCGATCGGCGTGTCCCCGCTCTTCGGGCAGAACTTGTTGTTCCTGAACACGCTGTTCTGCCACACGGTCGTGTTGCCCGCGCCGCCCGGCTGCCCGTCGTCGAGCACCAGGATGCCCTGGCAGTTCCCGGTGATCCGGTTGCCTTTGACCGTGACGCCCCGCGCATGCCGGACGAATATCCCGAATTCGTTGCCGCTGGCGCGGTTGTCGCGCACCACCGTGGCGGCGTTGGGCGAGTCCCCGACGTAGAAGCCGGCCTCGTGGTTGCCCGTCGCGACGTCGTCGGCGAACACGGTCGCGGTGGAGGCGAAGCGCGAGATCCCGTAGTCGCCGTCGTTGCTGGCCACCACGCGCGTCACCCGCAGCCCGCGGGTGCCATAGCCGAACACGCCGTTGGCCGGAAAGCCGGTGATGTACAAGGCCGTCACCGTGTCGTTGGACACGGGCGTGTGGACGGCGCCGGTCTTCGTGTTCAGCTTCTTGGCCAGGATGCACACCGCGGTCCCGCCGAACCCGCCGTTGCAGATGGTGTGCGGGAAGTGGGCCGGGGGTTCCAGCACCGTGCCCCCGTGGAAGTCACCGGACCCGCGCAGCGTGATGCGATCGGTGCGGATCTGCACGCTCTGGTGGTAGACACCCGGCTTGATCAGCACGGTGTCGCCCGGACTGGCGCTGTCCACTGCGGCCTGGATCGAATGCCCCGGCCACACCACGATTGTCGTTGACGCCGATGCCGACGCGGCGTATGCCGCGCCGAGCGTGAGCCCTAGCCCTGTCGCGCACGCTGCCACGATGAACTTACGCATATCTACCCCCGTGTCGCACTAATGCAACTACTGCCCCACAGACACCTCCCGCCCCAATGATCTGCACGGTATCGGATTGGACATGAAGTGGCAATCGTCCCCGGTCCGTCCGCCGCGTCCCATGGATGTGGCAGCCATGGGGTCAGAGCCACATCGCTGTCACATTCATGGGGGTGGCGCGGCTATCCGGCGGCGCCGCGGTCGCGCAACGCGCCGATCTCCTCCGGCGTGAGCCCGATCGCCGCGAGCACCGCGTCGGTATCGGCGCCGGGCGTGCCGGGCGGCGGCGGCATGCGGCACGGCGTACGGCTGAATCGCGGCGCCGGCGCGGGCTGCACGACGCCGCCCACGTCAGCGAAGGTGCCGCGAGCCGCGTTGTGCGGATGGCCGGGAGCCTCGCCCGGCGTGAGCACGGGCGCCACGCAGGCGTCCGTCCCTTCGAAGACCGCCGCCCACTGCGCCCGTGTGCGCTGCTTGAACACCTCGGTGAACCGGGCGCGCAGGACCGGCCAGCCCGCCGGGTCGTGCTGCGCGGGCAGGTCCTCGCCGTCCAGCCCCAGGCGGGTGAGCAGTTCCGCGTAGAACTGCGGCTCGAGCGCACCCACCGCGACATGCTGCCCGTCGGCGGTCTCGTACGTGTCGTAGAACGGCGCGCCGCCATCGAGCAGGTTGGTGCCGCGCTCGTCGCGCCACATCCCCGCGGCGCGCATGCCGTACAGGAAGGTGGTGAGCAGGGCCGAGCCATCGACCATGGCCGCATCCACGACCTGGCCGCGGCCCGACCGCGCGCGCTCGACGAGCGCCGCGAGCACGCCGACCGCGAGCAGCATGCCGCCGCCGCCGAAGTCGCCGACCAGGTTGAGCGGCGGCACCGGCCGCTGGCCCGCGCGGCCTATCGGGTGAAGCGCGCCCGAGATCGCGATGTAGTCGATGTCGTGGCCCGCCGACTGGGCGAGCGGGCCATCCTGCCCCCACCCGGTCATCCGCGCGAAGATCAGCCGAGGGTTGCGCCGCAGGCACACGTCCGGCCCGAAACCAAGCCGCTCCGCCACCCCGGGCCGGAACCCCTCGACAAGCACGTCCGCGGACTCGGCCAGCCGCAGCAGCGCGTCAAGCCCGGCCGCGTCCTTGAGGTTCAGCCCGACGCTGCGACGGCCGCGCCGGAGCGGGTCGGCCGGCACCATTGTCGCGGCTGCCGCGCCGTGGCCTCCGTCCCCGCCCACCCGGTCGACCTGGGTAACCTCGGCGCCGAGGTCGGAAAGGACCATGCAGCCGAACGGCGCCGGGGCAAGACTCGCGATCTCGACGACGCGCACACCCCGCAGTGGTCCCTCGCCGGCCTGCGCGCCCGTCCGAAGTGGTCCCTCGCCCGCCTGCCCGCCTGTCTGCGGTGGTCCCTCGCCCATCTGCCCGCCTTCCGCCCGGTCAGGAATGAGTCGGACGTTACCCGCTGGCGGGGGAGCGCTC
>WNFX01007695.1_pt1 | contig 10087 bp, 10 predicted proteins | sample 5400111 | NCBI WGS metagenome assembly WNFX01 (sample SAMN13153363, study PRJNA577476) | soil metagenome | isolation source: 40 cm soil or saprolite under grassland replicate 1 | place: USA:California | collected 2016-06-15 | reverse complement strand
ACAGCCCGCAGAGGAGGCCACGCGCCCTGGCACTCCTTCCCAATCTAGCCCTTTACCGACAGGAGCGTTTCCCCAAAAGCAGGCCTTCTTCGCACACGCGTTGACAGTGGGAGTCAATGTACAATTTGCACACATAGCGACTAACGTGGCAACGCGCAAGCGCTTCGGGCGTATGACCTATCCCTACGCTGCTGTAAAGACTATGGCATCTCGTGATGCGCTGGATATACAACTCGAGTTTGAGGGATTGGCGATGCCACAGGCCATTGTCTCTCCTCAAGGAGCAGCATCGCCAACGCTCACATCACCAGAGACCCACACCTCTCTGCGGTGTCGTGCGCTCCAAGTTGCCGTCATCAACACGCCTATTTTTGGAGGGCAACGGGAATTTGCCATTGCCGGTTCGAGTTTCGAAGATCACCTGCTCGATATTGTGGTGCTCGAGCACATGGATATGGGTGCCTTTGGGAAAAGCATCGCTCATTTCTTTGGTCCTAAAGCGCATGCAGAGGATCCCCTGGCAAAGGGGGACATGCATACGTTTACCCATCATCCTGCCGAGTTATCAGGTATCCCGGGTATGCACCATGTGCAAGCGGCAGGAGTGACGATCACGACGAGCGCTGATCCACGGGAGGTCACCTTTGATGGCGAGGTGAGAGGACAGGCGCCGATTTACATTCATGTTGCTGACAAACTGCTGCGAGTAAGAATACCAGACCAGGTAGGTACGACCTGATCGCCATACCGATCTATGAAGAAGCGCAGGCCTGCGCTTCGCTTACAACGAAACAGACTACGGTTATTAACAAACAATGCCACTTCAGTTAGCACCAAGGTGGCGTAGGAGCCGTCAATATCAAGTAGATGTATCTGGTCTGCGGCCTTGTATGCTGTCGATTTCTCTTAGTTCAATAGAATGCGAAGAGACCGGCAGCAGGAGAAGAAGCGCATGATAGAACGAGTAGAGCAACAGCTGGGAAATTATCGTTTGAAACAGGTATTGGGGAAAGGCGCGTTTGCCGATGTCTACCTCGGTGAGCACCTGTATCTGAATACATCGGTTGCCGTGAAAGTCTTGCACTCAAAACTGGATTCACCTGCGCTGGCAGATTTTCTCATAGAGGCACGTCACATCAGCCACCTGGTGCATCCGCACATCATTCGTGTGTTCGACTTCGGTATTGATAGCGACACCCCTTTTCTCGTTATGGATTACGCGCCCCATGGCAATCTTCGCCAGAAGCACCCTCCTGGTATGACAGTACAGCTACCCCTGGTTGTCACCTACGTGATGGCTCTGGCCTCGGCCTTACAACACGCCCATGATCAACACCTGGTCCACCGGGATATCAAACCTGAGAACGTGCTGTTGGGACAAAAGCGTGAAGTCCTGCTATGCGATTTTGGCCTGGCCTTGCTTACCTCTCACCGAGCGTCGCTACAAGTCAGAGAACGCTTCGGCCCCCAGGCATATATGGCCCCTGAACTGATCTACGGCCAGCCTGTTCCAGCAAGTGATCAATATGCGCTCGCGGTGATGGTCTACGAGTGGCTCTATGGCCATCTCCCTTCTGAAGACCTGACTGCTCACTTTGCCAATCAGCACCTGTATACCGACACTTCTTCTCTCTGCGAAGCGCATCCTGACATTCCCCGTGCGGTAGAGAAGGTTCTTTTGAGATTATGGGGGCAATACCCCCGTACAGGAGGCACGTTCCCAACGAGCCTCTAAAGCAGCGAGATAGGCCAGTGGCCGATGGCGAAAACGATAGCGGTTGAGCTGTTCTTGCTGTGAGGTACGGGTCTCTTGTCGAACTTGCCTCCATGATGCAGGAGCCACCTGTGTTAAGCGAGCAGACAAGCGAGTATCTGCATCAGGTTGTTGATGCCACCATTCTTGAGACACGACACAGCGTCCATAGCGCAGTCCATAAGTATTCCAGTTTTTGCGTCCGCTGATGCGCCGATCGTGCATTTTGACGGCACGTATCGTGCGTTCCATGTCAGTGTTGGTGCGAGGAAATCCCTCCACAGCGTAGCAGTGGACTAAGCCTGGCCTCAAATGGGTGAGGACTTGGAGCAGGTGGCCTAAACGCAGTTGCTCGTCTTCGGTTCGCCCATCCGCTTCCACACAGGTGCAAAGACGCCTGAGCCAGGCGTCCAAGCGCCGCCCCACTTCGGCATTGCTGATCTCTTCTGCTTGACTGGCCCACGAGCCATCCAAGATATGCTCGACCTCCAGGACCCATTCACGCATACTTGTGATCTGCGCCAGCACGGCTTTCTTTTCCTCATGCAAGCTCACCATGGTCTTGAGACGGATCAGCCGTTCCGCGCAGGTTTGGTTCGCGGCTCCCCCTTTTTTTCGCGCTGCTCTCAGCTCGTTTGAATGTGAGTCAACCCCTCTTGCAGCGCCAACCCGCCGTACTTAAAGGGAGGGCTGCTCTCCACGTTTAAGGCTCCTTCCACCATCGCTGCATACTCCTCCAGCACCTCCCATTGCGCCCGTTCCTGCTCTTCCTTCTTCTCCTTGGCTTCCCGCAGGCGTGTGTGGAGATTGTGACGGTATTCGTGCGTTTTGTGTTGCATCCTGATGCGCATATCCGTCTTCACCCGATGATCGGCGGTGTCAATCAGTCGTCCTGCTTCTCGCATGGCATGCCATTGGCAGAGGTGCTGGGGGACGCCAGGCCATAAGTCCGTCACGGCTTGTAATTCCGTTGGCTGGGCATCACTGATGCCCCCGATGACTGGGAGATTCAAGGCGACCACTGGCGCTAAGACCTGTTTCAGGCGGTCTTTGGTGCTTTCCGTGACATTGTCTGCGTTCAGTATGCTTGCTGCGAACATCTCGCGGACCACCGAGATCGTTTCATTGCCTTTCTCCGGCTGCATCCCATCGAGGGAGAGTAATATGCCTGTATGCTCGCGCACTTGCTCTTTCCAGGCTTCATCCTGCTGGACTTCTGTCCCGGCACCTACCAACGCCGTGTAGGCTTCAAACAGAACCAAGATTTCTCGGCGTGAGATCGTTTGTCCCAGGGGGGCTAACTGCTCGGAGAGCTCCTGCTGGATTTCATCGACGCTTTGATGCTCTCGTAATCGCAGCTGTCCTAGCGCAAGGATAATATCCAATCCAAAGGTAAAACCAGCCAACGCTACCGCATCTGCTTCTGTACTTCGGGAGAGACGCTTGCTTCCTGGGCACTCCTGTCGCGGACAGCGATAGCCACAGTGCACGACTCGCATCACTTGCGTGAGCGTGATGATGGGTCGATCTGAAATCGTGACACACCGGTGCAGCTTCTTTTGACACTCCAAACAATGGGTGCTCTCTGGACGCATGCTGTGCTTGACGAGTTGATGGTAGACCTTCTTTTTGCGCATTGGCTTTCCTGGCTCTTTCTCTCTGCTACAGTACCTCCTTGTATGTTCCCAGCTGTGACTGTACGGATGTATTGCCCCCACTGTCTGACAAGTCTATGTGTGTTCTTGTTTTCTTCGCGCCTGCGGTGCGCTCATGTGATCATGTGGAAGGTTTGTGCGCGCCTGCAGGCGCGCACAAACCTTCCACACAATTAAGAAAAAGGCTCGCTTGCGAGCCAGGCCAAGTTAAAAAGCAACTTTTCAGAAGCCGAAGCAAATGAGTTGTACTCCTTGCGCCAGTTTACACCACCTGCTATATTTGAGATGAGAGTTTATATTTTTTAGCAGGTGGGTACATTTTGTTAGCAGAAGAATTCATTGTACTTGATAGCGATTCCCCTTTGTGGATGTCAACAAGCCCTTTGTTGGATATTGCACTACGCTTTAACCAGAATGACGAAACATACTCCTGGAATGGTTGGAATAAACAGCAAATAAGAGATTTTCTAAATTCCTTGCCTTCACGATCAAGCCTTGTAGTTGGCGTTTGGGAAACAATACCCGAAAAAGAAGGTAGTCCTGAATGTGAGAATCTAGCCTTAGGCTTGATTTGTGAGATAATCGACGGTGAAGTCTATTCGGTTCGCACATTTGACGCATTGACAATTGGAGGTCTTAAACCCTCAAACCAGCTTGAACCCGGCGTCGATGATGCTCGGGAAATCATACGTCTAACGGATCAGCTTGTAGCACCTGTAGCCTGGGCGCTATTCATGGAGAAGTCAACCTGGGATGAATGGCTGTTTACTGCTGGAGATGATGGTATTGTGATAGATAAAGGGCAACAACTGGCTACTTTTACCCATCGAGGGCGCTGTGTGCTTATGGGACGTCAGACAGTAAATAACGTCGAAACTTTTTAGGATTTATCATGGCAGAGGAAACCTCGTTACTCTGGAATCCAATATTACGACAATACCTGGTAAATGCACCGCATCGCATGAATCGTCGTGAAGGTGCGACTTCTTGCGCTTTTTGCGATGACATCACCGAAGGTAGAGTTGGCCCTGACGAGCAGGTATGGTTGCATCCAAATGATTTTCCTCCTCTGCAGCCACCTGTAGGTGAAGCATATATTGTAATTTACAATCGAGATCATCATCGTACTTTTACCCAACTCACTGTTCAAGAAGTTTGTTCAGTCACTCGTTTGTGGCGTGCTCTTTACGTTGATCTCACTTCACGATACGTCACTATCATGATCTTCGAGAATAGTGGTGAGTCAATTGGCCAGACGCAGTACCATCCGCATGGTCAGGCCTTTGGTATCTCAGTAATACCCCCTCTACTGGAACGCGAATTTGAAACTGTTCTACAGTCCGACAAAGAAGGCACTGGTTGTCCTTTTTGTAGTGTGCGCGCAGAACTTTCAGAGAGCGAGTACGAAGTAGCTGCTAACTCTACCTGGCAAACATTCTTACCACCCTTTATTCGTTACCCATATGAAACACATCTCTATCCTCGGAGACATATAGCAAATCTGGCGCACGTGAATGATAAAGAGTTAAGTGATCTGGCTGAACTGCTATTACAAGTTGTACAAGGCTATAATGCGCTTTATGACGGGGCTATGGCCCCAATGCCCTATCTCCTGGGAATACATCAATTAGCTGATTCGCGCTTCCATCTACATGTTGAGATTCTTGCCATCGGTCGTGCGCCTGGAAAATTAAAATATACGGCTTCTTCCGAATCTTTATGGGGATTGTGGATCAATGATTCCTCGCCGGTACAAAAAGCGAGTGAGTTACGCGATGCGATTGCAAGGCTAAAAGCATGAGTAAGAATGTTTTGTTGCCAAACCTATTTAAAAAGGAGCAAAGTATTTCCTATAGCCATAGGCGATGAGCAGAAAGGAATCCGGCATGAAACTATTTCTTTCAACAGACTTTGAGGGTGTAAGCGGTATTGTGGCCTGGGAGCAGATTATCGAGGGCAACTCAGAATATGAACAAGGACGACGTTTGCTCACAAAAGAGGTAAATGCTGTTATTTCCGGGGCTTTAGAGGGGGGAGCAAAAGAGTTTGTGATTAATGATTCTCATCACTATATGCGCAACCTGCATCCACAAGAGCTGCTTGGCAAGGCGATGTTAATCACAGGTAAGCACAAGCCAATGTATATGATGGAGGGCCTGGATTCCAGCTTTGATGGTGTCTGTTTTGTCGGATATCATGGATCTATCGGTGCTGAGCATGCGGTATTATCTCACACATACAATCCAGGAGCAATCTGGGAAGTGCGAATTAATGGTGATGTTGTAGGCGAATCCGCTATTAATGCGCTGGTTGCTACTCACTTTAATGTTCCGATAATCTTTATCAGTGGAGATGAGGTGACAGCGCAAGAGGCACAAAATATTGCGCCAAATGCTGAAAAAGTTGTCGTCAAGCAGTCTCTTGGACGCTTTGCTGCAGCTCATTTTCATCCTATTGTGGCCTGTGAGATGTTGCAAAAAGGTGCTTCTCGTGCTGTTCGTAATGTAAAAGAAATGCATCCACCAGTGTTCGCGAGACCAGTTTCGCTAGAAGTGACTTTTCTCGTTGCTGATATGGCAGAGATGGCGCTTTGGATACGAGGGGTTGAACGAGTTGGGCTACGGACAATTACAATTAGTAGCGAAGATTTACTTGAACTCTATCGGATGTTTGTCACTGTCGTCACACTAACACGTTCGTTGGTGGATCGCTGATCAGGTTGCACAAGTCTCTATCCCGTTGAAAGTATCGATTTCAACGGGATAGAGACTTGTTCATAAAGTACCATCGGCTGAAGATTGTGCGTGAATCTCCTCTTCGGAGCCGATTTGATTATTATTCGTTTTCTCAATGCGATCTGCAACCTCTGCCAGTGTGCGTAGCCGGCGTTCTAACTCCCAGGCATGCTGGTAAAGTGTTTGTAACTCCACCGTAAGCTCATGGAACTGTCCATTAAGTGCGTATTGTTGTTGACCGTCTCCAGTTGGACGTAATGATCTCTCTGCTGTAGGGGTTGGATTTTGTCCAGTAGGTGCGGCACTCAATGTTGCTCTACTAGCGGCCGATGATTGCTCCACTAATGGTGTGGCGCTCGAAGAGCTTACAGTAACGCTACCATTAGCACGCGCTTTTTCAGCACGCTGGTCACTCATGCCCAGGAAAACAGCACCAAGAATGGCAAGGAGTGCTACAGCTAGCAGACCGCCGATAATCAATAAAGTCACTATATTCTCCTTCTATGTGTTATTGGAACATTACGCGAGCAAGCGTAACATCCCAACCTGGCTAGTGAATATGGATGGTTACTTCTGCACTCATACCAGGCATAATGATTTTGCCAGAGTTGGCATCAAGCGAAATCACAACAGGAATGCGCTGCCCAACTTTCGTAAAGTTCCCACTCGTCGGATCCTGATTTGGCAGAAGTGAGAACTGACCAGCAGCGACAGGTATGATTTGTACTACATGACCGGTGAAGCTAGTATCGCTATACGCGTCGATATGGATATCAACAGATTGGCCAGTGCTCACATTATTGATCGCGTTCTCATCCACATATGCTACCACATTCACAGTACTGGTGTCTGTCACCTGAACGAGTGATAAGCCAGGAGCGACATTCTGCCCTTGAACTGCTGGAACTTGCAGAACAGTGCCATTAATAGGGCTGGTCAAATCTAACGCTGCAGAACTACCTGACGTTCCGCCTGTGCCTGGTGTACTCGTTATCGAAACCGGAGTGATGGAACCAATTGTCTGGCCTGCGCTGACTTGCGCGCCCGATTTTACATTGAGGCTGGTGAGCGTCCCTGCAATTGGAGCGCTTACACTGACGATCTTTCCGCTAACCTGAGCATCATCGGTGCGATAGTAGTTATAGCTGTCGTAAATCCAGAAAGCTACAGCGCCTCCGATAGCGGCTAAAGCGAGGAAGATGAGTAAAGGAACTAAAATCGTTCGACGCATAACATTTATCTCCTTTGGAACAAATGATGATCACAAAGATCAAATTACTACATGTATGATTTATGTTTGATTACCCTATTAGCGCCTCTTCTATGTGTGCGGTTTCGCCGGAATCAGCGGGTGCAACAGCGCCAGGCGCCTGTTTAGGGATACGTTGAGGCCTGCGCGTTCCTCGCACAAACAATACAGCGATGATCGCTAAGCCAGTGACGAAGACAGTCAGCCTTAAGGCATCCTGAATACCCAGAACAAAAGCTTCTCTTTGCACAAATCTGGCAATTAACTGTAAGGCTGCGGTATAGGCTGAAGCTGTGTCGGCTCCACGCGCGACTAAAAGAGCTTGTATGCGTGGGACAAGCTCTCCAAGCGGTGAGCTTGCCGTTACCTGCTCGGCGAGATGGCCGAAGTGTATCTGGCTCTGAGTCTGTACGATTGTTGCCAGTATAGCAATGCCAAATGAACTTGCAACTGCACGATTGACAGTACTAAGAGATGATGCCTGTGCTAGTTGTCGTGGCGATATCTCGGACATCATGGCAACGGTCAGGGGCTGGACGGTCAAGCCAAGAGCAATACCACGTAAGACAAACATGAACTGAAGCCAAACATAAGACGAGTTAATGCTGATGTAGGTTAGTTGCCACGTAGCAAAAGCCAGGATCAATAAGCCTGGAATCATCACTGCTCGGACGCCAATGCGATCAACCAGACGTCCTCCTATAATTACACTGACCATAGCGGCCAGGGCCTGTGGGAGTAAAATCAAACCTGATTGAAATGCACTCAATCCCCTAATGTTTTGTAGGTAGAGCGGGAAGAGGAACAATCCACCAAATAGACTGAAAATGACGAAAAAGCTGGCAATCTGGCTTGTACGGAACGGTCCATTTGCGAAGAGACGCAGGTCAAGCAGTGGTTGTCCGCCGCGATTTGCGATGATTAATTCAGCGGCAATAAAAATTGCCAGCGAAAGTAATCCAACAGAAAGGAAACCTATTACGGTCGTAGATCCCCATCCATCGGTGCTGGCGGACGAGAGCCCATAAAGCAAGGCAATCAATCCGAGCGAGACGAAGATAAAGCCGACAGGATCAAAGCGAATCTGTCCTTCTGGGCGATATTCGTGGATGAATAAGATCGAGAGAATGATGGCGATTATGCCAATGGGAACGTTAATAAAAAAGATAGCCTGCCAACCTACAAATGTAACTAGGTATCCTCCAAGTGTTGGACCAATTGCAGGAGCAAGCAACGCAGGAACACCGAAGAATCCCATGGCAGTACCGCGTTCCTGAGGTGGAAACTCGCGGAAGAGGAGAGTAATTGAAAGGGGAAACAGTGCTGCTCCTCCCAGTCCTTGCAGGACGCGGAAGACAATCAGAATTGGTAAGCTCCATGCCAACCCACATAGCGCCGAGCCAAGGGTAAAGGCCGCCAGTGAAATGATATAGAAGCGTTTGATGCCTAGCGTGTCAGCAAAGTAAGCTGCAGTTGGGACCGCAACTCCCTGGGCAAGGATATAAGCGGTTAGCACCCACTGGACACTGTGGACATCAGCTCCGAAAGCAGTTTGCAGGCGTGGAATTGCAATGTTGACAATAGTCTGATCCAGGATGCTCATAAATACACCCAAGATCACAACCATTGCCAATATCCACTTGTAATCCAGTCCTCCGCTGCGTCTAGCCGCTTGTGTGTTTACTTGCATGACTTGCATGCGGTAAGACTCCTTCCTGTTAAATGTTGTTATACAGTATCTTTTTGTAGTTAATCGCGTTGCACTATGCCATACAATAGTAAAGTCACTAGCTGGTCAACTACTTCGTCTCGAGAAAGTTGCTCGAAAGTTGAAAGCTCATTGAAGCCCTGGCAGATGACACGCATTGCAAAAGTCATTGCCATCACCTGCACAAATAACCCAGGATCAATTTTCTTGCAGAAGTGTCCTTCCGCCTGGCGCTTTTGTATATACTCAGTGATGCTCTTTCGACCTGTTACAATCTTGTTTACGAGTAAGTGGGCAACTTCGGGGTGTGTGTAAACTAGTAAGATTGCCAGGCGAGTGTAATCTCCATGAGCCGTAAAACTATCATAGAAAGCGCCTGCAAGACGACGAAATATTGTCTCGTCGTCAAGGGGAACACCGTTTTGCAGATCTTGCTCGATTTGTTCAATTACAGGGCACAACATTGAATGAGGTCCATAGTGTTTGATAATACCAGAAAGTAACTCTTCTTTATTATGGAAGTGCCAACAAAGTGCTCCACGAGAAACATTTGCTTCGGCAGCGATATCATCTAATGTAGCTGCTGAAACGCCTGAGCGAGCAAATACTCGCAGGGCAGCTTCTAAAAGTACTTGTCGTATATCCTGGGTAGGTGTTTCAGAAAGAAAACCACATCCAACTAATTCGGTGCGCAGTTCTTCTTTTCCACCTGCGAAATGATAATAGAATGCTGGTCGCGAAAGTTCAGCAATTTTAATGATATCATCAATTGTTATCTCGTCAAAAGTGCGTTCTTTTGCAAGTTGTTGAGCTGCTTGTATTAAGCGGACGCGTCCGCTACTTTTTCTCTTAACATCTGAGGACGTAGACACTTAGACCTGCCTGATAAAATATTTGTAATATACAGTAACAAAGATTGTACAATACAGTTGCTTTATAAAGCATAGTCAAGATTTGTAAATTTGTCAAGTATTATGGTCTCAAAAA
>WNFX01007694.1_pt1 | contig 10088 bp, 10 predicted proteins | sample 5400111 | NCBI WGS metagenome assembly WNFX01 (sample SAMN13153363, study PRJNA577476) | soil metagenome | isolation source: 40 cm soil or saprolite under grassland replicate 1 | place: USA:California | collected 2016-06-15 | reverse complement strand
CGCCGCCGACCTGGCCCGTCACCGCTAGATCGGCTCGGCGTCGTGCTTGCGGAGCTTCTCCAACGAGTGCCGGCTCTCGACGGTGCGGATGGTGCCGCTCCTGGATCGCATCACGATCGATCGGGTACTGGCGCCGGCGACCCACAAGAGTGCACTCCCGCGTTCGGTGTCGATTCCTCTGGCCTGCCCGAAGCCTGGACGGGAGGTGAGTCGTCTTGTTATCGTTGATTCTAACCACAGTTAGATTTTCAACGAACGAAGAAGGACACTCACTTCGGCAGAAAGGCCCGACATGGACGACTCCGGCGACCGCCAACCTGGGCTGCGCATCGCAGCGCTTGTCAAGCAGGTGCCTGCGCGTGACGTACTCGAGCTGGACGGGGCCGGGCTCCTGCGCCGAGTCGGTGACATGGAAATGAACGCCTTCTGCCGGCGGGCGGTCAAGCAGTCCGTCCTGCTCGCCGAGGCGACCGGAGGCCGGAGCGTCGCGTTCACGATGGGGCCTCCGAGCGCGCTTGACGTGTTGCGTGAGGCCGTGGCTTGCGGCATCGACTCCGCCGTACACCTCTGCGACGTCGCGCTGGGCGGCTCCGACACGCTAGTGACCGCCCGCGCGCTCGCACTGGCGATCGAGCGTGAGGGCCCGTTTGATCTGGTCCTCGTCGGGCGATCCTCCTCCGACTCGAGCACGGCGTCGATCGGGCCGCAGGTGGCCGCGTTTCTCGATCTTCCCTTCGTCGGTCCGGTGCGCTCGTTGCGGCTGCCAGCCGGTGGCGATGCGGTCGATCTGGAGCTGGAACTCGACGACGCGACCGAACATGTTCGCGTGCAGCGGCCAGCTGTGTTGTCGACGGCAGAGAGGCTGTGCAAGGGCGTCAGCAGTCCGTGTGAGGACTGGCCCGACACCGTGCCGGTTCGGCGCTACACCGCCGCCGAGCTAGGGCCGGGGCCTTGGGGCGTGGCCGGAAGCCCGACCCGCGTCGCCGCCGTTCGTCCCCGGCCTCGGCAGTCGGCCGGCCGCGAGGTACGGATGCTCTCCGGGACGTTGACCGCTCAGGTCCGGGCTGCCGTTGGCCTGCTCGCCGCACGAGGCGCGTTCGACGAGGACGAAACGATAAGTGGAACCGTGCCAGCCACTCACGACGAAGGGCCAGCGGTGGTCGCGGTCATGGATGGCTCCATGGACATCGAGGCGCGGGCGCTGCTGGGCGCGGCAGCAGAACTGGCGTCGCGCACGGGCGGGCACGTCGTCGCAGTCGCGGGCGAGCAGCCCGGTATCGACGTGCTGGGGAGCTGGGGAGCCGACCGCGTCGTGGTTGCCGCGCACCGCCAACAAGGCGCAGTCGCCGACGCGTTGGCCCGCTGGTGTCGTACCGTCCAGCCGTGGGCCGTCCTCGCGACCGCCGACTCCTGGGGACAGGAAGTACTGTCCCGACTGGCGGTTGCCTTGCGCGCCGGACTGGTCACGGATGCACTCGGCTTCGGACTCCGCGACGGTCGACTGGTCGGCGAGAGAGCGGCGTTCGGCGGGGAGGCGGTTGTGGAGATCGACTCCACGTCGGCGGTTCAGTGTGCGACGGTGTGCCCGGGCGCGCTGCCGCTGCTCGCGCCTCGCTGGGCACGGCCACGCGTCGAACGGCTCGACACGGTGCCGGATGCGCGGATGAAGCTGCTTTCGCGCCGCGTCAACGACGTCAGCGGCGCACTCGGTCGTGCCAACACGGTGGTCGGCGTCGGCCTTGGTGTCGCGCCCGACGAGTACCCGCTCCTCGACCCGCTGCTCGACGCCCTCGGTGCCGAACTGGGCAGTACGCGGAAAGTGACCGACCGCGGCTGGTTGCCGCACGGACGGCAGATCGGTACGACGGGGCACCTGATCACTCCACGGTTGTACATCGCTTTGGGCATCTCCGGAGCGTCAGAGCATGTAGCCGGAATACGGCATGCCGGCTCGATCCTGGCGGTCAATCTTGAGGCCGGTTCGCCCATCTTCGCGGTGTCGGACGTCGGCATCGTCGCGGACTGGCGGGACGTGGCGCCGCTGCTGGTCGAATATCTGCCACGACGAGTGCTGGCCGCGAGCCAGTAGTACTTTGTTATGTTGTGTCATCGAATAGGCGGTTGCACACGTGGCAAGCGCCGGCCATGAGGACGAGCAGGCGTTGCAGCTCGCGGAGTACGGCGTAGACGGTCAGGCCGGCGCATCCGCTTTTGGGTCCAGGCGTAGCAGAGTGCAGAAGGCCTGGGCGAGCACGGCGAGGGTGACGTGGCGGTGCCAGCCGGTGAACGAGGGGCCTTCGAAGTGGTCGATGCCCAGGCCGGTCTTGAGTTCGGGGTAGTCGTGTTCGACCCGCCAGCGGATCTTCGCCAGCCGGACCAGGGTCTTCAACGCGGTGCATTTGTCCATGTTGGAAAGCCAGTACTCGACCGGTTCGGGTTCGCCCGGGGGCCATACGGCGATCAGCCAGCACTCGGGCAGGCTGCCGTCGGCGGCGCGGGGGATGTCCCGGTTGGCGGGGCGGATGCGGATCGTCAGAAACGTCGAGCGCATCGCGGCCTGGCGGTTGGTGGCGGTGCGTCGGGTGCCGCGCCGCCAGGTGACCTGCCGGGCCGTGGCGCGGCCCAGCGGCCAGCGAGAGTTGGCGGTGGAAGACCTCGGCCTGCACCAATGGGGCGGGATTGTTGGTGAATACCGGGTGGTAGCGGTAGACCGCGAACAGTTCGCCTTGGCCCTGCGCGGCCTGCGTGTTCTCCCGCCGCACCCGGCGCACGATCAGCCAGGCGGTGACCTGCTGGCGCTTGGGCGGCTGACGAACGCGGTGTAGCCGATCTGGGCGACCTGCGCGGCGGAGATCAGCTGCCCGGTGTCGGGTTCTTCGATCGGGTGGGGGTAGACGATGTCGACCCAGTCACTGTCGAGGATCTGGCCGATCGCCACGGTGATCGACGGGTTGATCCCTGTCGACAGGGAGAACAACGCATGGGCACGGCGGCAGGCGGCCACCCCCTCGGCGGTGTAGAACTTCGAGTCCGCCTCGCACCAGGATAGTGCCGGTGGCCCCGGCCTGGCGAGCGACGGCGATCGCTTCGGCCACAAGCGACTCGGCGCCGCGCACGTCGGCGGCCTTGCCGCGGCGTAGCCATACCGGCCCGACCACCGGCGCGGCGTGCGGGGTGCTGATCGTCGAGATCAGCGGGTGTAGCGTGCGTTTGCCCTTTGAGTCGGACGTACTCGGCATCCTGCTTGGCCCACCCGTACACGCGCACATGCGAGGGGTCGATGTCGACGAAGGCCATCTTGTCGGCGCCGGGTAGCAGGTGCGTCGCCGCGGCCAGTTTGGCCAGGAAAGCGCGGTGCACCGCGTGCAACTGCCGGTTGTGGCCGTGGGTGAACGAGCGCAGGAAAGACGTCTTTCCCGGCCGTCGACGGTGCCCGTGTCCCATCGAACAGCAGCCCCATTCCACCGTGCCGCAGCCGGTCGATGTCGTCGATTTTGTCCGCGCCGGCTGTCATCCCCGCGACCAGGCTCATCACCTTCGCCGCCGGGTTGGCCCCGCCGCTGTTGGCCGCACCCATGATCCGCAGATCCTGACGACCAGGTTAGGCAGTCCGCACCGCTCGGCCAGCCGCACCACCGGTTCCAGCCCGCATTCGTGATGTTCTCTCGACAAGACCATCATCCCAGTTCAAGGAGAATCTCCTTCCCTCGGACACACCATCAAACCCGCCACTCGCAGGTGGATTCAGGCTCAACTGCCCGCGAGCAGCTCGGCGGAGTCGAGCGTCCGCTGATCGGGTCGCCAGTTGCACGGCGTCAACGCGTCGGTCTGCACCGCGTCGAGGACGCGGAGCACTTCGTCAGCGTTCCTTCCCACCGAATCCGGAGTGACCATCACAAACCGAACCACGTTGTGAGGGTCGACGATGAACGTCGCGCGCTGCGCGACTCCGTCGTCGCCGAGAACGCCACAGGCCCCGGACAGGTCCCGCTTGACGTCTGCGAGCATCGGGTAGGGAAGCTCCCGCAGATGCGGATGCGCCTTGCGCCAGGCGAGGTGGACGTACTCCGAGTCCACCGAGACGCCATGAACATCCGCGCCACGCGCGGCGAACTCGTCATGCAGCTCCGCGAAGGCCGACAGTTCGGTCGGACAGATGAAGGTGAAGTCCTTCGGCCAGAAGAAGACGACACGCCACCGGTTCTCGCTCGATGCACTGTCGATCGTGGCAAACGGTCGTGTCGCGTCGGTCGATACACATGCGGTCAGTTCGTGTCCAGGAAAGGTGTCGCCTACGGTGAGCAACGCGGTCCTCCGAGGTTGTAGCGGTAGGAACGTATCTATTCTAACCGCTGTTAGCTCCCTGGTACAATTGTGGAGCGTTGTCTGGGCATGGAGCCAAACCGCTGTTAGTCTCGCTGCCTAACCACGCGAGGCAGGCGTTCCCGGACGATCGGAGGTGCAGCATTGCCGCCAAGGAAGCGAACTGCGAAGCGAACCGCCGACGCAGCTCGGAGCGTGAATACCGGGGCGCCGGCAGCCGCGACCAGGCACCGCTCGGATCCCCCGGCCGCGAAGACCGCGGGGACCGGGGCGCCGGCAACGGAGGTGGCGGCGCGGAAGCCGAGAGAGCCAATCCGGTGGCTGGTGCTGGCGTACCGCATACCGAGCGAGCCGACCCGGCTGCGCGCGGCCGTGTGGCGCAAGCTCAAGAATCTCGGCGCCATCTACTTGCAGAACTCCGTGGCCGCCATGCCGGCGGACCACCGGTCGGAACGCGCCATGCGTACGCTGCGCAACGAGATCATCGAAGGGATGGGCGGCCGGGCGCAGCTGCTCACCAGTACCGCGCTGGTCGGCGAAGCAGATCTGGTGACGGAGTTCAACGCGGCTCGTGACGACGAGTACGAAGAGATCCTCGACAAGTGCAAGGATTTCCATGCCGAGATCGAGAAAGAGACCGCAGCCGAGCACTTCACCTACGGCGAGCTGGAGGAGATCGAGGAAGATCTCGAGAAGCTGCAGCGGTGGCACGAGAAGGTGAAAGAGCGCGACGCGTTCGGAGCAAGCCGCGCAGAAGCGGTTCGCGAAGCGTTGGAGGAGTGCACCGCCGCGTTACAGGGTTACGCGTCACTCGTGTACCAGGCAGACAGCGAGGCCCTGTAGCCGCCGGACCGGCGGTCACGTGGTCAGGCGGCCAACCGGTCCAGTTCTTGTCGCGCCAGCCGGACCGGCAACGTCAGGAACGTCCCCTCGGCGCGCACTGCCTGTTGCCCTTCCTCGCTGAGGATGAACCGGACGAACTCGCCGACCGCACGGTCGACCCCGGTGTCAGGGCGTCGATGCGCGAAGACGTAGATGGACCGGGCGAGCGGGTACCGCTGCGCGGCGACGTTGGCAATGGTCGGCGGCAGTGCAGGCCCGCCATCCTCCGGCTCGAGATCGACGAGGCGCACGCCGTCCGCGAGGTACGCCAGGCCCGTGTAGCCGAGCGCAGCCACGTCGGCGGCCACGTTCTCCGCGATGGGGAAGACGAGGTCGGCCAGGTGCAGGTCGTCGCGGTACCCCCCACCACGCAGCACGCGCTCCTTGAAGAACTGCTCGAACCCGTTCTGGGGGCGCACGCCCCACAGGTTGATCTGCCGGTCGGCCCACTCGCCGGTCAGCCCCAGGTCGCCCCACCGCGTCACCGGGGGGTGCCCGCGATGTCTTGTCGTCGAGTAGAGGGCATCGAGTTGAGCGAGCGTCAGTGACCGCAGCGGGTTGCTGGCGTGCACGACCACTCCAAGCGCATCGGTGAAGGCAAGCGTGCGGTAGCTTCCGCCGGCGACCGCAACCCGCAGAGGTTCGTACCCGAATGCGTCGGTGAACAATTGCTGCTCGCGCGGGAGCATCTCCCGGGCGACGAACGCAAAGTCGGCCCAGTCGTCGGTCAGCGCCGCACCGGCGGCGCCGGAACCACATACCCAGTCATCAATATCGACGGAGGGGTGGTGGCGGCGGAAGCCTTCGATCAGCCGCTGCAGCGTGCCGTCGGTGGTGTCCGACTGCACGCACCGAAGGCGTCGTTCACCGAGGTCCTGGCTGGGTCGGTACGTGAGGTAGCTGGCCTCCAACGGCGGATAATCGGGCTCTACCGGCGGCTTCGGCCGCGACGGCTTGACCGGGATTGGCGGGGCTGTCTTAGACATCAGCGTGCTCCAGTGGTGAGGTCGGGTCCGACATTCGCAAGTCCATTGACGTCGTCGTGAATCAGCCAGCAGCGAGACCAGTGGTCTGCTGATACGGGGAACCGATGCGGCATGTCGGCCTGGCAGATGTCCATGACGTGGGGGCACCTGGTCGCGAAGGGGCAGCCCGCTGCGTCCACCGGCCGGGGTACGTGGGCGAGCCTTTCGGTCGAGTCGGCGGCGGTGCCGCGGCGCGCTGGGTCAGGGGCGGAGGCGATGAGCAGTTGCGTGTAGGGATGTGCCGGCCGTTGCGTCACCTCCTCACTGGAACCGCCTTCGATGATGTGTCCCCGGTACATCACCAGTACGTCGTCGGCGAAGTAGCGCGCGGACGCGATGTCGTGCGTGATGTAGAGGGCGGCGAGCTGCTCCTCGTCCTTGAGCTTGCGGAGGAGGTTCAAGGTGCCCAGGCGGATGGACACGTCGAGCATCGACACGGGCTCATCGAGCAGCAGGACGCGAGGACGGGCGGCGAGGGCGCGGGCAATGGCGACCCGCTGCAACTGTCCGCCGGACAGTTCGTGGGGGTACTTGTCGAGGTATTGGCGGGCCGGTGTCAGCTGGACCTTCTCGAGCAGCGCTGCCAGATTCTGCTCGACCTCACGTCGGCGCTCCGCGTAGCCGTGCAACCGGAGCACGCGGGTCAGTTGGTAGCGGATCGAGTGCACCGGGTTCAGCGAGGCGAACGGGTCTTGGAGCAGCAGCTGCACCTCGGCCACGTAGCGCCGCCGTTGCTGCCCGGTGCGAACTCTCACCGGCCGCCCGTTAAGCAGGATCTGCCCGGACGTGGGCCGCGCCAGCTGAGCGAGTATCCGCGCGAAGGTCGACTTCCCGCAGCCGCTCTCCCCGACGAGGGCAAGGGTTCGCCCCTCGTACAACGCGATGTCGACGCCCTGAACGGCGCACAGCGTTCCGGACTTGCCACCGGCTGAGCGGCGTGATTGGTGTAGCCGGTAGGTCTTCGTGACCTGACGGGCCTCCAGCACCCGTTGAGCGGTGGTGCCGCGCTCCAGCGCGACTTCTCGCGATGCGGTCATGACGTCCGCCCAGTCCGCGCCGTAGCGAATGTGTTGTCGGTGACGCTGATCGGCTGCATCGAAGGGCCATAGATGTGGCAGGCCACCCGGCGGTCCTCCCGTTCGAGCAGTGCGGGCGCATGGCTCGAGCACCGTTCGGATGCCTTCGGGCACCGCGAGCAGAACGGGCAGCCGGACGGCTCCAGTCGCAGGTCCGGCGGTGATCCGGCGATGCCTGTGAGGGTCCGGCGGGGTCCCTGGAGGACGGGGAAGGACCCGAGCAGAGCTTGCGTGTACGGGTGGCACGGCGCCCGATAGATCTGCTCCGCGTCGCCGAGCTCGACGATCTGCCCGGCGTACATAACCGCGATACGGTCTGCGACTTCGAGCAGCAACGACAGGTCGTGCGTGATGAACACGAACGAACAATCGACGCGCTGTCGCAGATCCATGATGCATTGCAAGATCGAGCGCTGCACGACCACGTCGAGAGAGGTGGTCGGCTCGTCCAGGATGACGATGGCCGGTTCCAGGGCGAGCGCCATGGCGATCAAGACGCGCTGGCGCTGGCCACCGGAGAGTTGGTGGGGGTACGCATCGAGGCGGTCCGGATCGATCCCGACGAGCCGGACCAGTTCGCGAGCCCGCAGTTCGCGATCCGTGCGGCTCATGCCGGGACGGTGGGCCGGGAACAGGTCGGTGAGCTGGGTCCTGATGGTGAGCACGGGGTTGAGGGAGTTCATTGCCGCCTGGAACACCATCGCGATCTCGGACCACCGGAACGCCCGCAACTGCTCCGGTGATGCGGCGAGCACGTCGAACTGCTTACGTTTCGTATCTGACTGCGATGCGGGCCAGTACTTCACTTCGCCGGACATGATTTCGCCTGGCGCCCGGAGCAGCCGGGTAATGGCGAATGCCAGTGTCGACTTCCCCGATCCGGACTCGCCGGCGATGCCGAGCACCTCGCCGCGCCGCAACGACAGCGTGACATTGCGGACGCCGTGGACATCGCCAGCAGGGCTGCGGTAGTCCACCCGCAGGCCGCGGACAGTGAGCACGGTGTCCGCGGCGGCGGAGGTTACTCGGGGCGAGGACGCCGCACCGCTCGGGTGGACCTTCGTCGCCGCTGATCGAGCGCCCTTGATGCCGCGCAGCCGTGGGTTGACGACCTCGTCGATGCCGAGAGTGATGAGTGCAAGGCCCATGCCGACCAGTGCCAGGCAGAGCCCTGGTGGCACGTACCACCACCACGCGCCGAGCAGGAATGCGTTCTCGCTCTCCGACCAGTGCAGCATCGCGCCCCAACTCCACTGCGAGGTTCCGCCCAGCCCGAGGAACGCGAGGCTGGTCTGCACGATGACGCCGGCGAGCACGGTGAACAGGAATCCCGTGGCGAGGATGGCGATCTCGTTCGGCAAGATCTCGTACAGTACGATCCGCCAGCCCGGCTCGCCCGCGGCCCGGGCGGCCTGGACGTAGTCCCGCGAGCGGATCGACAGCGTCTGCGCCCGCAGCTTCCGCGCGCTGTGCGGCCATGCCGTCACGGCGATGACGAGGGCGATCATGAACCAGCTCGTCGCGCCCAGGTAGGTGAGGATCAGGATCTGCAGCGGCAGGACCGGGATGACGAGGAAGATGTTCGTTCCGAGCGAGAGCGCCTCGTCACCGATACCTCCCAGGTATGCCCCCGTGATGCCCACGAGGATGGCGAACACCTCGGCGATCACGGCAGCGGTGAAGCCGACTTGCAGGCTCATTCGGGTGCCGGCCAGAAGCTGTGACAGCACGTCCTCGCCGACGCTCGTCGTGCCCAGCCAGTGCGCAGGCGAGGGGCCGCTGAGCTGGTCGCCTCCGGTGGCGGAGGGGTCGAAGGGGGCGATGTACGGGCCGACGAGCGCGATGATGGCGAAGAAGCCCAGCAGGCCCAGTCCGATCATCACCTTGGGTGAGCGCAGCCAGTCGGGGCGACGGCGGCGGCGGACCGGGAAGTCGGTGCGCACGGTGCCCGGTACGTCGACGAGAGTGGTCATGCGTGAGCACCTCTGGATTCTCGAGTACGTGGGTCAAGGACGAAGAACGCGAAGTCAGCGAGCAGGTTCGCCGCCAGCACCGCCAGCGTGGTGACGAGCAGGATCGCCTGCAGCAGGGGGAAGTCCTGGTTGTGGATCGCCTGGAACATGACGAAGCCGACGCCCGGGAAGGAGAAGACCTTCTCGACGAGGAGTGATCCGCTCACGACCAGGCCCAGCTCCATCGCGAACCCGGCGACCGCCGGCAGGATGGCGTTGCGCGCGGCGTAGTTGACCATCACCCGCCGGGAGCTGAGCCCCTTCGCCTCGGCGACGACGACGTAGTCCTCGGCCAGGGCGGTCACCATCATGTTGCGCTGGATCAGCATGTGTGCCGCCAGCGATCCGACCACAACGGTGGCGGCCGGCAGAATGGAGTGGTATGCGGCGCTGGCCAGGAACTGACCGTTGAACGAGGGCGTCAGGGTGGCGTCGTATCCACCGCTCACCGGAAACCAGCCGAGCCCCACGCCGAGAACGGTGATGAGCGCGAGCCCGAACCAGAAGTGCGGAATGCCGCGCAGGAAGGCCCCGACGGGCATGACCGCATCCAGCCACGTCCCGCGCTTCCAGCCGGCAACGACGCCGAGAAAGGTCCCGAGCCCCGATCCGATCACGGTGGCGATCCCGAGCAGCGCCACCGTCCATGGCAGGCTGTGGGCGATGACCTGCGAGACGGGAGTTGGGAAGTAGGTGAACGACAGGCCCAGATCGCCATGGAGCAGGTTGTTCAGGTATTCCCCGTATTGCGACCACACGCCCTGGTCGGG
>WNFX01007692.1_pt1 | contig 10088 bp, 7 predicted proteins | sample 5400111 | NCBI WGS metagenome assembly WNFX01 (sample SAMN13153363, study PRJNA577476) | soil metagenome | isolation source: 40 cm soil or saprolite under grassland replicate 1 | place: USA:California | collected 2016-06-15 | reverse complement strand
GCTTTTTTGTCTGTAGATAGGCCAGCTGGATCTGACCCTCGTTCACAAGCATTTTGCCGGTTAGGCGGAGCGATTGAAGCGCGTGCAAAGCATCGGACCCGCCCTTGGCCTCAATGTTTTTCGACACCAACTCATCAACGGTCGGTGCATTTTTTTCTTGAGCGAATCCTGCCACTGCAATGAGCGCGACAGAGATGAGAAGGATTACAAAACGCTGATGCATGTGAGATTGATTGACAACGCGAATTACAAAACGTTGAAAACGCACCGATATACAAGGGAGATACAAACGCAAGTTGTTCTCCCAAGCGTTCAAAATTAGTTTTCTTTTAGCCTAACGCGCCAAACGCAAGGCCGAGACTGTAAGTAACCACGGCAACAATCACGCCGATCCACGTCATTTCGAGGCCTGATGCCCACCAGGAACGGATCGTGATCAGCGATTTCAACGCACCAACTGCAAAGTGCGCAACCAAACTGATGCCAAACGACACAATCACCGCATTCAAGCCTCCCATGAAAAAAAATGGAACGATTGGAACGAAAGCGCCGATTGCGGTTGAGATGGCAGCCGAGACTGCGGATGTCCACTGATTCGGAAAGCGATGCTCGGATAATCCGAGCTCACTCTGAGCCATCGCCTGCACGAACTGTTCGGGTTGTTCGGCGAGGCGTTCCGCCATTCGCTGCGATTCTTCAGGGCTGAATCCTTGCAGCTGATAGAAGAGCGACATCTCTTCGATTTCTTCCTCAGGATTTTCTTCCACTTCCGTTCGCTCCCGCGAGATTTCCGCTTCATAAACCTCGCGTTCACTCTTCGCGGCGAGATACGCCCCAGCTCCCATGGAGAGAGTCGAAGCGAGCATCCCCGCCAAACCGGAGATGAGCACGTAATGTTGCTGGTTATTGGTCGCGCCCGCGACGCCGGAAACGATTCCGAATACCGCGCCCAGTCCGTCATTTGCGCCGTAAATCGCGTCGGCTACCCAGCTGCCGCCGCGCCCATGCCACCGCTCGCGTTTCAAAATTGCATCGAGTGCCGTCTTAGGACCAGTGGGCGGAGCCATCGCGCTCAACGCCCGCGCGTGCGCCTTCTCCTCGAGTGCGCTCTCGCGAAGAAAGTTCTGTACATCGTGCTCTCCGGCCAGCGCCCGCTCGGCCTGATCCCGAAATTCTGCTTCGTGCCGTTCTTCCGCTGCTTCCATTCGGCGAATAGCTATCTCTGCGCCGGCGATCTTGTTCCACCAACGGTTTAGCCGACGACCGATTGTATCTTTGAGAATGGGCGGCTCGACTCCGAGGTCTCGCAGCTTTTTTTCCCAGCGTTGCGCATGACGCTCTTCCGCTTCCGCCATGCGCAAGAGAACTCCTTTGCGTTTCTCATCGACTTCGCGTCCGGCAAGATCGCGATACACCTGCGCTGTTTCGACTTCAGCGCGCCAGTTCCGCTCGACTACTTCGATCGTGTCTTTTCGATCCGTTCGACTGCCGCTCAGGGCAGGTTCTTTCGGGGCACCGGATGGATTTTCGCGTTTCATTTGTCTAATCCGCTGGCGCCACTGCCGCGCTGATTTGCGGCTCGGCTCTCGCTCTCATCTGCTGTGCAGTAATCACCAGCGCCACCGAACCGATGATAACAGCCGCGGCGATCAACGTGCGCATTGTCAAAGTTTCTCCCGCAAAAGCGGCGCCAAGCAGGACGGCCACGATCGGGTTCACATACGCATACGTGGCGACTTTCGCCGGAGCACAGTGACGCAACAGCCAGATGTAGGCAGTGTATCCAACAACGGCTCCGATGATCACTAAATAGACAAATGAAGCGACCGACAAGATCGACATCGAACCTGGATGGAAGCGGCGCATCTCGCCAGTCACGATGCCGGCGAACAACAGGAGCAATCCGCCGCAAAGCATCTGTTGAGCTGCGGTGAGAAACGGAGAGGCCGCGTGTTTCGCCGTGCGTGAATAAAGTGAGCCCGCCGACCAGATGAAGGATGAAACAAGCAAGATCGACATTCCAATAGCTGGATGCCTTCCATCGTTCGAAGAAAGCCGCAGGGCCGGGCCGAGTAAAATTCCAACGCCGATAAAACCCCCGGCGAGACCCAGCCAAACAATTGGTGTTGGCCTGGGCGCCATTCCACTCGCCCATCCCAGCACGACGATGTAAATCGGAACCGTCGCCACGATCAGCGCCGCCAATCCCGAGTCGATATACTTTTCTGAGATCGTCACGCCGCCATTTCCTCCGAGGAGCAAACAGGCGCCGATAATCAAAGATGTGCGCCAGTTCTGCCAGGTCGATTTGCCGATGCCTTGTGACCAAGCGATCGCATACATGATCAGACCGGCGATCAGAAACCGAGCACCCGCCATTAAAAACGGCGGAATGGTCTCAATCGCAAAGCGAATCCCGAGGTAAGTCGAACCCCAAATCAGATAGAGCGCGGCGAAGGCGAGGATGATCCAAATTTTTGTCGGCGCGGGCATGAAGCAATGACAATCTGCCATTCACGCGACAGAGCAAACCGCAGCTTGTTGAAGCGCTGAGATGGATCCACATCAGATGGCTGCCTGCGATTTCCGGCGCAACTGGTAGCGGCGTGTGTCCTCACGCGGAAAGCTTAGGACCCCAGATCGCGGCTGAGGACAGACCGCCTCTACACGCGCTGCGTGCTTAAGCGCCGCGGCGAAAGAGGAACCGGTACAGCAGCAACAGGATCATCGCGCCGACGACCGATCCGATGAAGCCCGCTGGTTGTCCGGGCTGATACCAGCCGAGTGCCTGGCCGAGATAACTGGCAACAAACGCGCCGGCGATGCCGAGCAGCATGGTGATGATGCAACCGCCGGGATCTTTTCCCGGCATCAACAGTTTGGCAATGGCGCCGACAACAAGACCGATAACCAATATCCAGAGAATAGAATGAGAGCTGAAGTCCATATGGAGAGCGATTCTGATTAGGGAAACGAAGCTGGTCAACCTCGCAGTTCGGCCGGCCGCGGTTGCCGGCTTGACTGGCTGATTCCCCGATCAGATGTTTCGCCAGTTCTTTGTTTCGCTTAATGGATTGGCGAGTGACCGATCCAACGGGGGAACCAAATTCCGTCCGCGAAGGCGGTGCGGATCGGGGCGAACGATGCGCGGCATCGAGAGCATTTAATGGCTCCAGCCCGACAGCTAACCTCGTCGGCATCATTAAAGGGCAAGGTCCACGGTCCAATCCCGCTCTTGCTGAAGTGGGACGACCTCGTCGCGCGAGGTGGCCCCGTTTCCATGTAAGTAACATTGATTCCAACCAACGTTAAGCGTCCGCGCAATGTAAACGTGCCGCGCGCGGCCGCGATTCTTTACGGCGATTGGGGTACGAGCAAAGCCTACGTCATCGGCCTCGCTTTCGCCGTCGCCGGCTACGCCTCGTTCTGGCTTATCGCAGCGATGTGCGTGCTCACTGCGCTCGTTGGCCTCAACTACATGATCATTTGCCGTCTTTACCCGGACGGCGGCGGTGTTTATGCGAGCGTCCGGCATCGCAGTGAGGTCATCTCCATCGTCGGCGCGTTTTTGCTCATTGCCGATTATTTGGTAACCGCGGCCATCAGCGCACTTTCCGCCTTTCAATACCTAGGCGTGCCGCACCCTGAAAAATTCGCGTCTGCAGCCATCCTCATCATCGGGCTGCTCAATCTGCTCGGACCGAAACATACCGGCGGCCTCGCATTTTTGATTTCCGTGCCAACCGCAATCGTCGTCATTGTTCTCGGGCTCTTCAGTCTGCCGCACATAGGGGAAGCGATCGGACATTTACAACCGCTGCATGCGGGCTTTTGGCAAAACTGGGCCGGCTTTGTCGGGATCGTACTCGCGCTGTCCGGCGTCGAAGCGATCGCCAACGCCACGGGCGTGATGCGACTAGATCCCGGCAGCACGGATGAACATCCATCGGTAGTTAAAACATCCACGCCCGCGATTTTGTGGGTCATGATCGAAGTGTGCGTCTTCACCGCGCTGCTCGGTCTCGCAATGCACGCGCTCGGGGGATTGCAGATCGTCAACGGCGACGTCAACGCGCCGGGAGCGCACGGCGTTCGCGACTACATGCTGCGTTACATGGGAGAAATTTTTGTCGGCGGCGCGCTCGGTCCCACACTCGGTCACGCCTTCGGTTTCATCGTCAGCATCGTCTTCGCCTTGTTGCTGCTCTCCGCTGTCAACACCGCGATTGTCGATCTTATCATGATCCAATTTCTCATGTCGCGTGATCGTGAGCTTCCAGCCATCTTCCAGGGCCTCAACAAATGGGGTGTGCCGAGCGCGGGTATGCTGCTCGCCACCTTCGTTCCGATGCTGCTCGTGATCATCGTGAAGGATATGTCCGGCCTCGCTGATCTTTACGCGGTCGGCGTCGTTGGCGCGATCGCCACTAATCTTGGCGCGACCTCGACCGACCGAAAACTGTCGATCAAATCCTCGGAACGCACGTTGATGTTCGCCACTTTCCTCGTCATGGCTGCGATCGAAATGTCGTTGCTCATCGATAAACCGAATGCCCGCTATTTTGCAGTCACGATTCTCGCCATCGGACTGATTCTGCGCGGCCTCGTTCAGGAACGCCGCATGAAAAAGGAAGCACTCGCGCCCGCACAACTTTCGATTCAGCAGACAACTGCCGCACGGGCGTCGGTAGGTGGATCGAGCAGTCCGTTGCCTGCCGGCCGTGGGCTCGATGTTATTACTCCAGGCGCAGAATCGATACTCTGCGCAATTCGCGGCACAGGCCGCACACTCGACTTCGCCCTGCGCGAAGCGCGCCAGACTGGGTCTCGGCTTTATCTGCTGTTTGTGCGCGAGCAACCGTTCATGACCGAGCAGGACGCGAAACGCAAGTGGCAGGAAGACCCCGAAGCCAGCACTATTTTCGCCGAAGCAAAAAGCAAAACTGACGCGGATCATCCGCCACTCTTCTGTTACGCCGTCAGCCCCTCTGCTGCCGAAACGATTGTCGATGTTGCTGCCACCCTCGGCGCCTCCCGCGTTATCGTCGGTGCGCCCCAACGCAACGCCCTCATCAATCTCCTCCGCGGCAACGTCATCCGCGAAGTCTCAAACTCATTACCCGAAGAAATCGATTTGCTTGTTTACGCCTAGAGTTCAATCACCTGCGCAGAGTGGATGTCTTCGCTCGCCCGAATTTCCTCGAGCAACGCCTCGTCCGGCGCAGTATCGAGGTTCAACACGGTAAGCGCTGTGCCACCGGCCTGATTTCGGCTGAGTGACATCGTGGCAATATTTACGCCGTGATCGCCGAGCAAATTGCCGATTCGTCCAACCATCCCCGGCCGGTCCGTGTTTTCGAGCACGAGCACGACACCGTGCGGCCGCGCTTCCACCGGGCGACTATTGATACTGACAATGCGCGGCGTTGCACCGAAAAATGCGCCGCCCACCGAGACGGTTTTTCCTTCAGCAAGAGCGGAGAGTTCCAGTAAATCGGTGTAATCCCCGAGGGCGCTCAATCGCGATTCCGTAACTTTTAGGCCGAGACTTTCGGCGAAGGCCGGCGCGTTCACTTCGTTCACGTCAGCTCCTCCGGCCATCTGCAAAAAGCCTTTCATTATCGAGCGTGTGATCGCGGTCGTGTCCACTTCGTTTACTTTTCCGCTGTAGTTGACGTTCAACGTATCGACGCGTTTCGGCGCAATTTGGGAGAGGAACCGACCGAGTTTCTCGCCGAAGCGCAGATGTGGCCCGATAATCGCCAGCGTCCTTGCGTCGAGGTTTGGCATGTTGACGGCGTTGCGGATCGTACCTTCGAGGAGCGCGGCACGGATCGATTGCGCAATCTCGATGCCAACGCTTTCCTGCGCCTCCGCCGTGGATGCGCCGAGATGAGGAGTGAGAATCAAATTCGGTGCCGAACGAAGAGCCGAGTCGCTAGGCAGTGGTTCCTTTTCAAAGACGTCGAGCGCCGCCGCTGCCACATGTCGATCTTGCAATGCATTTGCGAGCGCGGTTTCGTCGATGAGACCTCCTCTAGCGCAATTGATGATGCGCACTCCGCGCTTTGTTTTCTGCAAACGGACCGCATCGAGAAGATGTCGCGTTTCCGGCGTAAGGGGTGTGTGCAGGCTAATGAAATCTGCTTCGGCGATCAAATCATCTAATTCGTCCACGAGCTCAATTTGCAAAGCACGGGCGCGCGTCGCGGAGAGATAGGGATCATACGCGATCACCCGCATGCCGAAAGCGATGGCGCGACGTGCCAATTCACTACCAATACGGCCCATGCCGATTACGCCAAGTGTCTTGTTGTAAAGCTCGACACCTTCGAAATTTTTCCTGTCCCAATTTTTGCCTCGCACACTTGCATCGGCTTGCGGGATCTTTCGCGCGACGCAGAGCAAAAGCGAAAACGCATGTTCAGCCGTGGAAACGGTATTTCCCCCCGGGGCGTTGAGCACGACGACGCCGCGCCGCGTCGCCGCTTCAACATCGACATTGTCAACGCCAACGCCGGCGCGGCCAACCACACGAAGATCTGTACCGGCCTTCAAGACATCCGCCGTCACTTTCGTCTGGCTTCGGACAACCAGCGCGCTGAACTCGGGAATGATTTCGAGTAACTCTGTTTCGCTCAGGCCTGGTTTAATCGTTACTGCCAGCGAGTCGTCGCGCGAAAGTTCATCGATACCGCGTTTGGAAATCGAATCAGCGATCAGGATCTTGGGCGGAACCATTCGGAAACGTCCAACGTCTAATGCTCAACGTCCAATCTGTTGTAGCCACGGCCCTATGGGCCGTTTTGGATGACTGTGACAAAGAGTACGCGCCACAGGCGCGTGGCTACAGGATTTATCCGAAAATGACGAGCCGGATGGAATCGGGCAATTGTTGGGCGACATTCGTGGCCACGCTGCCGCGAAGCAGTTTGGCCATTGCGGTGCGCTGCGATGCGCCGATGATGAGGTAATCAACTCCCATCGTCGCGGAAAGATCGAGAATGGTTGATGCGGCGTCTTCGCTGACGGCGTAAACGGGCAGGACGCAAATGTCGCGCTCAGTACCGAGCTTCAGCATCATCGACATGATCGCGCTTGCCTCCGGGTTCTCCTGCCACCGCGCGCGGCCGAGTGCCGTTGGACCGCCTCCATAAAAAACGGCAATCTCTTTCACGTAGAGCACGCAAAGTGTTGCTTTGCGCAGTTGCGCTTCCTCCAGCGCGAAACCAAGGACGGGCGTAACCCCGCGCGCTGCCACCATGATTTTTTGGCCTTCTTCGAAACGCGGTTCAATTGTCGCGAGGAGATCGGGCGACACCATTTCGGCGACCTTATGTGTAACAGTGACGGTCGTTAACCCATGCCGTTTCAGCGTGTAAGCGCGCAACATCAGGCCGCCGATCAACACACACGTAACGAAGAAGAGCGCGTCCGGTTTGGTGTGGGCGAGCGTAAATTCCACGAACGCAAGAACGATAAAAGTCACGCTGAACAACACCCGATCATACCAAGTGAAGCCCGCAGTCCGATTTACGGCGCAGGAGCCAACGTTGACGGTAATTGCACCGACGACACCGATTGCATAGAGGCCTGCCAGCGAGGTGAAGTCGGCAGCGCTCAGCACAACAACCACGGGCAGGCCGAAGGCGATCAGCAAAGGAAAAATAGGAACGCCGTGGCGATTCAGTCGCTTAAATTGGCGCGGCATCTCGCCGTCTCGCGTCACCATAAAAAGCAACCCGATCATCGCGACGATCGCCGTGTTTGAGGCGCTTAGAAGCAGGAAGAAAAAAACAATTCCCACAATCCAGCCGAACAGGTTTCCGAATTCCGGCGAGACTGTGGCGGCACCGAATTGTTCCCCGATAAAACGCAACATGTCCTCCTTGCGCTGCTCGATCGCAGTAGCGATCTCCGTGGCGCTCGTAAGATGAAGCGTTTGTCCGAGCACGCTCGGGAGCGAGAGCATCGCCCAGCCGAGCAGCGCCGTTGCGAATACAACCTCGATAGCGACCGGTGTAATTGCCTTGAGTGACTCGCGCGCAACGCTTGGCCGTTCCGGGGTGGAGCCCGGGTCGAGTTTCATCACCCCGGTGAGGTTGGCAATTGATTCAGCACCCGAGAGGGCAAGGATCACGCCGACGAATTGCACCCATACCGCGCCGAGACTTTCGTGGCGAGGTTGCAAAAACTGCGTGGTCAAATGCGGCGCACTGACTGCGATCAACACCACCACTATAATCACCGTCGGCAACGCGAGCGCGATCGCGAAGCTGCCGCTGTGTTTTGGCCCGAAGTAGTTGATTGCGCCGAGGAAAAGGAGCACCACAGTGGTGGTAAGCGCGATGTGATCGCGAAGAAATTTGATCCACAAGATATGCTCCGCGCCCGAGGTAATGTAGGTCAAGGCGGACCAGCCGCTAAGTGCAGCTGTGACTGTTAGGTCCGCCACGAGCAGCAGCGCACCAACGACCGCGAGCAACCGGCCCTGTGAACGCGCCGCTGAGTAGACACCCCCTCCATCGGGAAAATGACGGCAGATAACGATATAATTGATCCCAACCAACCCGGTCAGGACGCAGACCGCGAGAATAATCGGAAAAGACGAAAAACCGGCGGCGACAAAAGCGAGACCGATAACATAAGCTTTGCTCGTGCCCCAATCGCCGTAGAGCAGCGCCGCCGCACGTTTCCAATCGACATTGCGTGGCCGATGCACGCCGGAAGTCGCGTCGAGAATAATATCAGCCATCGCTATCGGCTGTGACTGTTCATTGCGCGGTTATTCGCTGGCAAGCTCTTTCTCTTAAATCGTAGTAGCAACATGGGACTGCGGTGCCGCTGTCAGCGACACCGCCTACAGGCGCAAATGGACCGCCACCTCAATCTCGGCAGTCTGCGGGAACATATCGAGCGGCGTGACCGAATCGATCGTGAATTTTTGCTGTAGCTCGTTGAGGTCGCGCGCGAGGGTCGCTGGATTGCAGGACACGTAAATCAGGGTGGCCGGTGCAAGATCGACAATCAATTTGCGAATGTTTGCGCTCAAACCTGTGGCCGGAGGATCGACAATCACCACTGTTTTTGCCGGTTCCCTCCTTCGTAAAGCGCGGTCCAGCTCCACTTCGATATCTCCAGCAATATAATTTTCCTTCGTGGTCGCGTTTTCGTCTGCGGCTTCAATTGCAAATCGATCCCAATCGATCCCAATTACGCGCTGAAACTTGTCGAGCAATCCCTTCGCAAAAAATCCCGCGCCGCAGTAAGCATCAATCAACAGCTCCTGATCCAAAGGGATGAGCTGTCTAATCAAGTCGCGCAATGCATTTGCGACCGCGTCATTTGTTTGAGAAAAAATGCGTGGGACGAAGCCGGCGCGCAAGGTGTAATGGCCATCGCGCACATGTTGCGTCCGCAATTCAGCCAAAGCGCGATTGACTTCATCGCGCGAAATCGGGCAATGCTCGATGTCGATCAGACGATGCGAATCGCGCCGGAAAAATCCGATCACGCCATCCTCCGCGTGAACGGTGATGCGATTGCGATATCCGTACTGTTCCGGCGATGGAACGATCGGCCGCACCGGAACATCCTTTAGTTTGCCAATTCGCTGCAGAACATCGCGCACCTGGCGCCATTTGATGGCGAGCTGATGTTCGTAGCTAATGTGTTGATAGGCGCAGCCACCGCACCGGCCAAAGTACGGGCATTCCGGATTTACACGATGCTGCGAGCTTTCTTTAAGATCAACAAGTTCGGCGTTGGCAAATTGCTTTTTCTCGCGCACGATTTCGGCCGACACGATTTCACCGTCGATCGTGAACGGAATAAAGACCGCCTTGCCCTTATCACGCCCGACGCCTTTGCCGCCGAACGCGACGTCTTGGATTTTAAGATCGACAATGCGCAAAGAAGGATGCTCGCGCGGCAAATCGCCCACGCCACCTAATTCGAAACGGGTTTCGCTCCGATTGCGCGCCCCATCGCTGCTTCCAGTTTTTCGAGCTTCACCGGTTTAATCAAGTGCTCGGAAAACCCTGCCTGCAGACTTTTTTCGATGTCGCCGTTGTTGCCGAAACCACTGA
>WNFX01010992.1_pt1 | contig 10089 bp, 13 predicted proteins | sample 5400111 | NCBI WGS metagenome assembly WNFX01 (sample SAMN13153363, study PRJNA577476) | soil metagenome | isolation source: 40 cm soil or saprolite under grassland replicate 1 | place: USA:California | collected 2016-06-15 | reverse complement strand
CATCGGTCGATGTCGAACTGATGCCGCACAATCAGAATGGCACAGGAGGCTTTGCTGCACCTGCGCCAGAGCCTAATCGCCCACGCACCGACCTCTGCCCACCACCATCACCTGGCCGGGAAGGCGGCACGAAGGAGCGCGTTCAGCCGAACGGGACGGCAAGCAGCCAGCTCTCACCGGACCCAACGGAACGGTACTTCCCGAAGCAGCCTGCAAAGCCAGAAGCCGACCCGCTGCACGTTCCGACTCTGCCGTAACGACTGAAAGAGGACATATGAAAAAACTGAACTATGAAGGTGAGCTTGAGCGGCTCCAACAGCGGGCTTATAGTGCCATGATACATGAGAGAGAACAGCGCAACACGCTGAAATTGGCACAGCAGGCAGCAGATCGCCGACCTGCGGGGCGTCCGACCCGTCAGCCTGCACCACAACAGTCTACCGCGCCACGATACTTTTCATCGAGCGATACGGGGCTCCTGCTGTGGGCTACTCGTGAGTTTACGTGCCTCGATTGTGGACGGGTGATTTGGGGCATGGACTTTGTGGATACCGTTCTCCTGCGCGGAGGTGCTGACGGAACCAGCGCTGGAAAAAATATCGGATGGCTCAGCCGTGCAGATCGGCCTGACACGCGCTGCGACGTGTGCGGGCGGAAAATAAGCGGCTGAATGGGCACAGACATACTGCTTGCGGGGATATATTCCTCATTCGTGTTTGCGCTTCTCATCGTGGTGCTGGTGAGAAAGCGTTGGCGTCGGCCCTAAACGACAGGAGCCGCCCAGCGTAGCTAGCCTACGGGGCGACTCCGGTGGAGAAGGAACCTATGTACCTGTCCTCAGTATACCCACCATTGTCAAGGGTAAAGAATAGCACTGTACTATGCTAAAAAAACGTGGTTACAGCGCACCAGGAGCCGACTCGATGCTATAAAGTCCGTAGATGAGTCCGTAGATGAGTGGGCTGTCAGGCGCATGGACAGCAGGTGTGTCTCTCTTTCCTTAGAATAGCACTTCACTGTGCTATACAACAGCCACAGGAGCCGAATTGGGGGTTGACAATCGCATGAAAATATGCTACATTACCTACATGCAGGCAAGAGCCTACAGGAGGGGGGATAGAAAGGCAAATTGGAAGACAGAACAACACGCATCAGGCAACGGACTTTGGAGCGGCTGCGCTTCATCCACGCCTATACTGGCGAGAGCCATATAGACGTACTGGACAGGCTTGTTGAGAAAGAGTATCAAAAACTGAAAAGAGAGTACGAGAAAAAAGAACGGGGCGCAAACGCCCAGAAAGAAGGAGAAAAATGACCAACAAAGAGGGCCCGACCATTGAAAGAAATACGGACGGCAGCTTCACTGTCCGTTTCACGGAAGAGCAAAAGCATCTACTCTCAGACCTACGCTCAGAAGGAAAGCCAGTAGACGTTATATTAACGTTCTTTCCGCCTGAGCCCACGGGTGGTGATGTCACCCATCAGGTTAACAATCCCCGCATTCCCGTCCAGATTGTCACGCAAGACGTTGACAATCCTCGCATTCCCATTCAGGTTGTCACCCAAACCGTTGAGGGAAGGGAACCAGTGAAGGTGCCCATCAGAACGCAACCCGTTGAGGAAAGGAAAACAGCGAAGATATCGGTAACCACTTGGAGTGAACCAGTGGAGAAGCACACCATTAGTGCAACCGTTACGAGTGAACCAGTGAAGAAGGTCACCCTTAGGCTACCCTATAAGACTGGAACACTGTCTGATCTTCACCCCTGAAAGGTAAAACAGAAACATGAGTGAGCCTATAAAGATAGTTTCGCAAAGCTCTGAACCTGAAGTGATCAGTTTTTATGTAACAGCAGCAGCCTCTTCAGATGATCCAACAAATGCCCTGATAGAGACCTATGCCACAAGAATAGAACCAGATGTCACAAAAGTCTGGGTGGCGGTCTCAGTGAAGGAGCCGGAGATCCTGAAAGTCCCAGTCATTATTGAAGGGGAAGAGAGGGAGCATGTCTGGATGGTCATGAGCATGACAGAACTGAAAGTATCAACAATACCAGTCATGATAAAACCACGTTCAGTGGACGCTTAGAGAAGACGAGAAGAAGGAACAGGGCACGCCTGCTCCAAGAAAGGACAATAAGATGGATAAAACATTTGACGAAGATCAGGCATTAGATCGCTATGGCGCGGTACTGGAAAAGTATGTGGAAGAGTACAATCGACTGCCATATGCCGAGCGGTATGAGGATATCATGTGTTATGATTTCTCGTCTCGTACTGACTGTAGGTTATTCTCTCTTGATCAAGAGGTACAGCGCAATGGCTTTTACCTCTCTAGTACAGCGGTGTTCAATTCAAAAAACAAACCAGCGTACATGCTCACGTTGGAACAGATGCCAGTAGAGAAGCACGCAGCCTACCCCGCATGGCTAGCGCAGTTGTAAGTCATCGAATAGAAAATCGTGGGTGGCTGTTTCCACAGTCACCCGAATCCACCGTTCACCGAGCATAGAGTTTCGAGAAGCTGTGCTCTGTTCACAAAGGAAGTATACCACAATGATCATCACCAAACGCGAAACACAACCTATCACCCTGGAAGACATCCAGGCGCTACAAGAAGCCTACGCGGAGCAGGAGCGTCGTATCCGCGCAGAGCAGTGGCAGGAGAGCCAGCGTCTTTTCAAAGCGTATCTCCACAAACTGGAAGTGGAATTTGAGCGTAACAGATGGTTTGTTTATCCACAGCCTGGAGATAGTTTCACCCACATTGAGTCTGGGGATTATGCATCGCCACCGCAGACGATGGACGCTGTAGAGCAGTTTGAAGCCTACAAAGACGTGTGCCGCTACTGCCATGAACGTATTACGTTTGATACAAGCTACATTGCCGCCCGCTCGGCAGAAAATTGGGGCATACCCAATGTGTGCTTCGCCTGTAACGAACGGCGTCTAGAGCAATAACTTTACTCGTGCGTCTCAACGGGGGAGAGACGCGCATTCGATAGGGGGGGATTGCGCGACCAGGGCCGCTGGTTGTCCTGGTCGCGCTTTTGTGATACAATGTTACATGCAATTAGGTGTAACACAGAAAGGAATGAGATGCATAACGAAACGAGTGAAGAACTGGGAGACACCTGCTGGACATGCTTGTACAAAGAAATTGCCAGCCGTCACGCAGGCGATGTGGGGGTTGCACTGTTCAACTACTACGACGCGATCAACTGGCACTTCTTCGATAATAAGCTGCCACAGGCGTTCCTACTGACGGCATTGACAGCCTACGGGGCATGCATAGGACTCACAGAACCAGATCCCCACAAGTTACCGACCATCCTTATTCATCCAACGCTAAAAACTGAAGAGGATAGGTTTTACACGGTGTTGCATGAGGCGACCCACGTATACGTGCGCTACGTCTTGGGTGTTACGTCGTACGGCTCGAAGACTTCCCACTCTAACCCCGCGTGGATTGCAGAGGTCAATAGACTTGCGAAACTGTTGGGATATACAAACATTGAAATTGGCTTCAATAAAGTGACCAGGGAAAAGAAAGAGGACGGAGGGAAGATCAAACGGGCACAAACTGGTTCTGTCCCGTACTCCTGTAGCTACAGCTTCCCACACACACTTGAGAAGGAGACAGGTCAGCCACTTCCACCTATAGAGCAGTGGTTGAAGGATTGAATGTTACACATTATTGCGCGTAACAGAAAGGGCAATGATAATGTTTATCAAATGGAAAGAAGAAAATAAACCACCAACGCGAGAATGGCTAGAAGCAAACGCACACCTTATCCTTCCACGCCCGCGAGACTGGAAACCTCCAATTCATCGCTTGTATGCATACCTGGCTGAAAGCAGTCGGGTCGAGGGTAAGCCGCGTCAAAAGATTATCACTTACCTTGCCTCTATCCCAGCCATTTACACACAAGAGAGCAGTGGCGATGAATGGTGCTCATTCTGGTATTATGCGGTCGCGTCCCTTTGTAGAGCAGGTGTTGACCATCACGCCTTTTTTGATGCGTTACGTGGAATGGAATCGCGTGTACAGCGACCAAGCTACCGTAAGTTGATGGATATCATTTATGAAGAAAGCAAGTGTCACCCAAAATGGTACAAGAATTATGAAGCTACAATGAGGACTCTAAATAGAGTTGACTACTACGCTCAGTGGTTTGACTGGGAATAGGCATGTCACTACACTACTAAGTGCTCAAAAGTAGTGACATAAGTGTAGTGACACTGCAACATGCCAGAGGTGTCTTCTAAGTCACACCCATAAGTGGCAAGCCTTCCGCGGATGATCGTCGAGCGGAAGGCTGCACCAGGAGCAGGTGTTCGATGGCACCAGGACGAACCGCACCAGGAACGTTCTTTCGAGGCAGTCTGAGCACAGCAGGCAGCAATCGTCCCCATTTGGCAGAGCGATGGCCTGCACAACGGGCACCTGCCCACATTTTTCGCATTGTCGCATAAATATTCTAACCCCCTGTGCATAGTATACTCTCCCCCGTCACTCTAACTCCTGAATGGTGATCACCCAGGAACCCCCACTCTGAATATCGAGGTACACATTCCCTCCGTGCTGCTGCTCCTCTGTTTCATCATGGGTATTGCTTGCCTCGCAGATGGTGTTGACCATGCTATAAACAAGGATTGTACCATCTGCCTTATCTGCATCCAGACTGAGATTATACTCGCCATAGGAGGCTGATGATGGGTCGCATGTCCATCCGACTCTCCAATCACCGAGGACGCTAAACACGGCAGTCTTATTGTTGCCCTTGCCGGTGAAGGTGTGGGTTGTAGTCCACACAAGCGGCCCTCGTGGTGCTGGATGATCGAGCACCTTGAAAATCATATAGCCGATGAGTACCAGGATCAAGAGAAATACCCCCAGTGGGAGAGGACCAACTTTGCGCGTCCAGAATGAAGGTTTATGTGGTGGTTGCTGAGGATAATTGTTTTGTGGGGATTGGAAACCTTCTGAATCCATTTTGTACCTCTTCCATCCAAATTGTGGTTCCATAATTGAAACGATGCTACTGGTTTTCAGTAACAGTAGAATGAAGAATACCGCTACCTCAGAGGAAATGGCTACGGATGTTTTGATCCATCAGGCATGGTTGCGCCTTGGAGTAGCGCGCCTTTCTCCTCAAGTTCTTCATAAGTAATGCCGGTAATGCCTTTCAGGTCAACCTCTCTTAAGTCAACGCCCCCTATCTCGGCGTAACCGCCGAGTATGGTTCCCCTGAGGACGGACCCTCTCAAGTCAGCTTTACTCAGTGTAGTAGTTATCAGGTTGGTTCCCTCCAAGATAGTGGTGTTCAAGTCAGCTCTCTGCAAGTTAGCATATCTTAAGTCCGTATGACTTAGGTCGGCTGCCCACAGGCTTGCTTCCTGTAGATTGGCTCCGCGCAGGTCAGCATGGCTTAGATTGGCCCATTGCAGGTAGGCTTGGCTTAGGTCAGCCCCGTGCAGGTCGATAAGGCTAAGGTTAGCTCTGCGCAGTGGTCCACTGCTTTGATTGGGCAGTTCCAGCTCGACATGGCTTAAGTCAGCTCCGTTCAAGTCAACGATAGGCTTGTCTCTGACAATTAGATTGGATTCTTGCAAGAATTGGAGCACGCTTCCCTTACGCTTTCCATCTAAGCGAGGAAGTAATGTTAATGTCCGCACCCGTGCTATTTTCCGTACCTCTTCGTATTTTGGTTTTAACTCGCCAAGGTGCTCCTTGAGCAGCAATTCCGATATTTTGTCAAAATAGGCTTGTAGAGCTGCTTCACGTTGGTTATCTAATACAATTTCCCGTTCAGTTTTTGCTCGTTGTTCTGCGGCGTCCCGTTCAGTTTTTGTTCGTTCATCTGCTGCCTTTTGTTCTCTGTCTTTTTGTATCTGATTGAACCAAAGCCCCCCAACAGCAAGGACTATCGGGATAATGAGCAGTTGCATCCAGTCCCAAAGGGTTTTCCCTGGTGGTTTCGCTGTAACTGTGGTGGTTCCATGGTTGGTACTTGTTATCGTTATTTGGCTATATCCACCATTGAAGCCGGTCCAATCCCAGCCAAACATCCACACAGCCAGAGTGAAAGCAGTGAGTATTATGAGCGTTACGATAATCCCAATCCTGAGCAACCGATGTTGCCTCATTGGTTTTTGTCCTGTGGGGGTTGTTTTCGCTTCTCGATAAATACCTGGAGATCCGTTTTTCATTTTACTTAAAAAGTCTCCGCTTGGCTTTGGTGACACCTTGAAATATTGCCCGCTCAAAAGACGAGACATGATGAATAACAGGCCCATCAGGGTGAGGTTTTTGGTGCAGGGGCTGACAGCTTAGAGACCTGTTGCCTTTTCTGGTCATTCTTTTCTTTGAGATCAAGAGGAGGCTGCTTTTTAGGCGAAGGTATTTTGTCTATCTTTACATTCACCCATTGATGTTCAAGAGTATGATTGAAGATGCTCATATGCTTATTTTCAAATAGATCCTGGTAAGTAATCGTTAAGCAAGCAATGCGGTATTCTGTTGAATTTGACGGTGAATTCGGTGATGTATCAAAAAGGGGGTGACTTCCATCGATGGAATCATCAGAATTTAGAAAAAACTGCTGTGGATGTTCAAATGTAATGTGAATAGGGCCTTTTCCAATTGGACCATTATCCCATGAGACAAATTGAAAAGTATGTATAGGTTCAGAACCATAAAGTACGCAGTGAACATTCAATGCTACCCCACCGCCCATATTCTGCAATTCAAGTTGTATCGGACCTGGATAATGCCAATTAACTAGTCCATCTACCATATAAGGATTATTCGCCCTTGCCATAGCTCCTGAAGTAGATTCAAACTCTCCGAGAGGAACCACGATGGGACGACTTTGATGTTGCCGGTCATCTGTTGCTAGCTGTTGACTATGCAACCAATCATCTCTTGCTTGACTTCTATTCTGAAGGATTGCGACTATAGCCACAATGGCAAGAATAAGTGTCCCAATTGCCACTCCGGAGTTAATAATATTTGTTGCAAGCGGTGTATCCATACTATCTCCTCTCACACGTAAAAAAATAAGCCCCCTTGCTGACATCTTGTCTCGATTAGTCCAGACATAACAACCTCCTAATGCGAATAAAGCGGCCTTGAGACCCCACCATGGTATGAACAGGCTCCCCGTTCGCCGCCGCTTTGGCTAAACGTGCCATCAGAGCACTCAACAATATACCCATCTCCCGGATCGTCCGAGCCGTAAAAGCTGGCTATGCAATTGAAATACCCACAAAATCCGCTTGGGGGATAGTAGATCAAATTCCCAGCATTGAAATCGTAGCACCATGGATTGCCGTTGACGCCAGCGCAATGCGGTTTGGGCGTCGGTGTTGGCGCAGGTTTCTGCGTTGGTTTCGGGGTTGGCTTCACCGCCAATTGCGTCGGTTTAGGTGTCGGCTTCGGTGTTGCCGTTGGACTGGGCGTAGGTGTTGCAGTCGCGGTTGGCGTTGGCACTGTTGTTGCGGTTGCAATGGCTGCGGCCGTGGTTGGCGTTGGTTGCGGAGCTTGTTGAGTTGGCGTATTCGCAACTGCAACACTAACGGCGATACAAAGAACCATAACACCAATAAGAATGCCGACGATCCAGGGCCAGCGGCGGTGACGTTTCTTTGGTGGTTGTGGAGGTGGTCCGGGTGGTTGCCATCCAGGTGACGATGGAAGCGATTGTGGCGGTGGATACGGGTACTGTGATGGACCCTGCCAGGTCTGTTCATTGTGTGAATCATACGGTGGTTGCTGCATAACGTTCCCCCTTAGATATGCTTGAAATATATATTGACATCTTACAAGTGAGTTTGCTGCCCCTCTTCTATCCTAATGCTTATCTAAATATACCGATGGTTCCATGAATGAAGACGGAGTGAAGCGTTTGCAGTAACAGTAAAGCATGGGCAAATAGCCCTATCTTTAAGTCACAATATAATGTATACTCTATAATGTATACTCTAGTATATACTATTCTTTACTTGTAACTACTCAGGTAGGGAATTGTAGAGACTGTTCAAATCAGCATGTTCCCACTCAGTTGGACATCAGGGAGATGCAGGAGTTCTGCTCAGAGAGATTTGTACATAGACGTGACTATTTCCGCTTCCGTCCCGGTGGTGCCATCCAGATCAATGTATTCCCAGCTCATGAGAAAATCTCCGTATCCCCGCCCAGGTGTTCATACAGGCGTTTTGCGTCTGGATGAGCGGTGCTTCCTACCTTTAACCCAATCTGAACGCATCCTTTGGCTTGTGCTAATTGCTCAGCTTCTCGAATGAACGCCGTCGCTCCCCCCTTTCTCCGATAGGCAACGCGTGTCCCTCCCGATGACAAGTAGGCACTCTGCTTCACGTTCACAGAGGACATGACACGAGCATCATCAGGGCCGCTCCACCGCAACAAGAAGTGACCCACAGGGATGTGATCATGCCAGGCGATGAGAGAGACTCCTTCCCCTTGCTTTTGGACCTCATAGCGCTTGGAATGATGTTTTGACAGCGTCTCAGGAGAAAACTCGTGTTCCAACATATCCAATTGAGACGCTTCTACTGCTTTGATGGTAATCGTGAAGGCTTGCTCAGGCAGAAGTCGCGTCCCTCCTCAGATTCCCCAGGCGATGGGCAGGGGATGGTGGGTAAAGACAGCAGTCAAGGCAGCGAGCATGGGATGACCTTGTTTGCGCATCGTGGAAAGAGAGCTGCGCATACGACAAAAGGCGCTTATCCCCATTTCGCTGCGAAAGGGTCCCGCAATCTTCTGTTGAACCTTGACCATGCGCAGATCCCGCTCCGCTTGATTGTTGGTAAACGGCAGGGAGAGGTCGTCCAGAAACACCAGCACTTGATCTGCCCGTGGCAGCAAGTCATCCAGGAGATTCTTGGCCGGCGTCTGTTTGCGTCGCCCGCCCCGCTTGGGGACATGCTCCGGTGACGGCGCAGGCTGGGCCGCAAATCCTTGAGCGAGTCCCTCAAAATACTGAGCGACCCACTCATCGCGCTCGAGCGCAGGCAGAGCACTGGCCCCTTGTTCGCGCCCTTCCTGGGCAGCTGCATGCATTCCCAGTAGCACTGCTGTCATCTGTCCAGCCCACCCTTGTTGCTCTTGCTCCTCTAAAGACGTGAGCTCTCGCAGCAGATGAGCGACACAGATGCTCATGGCACAGGTAGAGCGGTCATAGCTGGCCCAGCGATCGCGCATCGCCCGTCCACGAAAGCGCGGCCAGATGCCAATGGCCTCCAGAGCCTGGTAGCCGCGCTTGGCATGCCAGGCCAGGTGGGTGAGAAAGCGCGTACTGTTGACATGCAGCCAATACAGCTTACCTGCCAGGCGCACTCCCGTCTCATCTGCATGCTGCACCTGACTCGCGCTCACCCACTCGGCGATCTTCTCTCCAGTCTGCTCTAATCGCTCCGCTGCTTCTGTGGCCCAGCACGCCAGAGTTCCCTCCGAGATCTCGCAGCCACACAGATCACCCAGGGCCTCACACGTGCGCTCGCTGGGCACCAACTGATACTGCTGCAAATACACCGCCAGGGCTCGTACCCCCGCTCCATATTGAGCCGGAGCACTTACCTCGATCGGAAAGCTCGCACGACTCACCTGCTGACAGTGAACACAGGTCACTTGCTCGATCTGATGCTCACTCACCACCAGGGGCATCGGGGGGAGATCATACACCTGTCGTCGCTCGACTACTTCTCCTGTGACCCTTTCCAGCGACTGGGGACAATGGGTCCACTGCTGCCGGCGGTGCTTCACGATCCTATCCGGCTCCTGCACCATCTTCAGCCTCTGCCCAGGATGACCAGGCTGTCCACCACTCCTCTTCTCACTTGGGTGTCGCCGAGGGTACCGCTTGCGAGCCAGTCCATCGCTCGATGGAGGCTTACTACTGTTGTGGCTATCTTTCGCTCCCCGCCCTTCCAGTTCTGCCAGACGGGCTTGCAGTTGGCTGACTTGCTCCCGTAGCGCCGCGTTCTCCGCTTCCAGTTGGGCTATGCGTTCTTCTGCTTTCATGGCCCTCTTTTAGCAGAGTTTGCAACCCCTCCTGAGTAGTTACC
>WNFX01009786.1_pt1 | contig 10090 bp, 7 predicted proteins | sample 5400111 | NCBI WGS metagenome assembly WNFX01 (sample SAMN13153363, study PRJNA577476) | soil metagenome | isolation source: 40 cm soil or saprolite under grassland replicate 1 | place: USA:California | collected 2016-06-15 | reverse complement strand
CCTCGGTGGCCGGCGCATCCTCGGTGGCCGGCGCATCCTCGGTGGCCGGCGCATCCTCGGTGGCCGGCGCATCCTCGGTGGCCGGCGCATCCTCGACCGCCCGCGCCGCGAACCGGTGCGTCGCCGGCAGGTCGAAGAACCGGACCGGCACCCGCGCGCCGACCGCCCACCGGATCGCCCGCCACTCCGGTGAGAACTCGGCGAACGGCCAGAACGCGGCCCGGCCGGCCACCACGGCGTTCTTGTCCACCGGGTACGCCAGCAGCGCGACCGGCGGTCGCATCTGCTCCGAGCCCGCCAGCTCCACCAGCGGGTCAGCCTCCGGCGGCCCCTCGATGAGCACGACCTCCGGCTGGTAGGCGGCGAGCACCCGCTCGACCGCCCGCGCCGACCCCGGACCGTGGTGGCGCACGCCCAGCAGGACGACAGGGGTCACCGCCCGGCGATCCGCTCGCTCCGCGGCGCTTGCAGGCGATGCCTTCCCTCCGCTGCGCTCCGGTCCAGACACCGCCGCGCCGCTGCGCTCTCTCATTGGCTGGCGCCCCGGGCGGCGCGGTAGAAGTCCCGCCAGCCCTCGCGCTCGCGCACCACGGCCTCCAGGTATTCCTGCCACACGACCGCGTCGCTGACCGGGTCCTTCACCACGGCGCCGAGGATGCCGGCAGCCACGTCGGGGGCCCGCAGCACGCCGTCGCCGAAATGGGCGGCGAGCGCCATGCCGCTGGTGACGACCGAGATCGCCTCGGCGGTGGACAGGGTGCCGCTGGGCGACTTGAGCTTAGTGCGCCCATCCGCCGTCACCCCGTTGCGCAGCTCGCGGAACACCGTCACCACCCGCCGGATCTCCTCCGCCGCGGACGGCAGCTCGGGTAGCTCCAGCGCCCGGCTCAGCGAGCTGACCCGCCGCGCGACGATGTCGACCTCCTCGTCGGCGCTCGCCGGCACCGGCAGCACGACCGTGTTGAACCGGCGGCGCAACGCGGAGGACAGCTCGTTGACGCCGCGGTCGCGGTCGTTGGCGGTGGCGATGACGTTGAACCCCTTGCGGGCCTGCACCTCCCCGCCGAGCTCCGGGATGGGAAGGGTCTTCTCCGACAGGACTGTGATCAAGCTGTCCTGGACGTCGGACGGGATCCGGGTCAGCTCCTCGACCCGGGCGATCGTGCCGCCGGCCATCGCCCGGAACACCGGGCTGGGCACCAGCGCCGCCCGCGACGGGCCGTCGGCGAGCAGGCGGGCATAGTTCCAGCCGTACCGGATGGCCTCCTCGGGGGTGCCCGCGGTGCCCTGGACGAGCAGCGTCGAGTCGCCGCTGATCGCGGCGGCGAGGTGTTCGGACACCCAGGTCTTCGCGGTGCCCGGCACGCCCAGGAGGAGCAGCGCCCGATCCGTGGCCAGGGTCGCGACGGCCACCTCCATCAGCCGGCGCGAACCGATGTACTTCGGCGTGATCCGATCCCCGTCGCCCAGGAGGTAGGTGACCACGGCGGACGGGGACAGCAGCCAGCCGGGCGGGCGGGGGCGGTCGTCGGCCGCCGCGAGGCTCGCCAACTCGTCGGCGAACTCCTGCTCGGCGTGCCGGCGAAGCACCGCCTCGGCGGGCAGCTCCGAAACGGCTGTGGTCATGTGAGCTCCTCGAGCATGTCGTGGCGGAAACGCAGGATGTCGGTGAGCGCCTCGACGGCGCGGCGGACGGGATCGTCGAAGTCCCGGGTGGACAGTGCGGCCGTGAGCGTGGTGGCGGCGGCCAGCGCGGTGACCGGCAGCCGGACCGCGGCGAGCTGGGACAGCTCGAGCACCAGCCGGCTCGGGACCGGGCGGTGCGCCTGGTACTTGAACGCCGCAAACGTGGCGTCGCACAGCCGCGCGGGCCATGGTGGCGGACACAGCTCCAGCAGGCGCACGGCGCCGGATGCGCCGCCGCGTAGCGCGTCGACCGTCCGGTCGACAAGGTGTCGCGCGGGCAGCGCGGTGTAGAGCGACTCGATCAGCAACCTGTCGTCGGGGCGCTCGCGCCCGCCCGGCGCGGCGAGAAGCGCGTCGATCAAAGGCCCGGCCCAGTCCTCCGCGCGGCGGGCGGCCGCGGCGCGGGCCAGGCCGCGCACCACGACCTCGCGCCAGCCGTCGGTCACCGGGCGGGCGAGGAAGGCCTCCGGGCTCTCGCCCCAGACCGACAGCGGGGCCCCGGCGAGAATCTCCTCCAGCCACCACGCCCGCTCCCCGACGCCGGCCGGTGGCCTGGCGGAGACGCCGTCGCGGCGCAGGTCGGCGTCGCAGTGGTCGGGTGGCGTCACCGACAGCACCTTGCCCACCCGCAGGCACGCCGTGGCCCGGCGCGCCATCCGCGCCTCGTACGCCGAGCCGGGCAGGGTGGCGAGCAGGTCGACCGCGACCGCCCGGACCTCCTTGCGCCGGTCGTCCAAAGCCTGCTCGAGAAACTCCTCGTCGCCGGTCGACAACCCGGTGCTCAGCGCGCCCAGCAGCGCGACGCGGTCCTCGGGACTCTCCCGGTCCCACCCCGCCGCCAGCAACTCGCGGCCGGCGGCGGCATCGGTGCGCCGGGTCGCGGTGAGGTAGCCGACCCGCTGTCCGACCGTGCCCAGCTCCCAGGACTCCGGGTCGGCGGCGCCGACCATGTCGGTCTCTCCCCCGAGGTAACGCCAGTCGTCGCGCTGCGTGGCCAGCCACCCGGCGCCGGGCCCGCCGGCCGCGAGGGCGAGCGGACGCAGCTCACGCTGCCGGCGCGCCGCGTCGAGGAGGGCCGGCAGCATTTCGCCGGGCACCCGCAGGCCGCGCTCGGCGGCGATGGTGAGCCACTCGACGAGCAGCTCGGCCCGGGTGTCGGCGTAAGGGCCGCCCATCTGCCGCGGACCGCTCTCCAGCAGGCCCGCCAACCGGGCCGCGGCCGCCGGCCCCACCAGCGGTGCGGGGTCGTGGGGCGCCGATGGCGGCGCGGTGATGCCGCCGGTCGGCAACTGACCGGCCCGCCGGGCGACGGTGAGTGCCGCGGCCCGGTCGAGCAGCGCGGCCGGCGAGCCGCCTGCCAGGTCAGGCCGTCGATCGGTGCCGATCAGGGCGGTGGCCAGGGTGTCGGCCCAGCTGTCGAGGATCACGAGCGCACCAGCCTCCCGCCGATCCAGCCGCTCACCGGTCGCAGCCCGGACGGCGACCACTCACCCGCCACCGTCACCGGCCCGCCACCGCCCGCTGCCAGCAGCCGCCACGGCTCACCACCCACGAGGTCGATGGGGAGGGCGGCACCCATCCGGTCGAGCAGGTGCCAGCCGGCAGCCGAGATCGTCAACACGCCGGTGACCAGGACCGGCCACCGGTCCAGCCACGGATCGGCGGCCAGCACAGCCGCGTACTCCCCCAGGGCGTCCGCTGCGCTTCCGCCCGCCGGCGCGGCCGCCGGCCCGGGCGGTCCGTGCCGCTGCGCCACAAGTGCCCGCAGCGGCTGGGCACCCGGGAAAAAGCACAGGTCGGCGTCGACGACGCTGCCCGGGACCAGGTCGGCGGCGACGGTCTGGCCGGGCGCGGCGAATGACAGCACCAGCGCCCACCGGGCGGTGTCCGCACCACGCAACCACACCCGGCGGGTGGTGAGCCGCTCCTCCACGTGATCGCGCAGACCCAGCACCTGCCACCGGTCGCGCACCGCGGCGGTGACGAGAACCTCCTCGGTGGACACCGGCAGACCCACACGGGACCGGACGGTCGCGGCGAGGTCGGGCGGCAGGGCGTCGATCCGCCGATACGCCGACACTAGCAGCCGGAGCAGGGACAACTCGGCCAGCAGCCGCTCCCCGGTCGGATCGGTGGCGGCCGAGGCGAGCCGGCGTACCATGCCGGCCGCGCCCGGCGCCTGGGCGTCCACCAGCCGTGCCGCCATCGCCTCCCAGTGCCCGTATCCGGCCCGGGCGAGACCGGCCAGGCCGTGCCGGACCTGGTCGGCCAGCCAGCGGTCGAGCTCGTCGAGGCCGGGGCGCACCCGCTCCGCGCGGCGCGCCTGGGTGCCTGCCGAGACCGGCCCGCGGGCTGCCGTGGCCGCCGCCGCGCTGCGCTGGGCCCGCGCCGCCCGGCCGGCGTGCCACTCCTTGACCCAGGCCGGCGGCTCCCCCGGCGCCACCGCGCCCTGGGACCACCACAGCAACAGGCCGAGGGCGTGCTTGCAGGGGAACTTGCGGCTGGGGCACGAGCAGCGGTAGGCCGGCTCGGCCAGGTCGACGCAGACCTGGTAGGGCTTCGACCCGCTGCCCCGGCACAGGCCCCAGACCGAGGGCGGATCGCCGCCGGCCGCGTAGCCCGTCTCCTGCCACGGCCGCGCGGTCGCCAGCCCGCGCGCCGCCTTCTGCGCGGCCGCGTCAGGGGCGAGGGCGAGCACCTGCTCGGTGCTCCACCGCGGTCCATCGGCCACCTCCAACATGACTCCGGAGCGTAGTGGGGTCGTCCGACACTTCAGAGTCCCCTCCGGATATCGAGGCGTAAGACGGCGTACACCGGGGTAAGGGATCGCAATGACTCCCGTTCGTACCGTGGCTCGTGGCCTGCTCGCGGCGATCTTCATCCGGGGTGGCCTGAGCGCGTTCAACAACCCCGACCGGCTCGTCGACGGTGCGAAGCCGGTGACCGACAAGCTGGCACCGGCGCTCGACGCGATCGGCCTGCCCACCGACACCCGTACCCTCGTGAAGGCTAACGGCGCCGTGCAGGCCATCGGCGGCGTGCTGCTCGCGACCAACACCGCGGTCCGCCCGGCGGCACTCGCGCTGGCCGGTTCGCTGATCCCGACCACCGTGGCCGGGCACGACTTCTGGACCATCGACGACCCGGGCCAGAAGAGCAGCCACCAGATCCACTTCCTGAAAAACCTCGGCCTGCTCGGCGGGCTGCTGCTCGCCGCGGTGGACACCGAGGGCAAGCCCGGCCTGGCCTGGCGCGCCGGGCATCTCGCCGGGCACGCGCAGGACTCGGTCATGCGGGCGGCGCACAACACCAGCCGCGAGACGCGGCGCGCCGCGAAGCTCGCCTCGAAGGAAACCCGCCGCGCGGCGGCGCTCACGGCGAAGGAGACCAGGCGCGCGAGGCACCTGACCGCGAAAGAGACCAAGCGGGCGGCGGGCACCGCGAAGCGCACCGTCGACACGGCCGCGCGGGACGCGAAGATCGCCGTCAAGTCGGCCAGGGCAGTGTTGCCTGGCGTGTGAGTTATCCCGATATACGACAGGCGCGGGATCGGTTCGATAACGGTCTCGCGCCGAACGTTGTTTGAGCGATTACTCCTGCGGAAGAGCAAAGCGTCAACGCCTGGGTACAGGTCACCGGCTCGTGTGCGATGGGACACGGTCGGATAACGCAGGAGGTGGTGCGTGACCCGCCGGCTTACGCTGCTTGTCGGACCAAGGCGGATACGACAGCAGTACGGGGGTGGCAATCGCATGCCGACGACCGTCGACAGACGGCCGTCTCTCCTCGCCACAGTCCACCGCGTGATCCGACAGGTCGGTCTGGTCACGTGCGTTCGGCTCGGCATCGTCGCCGGCACCGCACTCGTTGCGGCGTGGGCCCTGCGCACGTTCGGCCGCCAGTACGACTTCTTCGACCTGCGGATCTACCACGGTGCCGTGGTGTGGTGGACCGAGGGGGGCGATCTCTACCAGTTCATCGCACCTCACACAACGCTCGGTTTCACGTACCCTCCGTTCGCGGCGCTGGCGATGCTTCCCATGGCCGCGCTGAGCACGCAGGCCGCCGGCTGGCTCAACGCGCTCGTCGGCCTCGCCGGCCTGGCCGTGATCCTGTTCGCCATCGTCGGTCCCATCGCCGACCGCTACGGCTGGCCACGCTGGTTCGCCGTGGGCGTCGCCGTGCCGCTGGCCGGCGCCACCGAGCCGGTCCGCGAGACCATCGGCTTCGGCCAGGTCAACCTGGTGCTTGCCGCGCTGATCATCGCCGACCTGGTGGCTCTGCGCTGGCGTGGCCGCGCGGCTCTCGACGGCGGGTCGGCCGACCCCGGTACGCGCACCCCTCTGGCCTGGCTGCGCGACGCCTGGCTGACCGGCGCGTTCGCCGGCGCCGGGGTGGGCCTGGCCACCGCCGTGAAGCTGACGCCCGGCCTGTTCATCGCGTACTTCCTGGTCACCCGCCAGTGGCGGGTCGCGTTCACCGCGATCGGCACCGCCATCGGCGTCACCATCGGCGCCTGGCTCCTCGCCGGACGCGAGTCGGACATGTACTTCGGCAGCGTCCTCTGGGACACCAACCGGGTGGGTGTCGTCGACGCCACTCCCAACCAGTCGCTGGCCGGCCTGCTCGCGCGCCTTTACGACTCGCCCACGACACCCGGCCTGATGTGGTTCGCGTTCGCCGTGCTGCTGCTCGCCGTCGGGCTGTCCCGGGCCAAGACGGCGCACACCGAGGGTGACGAGTTGGCTGCGTTCACGCTGATCGGGCTCACGGCCAACGCGATCTGCCCGATCTCGTGGACCCACCACCTGGTCTTTCTGGTACCCGCGCTGGTGATTCTGGTCGACGCCGCGCTGCGGCGACGGCGGGCGGTGCAGGGTCTGAAGTTCGGGCGGTTCCCGGCGCTCGCCGGGCTGCGGTACGGGCTGTCCGCAGCCGGCCTCTACGTGCTGTTCGTGACCTCGCCGATGTGGCGCTACGAGCACCACCTGCAGAAGGAGTCGCACTACGCGGACGGCCGCTTCGGGGCGCTGATGGAAAACTCGCTCGCGCTGACCTTGATCGTGCTGATCGTGCTGCTGCCCTGGCGGCCGGGCGCGGAGCCGGTCTTCGAGGCGTCGCCGGCCCGGCGGTCACTGGCCCGCTCGTCACACTGACCGCCGCTCTCCACCGCCGCGCCCTCGTCGATCTAGGAGAAGTCAGGGAGGTTCCGTCCGTTTTGCGACACAACTTCTCTTAGATCGGCGCGCGCTGGGAACTCTCGTTGACCCTCCGACGCCGCCCGGCCTACGATTTCGCGCGCCACACGTCGGCGATGACGATGGACGGCCGACCCTGTGCGCGGCGCCTGAGGAGGATCGACGGGCCGGATGGAGTACCGCATTCTCGGGCCCGTCGAGGTCCGCGATCCCGGCGGCACTGAGCTGAAGCTGGGTGGAGCCATCCAGCAGCGCATACTCGCGACGTTGATCCTCGAGGCCAACCGCTCCGTGAGCCTCGGTCGCCTCGCTGAGGCGGCCTGGGGAGCCGATGCCCCGGCGGGCGCCCGCCGCCTGGTGCAGAACCGGGTCGGCGCACTGCGGACGGTGCTGGCCGCGGTCGGCGCAGCCGACGCGATCATCACCACTTCACAGGGGTACCGGCTGGCGGCCGCCCCCGAGCAGGTCGATTCATCGGTTTTCGCCGGGCTGTGCCGGGAAGCCGAGGAGGCCGCGGACCCGCGCGCGTTCCGGCGCGCGCTGGCATTCTGGCGCGGGCCGGCGCTCGGCGGCCTCGGCGGTGCCGTGCTCGGGCAGGCAGCCGTCGGGCTGGAAGAAAAGCGGCTGAATACGTACGAACGTTGCATCGAGTTGGAGCTGGCCGCGGCTTCGCACCACCAGGTCATCCCCGAGCTGGCGGCGCTGGTCGCCGCGCACCCCCTTCGGGAGCGGCTCGTCGCGCTGCTCATGACCGCGCTCTACCGGGCGGGCCGTCCGGGTGAGGCACTGGCCGCGTACCGGGATCTGGCGCAACGCCTGGCCGACGAGCAGGGCCTGGACCCCAGCGCCGAGTTGCAGGACCTCCACCGGCAGATCCTCCGCGCCGATCCGGTGCTGTCGCCGAAGGCCAGGTCCGTCGCCGTTCCGGCGCCCACGCTGTGCCTCCTGCCATCCGACATCGCCGACTTCACCGGCAGGGAGGAGCAGATCGAGCAGGTTCGCAGGCTGCTGGGCCAGAGCGATCTGGTGACGGCCGTCGTCGTGTCGGCTATCGCTGGCAAAGGCGGCGTGGGGAAGACGGCGCTCGCCGTGCATGCCGCCCACGGGCTTCGGACGGAGTTTCCGGACGGCCAGCTCTACGTCAATCTCGACGGCGCCGGGCCACAACCGAGCAATCCCCTGGAGGTACTGGACGGCCTGCTCCGCGCGCTCGGCGTCGAAGGACGGATGATCCCGGCCGGGCTGTCCGAGCGCGCCGCCCTCTACCGAGCCCGCCTGGCAAGCCGGCGAATACTCGTCGTGCTCGACAATGCCGCCGATGAAGCGCAGGTACGCCCACTGCTGCCCGGCTCCGCCGGCTGCGGCGTACTGATCACCAGTCGCAACAGACTGCTCGGCCTGGAGGGCGTCCGGGTCATCGACCTCGACGTGCTCGAACCCGCCCAGGCGATCAGGCTGCTCGGACAGATCGCCGGGTCCGAGCGCGTGGCAGCCGAGCCGGAAGCCGCTGCGGACATCGTCCGGCTCTGCGGCTGCCTACCGCTGGCCGTGAGAGTCGCCGGGGCACGGCTGGTGGCCCGCCGGCATCGGCCGCTGAGCTGGCTGGCGGATCGACTCGCCGACGAGCGGCGGCGCCTGGATGAGCTGTCCGTCGGAGATCTGGAGGTACGGGCGAGCCTGGCCCTGAGCTACGAAGTTGCAGCGGGCGTTTCGACTTCTCGGCCTGGTGCGCGCGCCCGACTTCGCGCCGTGGGTGCTCGCGGCGCTGCTGGACGCGCCGCTGGACCAGGCTGAGGATCTGCTGGAAGACCTGGTTGACGCCCAACTTGTCGAGATGGCCGGCGACGGCACCCGGTACCGGCTGCACGACCTGCTCCGCGTGTACGCGCAGGAGCAGCTAGAGGCGTTGGAGGCCGAAGCCGAGCGGCAGTCGGCACTTGAGCGCTTTCTTGGCGCCTGCCTCTGGCTTCTCGATGCGGCGGTGGAGCATCCGACCTCGCGCGCATACGGTGCCCTTCACGGTGACGCGTCTCGCTGGCCGCTGCCGGAAGCCTCCACGAGCGCGCTTGCCAAGGGTGTTGCTTACTGGTTCCAAACAGAACGGGACCTGCTCGTGCACGCGGTCCAACTCGCCTGCAACACAGGGCTCGATGAGGTGGCCTGGGACCTGGCGCAGTCAATGACCGGACTGTTTTCTCAAACTAGCCGGCCGCGCGAATGGCGTGATACGAACGAGGCTGCGTTGTCGCTTGTACGCAGCGTCGGTAATCAGCGGGGGACGGCGGCATTATTGGTCGGTCAGGGCCTCCTCGAGGCGTTTCTTGATCGGGGGTCCATCGCCGACGCCTGCACGACGGAGGCTGCTGCCTTGTTCGACTCCATCAACGATTCGTACGGTTGGGCCGTGGCTATCGGCTGTGAAGGCGCGACGGCCCTAGCCCGCGGTGATTATGACGAAGCCGAGGTTCGAGTACACCAATCTCTGCCCATCGTCCGCGACACGGGCGATCTCCGATTCCAGGCATACGCGCTTCGTGTCCTTGGCGCTGTCCGTGTCGGACAGGGCCGTAGCGGCGAAGCCGTCGCCTGTTTCCGTGAGGGTTTGGCGGTCGCGCGAAGCGCCGGATACCGATTTGCCGAGGCTTACCTTCTGTGCTGGCTAGCACGCGTGCTGGGCGAACGAGAAGATCAACGGGTGGAAGCAGACGCATTAATTCAGGAGGGTCTTGCGACTTTCGTAGCGCTTGGAAATCGCGGGGGCGAGGCAAACGCTCTCGTGGACGCGGCCGACTTGTTTTACCGCCAAGGCCGAAACAATGATTCTCAGGTGGCCGCCGAGCGCGCCATAGCGATCTCGCGGGATCTGGGGGATCGGTCCACGGAGACCTACGGGCTTCAGTTACTCGGTCAGTGCCGGCTGGAAGCGGGGCGACCCGAAGAGGCGGTGCCCTATCTTCTTCTGGCCATAAAAATCGCCCATGAGATTGAAAGACCGCCCCTAGCCGCGCAGGCATTGTCAACACTCGGCGAGGCGTACCATCGCCTGGGAAGTGTGCATGCTGCGCGTGACGCATTCCAGGCCGCGGTAGATCTTCATGGCCAGTTGGGTACACGACCGCCAACAGATCTGCTGGAAAAGCTCGCCGGTCAGGGGCAATTGACCCATTCTTCGGTGCCGTCGGCGAACACCTGACGCTTCCAGATCG
>WNFX01009428.1_pt1 | contig 10090 bp, 11 predicted proteins | sample 5400111 | NCBI WGS metagenome assembly WNFX01 (sample SAMN13153363, study PRJNA577476) | soil metagenome | isolation source: 40 cm soil or saprolite under grassland replicate 1 | place: USA:California | collected 2016-06-15 | reverse complement strand
AGCCTCGTCAACTCTCCGGCGGCCAGCAGCAGCGGGTTGCGCTCGCTCGCGCGCTCGTCATTCGTCCCAAGGTGTTGCTGCTCGACGAGCCGTTCTCGGCGCTCGACCGGAACCTGCGCGCTTCGATGCAAGTCGAGCTCAAGGAGATTCAACGCAAGCTCGGCGTGACAACCATCTTCGTCACCCATGACCAGAGCGAGGCGCTGAGCCTATCCGACCGCATCGCGGTGATGGCGGAGGGCCGCATCCGCCAACTCGATACCCCGGACGAGATCTATCGCCATCCGATCGATCGATTCGTCGCTTCCTTCATCGGAGATGCCAATGTCTTGCGCGCACGCCTCGAGCGGATCGACGGAGCGACGGCCACGGTCGCGCTCGGCGCGGCACGCGTGGCGGTACCAAGTCGAACGTTACAGGGCGGCGTGGTGGGCAGCGTCGTCGATCTATTCGTTCGACCGGAGGACCTGCGCGTGGCGCAAGTGGACGCCGCAGCCGCGGCACACGGCATCGTCGCCGCGCAAATCTATCAAGGCGGCCACATCGACCTTTACGTGGAAGTGCCGGAAGCGGTCTCGGGGCGCGTGCTGTTGCGCGTGCCGAGACACGAAGCCGCCTCGCTCAGGCCGCCCGGCACGCGCGTCGGCATTACGCTCGCTGCGGAGATGGCGACTGCCTTCAGATCAGCGTGACTTGCCGAGGGGCAATTCGCGTGCAGCCTCATGCCTGCGCGGATGCTCCGCTTCGTTTTGATTGTGCCTGAACTGCCTGCTCAAGACCTGCACGGAGCGCCGAATTAGCCTTCTCATAGCGACCGGACACAGCTGCTTTGACAGCTGCCGGCGCTCTATCCGGATGTCCCGAATCAAATGGTGGCGCTGGGTCGTACTCGATGCCGAGCTGGATTGCCTGGGCGGTCGTCTCACCCGCAATCTCCGCTATGACGCTGAGTCCAAAATCGATCCCCGAGGTGACACCTCCTGCGGTGATCACGTGGCCGTCTTTTACGACCCTTGCTTTCTCGTATGTCGCCCCGACGAGAGGCAAGAGATCGGTATAAGCCCAATGTGTCGTCACCCGTCGTCCCTTGAGCAATCCCGCAACACCGAGAACGAACGCGCCGGTGCAAACGGAGGTGACATACTTCGCGCTACGCGCCTGCCGGCGGACGAAATCGACGGTCTCTTGATCGGCGATCGCCCCGATGACACCGCTCACCCCGCCGGGAATGCAAATCAGATCGAGGGGTGGACAGTTGGCGAAAGTGCGCGTCGGCACGAGGCTCAGTCCACAATCGCTGGGCACGGGAGCCTGCGATTTGGCGACGATGTGGGTTGTCGAGTGAGGCAGCCTGGCAAGGACCTGCAATGGGGCTGTAAGGTCGAGCTGCGTCAACTCGGGGAAAATCACGAAGCCGACATTGAAGTTTACCATGCCTGAGCTCCATCGGTCTTGAATGCGGACGAACAAAGTCCCCGCAGGCGGGACCCTAAGCTAATTTCTCCCACGTCATGGTGCGCACGCTCGTCGTGCCTGTGATCGGATCGAGGGAAGGTGGGGTCGAGAGATAGACTCGATTGTCCTCGAAACGGGCGAGACGCTTCTGCTCGGTGCCGGTCCAGCTCTCGTTCCACGAGACATCCACGCGATGGGTGATCTCGTTGCCGTCGATCGTGTAGGTGCCGCCGTAGCTGGTCATGCTGCGAAACAGCGCTTCCACCTCCGCAGACGTCGCCTTCGACCCTGCGGGCTTGCGGCGCCCGCTCGCGACGGTGAGCACCAGCATGCGCCCATCGGCGCCGTAATTGATGTAGCCGATCGGCTTCGATCCCAGAAACTCGGTCTTGATGCCAGAGGGTATTTCCTCGCGCACCGCCGCGATCAGCTTCCAGGTGCCGAGAAGATGTTGGCGATTGTCATCGTCGGACATGCCGGAAGCTTTAGCGCGTTGCGGCGCTGGGGCAAAGTGCATCTTGGCAGCGGCAACACGCCGTAGGCGCCTCGCTGTAAATGCCACAGGCGCAAGGCGCGATCCGCCTAAGGGGATTCGTCCTTCGTATAATTCGGCCGAAACACCCAAATGGCCGCTGGTTCCGACAACGTCGCGCGAGCCGCAATGAACAGCAGATCCGACTCAGAGACGAAGAGCGACGTACGTGCTCCGGGAATGGTCGCGATGCGATCTATGCGACGATAGGCGTTCTCGCGCACATCGAAGACATCCAAGTAGCCTTCCCCACAGCTGACGTACACAAGCTCGCGTTTTTCGTCGGAGAACACGTCGTCTGCATCCGCGCAGAGCTCGACGTTCGCGACCGGAGCACCGTCGCTCATCGAAAATGCGGCGAGTCGTGTGGGGTTTCGGAACGCCACGATGACGTGACCGGCCTTCTCATTCAACGCCATCGGGAAGTTGGTGCCGTTGTCCGTTGGCCAACGCGCCGCTTCTTTTCCCGCGGCGCGATCGATGACGACGATTGCCTGGTTGGTCGGCTCGTTGACGAAAATTCGATTGCTGCTTCGGTCGAGCTGGAAGCTCTCGGGAGGCGCCTTCAGACTGATGTCGGCGACTTTGTTTCGGCTCGCTGGATCGATGATCGCCAATCCGCCGCCATATGCCACAACGAGTTGATTGTGGGCCGTGTCCACCCGCACATTATCGGCATTATCGCCCACGGGTATTCGCGCGATGGCCCTGTAATCATCGCCGCGAAAAATGGCCGCCGTACCGTCGCCGCCGTTGGCGACGTACAACGCATCGGCCGGGGCGTGATAGCCAACTCCCTGCGGCTTGTTGAGACCTGTAACGACCTGCATCACCCTATATGTCTCGAGATCTACGACCGCCACCGTGTCGTTTTCGACCTCGGCCACAAACAGGCGATTGCGCTTGAGATCGACGGCTAGATGGTCGATCCGGCCGCGAACCTCGCCAAGCTGGATTTTCCTCTCGAGCAAGAGGGGTGCCTCAGCCCAAGTCGGATCGATGAGCAGAGTGCTCGTCATCGCAAGGGCCACCGCAAATGACTTCATCGATTCGTCTCCTGTTGGTCCCACCGTTAGCCCGCATCTTTCGGCGTTATCGCGAGGCTGTCGAAAGCAGTAACGGAGTCGGCCTTGGTCCAGAGGCCGATACGGCCGGCCGTGAAACGGCTGTCGCGATGATTGATGAGCGGTCGGCTGTTTAGCCAACCACGAAGGCTATCGCCATGGGCCAGCACGCGCAGCGTGTGCCACTCGCCCAGCATCGGCGCCATGATCGATGTGCTTGCCAGCATGTGGCGACGACCATCAAAGTAGTAGAGCCGAAAATTGTCCTCATTGGCGTTCGCGCGCATGAGGTAGTAGCGGCCTTCCGAGAAACGAAAAACGAGGCCGCCCGATGCGTCCTCCCAGCCGGAGATCGGCTTGAATCGGACCGATACGTCGACGTCGCCGTATGGGCCGCCTGGGGCGAGGATGATGTTGAAATCGTTGTCTATGGCGCGCTGTATCAACGCGCGCCCATTGCGAGACGCACCGGGTACTTCCTCAATCCCCCAGTCGCCGAAGACCGTTTCCCAACCCTCCGGTAGCTTGGTGGAGTCGAATCGCTCATCGGGGCCAACAGGCCACGCGGAACGACTTCCCCTCGACACGCAGACCCCGAGAAAAGTGGTGGCCGCAATGATTTTTCGCCGGGATAACTTGCCCATGCAGCTTCTCCGTTCAGGGCGACGTCCGCTATCGCGCTGATGCTGCAGAGGTTCGTTTAAGGCAGTGTTATGCCGTGATCGCGCCGAATGCTGGAGGTGCAGGCCCTGTGCTTCAGCTATGCGCCATCGTATTGACCAGCCAGAAGCCCGCGAGGCTCAACAGGCTGACAAAAAACAGGGCAACGGCATTTACAGCCATGCGATGCCGATAATCATCCTCGCTTTCCGGACTTTCGTATTTCGAGAGGCTGGGGACCGGTGAGTCATCTGGCTTGGAATAACTAATGGGGGCCTTCGCCCGATGACTTTGGTGCGAAGCACCCGTTCGCGGCCGGAATCGTATGACACGGCTGTCAGCGTCGGATGAGATCGCGGGCGGCGGCAAGCTCTGCCAAGCCCCGTCGTATCGGCCGCAGATTTTTTGACGCAACTGCTGATTTTGTGGCTTCACGACGGGGTATCGGAGCAACGGGCCCGCCTCGGGATCGTCGCCCTGAAAATCGACGATCGCATCTGCGGGAGCTTGGCGGCCGTTCCCGTATTCCTCGACGTGGGATGCGCGAACGATCTCTAACGACGGGTCGCGCGCGAACGCTGCCAATGCCATTAGTTCGGCGCTGCTCGCGCCACCAATGCGCCATGAAGGCTCGAGCACCCCTGATCGTGGCCGACCGTCAGCGCCGATTCCCCAAGCGACATCGTAGTTCCGGCGCGATGCCGTGAAACCGTGGAACTCCTCCGTCGCCTCGTCGTATCGTCTCGCTGCAAGCACGGCGGCGCGGACCTCGGGCGACATCGGCAGCGCATCGAGAACCTCACGGCCGCCGCGCACGCACACGAGATCGGATCCGCCGTAAACTGGCCGCTCCTGGTTATCGCTCACCGTCCTTTGCGTCCCGTGATAGCTGATCATAAGGCTACCAACCGCAACCTCGCCGACGCTCGACGTCCTGACTTGGCGCAAGTTCTCTTCGAGCACCAATCCATATATGGCCATCTCATCGGCAGTGATCGTTTCCAGCACGGCATCGAGCTCGTTCAGAGTCGCAACCACCGTCTGATCTTTTCCCGACGCACTGAGCGGTTTCTTCAGCCGGATCGGTCCGCGCGTGAGCATGCGTGTGGCCGCCACCCGCGCATCGCGCTTGCTGAATACGGTGTAGCCCGGCAACACGATCTCCCGCACCCGCTCCGCGAAAGCCGTGGACCAGCCCAGTGGCCGCTCCGCGTGACGATCGACGAGGCCATGGGTGATGGCTTTCGTCTTCACGAAAAGATAGGGGACGACGCCGCCGTAGAGGTCATTCGGAGAACGAATCCCGAGACATGATGCCTCGTCCAGCAGCAAGGTGTCGTCCGGCACGAAAAAGAGCGGGCCGGAATAGTCATATGCCGTATCGTAGTGCCCCCCAAACTCATTGTCCTTGACCCTTGCGATGGCCCTGGCGCCCAAGTCGAGCACGACTTTGTGATGAGCCTGGAGCGGCTTGCCGAACTGCGAGAAGTAGAGCACGACGATGCCTCTTGCCATGGTAATCGACCCTTCCTTCATCCATGTTTTCCGCGTTGGCCGCCGAGCGGCATCCCCGACAATGCGCTCGCCGTTCGGCGCACCGATCCGTCGTGCGGCCACACGAGTGCAATCGCACTGATGCTCGGGAGGTTCGTTTAAGGCAGGTTTATGCCGAATTGGGCGGGGTGATCGGCGGCAGTCACAAGTCCGAGAGGCAGATGTTGTTTCGATAAAGTGCGCCTAGATGCATGATTCCATGCGGCTTAAAACTGTCTTAAACGTCGCATGTGTTGAAGCAGTCGCTGCACGCTGGCGAGGCAACTGCTAGCGCGGCCGTCTTCCGAAAGAGCAGGCATATGCGTCTTTTGCTCGTTGAAGATGAGCCGCGAATTTCGGAGCTCATCAAAGCCGCGCTGGAACGAGCCGAATTCGTCGTAGATGCCGTGCGCGTGCGCGGCGACGCGCGGGAAGCGTTGGCCAACACGCCTTACGATGCCGCAATCCTGGATCTCGGCCTTCCCGACGGCGATGGCCTAACCCTGCTCGCTGAATTGCGTCCTGCCGGAAATCACATACCGATTTTGATTCTCACCGCACGCGATGCAGTGGAGCACCGAGTACTTGGCCTCGATGCGGGAGCGGACGATTACCTCGTGAAACCGTTTGCGATGAGCGAACTCATCGCACGAACAAAGGCCCTATTGCGCCGTCCAGGAGCGGCGCTCGGTACCACCCTGACGGCAGGCAATATCGTGTTCGACACCATTGGTCGAGACGTCAGCGTTGCCGGCATTCCGCTGCAACTCCCTCGTCGGGAGTCTGCCATTTTGGAGCACCTGCTCAGGCGTCAAGGCCGGGTCGTCCCGAAGAGCGTTCTCGAAGACAAGCTCTATGGCATCGACAGCGAGTTGGAATCAAATGCCGTTCCGGTGCACGTGCACCATCTGAGGCGCAAGCTGCAGGACGCCCGAGCCAGTGCGGAGATTCATACCGTGCGCGGGATAGGCTATTTGCTCGTTGAGACGAAAGGATGAGTTTTGGTGGCTTTCGCTCGTTGCAACTGCGCCTCGCGGTGCGCCTTGCGATCTTGTATGTCGCCGCTGCTGCAATCGCAGTCGGTATTTTAGCCTATCAAGCTTATGACACAGCGGGATCGCTGAATGACCGCGAACTTAGCTTGCGCGCTGAGGATCTCGCGCGAGCCATGGTGGTCGACAGCGCGGGCCAGCCACGCCTCGATCTGCCCTCGAAGCTTGCCGCGGCCTATGCGGCGGCTCCCGAAGACGATTTGTTCGCGATCCGCGATGCAAATGGGCGTCTCATTGCTGCGTCGCCCGCCGAGTTTGGCGAGCGCGTGTCCAAATGGCCTCCAGCTACGGATGAGGCGAGCTACTTCCGCCTCAGCGGAGTTGACCCGGAGGATTTTGGCTCGGAGAATTACTATGGCCTGAGTGTGGCCCTGCAGACGGCTGCGGGCCCGATGTGGATATCGGTCGCGCGGACGGAAGGATCAGACGCCCTCATCAAATCGCTTTTACGCGAGTTCGTATTCAATGCGATTTGGGTGAGTCCGCTTCTCATGTTGGCCACATTGGGCATCGGGATCTTCGCAATCCGCAACGGACTCAAACCCGTGCGCGAGATCTCCCGGAAGGCCGCATCGATCGGTCCTCATGCCACGTCGGTGCGGCTACCGGAACAAAACCTTCCCACGGAGATCCTGCCGCTCGTGGCATCCATAAACAATGCGCTCGATCGCCTCGACAAAGGTTTTGCCGTACAGCGCGAGTTTACCGCCAATGCCGCCCATGAACTTCGCACCCCGCTTGCGATCGTCACTTCGGCTCTCGAAACGATGGACGGAGATGGCGAGCTCAAGAAACTGAGGAGCGACGTTGCGCGTATGAATAGGTTGGTTGACCAACTCCTCCGCGTCGCCCGCTTGGACGCCATCGCGCTTGAATTCGGTACCGTCGATCTCAACAAAGTCGCATCCTCGGTTGTCGCCACGATGGCGCCCTGGGCCATCGCCCAGCACAGGACAATTGCGTTCGTCGGGAGCGAGAAGCCGGCGGAAGTGAAAGCAAACGCTCACGCGCTCGAAGATGCCCTCAGGAATCTGCTCGAGAACGCCGTCGTTCACGCGCCGGCCGGAACCGAAGTGACCGTGACGGTCGATCGCACCGGGCGGATCGAAGTGGCCGATCGCGGCAGCGGCGTTCCAGCGGACAATCGAGAGAACATTTTCAAACGGTTCTGGCGCGGGCCGGGGGAGAGGAATGAAGGCGCCGGCCTGGGCCTCGCCATCGTCAGCGAAATCATGAGGGCGCATCGCGGCGGTGTGAGCGTCGGAGACAATCCGGGCGGCGGCGCCGTCTTCGCCCTCTCATTCCCGTCTTTGCAAGCAGGAGGAGAGGCGAAGATGGCCGGCAAGGGCTTCGCCGGAAGCCACGCATGAGCATCGCGTGCCGGCGCGCCCTGCCGTTGGCGTCCTGATGTGGATCGTCGCATGAGCCAGCAGCGAGGCTTCAGCCACGTGTCCAGCTCAGGCTGCGGCGTCGTCCGCTCGCTCAATCATCATCGTCGTCATCCGCGGGACGAACGCGACCAGTTTGCGAATCGACTGCCATTTTGCCGGCCTGCCCATTCCGGGAACCGGTCACTTCGATATATCTGCCGTTGCGGGAGATGACGATGTTTGACCATCCGTCTGATTGCAGTTTCTCCCACACCTGCTCTGCGGTGACTGGGCGGTCTCCTGCGATCAATGCGGCTTCCGGCGCTTGCTGCGCCTTCGCGATCATCAGGCCGGCACCTCCGGCGAGCAGTGCGGCGCCGATCACACATGCGATGAGTCGATTCATTGCTCTCTCCTTCGTGGTACATAATCCATCGACGAGCGGAGCAGAGCGGTCTCCATTTAAGGCAAAATTAAACCTCGGCTCGCGTTGATCACAGATCGGTGAGTCTGCGACGCCGTACGAGCACTACCGTAGAGTATTGCGCTCGTGAACGTTTGCCCGAGAACCTGAGTGAGTTCGCGCGAACTGCCGTTCCGGTCTATCGTTAAAAACTGCCTTAAACAAATCCTCCAAGCATAAGTGGCACTCTTAGGAGTTTGGCAGACCGATGGACGAAACGATCATCAATCTTGCCATTTACCTGACCGCGACATTTACAGCTGCATTGGTCACCGGGGTGGCGGGGTTTGCTTTCGGATTGGTCGCCGCCGCCGTTTGGTTGCACATCCTTACGCCGATGCAGACCGCAACATTGATCATTGCCTTCGGTCTTGTCGTGCAGGGTATTTCGGTTTGGAAATTACGCCACGCGTTGCGATGGCGTCGGCTGTGGCCGTTCTTGTTCGGGGCGGCCTTTGGTGTTCCTTTGGGCGTGGCGATTCTCGGCTGGGCCCGCCCTGATCATGTCCGCGTCACGGTCGGCGCGGTGCTTGTACTCTACAGCACGTATAGCCTCGCCCGACCGGCGATGAAGCCAGTCAAGGGTGGCGGCGCAACGGCGGATGCAGGCGTGGGCTTTCTGAATGGGATTCTCTCTGGTGCGGCATCCGCGGTTGGCCCAAGGACGAGCAGCGTGCCGTCTTCCAGCCGATTGGCGTCGCGATATTCGCCATGAGCGGGCTGTGGCTGGGAATCAGCGGAGCGATATCGACGGATACGGCTTGGTTCTTTGTGGTCGGCCTTCCGGCATTGCTGGCCGGGACATGGGTCGGGCTAAAGCTCTATGGGCATTTAGACGAAGCCGCCTTTCGCAAGGTTGTGCTCGTCCTGTTGCTGGTCTCGGGAATTGCGCTGGTCGCACCCCCGCTCGCACCGCTTTTTGGCTGATGGCCGCACAGCGCGACCGGGCTCGAGGTCGCCTCGCCCTGCCGTAAGGCCCCCCAATCTGTGATCGCAGAGGGGCCGCCTTTTTTACCGACGAATGCAATTCGATCACCCCGCCTATTTTCGTCCTACCTGATCAAAACGCATGACCGCCTTGGTGACAGATCTTTCGCATCTGGGGCGCAGAAAACATGCAGTATGAGAATTTCTAAGAGGTGGTCGAGAAATGATGCTTTGCAACCGGGTCGATCTACTGGCTCGATCTCGGCGCCACCGGTTTCTACATCGCCGTCGCTTTGGGATTTCTCCTGTGCGCGGCCGCGTGCAGTGCTCAGAGTGAAGGCGCTGTGCGTGGAAACTGCGACAGAGTGGCCTCGTCATCAGCAATGGAAAGCGGACCCATCCCATGCGTCTCTCTCAGCCGTCTATTTCGCTGGCCGCTAGCCTCGCCCTGTTCAGCGTGACGCAAGCCGCCGGTGGCCAGCTCTGCAAGCCGGTTTTGTCGTTGCGGGACGTTCGCATCTCGGAGGCGCGCGAGATGCAACGGATGTGGACCGGCGTCCTGCTGGCGGACGCATCGCGGTGTTCGACGACGTCTGGGCTATTCGATATCCAATTCACTCGCCTCAAGGAGATCTCACCTGATTTGCAGTTCACGGAGCGATTCACCTGGGTTTCAGGGCAGTCCGATCTGTCGCTGGATTTTTGGTGGGACGAATGGCTGGAGGATTATCGGATCGTCAGCATCGCGCCCTGCCCATGCCGCGACTAGCGCGTAAGCAGGTGACGTTGCCTTATGCCGGGCGAGGGCGAAAGCCATGGAGACAACTAGGCCGCCGACCTAAGCCCATGTCGCGACGCCCCGGTTGCGTCATAATGAAACCCGGTTATATAGGTGTAGCTTGTTCGCGCCCCTGAGGTGACGTAATAAAACTCCAATGCGTTTTCGCCTGCGCGCATGCCTGCGACGGATCGCCAGTGGCCTCATGCTGCTGGCAATGGTGGCTTTCGTACAGCAGAGCGCGATGATTGTCGCG
>WNFX01007688.1_pt1 | contig 10090 bp, 11 predicted proteins | sample 5400111 | NCBI WGS metagenome assembly WNFX01 (sample SAMN13153363, study PRJNA577476) | soil metagenome | isolation source: 40 cm soil or saprolite under grassland replicate 1 | place: USA:California | collected 2016-06-15 | reverse complement strand
CCCTCTACGACCACCTGCTCGCGGTCGCCCCCACGCCGGTGGTGGCCCTCAACCGCGCCATCGCCATCGGCGAGGTCCAGGGCCCCGCTGCCGCGCTGGCGCTGGTGGACGAGCTGGACCTGGACAACTACCACCCGTTCCACGCCACCCGGGCCGATCTGCTTGGGCGGCTGGGCCGGCACAGCGAGGCCGCGGCCGCCTACCAGCGTGCAGCCGCCATGGCGCCGACGGAGGCCGAGCGGGACTTCCTCAGGCTGGGTGGCCGAGCTGCGCGCTGAGCGAACCGGTGACGTCGAGCAAGTGGCGGGCCATTTTGGACAGCAGCACGGCCTACGGTTCGCCGGCTTTGCGCTCGGCCTTCCAGTGCCGTACCCGTTGCGCCTGCGGTGTTGCCTCCAGGTTAGTGAAGTTTACCGACTGGTTGGTATAGTACCGGCATGCCAAGACCACGTGGACCAGCCCGAGACCAGCTGCTCGAGGCAGCGCAACGCCTGCTGCTGGAGCGCGGCTACGAGGCGGCCGCGCTCGACGAGGTCTGCGCCACCGCGCAGGTCACCAAAGGTGGGCTCTTCTATCACTTCGAGTCCAAGGAGCAGCTCGCCGCTGCCGCCATCGAGCATTTCTACGGCCAGCTCGTGGACAAGGGCCGCCACGCCATGGGCGCCGCGCCCACCGACCCCGCCCAGCTGCTGTGGCGCTACCTGGACGCCATCGTGGCGCTGCTGCAGGACCCGTTGCTGTCGCGGGGCTGCCTGCTCGGCGCCATGGCGCTGCAAACTCCCCAGACCCACCCGGCCGTCGCCGTCGCAGCCCAGACCGCGCTTGGGGACTGGAAGGTGACGCTGACCGAATTGATCGCCGCGGCCGCCCGGCACCGGGACGTCAGCGTCGATGCGGAAGCGCTCGCCGATGGGCTGTTGGCCGCGATCGAAGGAGGGCTGCTGCTGGACCGCGACAAGCCCGCCAACCCTGCGGCGGTTGCCGCCGTCACCCACTTCGGCCACTACCTCAAGCTGACGCTCACCCAAGGAGCGGCGCGATGAAGGGTAAGCACCAAGTCACCCGTACCGTCCGGGCCGCCACCGACCCGGCGGCCGTCTGGGGAGTCATCGCGGACTCCACGTTGCTGCCACAGTGGACGGGCGTGGTCACCGACGTCACCTACCTCGGCGGCGAGGAGGAGGGCGTCGGGATGACGCGCCACTGCAACGTCGAACTCGGCGGGCGCACCGGCACCATGACCGAACGGTGCGTCGAGTTCGTCCCCAACCGGCGCGCCGGCTACGTGGTCGACGACGACACCCTTGGCTTCACCCGGATGCTGGTCGACTACGGCTTCACGATCTCCCTCGAGCCGCGCTCCGACCGGAGCACCGCGCTTCGCATCGACACCTACTACACCCCGCGCAACCCGCTGTACGCGCTGCTGAACCGGCTGGTGCTGCGGCGGCGGCTGCGCAAGACCGTCGATGGCCTGTTGCAGGGCCTCAAGGAGATCAGCGAGCGGCGCGGCGCCCCGGCGGCCTGACCCGCCGGCTACCCGGTCGTGCCCTGCGCCATCGCCTTGCGCAGCTCCTCGGCGTCGTAGAACAGCTCGCACGGACGATCCTGCCATCACGGATCTCCAGCACCTTCGCGGCGCTGAGCACCCGGGGACCGGCTGCATGGTCCAATCGACCACCGAGCACACCAGGTCGCCGTTGGTGAACTGCTGGCGTACGCAGAAGCTGGTGACGGCGGCGCGCCCGCCGGCGGGCTATGCGACAGCGGCTGCTGGACGATGCGGTTCCAGGAAGGCCCGCCTACCGTTGGTCCAGGTCGCGGCGCACCACTCGAGTCAAGACTGCATGACGGGAGGAACGATGGACGGCGAGCAGGATCTCGGGGCCATCGCCCGGGGAATCATCGACGCCAACCTGTACATGACGCTTGGAACCGTCGACCTGGGCGGCCGACCGTGGGTGGCGCCGGTGTTCTACGCGGCAGCGGGCTACACGCAGTTCTACTGGATCTCCTCGCCCGAGGTGACCCACTCCCGCAACCTCGCACAGCGTCCGCACGTGAGCATCGTGGTGCTCGACTCGCGGGTGCCCGCCTCCACCGGCCAGGCGGTGTATATGTCGGCGGAGGCCGAGGAGTTGGCCGGAGCCGACCTTGACCACGGCGTGGAGGTCTATCCGGGCCCTCCTGAGCGTGGCGGGCGTGTCATGGCACCGGAAGATCTTCGGCCGCCTGCCGCCTACCGCCTACCGCATGTACCGCGCGACGGTGTCGCAGCACTGGATCCTGTGCCCGCGTTCCGGGCCGTGTCGCGACCACGGCCGTGCCTACGACCATCGCACCGCGGTGACGGTGCGAAGCGAATGAAGAAACCTTCGGCGCCTCGCGCCGGGATCTCACCCGATCCTGATGCCCGCGAAGACCTGACCGGAGCTGGAGGCCGCGCGGAAAGGAGCAAGCTCCCATGGACGTGTATCCGGGCCTCACCTATCGCGACGTGAAGGCTGCGCTCGCGTGGCTGGCGAACGCCTTCGGCCTTGAGCCCCGCGTCTTCGATGATGAGGGCGGCGTCGAGGAGATCCACCACGCGGCGCTCATGCACGGTGACGGGATGGTGCTGATCGAGTCCGAGCGCCCCGAGGAGCTGCATGGCAGCCACAGCGGCCGGGCCTGGGTCTACGTCGCGGTCGGCGACATCGATGGCCACTACCAGCGGGCGAAGGCGGCCGGTGTCGACGTGCTGAATGAGCCCCATACCGCCATGGGTGGTGCGCAGCGTGGCTACAGCGCCCGTGACCTTGAGGGCAATCTCTGGAGCTTCGGGACGGCACGGCCCAAGCGGTAGCCGACCCGCCAGCCCGCCAGGTCATGCCGGCCCGGAGAACAGGAGCAATGAATGAACAACACGGCACTCGTCACCGGCGCCTCGAGTGGCATTGGGCTGGAGCTGGCCCGACTGTTCGCTGGCGACGGCCACGATCTCGTGCTGGTGGCGCGCAGCGAGGGGAGGCTGCGCGAGATCGGCGAGCAGCTCGAGACGGCGCACGGCATCACCGCCACCGTGGTCGCTTCCGATCTGTCGAAGCCGAACGCCGCCCGCGACCTCGTGGAGGCTCTGCGGGCAGCGTTGATCGAGATCGACGTGCTGGTCAACAACGCCGGCTTCGGTCTGAGCGGCGCGTTCATCGACAACGACCCGCGGACGCAACTCGACATGCTCCAGGTCAACGTCGTGGCCTTGACCGAGCTGACCCGGCTCCTGCTGCCGCCGATGGTGGCGCGGCGCTCGGGACGGATCCTCAACGTCGCCTCGACCGCGGCCTTCGCGCCGGGGCCGCTGGCGGCCGTCTACGGTGCCACGAAGGCGTACGTGCTGTCGTTCTCCGAGGCCATCGGCGAGGAGTTGCGACACAGCGGTGTGACCGTAACCGCACTGTGTCCCGGTCCCACGCAGAGCGGCTTCAGCGCGGCGGCGGGCGCCGGCTCGACCCGCCTGTACGGCAAGCAGAAGCCGATGAGCAGCGCCGATGTCGCCCGCGCCGGCCACGAGGGGCTGCGCAGCGGCCGGCGGGTGGTCATCACCGGCCTGAGGAACAAGCTGCTCGTGCAGTCGGCCCGCATGTCCCCGCGCCGCATGGTCACCATGGTCGGGCGCAGGTTGTGGGAGAGCGCATGAGTGGACAGAACACCGTCCTGGAGGTGTCGCGGTGAAGCTTGGCCTGCACTACTGCAACTACTCGACGCCGTCCGACCCGACGAAGATCGCGCTGACCCTGGCTGAGACCGCGCGGATCGCTGAGCAGGCCGGAGTCTCCTCGTTCACCGCCATGGACCACTACTTCCAGATGGAGCAGGCGTCGGCCCAGGCGCCCATGCTGGAGGGGTACACAACGCTGGGCTATGTCGCGGCGAGGACCGAGCGGATGAGGCTCGGGCTGCTCGTCACCGGGGTGATGTACCGCCACCCGGGGCTGCTGGCCAAGATCGTCACCACCCTTGACGTGCTGTCCGGTGGCCGGGCGAGGCTGGGCATCGGCGCCTCCTGGTACGAACGCGAGCAGCGCGGCCTCGGCGTGCCGGTCGTGCCGGTGGGCGCCGATCATGGTTGGCGGTGGCGGCGAGAAGAAGACGCTGCTGCTGGCGGCTCGCTACGCTGACGCCTGCAACGTGTTCGGGACCAGCCCGGCCGACGTGGGGCACAAGCTGGACGTGCTGCGGTCGCACTGCGACGCTGAAGGGCGCGACTACGACGCCATCGAGAAGACCGTGCTGGCCGTGCGGCCGGTCCTGGCCGACGTGAAGGCGTTCATCGCCGCGGCCGGTGCGTATGCGAACCTGGGCGTGACCGAGATGGCGACCATGCCGGACCGGCATCCGGTCGAGTTCGCCGAGCAACTCGCGGAGCGGGTGCTGCCGAGACTCGCCGACGTCGGCTGATTCGGCATGGGCACGAGACGCCCCAGCCCCGACCCGTCCCGGGAGCCACAACTAGCCATCTGTGCAGGTCAGCGGCGCTGTCCAGATCGCCATAATGACAATCCCGCTCCAGCGCAGATCCAGTCGGTCGCGGCACGCCAGGCTCGAAGCTCCAGCTGATCTGCGACGGGCAGGGGCGCCGTTGGCCGCGGAGGTCACCGCCGCAGGCGTCCCCGATGTGACCATGCTTCAGGCGATGGTCGACGACATCCCGCCGGTCCGCACGCCGTCTGGCCGGCGGCGTACCCGGCCCGACAAGCTGGATGCCGCCACGGTCGACGACCGCGCCGCCAGCCGCGGCGACCTGCGCCGGCGTGGGATCGCCGCCGCGGATCGCCCGGCGCGGGATCCGGTCATCGACCGGCTGGGGCGGCATCGCTGGCGGGTGGAGCGGGCCCGTGAAGCGGTGCCGCGTCTGGTGTTCATGATGGGTGCGGTGTGGGGTTGGGGAGCCAGCGGGCGAGGTAGCCGCCGAGCCCGTCCAGGTCCGGGCCGCCGGCGCGGTAGCCGATGTGGCCGTCGGGTCGGATGAGATAGCGCGCGGTGTCGTCCACGCCGAGCCGCGCGAACGCCTGCCCGTCGACGTCGTGCAGGGCGCTGGGCGCGGCCGCGCGGGTCAGGTGGTGCATGGTCAGGATGTCGGCGCAGCGGCTGCGTACGCTGGTGAGCTGGTCGGTGTCCCAGTTGCCGGGCGGGCCGCACAGCAGCAGGTGGAAGCCTGGCGCGGCCAGCGCTTCACCCAGCCAGGATAGTTGGCCGTCTTGGGCGATGCGCGCGTCGGGCAGCCGGTCGCCGGCCTTGGGTCCTCGCCGCAGGGCCCGGCTGGCCGTCCTGGACCGCCGGGCTGCGCCGGTAGCCGATGCCAAGCTGGGAGAGCGTCCGGAAGCCGTACGCCGCTGCCCTGTCGAAGCGCAGCGCCAGCGGCAGCACCCGCGGGACCACCCGCGTGCGGAGCACGCGGACCAGCGGGTTGGTCGAGGTCGCGACGGTGAAGGCGCGGTCGGTGAACCGGGCCACGAAGCGTCCGACCGGGCGGCGTTCGGTGTCGTAGGAGTCGAGCAGCCCCTCCTCGGCCGCCCCCGGCGACCAGGGCGAGCTTCCAGCCCAGGTTGCAGGCGTCCTGGATGCCGGTGTTCATGCCCTGGGCGCCGGCGGGGCTGTGGACGTGGGCGGCGTCGCCGGCCAGGAAGACACGGCCGGCCCGGTAGCGGGTGGCGTGGCGGTGCTGGAGCCGGAAGTAGGTCAGCCAGGCGGGTCGTGCAACCGCAGCCCGCCGCCGGTGAAGGCGTCCGACAGCGCCTGCAACTCCGCCAGCGTGGGCTGTTCGGGCGTGCCGCGGGAGCCGCCGAGCGTGGGGTGCATGCCGAGCAGCCGCCAGCTCGCGGGCCGGCCCAGCGGGAAGAAGAACAGGATGCCCACCGTGCCGATGAAGGCATAGGCGGTGTTGCGGTCCAGGCCGCCGTCGACCTCCAGGTCGGCGAGCGTGAAGGTCTGCGGGTAGGCGCCGCCCACAAACGGGATCCTGGCGCCGCGACGCACGGTGCTTCCGGCGCCGTCGCAGCCGACCAGGTAGCGGGCGCGGGCCTGCTCGGTCTGTCCGTCGCCGTGGTGCAGGGTGCACGTGACGCCGGCCTGTGGGCTTGGAAGGTGACCAGTTCCACGCGTCGCTCGACGGGGACGCCGCGGGCAGCCAGGTGGTCGTTGAGCACCTGTTCGGGCTCGGCCTGGGAGACGAACAGCAGGAAGGGAAAGGCAGTGTCGTCCAGGCCGAGCCCGAACAGGTGCACCGGGACGACGCGGCCGCCGGCGTGCAGCTCCACCCGGACCGCGTCGTTGCCGCGCTCGACCAAGCTCCTGGGCAACCCCCAGGCCCCGCAGGATCTCCAGGGTGCGCGGCTGGACGGCTAGCGCACGGGACTCGTGGACGCGGTCGAGCTGCCGGTCGACGATGCGGCAGGTCGCACCGAACGCCTGCAGCTGGGCGGCCAGGGTAAGACCGATGGGACCGGCACCGACGACCAGGACGTCAAGTTGCTGCTTGCCTGCGGTCGTGCGGTTGGTTTGGTGCTCAGCAGGTGACTGCGACGGCGAGCGCAGTGAGCACCGCGGCCAGCGCGGTGACCTGGAAGGTCACTCGGATCGTCTGCCAGCGTTGGAAGCGGTTGAACAAGACGGTGAGCGCCGCCTCGTCGGCCCCCAGGCGCCGTTGGCGGAAGTTGGTGGGCGCCGCGCGGGCGGTGGCTGCCGAATGGGCCGCGGTGGCGGCGATCGCGACCCACAAGGCGACGGCGGCCGCGGTGGACGGGTGGTCGGCCAGGCCAGCGGCGGCGGCGATCAGCGTCAGCAGGGCGGTGCCCACGCCCAGTACCGCGTACCAGGCGACGCCGTTGGCCAGGTCGGCGGCTTGGCTGTAGCGGGCAAACGCCAGCACGCCGATGCGGTGGCGGGCGGGGAGCTGCTTGATGGACTGGTCGAGGCTGGCCCCGGCGAGCAGGCCGTTGGCGCCCGCCGCGGCCAGCAGGAGCACCAGTAGTGTGGTGGTCATGGTCGTCCTTGCAGGGTCGGGCCGGGCCGGCCGGGTGGAGGGTTGGTCATCACTGGGGTGGCTGGATGGTGCCGGCGCCGCCGTCGACGGTCACCACTTGGCCGTCGTGCAGGCGGGCGGTGGCGTCGCCGGTGCCGACCACGGCGGGGATGCCGTACTCGCGGGCGACCAGGGAGGCGTGAGCGGCCAGGGTGCCGCTGTCGGTGACCACAGCGACCGCGCGGGCGAACAGCGGGGTCCAGGCCGGCGTGGTGGCCTGGGCGACCAGCACCTCGCCGGCCTGGAAGGCATCGAAGTCCTCCTGGCGGCGCACGATGCGGACCGGGCCAGTGGCGCGGCCAGGGCTGGCCGGCTGCCCGATGATCGCGCCCTCGGGCGCCGGGCCGATGGTGCGCACGGCCTCCACGGCGGCCAGCAGCTCCCTGGCGAGCAGCCGGGGCGGCCGGCCGATGGTCAAGGGGGCGAGCAGGCGCCGCTGCCGCTCCCAGATACCACGGCGCCGGTCGACCACATCCCGCAGGGGCGCGCGGGCGTCCAGCTCGGCACGAGTCAGGAAGAACACGTCCTCCGCCTGGTCGATCACGCCGTCGGCGTGGAGGGTCTCGCCAAGGCGCAGCGCGCAGCGGCGCAGCAGCGGCCAGCCGAGGGTGACGTTGCGGGCTTGTTGCTCGCGGATGATGGCGTAGCGCTGGGCGACCTCCAGGAGCGCCTGGAACCGCGCCTGCAGTTGCGGCCGGTCGGCCAGCACCGCCGCGCACTGGGCGGTGAGGGCCTCGCGCCGGGCGGCCAGCTCGCGGTGCCGATCGGACGGCCCGGGCGGCCGCCAGCCCAGCTCCCCGGCGGTCGGGTGGGCCCAGTCGAGGCTCTGGACCGCGTGGGCGGGCAGCTCGGGTTGGGCGCCGGGCAGCCCAGCGAGCAGGTGCTGGACGCTGGCGTCGACCGTAGCAGCCAGGTGCTGGCGGTAGAAGCTGGCCAGAGCGCCTTCCATCTTCCACGCCGCGCCCCCCACCACCTCCAGCGACCACAGCTGCTCGCCGGCCATGGCGCCGACCTGGTCGATGATGCCGGCCAGCCGCTCGGGCGAAGCGGTCTCGGCCTGCTGCTCACCTGCCTGGACCAGCCGCCGGTAGCGGGGCAGCAGCTCCTCGCGCCACTGCTCGGCCAGGCGCCTCAGCAGGTGCCGGTCGGCGGCGACCGGGTCGCGGGATGGGCCGAGCACTGCATAGCGCAGGAACCGCACCAGCCGACCACGGCCGTGCACGAGCGCGGCAAGGATCGCGCGTGGCGACAGCGGTGGGGTGGCGAGGTAGTACCAGCCGTTGATCGCGGCGTGCGGGAACGGCAGCGCCCCGCCGACGTGCTCGCGGGTCGCCTGCAGCTCGCCGTGGTTGATTCGTTCCAGCAGCCAGTCGGCGAACAGTGGCGTCATGGGCTCGGGGAGCCACTCGCCGAGCCGCAAGTTGCGCATCCAGTAGCCGGCGGCGGGCGGCGTCCAGGCGACCGGGTCAGGCAGCGCCGTCATCGGCCGCGCCTGTAGCAGCCACAACCCGACGTCGGCGCCGGTGGTGTCGGTGATCGCCCACTCCAGGTCCTGTGGGGTGGCGAAGTAGGCTTGGACGCGGCGGGCGAGCTCGGCGACCTGGCGGGCCTGGTCAGCGTTGATCGCCTGCTCCACCGCCCGGGTGCACCTGGCCTGCCCATCGCGGACGACCCACTGGTCACCGGTGGCCTCGCCGGCGACCAGCCGCTCGCCCAGGCCGCGCACGGCGGTGACGACGACCTCACCGCGGTCGCCGGTCACCGGGTTGGCGGTGAACGCCACCCCGGCCGCGTCCGCCGCCACCATGACCTGGACCAGGACTGCCATCCCCGACCCGGACGGGTCGGCTACGGCTGCCTGGGAGTGGGCCTGCCGGTAGGCCGACACGCGCGCCGAGGCGGCCGAGTCCAGGACATGCCGCACCGCCTCAGGCACCTGGTCGAGACCGACGTCCAGGACGGTCTCGTACTGGCCCGCGAACGACGCGCCCGCAAGGTCCTCGCTGGTAGCTGAGGAGCGTACCGCGAACCGCTGGTCCTGCCGGCCGGCCAGCTCGGCGGCCGCCTGTAGCAGGCGCGCGCAGGTCTGGTCCCAGTCCGCCTCGGCGGCCGAGGTCACCACCACCCCGGCCGGCACCGGGAAGCCGGCCCTGGCCAGGCGCGCCAGATTGGCCGCCTTGGTTCCCAGCAAGGCCTGCATCCGCGCGGGGTCGAGGCCGGCGGCCTCGGCCAGGCTGACCACAGGCGGGAGCACGTCAGGCCTGACCCGGTGGGGCTGGGGCTGCGCCTGGGGCGTCTGTTTGGTCATGGTGCTTGCTCCGTATCCTCGACGCGCGCCGTTGGTGCTGGTGGTGCTCGCCGTCGTCGGGGGTCATGGCCCGTAGCCAGATCCCGACCAACTCGTCGACGACCTCCTCCAGGGGCAAGGCCACCCCGCGGCCAGGGCCGGGCTGCGACTCGGCCGGCGCCTGCATCAGGAGATGCATCACGATCGGGCCGGCCAGGGCCTGCACCGCCAGGACCGGGTCCATCCGGCGCAGGCGGCCAGCTGCCATCTGCTCGGCCAGGTAGCCTGCCACCAGCGGCAGGGTCCGCATCGCGTTGGCCGCATCCTCCTGGAAGTCGGCGCCGGCGTGGCTGCCGGGACGGCTGCGGGAGAACTCGAACAGTAGCTGCAGCAGCAGGCCGATGTGGCCCTCCATGGCCGTGGCCATGACGTGCGCGACCGCGGGGATGACCTCGGCCGGGGGCCGGTCGCCCTTGGTCTCCAGCACCGCCGCGATCGGCTCGAAGGGGGAGAAGCGCCGGACCAGCTCGGCGAACAGCGCCGCCTTGCCGGGAAACAGCCGGTACAGGGTGGCGCGAGAGACCCCGGCGGCGGCGGCCAGCTCCTCCATCGACAGCTCGGCCAGGCCGTGCCGGCCGACCAGGTCCAGGGCGGTGTCGAGGATGCGGCTGCGCACCATCGGCGGCGCCTCTACGCCAAGCTCTTGGAGCAGGCTCTGCTGGCTGCCGAACAGCCGGTACAGG
>WNFX01014062.1_pt1 | contig 10091 bp, 7 predicted proteins | sample 5400111 | NCBI WGS metagenome assembly WNFX01 (sample SAMN13153363, study PRJNA577476) | soil metagenome | isolation source: 40 cm soil or saprolite under grassland replicate 1 | place: USA:California | collected 2016-06-15 | reverse complement strand
AGCGCGGCTGCATGTCCTGCAGGGCAGGCTCCGGCAGGCCGCTGCTATGTATGCACAGGTGGTGCAAGTGGTCCCACGATCGGAGGTACTGCACCATGTTCACAGCCTCAAGTACTATTTCGGCCTGGGCGACCTGCTGCGCGAGTGCAACGAGCTGGTTGCGGCTGAGCGCCACCTGGCGCAAGGCATGGCGCTGGTCAAGGAGATGCTGACGGTCGAGCCTTTTGTGGCGACGCGGGGATACACCACCCTGGCCCGTCTCGAGCAGGCGCGTGGCAACACCCGTGCAGCTTTCGCGACCCTGGATACTTTGGCGCAATTGGCCCAGCAGCGTCACTTTGCTCTGCACCTGATGACCCAGGGAGCCGCCGTACAGGCGCAACTCGAACTAGCACAGGGGAACCTGGCGGCAGCCATCCACTGGGCGGGCACCAGCGGCCTATCCTGCGCCTGCTGGATCGGCTGCTCTTGGATGCCGAGCCCAAAGCGCGCATGGGCAGCGTGCTGGAAATCTTCATCGTGCGTGCGCTGGCCCTGGAAGCACACGGTGACCGGACAGGCGCCCTGTCCACCCTGGAACGAGCGCTCATGCTCGCCGAACCAGAGGGCTACCTCCGCCTCTTCGTCGACGAAGGTGCATCGATGCTGGCCTTGCTGCGCCAGGCTTATGCACGCAGCAGAGTACCGGGGTACGTTGCTACCCTCTTGAGCGTTTTTGGTGAGCAGCACGCCTCGGATCTTCCTCTCTCCTCTTCTCGCCCCGGTCCGCTTGCCGAACCGCTGACCGAGCGCGAGCGCGACGTGCTGCAACTGCTGCTTGCGGGTGCCTCTAACCGTGAGATCGCTCGTCGCCTCGTCCTGAGTGTGAACACGGTCAAGCGGCACGTCTATAATATCTGCGGCAAGTTGGGGGTGCAGAGCCGCACGCAGGCGATCATCCGTGCCAGGGCCCTCAACCTGTTGTAGTCCGTTGCTTCCCACCCATCTCCCCGGTAAAAATCACCCCGCAGCTACAACTTTGGTGTGCAGTCTCTCACCCTGCTCACCAGCTACACTACCCACAGACGCCACGACGTGTCGATGAGGTCTTCACCAGTCAGATACTTTAGACGTTTTCTTCGCCTGAAGAGAAAGGACAGATACCATGTTTCAGTCTACGTCAGAAAAGGTTTCTCCTCACCTGCAAGTGCTTTCTATGATTCATGGGGCACATGTCTCGCAAGCAATACTTGCGGTAGCTGAATTTCGTCTTGCCGATCTTGTCCGTGATGGAAAGAGGAGTACGGCACAACTTGCGGAAGCGGCGGATACAGACGAGTTGAATCTCTACCGTCTCTTGCGAACGCTTGTGAGCCTGGGGATCTTTTCGGAGCCCGAACCTGGTTACTTCGCTTCTACAGAACTGTCTGCCTGCCTCCAATCTGACAGCCCAGAAACGCTCTATAACTCGGTACTGTTAGGTGGTTGGCAATGGAAGGCATTGGGGGAGGTATCGTATAGCTTGCGTACCGGAAAACCTGCTTTTGAGAATCTTTATGGGAAAGATCTGTGGCACTACCTTGCTGAAGACGATCCCGAAGCAGGAGCTCTCTTCAACCGAGCGATGACAAGCCTGGCAGGGTCCATGAATCAGCCGATAGTCGATGCCTATGACTTCTCCTCAATTGGGACACTGGTTGATGTTGGTGGTGGGCACGGGAGCTTTCTCGTGACGGCTCTTGAGCGCAACCCGGCGCTCAAAGGCGTACTCTTTGATCATCCTTCGGTCGTCGAGCAGGCGAAAGAGCGGATTGCTAAAGTAGTAGTGGCTGATCGTTGCGAATTGGTCGCTGGAGATTTTCTTAAAGAAGTTCCTCCAGGTGGTGATGCCTATTTCTTAAGGCACATTCTGGTAGATTGGGGGGATGAGGAGTGTGAAATCATTTTGCGCAATTGCGTGCAAGCAATGAAGCCTCATGGAAGGATTCTGGTCGCTGAAGAGGTGCTTGGACCAGGGCAGGCAGATCTCCTGGCGAAGCTGATTGATCTGGTCCTGATGGTCACTCTTAATGGGCGTGGGCGAGAAGAAGAAGAGTTTCGCAAGCTTTTTGCGTCTGTCGGTCTCTCCATGAGGCGCATCCTTCCAACCCAGTCTCCCTGTAAGATCATGGAGGCTGTGATCGCTTAGGAGTCGTCAGGGAATAAAGTTGTCAGTTGGGCATACGCACCAACTTAAGCACGGATGAGGCAAAAAGCAGCTCCATCTGCGAAGATATCAACAAGTATCGAGATATCATTTCCAGAAGGAGCCTGCGCTATGATGAGTGTATCACAGGTGGAATCTTCCCTGAAACACATCTTCGAAGAGCGAGCCGATGTGCTGGCCCGTGAGACGGGCTGTATCAAGCGGCACAGAAAATTCAGCGGAGCCGACTTGCTGCAAACGTTGGTCTTTAGTTGGTTGAGTCACCCCGATGCCAGTTTAGAGACGCTGTCCTCAGTGGCAATGCTGCGGGAGGTAGAGGTGACAGATACGGCGGTCCACAAACGCTTCACCGAGTCGTGTGCCCACTTCCTGCATGCCGTTTTGGAGGAGATGACTGGCGTGGTGGTCGAGGCCGATCGGGAAGTTCCAGTGGAGTTGCTGAGTCGGTTTGAGTCGGTCGTGCTTGAAGACAGCAGTACCATCGCGTTGCCCAATGAGCTAGCGATCTGCTGGCAAGGCTGTGGTGGAGCCCCTGGAGAAGGTCATGCCGCCATCAAACTCCACGTGCGCTGGGAGTTAAAACGAGGGAGTCTGCATGGGCCGAAGCTCACCCCTGGGCGCACCAGTGATCGGTCGAGCCCCTTCAAAGAGGAAGCACTGCCTGCTGGCAGTTTATATATCGCTGATCTGGGCTACCTGGACTGGGGAAGCGTGGCGGCCCGACGAGCGGCGGGCAGTTACACGCTGACGCGTGCTCAATCCAAAACCAGGTACTGGACACAAGAGGGCAAGCCACTGCAGTTGGATCCCCTGCTTCCGCAGCAGGTGGGAGAGACCAAGCTCTGGAAGCAATACGGACGGATTGATGAATGGCAAACGACCAACCGGTGGCGCATCCTCTGTGAACTCTATGCCAAGCTCATTGGCCTGCTGCTGCAACACTGGCTCATCATCCTGTTCGCTTGGCAAGATGAGCAGCGCAGTTTGGTCAAACTGGCACAGGTGATCCGCGATAGCGCCAATTCTCTCCTCGAAGCGCTGGCAGGCAGCCGCTCGCTTCGCTCGGTCCTGCTCAGTATCCAACGCCGGATGCATTCCGGTTGCCAAATGAACAAGCGCCGCAAACATCCCAATGCCGCACAGCTCCTCCAGCGCGGCTCGACAGACTGGGCTTTGAGTCCTTAAGTTGGTGCGTATGGGTCATAACATTTTTCACACCCATTTTCCCCGCTAAGCAGAAAGAAATTCGTGCATGAGATGGGAAATGTGGGGGTATCGATTCACACAGAAAGGACAACGATGTGCCCACGGGATGCGCAACGAGCTGTAGCTCATCAGTCAGCTGGCCTGAGAGCGTCTTTTCTTGCTCTCACGTTTTCATCAGATAGAAGGAGTTCTGATCTTTGATCAGAAAAAGCGAGAGCATTGAACGAGCCTGTGAAGCCACTTCAATCGAAAGTGCATCTCGTTGCGCAACCCGTGGGCGTGTGCTTTCCAAGAGATGACCACAACCGAGCAGGTGCTCCTGCGCCGCCTGCTCCAACACGTCCTGACCAATCTCTCCTGAGCGGGTCAGTTTGTCATCGCTGTGCCTGCACACAGCGATCAATTTTTGGCTGATTACCTTGCCAGCCAACTAAATAGGAGGAACATGATGCAACACGAACGCAGATGGTGGGCAGTTATGGCCATGGGTCTGTCGATCTTTCTCGTCGCGGTAGACACGACCATTGTGGCGCTTGCGCTTCCCGCTCTTGCACAGCATTTTCATCTGTCCAACAGCACGGCGTCTGCCGTGATCTTGAGCTATGCGATCCCCCTGACCCTGCTGATTGTGCCCGTCGGGATCGTGATCAATCGCTTTCGCCCGCTCACCGCCTTTCTCGTCTCTGTCGCAGGATTTGGGATGGGAAGTGTCCTCTGCGGACTGGCCCAGGTCTTCTGGATGGTGCTGCTTGGCCGCCTGATCCAGGGGATGTTTGGGGCCGTCATTGCGACGCAGGGCTTTGCCGTAGCGGCAGCGGTTGTCTTGCCTTCTGAACGAGGACGAGCGATGGGCGTGATTGCCGCGCTTGCCCCTCTGGGAGCGGTGATCGGGCCTGGCGTTGGAGGTCTGATTGTCAGTCAATGGGGCTGGCCAACCATTTTCTTTGTCAACATTCCTTTCTGCTTGCTGGCGGCATTGCTCGCGCTCTTCAGTTTACGAGGGGTGGCCCTGGGGGAGCGGGGAGCGGGCAACGGATTGCGTCAGATGGGAGGATTGCTCAGTCGTCCACCATTCGCCTGGGCCCTGCTCTCGCTGCTCTGTACGGCGACCATTGACGGAGCGCTCTACTACCTGTTGCCATTTGACCTGAGTCTCGTGCAGCATTTCGTATCATCGACAGCGGGAGCGGTGCTGCTCTGCATGCCGCTTGGCATGGCCGCCATGGGGCCGGTGGGCGGCGGGCTCTCGGATCGGTATGGGGTGAAGGTGTTCAGGCTGGGTGGCCTGACGCTGTTGTTGCTTGGCTTGATCGCACTCGCGCTGGCGGTAGGGCACCCCACCTCGACCTGGCCTGGCGTTTATTGTTGGCCGGAATAGGTTTGGGCCTGTTTATCGGGCCGAACCAGACGCTGCTCATGAGTGTTGGTTCACACGAGACGATGGGAGCAGCCAGCGCGCTGGTTGGCCTGGGAATCAATGTTGGCTTTGTCTGCGGTCCCCTGTTGGTAAGCATGGCCTGGCTCGTGTGGGTCGATCCGGTCACCCAGATGGTTGGAGGCATGATTCTTCTTGGAAGCCTCTGCACCTTGACCATCGTTGTTGGCTGGTGTGCAACACGAACGGGACGTTCACCAGCTCCGACAGTACCAGGAGCCTCTTCGCACGAAGAAGCGAGAAACGAAGATAGAGGGACGTCCTTATGTGAGTATGTCATCTTGAAGGACAACAGCAACAAGACAGAATAGGGAAAGAGGAGAGATGATGCGTATTCTCATACTGGTACATTCGCGAAGCGGCAATTGTTTGACTCTGGCAGAACACGCCCGGCAAGGGTGTAAATCACAGGATTAAATGGGCGGATTGTTAAAAAATTTGACAATTAAATGGGCGAGCAAACAGCCAATACGAAACAGCCCACAGAGCCAAATAGACAATGAGCAGCGATGAGTTGCAAAAAATTTATATGCTCTTGCTCGTTTTACCCGCCCATTTAATTGTCAAGATTCGCCCATAACATTGGGGTTCATGGCCGCTCTTGGTGCAGACTGCTCGGTTGTCTGCAACGACAGGTGAGCTTGTAATGGTATAGTGCCCTTCATGAGAAACCTCTTGAGGATGGTTTCATCGCGAAGAGCGAGGGTATCATGGAAAGGACACCACTGCTTCCACTTCCCGAAGGGATGCTGATTGATCAGATTCAGATCACTGAAAATGGTCTGGTCATTGCCATCGTTGCCACACCCCCCACCTCGTGTTGTCCGCTCTGTTCTCAACGATCGTCATCGATTCATAGCCACTATCGCCGAAGCTTGCGTGATGTTGCTTGCGGAGGTCGCCGTGTTCAGCTTGTGCTCACCGTTCGCAAGTTCTACTGTCGCAATCCGCTCTGCGAGCGTAAAGTGTTTACCGAGCGCTTTCCAGCCTTTGTTGAACCGTGGGCGCGGATGACGATCCGACATTGCGAGCAAATCACCTCCATTGGACTGGCGACTTGCGGCAAAGGAGGGACTCGATTGGCCGCTCGGTTGGGGATACGCACGACGCGCCAAACGATCTTGCGTCGTATTATGGCTCTGCCTGATAGCCCTGCTGAATCGATCCTCTTCCTGGGGATAGACGATTTTTCGTTTCTGCGTGGCTTCCAGTTCGGAACGATCCTGGTGAACTTGGAGAGCCGCCACGTGGTGGACCTCTTACCTGATCGGGAAGTAGAAACTTCAGCAGCTTGGATGCGCCAATATCCAGATCTGATGGTCGTCAGTCGTGATCGTGGAGGCACTTATGCCTCTGCGGCGGCGCAAGGTGCTCCCCAGGCCACGCAGTGTGCAGACCGGTTTCATCTCCTGAAAAATCTCGGAGAGGCGTTAGAAGGGCTTCTGGCCCATCATCTGGCGCGAGAGCGCAGACGTCAGACAGACGCCGTGGTAGATTCGCAGGCACCGATTGGGCAATCGAAACGAGCAACCAGAGCCTCCCCAAAGCTGGAGCGTCTTCAGCAACACCGGCGCGCGGAGCGTCTGGCCCGCTATGAGCAGGTCATCGCTTTGCGCAAGCTCGGTCTGAGTCAAGCCGCCATTGCCCAGCAGGTAGGAATAGGGGCGAGCACCGTGCAAAGCTGGTTGGCTGCTGGCACATTTCCCGAGCGCAAACCACGTGAGCAGGCCAGCCATCTTGATCGGTATCTCCCCTATCTGATCCTTCGCTGGGAAGACGGGTGCCACAACATCGCCCGCTTTTTTCGAGAACTCACCGAGCAAGGCTACCAGGGCTCTTATGAGAGTGTCCGTGACCATCTGGTCCGTCTCCTGCCCACTGGGCGCAAGAAGCTGGCTCCTACCGCATCGAAAATGCCTGCTCTAGCTACCCCACGGCAAGCGACTTTCTTGTTTCTTCGTCGCCCCGAAAAATTACGTGTCGAGGAACAGGAGATGCTGGTCAAGCTTCGTCAGATCGACCCGGAAGTCGATCGGGCCTATGATCTCGTTCAGCAGTTTGCCCTGATGCTGCGCACACGCACTGGAGAGCGTCTCGATGCTTGGCTTACTCGGGTACAACGCAGCGAACTTCCTGAACTGCAGTCCTTTGCCGCTGGGATAGAGAAAGACAAAGATGCGGTGAGGGCAGGTCTCACCTGGTGGATCAGTAACGGTATGGTGGAAGGCCACGTGAACAAGCTCAAATTGATCAAAAGACAGGGCTATGGCAAGGCAGGCTTTCCTCTGCTTCGTAAACGTGTGCTTCACGCTCTCTAGACCATCGACGCAGAAGCGTGAGAACGAGCCTGGGACCAGGTGCTCTGCTCAGCCCTCCATTTGTGATCGATGATCGCGTAGAGCAAGCTCTCGTGCCACTTCCCATCTCCGCTGAGAAAGTTTTCCCCTTAAGCATCCTTCATTGCACATCTCCATCAAAAAGCATCTCAGTAAAAGGAACAACCGAGCAGCTTGCCCCAAATCCGGCCATGAACCTAACATTCCAAAATTTACACGGCTAACGTTGCTCGGCTAACAAAATGGCGGTTTCTTCTGGAAGGAGGTTTTTCCCTATGACACGATGGTGGGTGATTATTGCGGCCGGTTTGGCCGTGTTCATGGCGAGTGTCGATCTGAGTATCACCAATGTGGCCCTCCCGACCCTTGGACATGTCTTTGTGGTACCCCCCAGTGCACTTGAGTGGGTAGTGCTTGCGTACAGCTTGCCAGCCGTGGCACTCTTGCTTCCGCTCGGGCGCTGGGTAGATACGGTTGCTCTGCGTGGCGCCTTTCTCCTTGCTGTGTGCGGCTTTGCTGGTGCCAGTGCCCTGTGTGGCCTTGCACCTTCCTTGCTGTGGCTCGTCATCTGCCGCTTCCTTCAGGGCAGCTTTGGGGCCTTGATTGCTGCGCTCGTGCTGCCTCTGGCAGCCAGCGCGATCCGTCCGGAGCAGCGTGGACGGGCGATGGGTATCATTGGTGCTTTAGGTCCCCTGGGAGCGGTGGTTGGTCCCGGGCTGGGAGGTTTCTTGCTCGCCAGCCTGGGGTGGCGCAGCATCTTCTTCGTGAACGTGCCCGTGTGTGTGGTGGCTGTACTGATTGGTGCTCGTACTATCATCGGCCCTTCCCGTCTCGCCTGGCCAAAACGAGCCTGGATTGTGCAGGCGATGGTGCTTAGTGGCGCGGTCCTGGCCCTCTTTGTGGCCTTGACCCAGGCAGCTTTAGACCATCCGGCCTATGCGACCATTTTCATCCTGCTCGGTGCGGCGATCCTGGCGACTATCGTGTGGAGTCGCCTGCCCGAATCCAGGGTGGTCACGCAAGTCCTGTCGACACGCCCGTTGGCACTTTCCGTTGGCGCACTCGCCCTCTTCGCGACTGTGGGCGGGGCCTTAAACTACCTCCCGCCATTCTTCCTACAGAATGGCCTGCATGCCACACCCCAGGAGATTGGCGCCACAGTGCTCGTGAGAGGATTGGTCATGGGCGCGATTGCCCCGGTTGGGGGGTATCTTGCGGACCGTTGGGGCACGCGACCGCTTTCGCTGCTGGCTACTCTGTGCGTTGGAGCGGGCCTGCTGCTCTTAGTGCCTCTCGATACCAGGTGGTCCCTGGCTGATGTTGCTTGGCGGCTCGGTCTGCTCGGTCTGGGCATGGGCTTGTTCGCTGGGCCCAATCAAAGCGCCGTGATGGGTTTTGCGCCCCGCCAGGTCATGGGGACGGTGAGTGGTCTCTCGGGGCTGGGACGCAACCTTGGCTTCGCCCTGGGTCCCGCGCTGGCGACCATCGTCTGGACGGTCAGTGGCTCTGGCCTCTCAGGGATACGGGCAGGACTGGTGCTGATGGTAGCAGTCACGGGCTTAGGAGCGCTGAGCGCCGCGCTCGTGCGCTCGGCTCCCCGGAGGATCGGTGCTGGTGCGCCGGATGCAGTTCAAGTGGCTCTTCAGGAGGAGCGTGATCAGACCATGCTCGTAAAATGAGTGTCGGAGCTGAGCGCTTGTTTTCCCTACTCCAGGGATCATTTTGAAAGCGCAGTATGGAAGGAGACAGAGAATGTATTATCGTGTCGCGATCCGACGAGAGGGAGAGCAACGAGAGGGGCTGCCGAACTGGCAGTGGAAATCAACGTCGCTCAGTTCCCTGCAGACCCTGTTTCAGTTTCTTCGGCTCTATCGGGCTCTGCCGCACGATCGCCTGCGCGTCTTCTCTTCTTCCTCACGGAAGGAGATGGACGAGCAGCTTGTGCGAGAGAACCAGGGACTGGGGTCCCCCTCTGTCACGGCAGCACAATTCCTCCAGGAGAGGATGATCCGTTCCTCAGAGGGGACATGGGGAACGGCAGACCGTGGAGCAGAGGGGCGCCAGGAGAAGGCCTCCACCAAGACCCGGTTGAACGAGGGCCGCTCTGTGGCCCTCCTCCCAGATGAGAGAGAGACGAGTTCCCTGGAGAGGCGGCGGGAAGAGATAGAAAGCGGGGCTGGTGGCGATCATGATAGCCCCTATATATTCACCTTGCCACCCTCCATGCCGCAAGTCTTCGCCTGGATGAGACTTCTTGCGAGGATACAGGGTCGGCAATTACAACCGTAGGAGAAGTGTACCTCTATGTATCAGTTTTCAGTCGTACCAGAGGCCAATAGTGAAGAAAGGAAACAATCATGTCAGGAGCCCCTTTTCATCCCCTCAATCCGCAGCAGTTTCGAGATCCCTATCCGCACGAGACCATTCCAGAACGGGGGCAAAATGCCTGTTTGCTAGAAGAGGTCTGTCTCACTGCTCTCTCGACATCAGGAGATCTTTTCCTCACCAAGCGCTCAGTTTGCCCCCGTTCTGGAATGGTGTACTACAAGGCTACCGAAGGCTCGAACAGGGGTTTGCGACCAGACCGGGGACGGTTGTACAATCCTGCTGGCCCCTGCTCCACGAAGCGGCGAGCCCAGCTATGCACGTGCCGTTCAGTCAATCCCACGTGCCTGGCCGTCGCGATAAAGCTGTGTCCCTGGGAGAGGCTCAAGATGGCCTGGGCCCGTTTCACCAAGCCAAAGGGGGTTTTCTGCCGCTGTATCCACCCGTGCAACACCATACGCGTCTGTTCATTGAGGTTGATCTTGATGGCTGATGGCCGTCCTGGCATAGTTCCTCCTGATGAGATGCGCTGCTCCTTCATACCTTCTCATAGACGACGGTCAACCGCTCTGAGTTCCATCCCTTCTTTCTGTGGCGCGGTACT
>WNFX01007686.1_pt1 | contig 10091 bp, 10 predicted proteins | sample 5400111 | NCBI WGS metagenome assembly WNFX01 (sample SAMN13153363, study PRJNA577476) | soil metagenome | isolation source: 40 cm soil or saprolite under grassland replicate 1 | place: USA:California | collected 2016-06-15 | reverse complement strand
ACCGCAGGCAGTGGTCCCCCACCGACAGCAGGCAGTTCGCGTCCGGCGGCAGGTAGACGCGGATGACCTCCGCCTTCTTGTTGACCACGTGGTCGATGAACCCCGGGTCCTGATGAGAGAACCCGTTGTGGTCCTGCCGCCAGACCAGCGAGGAGAGCAGGTAGTTCAGCGAGGCGACGGGTCGCCGCCAGGGGATGCCGCGGGTGACCTTCAGCCACTTGGCGTGCTGGTTGAACATCGAGTCGACGATGTGGATGAACGCCTCGTAGCAGTTGAACAGGCCGTGCCGGCCGGTCAGCAGGTAGCCCTCGAGCCACCCCTGGCACATGTGCTCGGACAGCACCTCCATCACCTGGCCCCGCTGGGCCACGTGGTTGTCGCCCGGCACGATCTGGCCCTCGAACTGCTTGCTCGTCGCCTCGTAGACGTCGGTGAGCCGGTTGGATTCGGTCTCGTCCGGGCCGAACAGCCGGAAGTTCTCCGGGTTGTCCCTGATCACGTCGCGCAGCCAACCGCCGAGCACCCGGGTGGCCTCGGAGATCGTCGCGCCCGGCGCGGGGACGTCCACGGCGTAGTCGCGGAAGTCGGGCAGCCGCAGGTCGCGCAGGAGCAGGCCGCCGTTGGCGTGCGGGTTCGCGCTCATCCGCCGGTCGCCGTGCGGGGCCAGCGCGGCCAGTTCGGGGACGAGCGTGCCGTCGGCGTCGAACAGCTCCTCGGCGTGATAGGAGCGCAGCCACGCCTCCAGCAGGGCCAGGTGCTCCGGGTTCTGCCGGGCTTCGGCGATCGGGACCTGGTGCGCCCGCCAGGTGCCCTCCACCGGCAGGCCGTCCACCACCTTGGGCCCGGTCCAGCCCTTGGGGGTGCGCAGCACGATCACCGGCCAGGCGGGCCGGGTCAGGTCGCCGTCTTCCCTGGCCCGGCGCTGGATGGCACGGATCTCGGCGATGACCTGGTCCATGGTCGCGGCGAGCTGCTGGTGCACCAGCTTGGGCTCGTCGCCCTCGACCGTGTAGGGGGTGTAGCCGTAGCCGCGCAGCAGCGACTCCAGCTCGTCGTGCGGGATCCGCGCCAGCACGGTGGGGTTAGCGATCTTGTACCCGTTCAGGTGCAGGATCGGCAGCACCGCGCCGTCGGTGGCCGGGTTGAGGAACTTGTCCGAGTGCCAGCTTCCGGCCAGCGGCCCGGTCTCGGCCTCGCCGTCGCCGATCACGCACGCCACGATCAGGCCCGGGTTGTCGAACGCCGCCCCGTAGGCGTGATTCAGCGCGTAGCCCAGCTCGCCGCCTTCGTGGATGGAGCCGGGTGTCTCCGGGGCCGCGTGCGAGGGGATGCCGCCGGGGAAGGAGAACTGCTTGAACAGCCGGCCCATCCCCGCGGCGTCCTGGGTGACGCCCGGGTAGAGCTCGCTGTAGGTTCCCTCCAGGTAGGTATTGGCCACCATCCCGGGCCCGCCGTGGCCGGGGCCGCAGACGTAGATGAGGTTCAGGTCCTGGTTCCGTATGACGCGGTTGAGGTGCGCGTAGATCAGGTTGAGGCCGGGCGTGGTGCCCCAGTGGCCGAGCAGCCGCGGCTTGACGTGCTCACGGCGGAGGGGTTCGGCCAGCAGCGGGTTGCCGAGCAGGTAGATCTGCCCCACCGACAGGTAGTTGGCAGCGCGCCACCAGGCGTCGAGCGCGTCGAGTTCGGATACGGTCAGCGGTTCCCGCTCAGTCATGGTCACAGGCTATGGGGCGGGTTCGGGCCGGGCCGAGGCGGGGAGCAACCGTTAACCCGTTAGACACCTCAGCGCAACTTACGCAGGTACGGGTCCTGCGGCTGGTACGGCTCCACCTTGACCCGGGCGTTGATCACGGCCGCGCCGCCCAGGTCCAGCTGGAGCTCGGTGACCTCGGGCAGGTCGTCGGCCAGCCGGGAGACTCGCAGGAGCAGGTCGACCAGGTCGAGGTCCGGGCGCTCCCTCGTCAGGTAGGCGGCGTCGACGTCGGTGAGGGGTGTAAACCGGGCCGTTCGGTATGAATCTCCCGCTTCCAGCCTGACCAGCGGGCCGAACACGCGGTCACCCGCCACCCGCACCACCACCCGCCGGCCGGGCGGGGCTGGGTCGGCCAGCGGGATCCCGTAGCAGCGCAGCAGCTCGGCGGCCTGGGCCGGCCCGAGCCAGCCCGGGGCGGATTCCCGGATCAGGGCGCGGGCGTCCGCGGTCCTGACGTCGGGGAGGTCGGGGACGGTGCCGCGGGGTGCGGCCCGCCAGGCGCCGTAGCCGGCCGCGCGGGCCAGGGCCCGTACCGCGGCCTCCGGCGACCCGTAGGCCGGGATCCGGTTGTCGATGAGCCGAACGGACTCCGGCTGCGTCAGCACGACGGCGGCGAGTGGTTTTCGGGTGGACGCCTGGAGGATCGCCTCCTCCAGATCGCCGGTCGCCCCGGTGGGCAGCACGATCGCGATGACCGCGTGCACCTCGTCGTCCGCGGCGAGTTGTTCCAGGGCCTCGCGGAAGGCCTCGGCGGACACCGGGGTCTCGGTTTCGGCCGGGCCGCGCACCCGCAGGCCGGCCCGGGTGCCGGCGTCGGCGGCGAGCTGGCCGGCGCTGCGGACGTTGGACACGACGGCCACGGTGCGCCCGGCCGGGACGGGCTGGGTGGCCAGCAGCGCCGTGGTCTCGATCAGCTCGCCGAAGCCGCGGGTGGCGATGACGCCGGCCTGCTCGAACAGGGCCTCCTGGAACGGGGTTTCGTCGGATAGGACGGTGAGGACGGGCATGGTGCAGCTGACGCGGCGGGCCGTCCGGGCGAACTTGCGCGGGTTGCCGAACGACTCCAGGTACAGCACGGCCAGCTTGGTCTGTTCGTCGCGCTCCCACCACAGCAGCATGTCGTTGCCGGACACGTCGAGCTTGTCGCCGACCGAGGCGAACGAGGAGATCCCGATGCCGAGCCGGGACAGGTGGTCGACCAGCGCGAAGCCGAGGCCGCCGGACTGCATGACCAGGCCGGTCACGCCGGGCCTGGCCGGGCGGGCGGCGAACGTGGCGTCCAGGCCGAGGCCGGGCACCGCCACTCCGAAGCAGTCCGGGCCGACCAGGCGCATGCCGTGGCGGCGGGTGATGGCCAGCAGGCTGGCGCTCTGCTCTGGGTCCAGCCCGGACGTGATCACGACCAGGGACCGGACGCCGCGCTGGCCGCACTGCGCGGCCACCTCGAGCACCTGGGCCGCGGGCACCGCGATCACCGCCAGGTCGGCCGGCTCGGGCAGGTCGAGCGCCGAGGCCAGGTATTGCTCGCCGCCGACCTGGCGGGCGCGCGGGTTCACGAGGTAGAGCCGGCCGGCGTACCCGGCCGCCCTGATGTTGTCCAGGATGGCCCGGCCCACCGTGCCGGGGCGCCGGCTCGCGCCGATCACCGCGACCGACTCGGGCGCGAAGACGTGCCGCAGGCTGACCACGTCCGCGCGGCGCTCGCGCTCGGCCACGGCGTTCAGGTACGTGTCCCGGTCCCGGCCGTCCTGGCCGGGCAGCGGGAAGGTCAGCTCGATGACGCCCTCGCCGTAGCGGCGGCGCACCGGCAGGCCGGCGTCGGCGAAGACGCCCAGCATGGCCTTGTTCTCGCTCAGCGTCTCGGCCGTGAACGTGGTGATCTGGCGGCTCCGGGCCAGCGAGACCAGGTGCTCGAGCAGCAGGGTGGCGATGCCCCTGTGGTGCATGTGGTCGGCCACCGCGAACGCGACCTCGGCTGTGCCCGGGTCTTCCTTGAGCGGCACGTAGCTGGCCACGCCGACCACCTCGCCGTTCGCGATGGCCAGGAGCGCCGCGCTGCCCGGCTTGGGGTTCCGGCTGATCCGCCGGGCCTCGATCTCGGCCGAGAGCCGGCTCACGTTGAAGAACCGCATGTAGCTGTTGTCCGGGGACATCGCCTCGTGCATGGCCTTGACCGCGTCGAAGTCGGCCGGGACGGCCGGGCGGATCTCGACCGTGGTCCCGTCGGCCAGCAGCGCGTACACCGCGGTTGGAGGCTGCGCCATGCTGACAAGTGTCTCGCGCGGGCTCGTCGCTGCGAGAATGACTCCATGCGGAACAAGGAGGCTGCCTTGGGCAGCGCCGGGTCTATCGACAGCATCGGCTCGAGCGGGTCGATCCTGTCCATCGGTTCCAGCGGGTCGATCCTGTCGATCGGTTCCACCGGGTCCATCTTGTCGATCGGTTCGGCGGGCTCGATTCTGTCGATCGCATCGGTCGGCTCGGTCGGGTCCGTGCTCTCGATCGGCTCGGCCGCCAGCGTCGGCTCGGTGCTGTCCGCGCTGTCGCAGTGGTCATTGCTGGCCTGGCGGGGGAACGGGAGACGGCCGTGAGCTTCAGCGTCCAGTCCGAGGTCGGCCCGCTCCGCCAGGTGATCGTGCACCGGCCCGGGCTCGAGCTGTCCCGGCTGACCCCGCGGAACGTCGGCGAACTGCTGTTCGACGACGTGCTCTGGGCCGGGCGGGCCAAGGAGGAGCACGACGCCTTTGCCGGGGTGCTGGGCGCCCGGGGCGTTCGGGTGCACTACTACGGGCAGTTGCTGGCGCAGACGCTCGAGGTTCCGGACGGCCGGGCCTTCGTGCTCGACCGGCTGTGCGTCCCCGAGATGCTCGGCCCGAACCTGGCCGGGCCGGTGCGCCGGCTCTTCGACGACCTCGACGGCCCGGAGCTGGCCGAGTTCCTGGTCGGCGGCGTGCTCAAGGCGGACCTGCACTCGGCCCGGCCGCACAGCCTGACCTGGGACGTGATGCACGCGGACGACTTCGTGCTGCCGCCGCTGCCGAACCACCTGTTCCAGCGGGACAACTCCTGCTGGATCTACCACGGGGTCTCGGTCAACCCGATGGCCAAGCCCGCCCGGCAGCGCGAGTCGCTGCACAGCCGGGCCATCTACCGCTACCACCCGATGTTCGCCCAGGCCGACTTCACCTGGTATTACGGCGACACGGACGCCAAGCACATGCCCGCCACGGTGGAGGGCGGCGACGTGCACGTACTGGGGCACGGCGCGGTGATGATCGGGATGGGCGAGCGGACGACGCCGATGGCGGTCGAGCTGCTGGCCCAGGCCCTGTTCCGCAGCGGGCAGGTCAGCGCGGTGATCGCGGTCGAGCTCCCGATCTCCCGCGCCATGATGCACCTCGACACCGTGATGACGATGGTGGACCGCGGCACGTTCGTGCTGTACCCGTACCTCGACCCGCGGCTGCGGTCGTGGACCGTCACCCCGGATGCTGACGGCACGGGCCTGCGGGTGACGCTCAACGACAATCTGTGGGGCACCGTGGCGGAGGTGCTCGGCGTGGACAAGGTGACCGTGCTGACCACCAACGAGGACGCCCGGGCGGCCGAACGGGAGCAGTGGGACGACGGCAACAACTACCTGGCCATCGCGCCCGGCGTGATCGTCGGCTACGAGCGGAACGTGGCCACCAACACCATGCTGCGCCAGCACGGCATCGAGGTGATCGCGATCGCGGGCAGCGAGCTGGGCCGCGGCCGCGGCGGGCCGCGCTGCATGAGCTGCCCGATCGAGCGGGATCCGGCTTAAGAAGGCACCACGGCCACGGGGCCATGCGTGTGGTTCAGCAGGGCGTGCCGCACCGAGCCGGGACCCGGTGCGCCGGCGCGCCTGCCGATGACGACCAGATCGGCGCGGGCGGACAGGCCGACCAGCGCGCGGCCCGGGTGGCCGTGTACGACCTCGTGCGTGACCTTCACGTCGGGATACTTGGCCCCGCACTCATCAAGCAGGCCAGCCAGCTGGCTGGCCGCGTCCGCCGCGGCCTGGGCGCCGGATTCGGTGGGCACCGGGCCGGCCCGGGTGATGTCGGACTGCGGCGTGTGCCAGGCGTGGATGGCGTGCAGGCCCGCGTGCCGCAGGCTGGCCTCCTCTAGCGCGAACGTGAGCGCGTCGCGGCAGCTCTCGATGTCGGCGATGCCGACGCCGATCAGCTGGTGCGGGGCCGGGCTCTCGTCCCGGACGACCACGACCGGGCCGGACGCGTGGGTGGCGGCGTACCGGCTGACCGAGCCGAGCAGCAGGGCGGTGAACGCGCCGATGCCGCGGGAGCCGAGCACCAGCATCAGCGCGCCCGAGCCGGCCGCGGTGACGGCCTGGGCCGTCGGCCCGGTCAGCTCGTCGGTGTCGATCAGCACGCCGGCGGCCGTCTTGGCGGCCAGTTCGGCCGCCGCGGCCAGCGCCCGGTCACGGTCCTTGTCGAGCACGTCGGTCACCGTGTCGTACGTGCTCCCGCTCGCGCCCGCGCGCGGGCTCATCCGAGGCAGCAGCTCCGCGGTGCCGACGATCCGCAGCGGGGCGCCGCGCAGCGCCGCCTCCCTCGCGGCCCAGCCGACCGCCCGCAGTGATTCCTCAGAACCGTCCGTACCGGCCACGATGGGCTTCGATGCCATGGCTCATCCTCTCTGGGCGCGTCGTTCCCCACCGACATCATGACCGCGCGGCCGGGGGTACGGCTAGGGCCGGCCTTGTGTTGGCTGGGCGGGGGCCAGCCGGCATTCTGGCCGTGCCGGAATTGCGCGGAATCGGCGGCAGGTACACACTTACCACCAGCGCATCGGCGCGGCGACGCGAAATTGTTGCGAATTTCTGCCCTGTTGCGCGGAGCCCTATGTGCCTAAGATCATCGGCAGAGGTACAGGGCAGCGGTAGTGACTGAGTCAAAAGGAGATTGACATGCCTGGCATCGTTGTCGGAGTCGATGGCTCCGGTCATTCCCGCAAGGCCCTGGAAAGGGCAGCCAACGAAGCGGCCGTCCACCACGCGCCGCTGACCGTGCTCACGGTCCACCAGGCCGTCCGCGACGTATACGGCAGCGCCTCCCACTACTCGGATGACGCCGCCCTGACCGACAAGGCCAAGGAGGCGGCCCAGGCGGAAACCGACCAGGTGCTGGCCGCGCTCGGCTCCCAGCCGGCCTCGGTCACGGTCACCGCGGTGCACGGCCTGCCTGTCGACGAGCTCATCAAGGCGAGCCAGGGCGCCGACATGCTCGTCCTGGGCCGGCGCGGCTTCGGCGGTTTCGCCCGGCTGATGATGGGCTCGGTGACCGACCAAGTCAGCCGGCACGCGCACTGCGCGGTCCTGATCGTGCCGCCGGCCGAATAGGGCCCGGTTCAGCAAGCGCCATTCAGCGAGCCGAATGGGCCCCGGTCATCATGGCCGCGAGGTCCTCGGGATGCAGGAAGGAGGGGGGCGGCGGCGGGCCCCAGGCGAACAGCCCCCGCGCCCCCTCCAGATCCTCCGGCGTCCACAGCTGGTCGTCGATGATGCAGTCCATGTCGCTGTAGTACTCGGAGAAGTTGCCCGCCGGGTCCTTCAGGTACCAGAAGAAGTTCGAGCCCGCGTAGTGCCGGCCGAGGCCCCACACGTGGCGCTCGGGTCTGCCCTCGAGCATGGCCTGCGCGCCGCGGCCCACGTCGTCCACGTCGTCGACCTGCCAGGACGTGTGGTGCAGGAAGCTCACCGGCGCGGCCAGGACCAGCACGTTGTGATGATCAGTGGAGCAGCGCATGAACGCGCCGACGCCTTGATCCGGTCGCTGATTTTGAAGCCGAGTCCCTCGGTGAAGAAGGCCGTGCTCGCAGCGTAGTCCGTGCTGCCGAGCACCGCGTGGCCAAGCTTGCGCGGGCGCACCCGGTCCGGCCGGGTGAACCCGGGCGCCCGGGTGTCCGGCCGGTCGAGCCGGCCCGGGCCGTTGTACGGGGTGGCCGGGATCGTATCTTGCCGGGTCCGCGGCGCGACGTCGAGGACGACGCGGGTGCCGGTGACGGGTTCGGCCGTCTGCAGGCTGGTCCCGTTTTGCTCGTACGGCACCCCCAGGCGGGCCAGGCCGGCCGCGGCGCGGGCTAGGTCGTCCGCGTCGTCGGCACCGACTTTGAGCTCGATCAGGCTCCGAACGGGCGCGGGTAGCAGCCGCAACTGCCGGCCGGCGTCGGCGGTGCTGAACCAGCCGTCCTCGCCCGGGGTGAGCCCGAAGTCGGTGTAGTAGGCGGCGGTTTCGGTAACGTTCGGCACCCCGATGGTGACCGATAGCAGGCTATGCAGGCTCATCGCGTCCTCCTGGAGTCCAGTCTCCGCTGATGCACACGGCGCGCACATACCCCAAGGGGTATAACATGGCCGCCGTGAACGTGGACAGCGAGGAGCTCGCGGACGTGGTCCGGCGGCTGCGCCGGGCGCAGGGCCAGATCGGCGGCGTGATCCGGATGATCGAGGACGGCCAGGAGTGTTCGGACGTGCTGACGCAGCTGGCGGCGGCGGCGCGCGCCCTGGACCGGGCCGGGTTCAAGATCATCGCCAGCGGGCTCTGCCAGTGCGTGCTCGACGAGCAGGCGGGCCGCGGCGAGGCGGCCGCGGAACGCGCGCGGCTCGAGAAGCTGTTCCTGGCGCTGGCTTGAGCAGCTGTTCCTGGCGTTAGCGTGAGAAGCCGTTCCTGGCGCTGGCCTGAGGGAATTTTAGGGCGGGCGTCGTTGTCGATACCCCTACGGGTATTGACTGCGAGGAGGCAGACGATGGCAACGGTCGAGCTGACGGCCGAGAACTTCAACTCGACGGTAACCGGAGGCGGTCTCGTCCTGGTCGATTTCTGGGCCGAGTGGTGCCCGCCGTGCCGGATGTTCGGGCCGGTCTTCGAGAAGGCGTCCGAGAAGCACCCGGACGCGGTGTTCGGCAAGATCGACACCGAGGCGCAGCCCGAGGTGGCGGCGACCTTCAACATCACCTCCATTCCCACCCTGATGATCATCCGCGACAACATCGTGCTGTTCGCCCAGCCGGGCGCGCTGCCGGAGAAGGCGCTCGAGGAGCTCATCACCAAGGCCGAGGCCCTCGACATGGACGAGGTCCGGGCCAGCATGGCGCAGTCCTCGGCTCAGACGCCGGCTCAGGCCTGAAAACCGGTTGAGCCTGAAACCCGTTGAGGGCCCGTAAGGGCCGCTAGCGGTAGGCGGCGGCTAGGGCGGCGCGGATGGCGGCGGCGTCGGCGGGGTGGCCGGTTTCGGAGGAGAAGGGGCCATAGGGGGCACCGTAGACGGGAGTGTTCGGCTCCTGGCGCCAGCTGTCGGCGAGCGTTCCTCCGTCGACGGCGTCGTAGCCGATCGAGTCGAGGTAGGCGGTCACCGCGGCCTTGGCGGCCTCGTCGTCGCCGGCGATGGGCAGGGCGGTGCGGTCCGGAGCGCCGGACGGGCGGGTCAGCGACTCCAGGTGCTTGTAATAGATGTTGTTGAACACCTTCACCACGTGCGCGTCCGGCAGGTAGCGCTGGAGCAGGCCGCTGCTGGTGAGGGCGCCGTTGTCGAGCACCTCGATCTGCCCGTCGCGCTGCGGGTAGTAGTTGCCGGTGTCCAGGACCGGCTTGCCCGCCAGTGGCTTGGCCGGGACGTCGCCGATGGCCTTCACCGGGATGCTGACCACCACGAGGTCGCCCGCCTCGGCGGCCTGGGCGGCGGTAGCGGCGGCAGCGAGCGGGCCGAGTTTGGCCACGAGGTCCTGGAGGGTTTCCGGGCCACGGGAATTGCTCATTACCACCTGGTGCCCGGCCGCCAGGCTGAGCCGGGCCACGGTGCCGCCGATCATCCCGCTGCCGATGAAGCCGATTGTCGTCATGACCCCTGCCAACCCCGGGTCGTCCCAGGTCATTCCGCGATGTTACTCCTAGGGCCGCAGCGCGCCGGTCACGGCGTCGGTGACTTCGGCGTAGCTGAGCCCGAGCCGGCTGGCGAGCCGGGCGACCAGCCGTGCGACCTGGCCGGACGGCAGCCCGGCGACCAGCGGGGCGGCGGCGTGCAGGGCAGCGAACGTGCCGTCGGGGAAGGCGAGCCAGCGTTCGAACGGCGCCACCGTCTCGTCGAGCACCACATCGGCGAGGGGCACGCTGGCGTCGAGCCGCCGGGCCAGGGCCAGGCCGCCGTGCTCGCGGCGGAATCCGGCCGGGTCCTGACCGTCCGGAAGGACAGCGGCGACGGCGAGGTCAGTCTCTCCGCGGAGCAGGTCATAGGCCCGCACCGCGGCCCGTCGGCCCGCCCGGTCCGCGTCGAAGGCCACGACCACGCCGCCCCG
>WNFX01007685.1_pt1 | contig 10093 bp, 7 predicted proteins | sample 5400111 | NCBI WGS metagenome assembly WNFX01 (sample SAMN13153363, study PRJNA577476) | soil metagenome | isolation source: 40 cm soil or saprolite under grassland replicate 1 | place: USA:California | collected 2016-06-15 | reverse complement strand
CCCGTGATCCTGGCCGCCGCGTCGAGCAGCGGGTCGATCGCCTCGACCGACGCGGCCCTGGCTGCGAGGTGAATCAGCGCCGGCCAGCCGACGCGGGTCAGGCCGGCCTCCGGCGCGGCGATGCTGCCCCGGACCACCGTTTCGAAGGCCAGGTCCGGGTCACGGATCAACCCGATCGCCAAGCGCTCCGCCGCGGCTGGCTCCGATCCGGCCCGCTCGATGGCGGCGATACGTTGCGCGACCGGTGGGTGCGAGTCGTAGGGCGAGGCCGGGTCGTCCAGCGGAGCCAGCCGGATCCGCTCAAGCTCGGCCTGGTGCGCTGGCTCGGCGAGCCACGCGCGAAACCCCTCGGCCATCCGGTCGGGCAGGAAACCGGCTCGCCAGCCGATCGTGAGGTACCGCTTCACGAAATAACTCCACGCGGCGTTCAGGGCCGGTACCTCACGGAGCGCGCCGACCGCCGCCGCTGCGCCGGCGATTCGAGCGGCGACCAGGTCGGCCGCGAGTTCCTGACGGCGGCAGACGCTGCTCGCAACGCGGAAGTACAGCCTGGCGTATCGGACGAACACCATGCTGATCAGCCGCTGGAAACCGCGTTCGGCGTGGAGGTGGGCGACGCTTCGCTTGATCGCCTCCCAGCCGCGATAGGTGGTCGCGGCGAAGTGGGTGTCGCGGTGGCCGTAGTGACCAAGCTCGTGCGCGAGCACCGCGGCCAGCTGAGCCTCGGTGAGGCTGGCCAGCAGCGGCGCGCCCACGTACAAGCGGCGGGTCCCGTGCCGGAGCCCCAGCATCTTGGCTTGTTCGGCCACCGCGGCGTTGACGTCAAGAACGAGCCTGATCTCGTCGGGCGGCCTGGTCCCGACCCGCTCCGCCAGCCCGGCGACGAAAGCCCATAACCCGGGCTGGTCCCTTCTGGTCACGGCGACACCCGGCTCCGGTTCGCGAGGGACGGCGGTGACGGCCCACAGGCCGCGCCCCAACGCAACCACCACCGGCGCGGTCAGGAGCAGGAGCTTGACTGCCTCCACTCGCGCCCGGGCGACGGCGAGCGCGTCCACCGCAAGCAGCCCGGCCATAATCGCGAAGGCAAGCAGGTAGAACCCGGCCACAAGCCCAACCGCGAGCAGCCCGCGAGCCGAGACCCTCATAGCGCCCATTCGGGGAACATCGAGGCACCCTACCGCAGCGCAGGAGCGGAGGCTCGGGGATTTGAACCCCGGATGGGCGGTAAACCCAAACCGCATTAGCAGTGCGGCGCCATAGACCGGACTAGGCGAAGCCTCCCGAGCGACCATACGGTCCGGCACAGCGTACCGGTCAGGGCACCCGGGCGCCAAAGCAACGAGCAACCATACAGAGCCAGAACGGCTGCGCAGGCCGGCTCCTGGCCTGGGCGGGACGCTCGATCCACGATCAGCGCAGGCCCGGGCGAGGTTCAGCCGTGAGCCCCGTGCTCGATCACCTGGTAGTCGCCCTTGGCATACGCCTCGCGCAGCCGCGTCTTGGCGAACTTGCCGACGCTTGTCTTCGGCACTTCGGCGATGAACGACCAGCGCTCGGGAAGCTGCCAGCGGGCCACCGTCGACGACAGGAACTCGCGCAGCTCGTCCGGGCCCACCGATGAGCCCTCCTGGATCACGACGGCCGCGAACGGGCGCTCGCCCCACTTGTCGTCGGGGACTCCGACGACCGCTGCCTCGATCACCTCAGGATGGGCCATCAGCGCGTTCTCAAGCTCCACGGATGAGATCCATTCACCGCCCGACTTGATCACATCCTTGGCCCGGTCAGTGAGCGTGATATAGCCGAGCCGGTCGATGGTGCCCACGTCACCGGTCCGCAGCCACCCATCATCGAACTTGGCCGGATCCTCGTCGCGATAGTACGCGCCGGTGATCCACGGGCCACGCACCTCGATCTCGCCGACCGCCGTGCCGTCCAGCGGCAGCACCGTCCCGCCGTCACCGACCAGTCGCGCTTCTACCTGCGCCAGCAGCCTGCCCTGCGTGTCGCGGTACCGCCACGCCTCCTCACCCGACGTCCCTGGCGGGGGATGCGCGATGCTGGCCAGGGGTGATGTCTCCGTCATCCCCCAGGCGTGCACGATCCGCACCCCGAGTTCCTTCTCGAACGCCTCCATCAAGGCGTGCGGTACCGCCGAGCCGCCGCACGGGACCATCCGCAGCGAAGAAAGATCCCCGCCGTTCGCCCGCACGTAGCGCAGCAGTTCGTTCCAGATGGTCGGGACCGCCCCGGCGATGGTGGGGCGCTCGCTGGCGATCAGCCGGGCGAGCGGCTCCGGCTGCAGGAACCTGTCCGGCATGACCAGGCCGGCGCCGGCGAGAAGCGCCGCGTAGGGCAGGCCCCACGCGTTGGCGTGGTACATCGGCACCACCGGCAGCAGCCGGTCGTCCGCGGTAACCCCGAACGCGTTCCCCATGCACACTCCCATGGAGTGCAGGTAGGCCGACCGGTGACTGTAAACGACGCCCTTCGGGTTACCGGTCGTGCCGCTCGTGTAACACATCGCCGCCGCGTCCCGCTCATCGAGCTCGGGCCAGCTGAACGACTCGGGTTCCGCCGCGAGCAGGTCCTCGTACCGGTGCACCGGGCGGCCCGCGCCTGCCAGCTGCTCCGCCGCCGCGGCCGCCGTTTGGGATGATGGGTCTGTCACGATCACATGGCGGACGGTCTCCATCGCGGGCAGCACCGCCGCGAGCACCGGCGCAAGGGTCGCGTCAGCGATGATCACATCGTCGGCGGCGTGGTTCGCGATGAAGGCCAACTGCTCCGCGGACAGGCGGATGTTCAGCGTGTGCAGTACCGCGCCCATCGACGGCACGGCGAGGTAGGCCTCCAGGTGTTCGGCGTTGTTCCACATGAACGTCGCGACCCGTTGGTCACCGTTGATACCCAGCCGGCGCAGGGCATTCGCGAGCTGCGCGGCCCGGCGCCCGGCCTCACCGTAGGACCGGCTGCGTGAGCCTTCACCCGTGCAGGTGACCACCAATGAGTCGGCGAAAGTCGTTGTCCCGTACCGCATAATGCCGGAGACGGTCAGCGGAGCATCCATCATCGTGCTGCGCACCGGTACCTCCCATAGGGAAAACGCGCAAACCGGCCTTCCGGGGATGATCTCACGCGGCGGGCGGCACGTCACTCCGCGAGCACGCGAACGCGGCCGTCTCCGGGTGCGGGCGGCCGCGGCGCGTATTCGCCGAAGTCGAGCAGCAGTTCGGCGTCGATCCGCAGCTTGGCCACCGCGCGGGACACGGTGCTCTTCACCGTGCCGACGCTGACCCGGAGCACCTCGGCGATCTCGGCCTCGCTCATGTCCTCGTAGAAACGGAGCACGATCGCCGCGCGCATCCGCGGCGGCAGCCGGCCGAGCGCGCGCCACAAGGTGTCATGAAGCTCACTGTTGCCTGATTGGTCATCCACCGGCCGCTCGGGGATGTGCTCGGTCGGGTATTCCTCCAACCGGCGCTGGCGCCACCACGAGATATGCGTGTTCACCATGGCCCGCCGGACGTAGCCGTCGACCGCGCGGCGATCCTGAATGCGCTCCCAGGCCAGGTAGGTCTTGGCCAGCGCCACCTGGACGAGATCCTCGGCATCGGCCCGGTGCCCGGTCAGCAGGTACGCCATCCGTAGCAGGGCCGTGCTGCGCGCTGCGACGTAGTCATGGAAGGCGGCGTGATTCCCGCACGGCGCCCCGGCTGCCCCAGGTCCTACGTGATCGCCCCCGACGCTCACACCCTTACGGTACCCAGCCCGCGCCTGCCGATCGCCGCGCGACACGGGGGATTGGCGCCCATGGACGGGGGACGCCGGGCGGGCCGAACCGGCACATGGGGGCATTTGGTGGCTAACCGCTGAGGTTGGAAATGTGTGACCTGGCCAGGGGAAACTTGCCAAACCGCTTGACGTGCGCTGCGGGAGGTACGCATGGTCAGGACGCGAGGTCATACCGTCGCAGGGAGGGGCGATGGCGTATCAGGCGCCCGATTCGGCGCGCCGTCGGCTGCGCCTGAGGGCGGCAGTCTTCGGCCGGACCGCGAGCGCGCCCCCGCAGGCCCCCCAGATCCCCGCGTGCGTGGCCGCGGGCACGATCCTGGACGCCAGCCCGCATGTCCTTGTCGTCGGCACGGGCCCCGGCCGCGAGGAGCGCTTTCTCCTGATGGAGTCCACGGCCGCGTGGCGGGGTGGGCCGACGCAGCCTGCGGCGCTCAGCCCCGGGCAGCAGGTGGTCATCCGCCACCACGGCCGAGGCCGGATCGCGGACCGGATCTGGGCTGACATCGGGCGAGTCACGGGGACGATAATCGAGCGGACCGAGGACACGCTGCTTGTTGACCAGGGCCACACCCGCGGCCGGCGCGCCCTCGTCCTCACCTCACGCTCCTCAGGGCTCATCCTTGTCCGCTTCCCCAAGCTGGAGCCGGGGTATCTGATCGATGTGATCGGGCTGCGCCGAAGCGGCGTGGTCGAGGCTCTCGTCCCGGCCACCTCGCAGCCGCCCTACCGCAGCGACCGGGTGCCGCGCACCGCTCTGGTCAGGGGGCATGTCCCCGAGACCATCAGCGGCAGCGCCTGCTGGCACGAGCCCGCCGACGAGCCGGCGGGCTCGCGGGGGCTGGCCTATCCCGCGCTCGACCCGGACGCCGGCTGCGGCCCGGATGCCGGACCCTGCGACGCGGCGGCGAGTTGCGCGAGGCTTCCGTACCTGTCGATCGGCAGCATCCTGCTGGTCAGCAACGACTGCTCCGGCCAGTCGGCCGCTATCCCCGTGACGAGTTGCGGATCGGCGATAAGCCGGTTTTGTGACCGATGCCTGTCTTGCGGCATCTCGCCGCGAGGGCGCATTGTTGATCTAACGATGACAAGCTTCGTCGAGCTCGGCGGTGAACTGCACACCGGTTGTTTCAACGCGACCATGAGAATTGGCGGTTGACGATGTTCATCGCATTGCGCGAGGTGCAGATCCCGCTGCTTGCCGCGTTACTGCTGCTCGCCTGCGCGGGTAAGGCGCTGCGCGCCGCACGGGCGCGCTCGATCGATGAGGGCCTGGGCCCGACCACCATGTTCCCGCTGAGCCTGCGGCGGCGCGCGGCCATGGTCATGTGCGCGACCGAACTGAGCCTGGGTATCGCGCTGATCGCCACGGCGGGCCGCGCGGTACCGTGGCCTCTCGGGGCGACCCTTGTCCGGCTCGGCACGGTGCTGCTGTTCGTCACCGCGACCGCGGCGCTGATCGAACTGCGGGCACACCGCCCCGACGTCGGCTGCGGGTGCTTCGGCGAGCTCAGCGCGACCCCGGTGAGCCTGCGCACCATCGCCCGCTCGGCGCTGTTCTCCATCGCCGCGGCGGCCACGGTCGGGGTGCCGCCGGTCCGGCTGACCGCGGCAGGGATCATCCCCGGCGCGGTGCGCGGGACGCCGGAGGCTCGGCTGCTCGTGGTGCTTGTCATCACCGAGATGGCGCTCCTGTGTGCGCTTTCCCCCGAGTTCGGCGAGGCTCTGGTGCGGCTTGGCTACCGTGAGCCCTGCGAACGGCGCAGGCTCGCGGCCCACCACACCCTCGCCGCGCTGCGCGCGAGCCGCGCCTGGCGGCGGTATGCGGCGATGCTGACAAACACCGAGCCCAATGACGTATGGCGCGAGCTGTGCTGGCGTTATGCCGCGTTCTCGGGCCAGTTGCACGGGCGGGAGACCGACGTCGTGTTCGCCATCTACACGAGGCGGTGGGGCCCGCCGATCCGGGTGGCGGTCGTGGACGCCCTGACCGGAGAGCCTGTCGGCGGCACCGGTCAGCCGGGCGTGGTCCCGGCGTCCCAGCCGGCCGCCGAGCCGGCGCCCGCGCCCGACCGCGAGCACACGCCGGAGCCGGCCCGGTCACGGTAGGGCTTCCGGGGTTCCAGGGGGTCGCCCCCCTGGGCTAGCACAATCTAATGCCTTCTAGCGCCGCCACTAGAAAGCGATAGACGCGGGCAGAGTCGCGTCCGGGGGGTCAGGCCGGCTGCGTGCGCAGGAAGTGGCCGAAGTGCGGAACGGTGAAGGCGATGAGCCCGCGCTCCGAGCTGTAGATCAAGCCCTTCTTGATCAAGCCGTCGCGTGCGGGCGACAGGCTCGACGGCTTGCGGCCGAGTTCGTCGGCGACGTTTGCCGTGGGTATCGGCTCATCACCCAGCGCGGCCATGGCCCGCATGTACTCGCGCTCGGCAGGCGTGGCCCGCTCGTACCTGCTGCCGAAGAACCCGACAGCAAGCTCGCCCTCGGCCTCAGGCGCGGCGACCCTGACGTCGTCCGGCGAGATCGGGCTGGCCGGAGCCACATCCCAGGTGACCTTGCCGTAGGCCTGGACGAAGTACGGGTATCCGTCCGCCGCCGCATACAGCGCGTCGAGCGCGGCGGGCTTGAACTCGACCCCCTCTCGTTCCGCGGGGGCGATCAGCGCCTGGTCGGCGGCGGCACGGTCGAGCCGGTCGATGCGCACGTACCTGAACAACCGTTCCGAGTAGCTCTTGCTGGCCGAAAGCACCGACGGCAGGTGCGGCAAGCCGGCGCCGACCACGATCAGCGGCCCGCCCGTCTGTGACAGCTCGTGGCACGCGGCGCACAACGCGGACACGTCGGCCGCGGGCACGTCCTGCATCTCGTCGACGAACAGCGCTATCCCCACACCAAGATCGGTGGCGATGGACGCGGCGTCCGCGAACAGTTCCGTCAGATCGATCTCGAGGTCACCCGAATCAGCGCGCCCGCGCACAGGCACGGCGTCGATTCTCAGCGACGTGGCGCCGCCCTTGGGGCTCTTGGGATCGCGGGCGGCGAACGACCTGAGCACACCGAGGAAGTACTCGATCCGGTCGGGCGCACGGTGCCTCGGCGCCAGCTCGCGCACCGCCATGTGCAGCGCGCCCGCCACCGGTCGCCTGATCGACTGGTCCGGCCTCGCCTCGATCTTGCCGGTGCCCCACAGCCGCCCGATCGCCATCGAGCGGAACGTGTTGAGCAGCACGGTCTTTCCCACCCCGCGCAGCCCGGTGAGCACCATGCTTCGTTCCGGCCGGCCGCGGGCGACGCGCTCGAGCACCACATCGAACTGGCCGATCTCACGCTCTCGCCCGGCCAGCTCGGGCGGGCGCTGACCGGCACCGGGAGCGTAGGGGTTGCGTACCGGGTCCACAGCATCGGACTCTATGGCCCGATCTAGCGCGGACCGTAGATTTCCGTAGCGAGCGCTAGCGGCGTGTCGCGCCGCCGAGGCGCCGAGGTGCCAAGCTGCGGGCCGGGTCATGTTCAGGGGCCCGGCCCGCAGCCAGCCTTTACACGGCACGTTCGGCGGCCCGGTTCAGGCGCGCTGAGATTTGATCCGCGCCCCGGTCTGGCCTAAAATTCATCAAGCGTTGAAATGCGGTCCACTTGCCGCGACAGTGGCGATGGAGGCAAGCCATGTGGGCGATGATCGTCAAGGAATTCCGCCAGTTGCGGCGCGATAGGCGAACCCTGGCCATGATGATCTTCCTACCCGTTCTGCTACTGATCATCTTCGGTTATGCGGCCAGGTTCGACGTGAAGACCATCGCGGCAACCGTCGTGGGGCCCCAGGCCAGGACCGTCGCCGCGGCGCTCCGCCCGCCGTTCGACGCTACCAAGATCGCCCCCGCGGAGAACCGCGCCGACGCGGTCGCGGCCCTGCGCGACGGGCGCACCCCGGTCGCGTTCGTGACCGGCGCAGGCCAGACCACGGCGCTTCTTGACGGCTCACAGCTGTTCACCGCCACCGCCGCGAAGACCGCGCTCGCGGAGATGTCGCGCGGGCAGGCAGAACCGGCGGGAGCGGGCCAGGCGGCAGGAGCGGCCCAGACCGCGCAGCCGTTTAGTATGCGGGTTGAAGTCCTTTACAACCCCCTGCTCAAGACGTCGGACATTATGGTCCCCGGGCTCGCCGGGCTGATCCTGCTGTTCGTCGGGATGGTCATCACCAGCCTCGGGGTGGTGCGCGAGCGGCAGGCCGGGACGCTTGAGCAACTCGCGGTGATGCCGCTGCGCCCCCGCGACGTCTTCCTCGGCAAGATCGCGCCCTACTTTCTTGTGGCCGCAGTGGACCTCGCGATTGTGGTCACGCTCGGCGTGTGGCTGTTCGCCGTGCCGTTCCGCGGCTCGGTCCTGGTGTTCGCGCTCGGCGCGCTGCTTTTCCTCTTCGTCACGCTCGGTATGGGCGTGCTCATCTCGAGCGTGTCGCAGACCCAGGGTCAGGCCATCCAGCTCGCGATCATGGTGATGCTGCCGCAGATCATGCTGTCCGGGCTGATCTTTCCCCTGTCGTCGATGGCCGCGGGAGTGCGCTGGATCGGGTATCTGCTGCCGCTGACGTACTTCACTCAGATCACGCGCGGCGTCATGCTGCGCGGCGCGCCGATCGCGTCACTGTGGCAGCCTTTCGCCTACCTGGCCTTGATCGGGATCGTCGTGACGGCGCTCGCGACGCTGCGGTTCAGGAAATTCCTCGCGCCGTCCCCGCGGCGGCGGGTGCGGCCGACCCAGCCGGCCGAGACCGCGATGGCCGGGGCCGAGCAATGACCCGGCCGGGCGGCGCCCCGGATCGCGTTCCTGCTGGCGCCCCGGATGGCGTTCCTTCGGGCCTTCCTGGTGCCGTTCCGGATGGCGTTTCGCCGACCTGGGGCGTACGCGGGCTCACGGTGTGGTTCGGCGCACATGCCGCGCTGCGCGACGTCACCCTCGAGGTCCCGGCCGGTCAGGTGACCGGCGTGGTCGGCGGGGATGGCGCTGGAAAGACGACCCTGCTGCGGATCCTGGCCGGCGCGGCGGCCCCTGACGCTGGCGAGGTCCGCAGGCCTCCCGCGGAGCAGACCGGCTACCTGGCCGCGAGTTCCGGCACCTACCCCGACCTGTCCGTGGACGAGAACCTCGCGTTCGCCGCCGCTGGTTACGGCATGCCGGGGAAGCTGGCCGCGGCTCGTGCGAGCCAACTCCTCGAGCGCACCGGCCTGGCCGCCGCGCGCCAGCGCCTGGCGGGGAAGCTGTCCGGGGGGATGCGGCAGAAACTCGGCGTGGTGCGCGCCATGCTGCACCGGCCACGGCTGCTCGTCCTCGACGAGCCCACGACGGGAGTGGACCCGGTCAGCCGGGCCGACCTGTGGTGGCTGATCGCCCGCGCGGCCGCCGAGGGCGCCGCCGTCGTCCTCACCACCACGTACATCGACGAGGCCGAACGGGCCGCGTCGGTCCTTGTGCTCGAGGACGGGGACGCGCTGGCGCAGGGAAAGCCGGAGGAGATCATCGCCTCTGTACCTGGAACGATCAAAATCTCTCCCGAACGGCTGCGCGGTGACGCCGCACGGCGTGCATGGCGGCGGGCCGGAACGTGGCGGGTGTGGGTCCCACCTGGCTACGACGGCGGCGCGGATGGCACGGCCGGAGGGGAGGGCGCTGCGGATTGCGTGACGCCGGACCTGCAGGACGCGGTGATCGTGGCCGCTCTGGCGCGGGAGCTGTGGGCGGGTGAGCCGTCGTGACGGAACTGCTGGCCCAGAGCATCGGCGCGACCCGCGTGTTCGGCCACATCGCGGCGGTCAGCGACGTCGACCTTCAGGTGGCGCCCGGCGAGGTCGTTGGCCTGCTTGGCGCCAACGGCGCGGGCAAGACAACGCTGATCAGGATGCTGCTCGGCCTGCTGCCGCCGAGCGCGGGCGAGGTCCGCCTGTTCGGCCAGCTCCCCTCCCTCGCCACCCGCCGCAGGCTCGGCTATGTGCCACAGGGGCTCGGCCTGTACGACGATCTGACGCCCCGCGAGAACATGTCGTTCGCCGCGGCGGCGTTCGGCGGTGCTGGCGGGGAGCGGGGGGCTCCGGGGAGGCACAGGCCTCGCCCCGCCGGGCTAGCGAAGCGGGGGGTCCCGGGGGGACAAAGGCCTCGATTCCCCGGGCTGGCGAAGCGGAGGGCTCCGGGGGGTCGCCTCCCCGGGCTGGCACCGCTGCCGCCCGGGCTTGAGTCGATGAGCAAGATCACCGTCGGCCGACTTCCGCTCGGAGTCCAGCACAGGATCGCCTTCGCGCAGGCGCTCGCG
>WNFX01015961.1_pt1 | contig 10094 bp, 12 predicted proteins | sample 5400111 | NCBI WGS metagenome assembly WNFX01 (sample SAMN13153363, study PRJNA577476) | soil metagenome | isolation source: 40 cm soil or saprolite under grassland replicate 1 | place: USA:California | collected 2016-06-15 | reverse complement strand
GCGTGGGGTCGTAGCGCTGGAAGGCAAAGGAATATCATCGACATGGGGAAGTTGTGCCACTTCGCGTTCGATGTTCCACTGTGTCACTGCGACTTCATACTGGTGTGCCAACGCTTCTATTCGTTCGATATTGGCAGTTTCCCATGCTTGCCAGGCGTGTTGGATGGACTGAAGCTGTGTTGTGAGTTCCAGGTATCTAAACTGCTGATGGCTCTCCTGAGTACGCTCCCATACCTGTTGCTGTTTGCGGTCCAGGTTCCTCATGGCTATCATTATCCCTACACCCGCAACTAGGAAGCCGATGCTACCCCCAAGGAGCAATAGTTCGACCATTGGTTCTTTCCCCAGCTAGGTTCCTTCTGTGTTTCGATGAGTATGTAGTGTTCTTACACATGAAAAAGTATATGCATCTGCACCAATATACATGACGCTACGATATAGCTCGCAGTAACGACTTCTCGCGTGAACACTTACTTGTATCCTACTCAATAAGAGCGAATAGCTTCTACGTCGCAATTTGGATGCCATACCGAATTTTGTGTAATGGCGTAAAGCGAGAATACGTTAAAACCACGCCAGTCCTAGCTTTGAGCCTTTTCTGTAATTCACCGTTCTACAAAATTCGGTATGGCATAATAAACGAACGAACCATAACCTAAAAAGTAAAAGCAAATCATACAGTCTAGGTGAGAAGCGGCGTCATTGTATCCATATGGGTGTCACCATCCTTTTAGCCGCAGCTGTGACCATTGTGGGGCGTTCGCTCTCGTTCGGCTTGAGCGCTTCGCTGGGCTGGTTTACGGCTGACACTCTCGGCAGCTTCATCTTCCTGACGCTCGCTTTCCGTATCACTCACAGCGACTTCTGGTTGAATATCTCGGCCTATCTTCTGGGGCCGAACCTCAATGCGATGCCGACTGTGCTCATACCGGCTCAATTCAAAGCCAATTCCATTGGCATCCCACCCCTTGTCCCTGTGGATGGCACGCACACTTTGCTGGTCACGCTCGGGTACGCCATCGTCTTTGCGGTGACGGCTGTTGTTCTGACGTGGCGACGGGACGTCAAGGAGTAAGCCTCTGCGGTTTTCTCTTACTAGAACAGGCTCTTGAAAAAGTCTCTTCCTTCATAACATCTCCTGATGAGCGCCGGAACGTTTCCTCCAGCATGTGATGGTGCGAGATGGAGAAGGGGATAGGAAGCAATTGGAGCGCTGCCAGCATGGCAGCGCTCCAATTGCTTCCAAAATCAGGCCCATTATGGGTAATGACTATCCAGCAGAGAAACCTTCTATCCGTCTAATACATCGCTTTGAGAGTAACAAGCGTTCCTTCTACGACATGCTTAGCCGAAGTAAGCGTGACGCCCTTTGGCAAGTCCCCACAGCGGACCTGGGCAGTTACAAAATTTCTCTGCAAAAACAGTCGTTTGTGAACGTCTTTCATATAAAGAAGACATCTGCTCTTCTCTTGCTCCTGTATAGCTTCTCGTAATAGGTTGATCGTAGAGTCTCAATTTGACCATGTTTAATCCCTTTCACTTCATCAGGAGGAGCAAAACTGTGACTACAGATCAGACCAAATATACCTGCATTGTGACGATTCATGGGATTGGGTTCCAACAACCACCTGAGAAGGGTGTTGATGGGTATGCAGATGATCTCCATGCACATCTTTTTGCTGAGCTTAACCGGAACGGGAATGTGCTACTGAGTGATGATCCAGACCGTGATTTAGCCAAGCATACGAAGGAGAGAAAAAATGCTCCTGTTCCTATCTATGTCAGCAGCGTTTGGCCAGATGAGTCTGGAAGGTTACGCCGGGAAGAGGGTTTGATGCGCCTGGGTGAATGGACGGGTCACGGTCGAACAGCAATCACCTATAATCGCACTGAAAAACCCAACCAAGCACTCGTGAAAGGGAATGCTCGTATCGCTCACGTTGCGCTGGTCTACTCAGAATTAGAAGGAGAAGGTCCTCAGCCAATAGCAGATATTGAGACAGTTGGCGAGGCACTCATCTATGGCAGACATTATACGAATTTTAAGGGTCTCTTGCAAACTGTGTTTCAAGATATTCAGCCGCTTGTCTCGCAAATTGAGGAAAACCTCAAAAGTTCTGAGAAATCATCTCCTCAGCCTGCATTAACACCAAGCCTTCGTGTTCGTCAGGATGCTAGCTACCGCCATCCCTACCATCACATAGGAGGCACTCCTCATCCGAGTGGCCTCTTGGCGATCTACAGACAGCTTGAAAATGATGTAGCCGCTTACGTATGTCATAACGAGTTACGTCAACGCATACGAAGCTTTGTATTAGATGCGCTTCTCCGGCTCGCTTCCCGAGGTGATGTATCGGGAATCATCCTCAATACCCACAGTAATGGTACGCTCATTGCCCTCGACGTTGTCCAGGAACTCCCTCCTGATGCGGCGAGGAAAATTCGTGCCATCATTACGGCAGGCAGCCCTATACGCAAGTATATTGATTTCTTCGAGTGGGGAAAACATCTTGCGGTGAGGCCTACGATAGACCAGTGGGTAAAGCAGTGGGTGAACTTCTATGACGAAAGGGATATTGTGGCAGATCGCCTGCGCCCCCGTGCTGGTTGGATACGAGGAACGAAACTAACAGAAGAAGACTTAATTGGAATCTACCAGACTTTTGATCTAGCTACTGGCGAGACTGGCCCAATTCTTATCATCGATAAACCAGTCGATAACATTAGATATAGCCAGGGTGGCGGACTACAGGCACATAATTACTGGGATAACATAAAAGAGTTCATCCCCAACGTTGCCGATATTGTGAGGAACGTGCATAACAACATCCCGATACAGGTGGAATAACCATCCTTGTTGTATTCTCCCCTGCTTGCGAAAACTGTATCGATTTCTTTTTTGTATAATTTTCCCAATCCCCCTCGGTACAATGAGATGCTATCTGAGAAGGTGGCAGGCTAAAAGAGGCAATAAGCATAACCCTTTTTAAGGCTGGTGTTGAAACACTTATTGTCCACCTCACATGAGGTCACAACACCAGCCTTAAGAAGGGTTTTTTAGTGCAACAAAAAGCCGCTCACCCTAAATTCGTTGTTATTCTAGGATGAACGGCTTACATACACCTATTGCAATATGGTAACAGAGCCTCGCGGATAAGGCAATACGGTAAAAATGTCCCGAAAGGACTCAGGATTTGCAAACTCCGAAGATGAAACGAGGGTACTAGCCCGATGAAATAGACCGTCACAGTCCCCACTCGGCGAATTGACGCTAGACTTGGAAAAAGGCTTGCAACAGGTGGGCGGTAGACACGGAAAGCGGATGATAGTTGACAGGGTGACCGGGAACGATAAGCATCCGAGATGAACGATTCAGTAAGCCAATGCTATAGCAAATACGTTTTCGCTGGCGTAGGGACTTCCCATTCTTCTAAGCAGGGAGCTTCTTGGAGAGTATACCCATTAATACGAAGTACAGTTTGCCTATTTAGGGGTAGCACGATACACCACCTATGCCGGAGGAAGATCAGCTATGGGAGCCATTGCAACAGAAAGAGCAGAAGGAACAGCCACACCAGCAGGATGAGTATGGGAATCGCATAGGTTAAAAGCGAGAGGGCAGGTGTTCTTATTCCTAATTTACTTTCCCATTTCCTGGCGTTCAGAATTTTGTCCACGGTTTCTTTATGTTCAGGCAAAGTGTCATAGGTTCTGAAGTCGAGAATAACAAAGACCTGTTTGACATTATGCTGGACATATAACCAGATAAGCGTTATTAACACACCGAGGACGACAAGTACTATGAGCACATTTCTCGCTGAGTTAGGATTGTTATACAACGTACCAACGACAGCCAGGAGTATCGTTTCGTACGTCAAAAAGACGGTCAATCGACTATATAATTGGTTCTCTACATGCAGCCTATATCCCCACAAACGAGCACGTTGCTCACTGTCTAGGTTCTCAGACATTGGTATCCACTCCTTTGCAAAGCCATTACTCGCAACACCCCAATGGATCAACTACTTTGCCTCTCGCTTCTCTTATCAAAAACGCACAGTTCAGTGAAAAATGGCAGGTCTCTTTTACCTTGCATACTCCCTCTCCCATTCCTCCACTCTTTTAACCAATCTCTCAATTACAAAGTCATCTCGGTAACAATGTTAATACTTTCGTATATATGAGTTATTATAGTAGGACTATTACAAAAGTGAGGCAGTGAGAATGACTACAAGTCTAAGTTTCCAGAGTTATCAAGAAGAGTGGTTGAAAGATGTATGCTTAGAAGATCAAACAACAACTGATCTTGGACGGCGCTTTGCCCATAAATTACTCACTCAGTGGCTTGACGTTGACGATTCTTCAGAAGACTTGATTAATTGCGACGGAAGCGGTGATGGAGGAATAGATATAGCGTACCTTCATCGAGGCGAAGGAGAAGGGACTGGACATACGTGGTATTTAATCCAAAGCAAATACGGAAAAGCATTTCGAGGGAATGCCACGTTATGGGCAGAAAGCCAAAAGGTCATCGACACTCTTGACGGAAAGAACAAAAGACTTTCATCGCTTACTCAAGAACTGATAGAACGCCTCAAAATTTTTCGTAAGCAATCTTCAGATTTAGACCACATTAAACTCGTCTTTGCCACTGAAGAACCTTTAACGGATGACCAAAAACGAGGTCTCCTCGATGTGCTGGCAATGGGCAGACAAAGATTAGGTCCCTTATTTGATATAGATGCGATCTCAATACAAAATATCTACTTACGCAATCAAGAAACAACAGTTTCCTCAGACCTGCCTCGCCTCAATGTGCCAATTAAGGCTGATCTTATCTCATCAGGGAAAGAACTCCTCTTGGGATCTGTCTCGTTACTAGACTTATATCACTTCCTCAAAGCATATAAATGGCAAACAGGTGACTTGAACCAGATATACGAGCGAAATGTACGACACTTTCTTGGGTTTCAAAGAAAAGTTAACAAGACAATGCGTCAGACGCTGAGAGAGGAACCAGAACACTTTGGGCTTTATAACAATGGCATTACTATCGTTGTAGAAGATTTCTACTACAATCAAGATGGGACTATTCAATTGGTCGAGCCGAATATCGTCAACGGTTGCCAAACCAGTCAAACCATTTGGACCATTTGTTATGAGCTGTTGGAATCAGGCGGTACAGGAACAGACAAAACAATAAAATACTGGAAAGAGAAGGCAGCACAAGGTATTGTAATAACAAAAATAGTGAAAGTTCATGCAGAGCAAGAAAAGCTATTAGAAAATATTACCAGATATACGAATAGCCAAAATGCCATTCAAGACAAGGATTTTTTAGCCCTAACTGCGGATTGTAAAAAGTGGGCGAAAGAAATGGCGGCAACACACAAAATCTTCTTGGAAATCCAGCGTGGAGGCTGGGAAGCTCGACGAGCACGACAAAAGCAGCATCCAACGATCGACCAATTTACCAGATCAGCAAACGTATTTGAATTGATTAAAGTATACGCATCAGGATGGTTAGGGGAAGCAGGAAATGCCTGGGGGAGAAATAGACAGTTTTTGCCTAATGGAAAAGCGTATAAAGAAATCACTCAGATGAAAGATAAGAATCAATCATTTGGAGTAGAGGATTTGTATGTGGCGTATCTGCTTCAAGAAGCGGCTGCTTCATACAAATTCGGCAGAAATGCAAAAGTACCTTCACGCAGATCAGCAAAGTTTTTATACTATTTAGTCGTAGTAGAACTTCTGAAGGGACTCATGGCGCGAGCTAGCATGAACACAACGCCCAAAAATATAACTTGCGCTCTGACGAAGCTTTTTTCTTCTAGTAATCAAGACGTTATAGATACTCTCTTGTCAACAGCGATTAATGTCATTGATGTCTATATGAATCCAGGAGAAGAGGATTCTCTTTTCAACGAACCAGGTTTTAAAACGAGATTCAACAACAATGTGAGTAACTACTTAAAGGCAGAAGAACTTGGGAAAAAGGAGTTCTCTCCTTGTTTACACAGTCAGTTACGAGCAGCACACATGTTCCTCTTAAATAGCAAACAAGGAGGAGCATCTATTAGTACTGCTATATTGGATATAATTAAAGCCTAAAACAGCTTCCTTAGTTTATAGAAGAAAGCCCGTGAGCAAAAGAAATCGGTGGACATCCCACCACTGCCTGATTGGTAGGTAGTCCAGGAAATCATATGCTCACGAGCCACAATTATGCGGTCAGTTCCTCCTTCTGTCCGTTGTTACGGAGCTTCACCTGCCCGTCATAGACCGCTGACTCCATTTCAGAGATGACCTCATACAGTTTTGCCTCAGACTTGGTTGCTTCAATGGCCTCCTTCGCCCGCTGCAAGAGAAGCTTCATCTCAGTGTTTTTCTTGGTGAGTTCCTTGTACGTACCACCCCGGTAAACAAGAAACGTTGCCGTTAACTTGCTATCGTAGCGGTTCTCGACCACCAGAACAGATGCGGTTGGAATCTGTCCATAGATGCGCCAGTTCAACGGCCACAAGCGGTGATCGCCATGCTTTGGATGCGTGTAATACGCAGGAACCGAGAAGCCCCAATGCGTCAGGGTTTCGTGCAAATTTTTGTTTGGACTATCCGAGCGATCAGCGATTGAAAACCACACATAGCCCTCATCATCGAGAAACTTGTAGGTTTGCCGTCCTTCTTCGTCCGGTTCGCCAAACGCACTCACATACCTGAGTTCCTTATGTTCTTCAATAAAACAGCCTAAACACAGATTAACGACAACGACGGGATTGTTCTCCGAGAACGTACAGCCGCGCTTTCGACAGCGGCGATACTGCATGACGAGGGCAACAATCTCTTCGTACCCTTCGTCAGAGACAGTGATGGAGGGTGCTGGCACTCCATCTAAATGAATGAGTTTCACAAAAACCTCCTGTGTGAATTGACCGACAATAAGCAGTAGCACACTGCTTCGGGGAGGACTATAGATGAAGAGACTGAGGAAATATGTAAGAAAGCTGACACCTCGTGTCTTTTCTTTTAGAACATCCGTTTAATGTAAGTAAGGAGAAGTTTTGTGACCCATCCCTATTCGATCTACATCTGGCAGCCAAACCGAAAAGGCGGAAGAGTCTGGATTGAACCTGTGCAGGTCTATACCTAGGAGTATGCCCTGTTTGTTTTATACTGATCGAGAAAGAGTTACTCGTAGAAACGGATGGGCTGCCTTATACGTGCTTATCATATCCTAGCTTGAGACAAGTTGGCTCCTCCGCTCTTTAGAAAGGAAGCCCAAGAAAGAAATGAAACGTGTGAAGAAGACAGAGCAAGAGAGTTCAACTCATGAGTTGCGTACACCAGCTCTATCTGACCCTGAGGAAATTGTAGTTCCAAGTGTCGCTGCGCTCATCGGCATTCTTCTGACCGGCCTGCTCTATTTCGTGCTTCCACCAACTGTGATCCTTGGACCGAACTGGCTCCTGTTGGTTATGCAAGCCGTGTTTGTGGTCCCACTCATCATTGACTTCTTGACACCATGGGATTTCTCGCAGAAGACAAGGCGTAATCTTGTGTTGGTCCCTCTCGGTTTGAGCACGGTGGCACTCATGGTGGGTGTTGCCCTCTTCATTCTCACGCTGCCAGCTGATAGAAACGCCATCGAGGAGGCCCTTTAAAACGGCATCTCTCCGGGCATCACGCCGCAGATTTTCTGTTTCCCCAACAAGCAAATGGGCAGAGTTGGGAACCACATTTTTTTGATTATCTATTTGTCGCCTTTACTGGAGCAACTGCTTTCAGCCCTACCGATACGTTACCGCTCACAAAAACGGCGAAAGCACTCATGATGATGGAAGCAGTCCTTTCATTCACGGTCATTGGACTCCTTGCCGCCCGTGCAGTGAACATTCTTTGAAAAGAAAATTACCACAGCTTTTGCTGCTCCGTCCCCTGTGCTTTTTGGGGTTGGGGTTGAACGATTTTCTGTGAGCGAAGAGCAAACAAAAGCACCCGCAAGCAAAAGCGCGGGTGCTTTTGTTTTGTGTAAAAGGGACATGGTCATCATCTGCCTCTGGTGAGGCACACACTTTCTCCGCTCGAAACAACAGCCCCTCAGACCAAGTTGCTAGTGGGTCTGTTGAGCCACTTGCTGCAACTCCTGAAGCTGTTGGTCGTAATCCAGAGCGTAGACAGCGTGAACATCCCAACTCATCAGATCCATGTAGGGTTGCAGAAATGCCGTGACTTGGCGCGGATCATCGCTTTCCACCAGTAAGAAGCCTGCTCCACCACCAGCCAGGTTATACCATCCTTTGAGACTTTCAGGGCGACGATTGCCTCCGGCTTGATGTTGATCAAGAATTCGCTGGGCAACCTGTTGGCGGGTCGTGTGGGCATGCCACTTGAAAGCACAATACCAGAGCATGGGTTTGACCTCCTTGTCTTTCACTCTACAATATCTTCATTGCTTAGGGAAATCGTCAGAAAACACTGACACATCTATCACGTTCATGTAAAATATTTTGTTTCATAGTTCCACTACCTCTTGACGTTTTACGAGTTCCCTGCTGCCCTGCATCGATACATTCAGACCACCAATGCGATCGAAAGTCTGTCGAGCCTCGTGCGCCAACGCACCGATCAGATTGATGTGTTTACCACGGAGACGAGCTGCGTAGCGATTGTCTGGGCAACTATCTAAGACATTCGCTTGCACAAACTCTCCGTCTAACGCTCCTGAAAGCTAAGATGTGCCCGTAAACAAACAACCAGCCAGAAGGGGTGGGTGGTTCAGGAGGAGGTGTGTGTTGTCGGTTTTCTGCTCTTTCATCATCTCTTCTCACTTGCATCTTGAGATCGAAGTGCCTCAAGCAGTGAAAAGCTTGTATAATGAGTCCGGGTGTGAACTTCCTATTGGCATGGCTCAGCAAGCCATCCAAGGCAGATGCTTCGCTTGACAAGGAGATTTTTATGTTCAATGTCTGCCCCAAGTGTGGGGAATACTCCGTTGAGAAATCCGTTGATGCTTCCGGCCCTTTTGCCATCTGCCCATTCTGTGGCTATGCCCACCCATTTCTCCAACTTCCCCTTTTTCTCATTACCGGTTCCAGTGGCTCAGGCAAAACGACGATCTGTCTTGAATTGATCTCTCTTGTGCATGAGTGCGTGATTCTGGAATCGGATATTCTCTGGGGAGCCTTTCCCGCCACAGCAGAGCACAACTATCGTGATTATCGCAATCTGTGGCTGCGCGTTGCCAAAAATGTTGGTCAGAACGGACGATCAGTGGCCCTCTGTGGGACGGCCATCCCCGAACAATTTGAAGCGTGTCCGGAACGCCGGTACTTCTCGACGTTGCACTATCTGGCCATGGTTTGCGATGATCAGCTCTTGGAAGAGCGTCTCAAGCAGCGCCCAGCATGGCGTCAATCGGGTTCAGCAGAGTATATCGAGGGCATGATCCAATTTAACCGCTGGCTCAAGGAACATGCCTCCTCCACCTGTCCTCCCATGACACTATTTGATACGAGTCACCGATCCATTATTGAGACAGTCAGGGATGTAGCTCAATGGATACGTCAACGTCTGTAGAGTTCTTCCTGGGGCAGAGTCACACAATGAAGATGAGCCGCGCTTGTTTTGCCATTGGTCTCAAAAGCGCAAAGGCAGAGATGACTTCTTTCGAAAGGGGTTCTGCTCTGATCGTACACAATATTGGGTATACCATACTTCTGGTTACCCTGGGGTACGCCATCATCTTTGCAGTCGTGGCTGTTGTCCTGACGTGGCGGCGGGACGTCAAGGAGTAAGTCATTACGCTTTCCCTTAAACGGACCACAGCTCTACTATTGCACGAGCTATACAACGATTTGATGACACTTTTCTCCCTAAAAGTACTATCTTCTTGTCGTGTCCCGGCTGATATTTTTTCTTGATTGGTATACTGTACTGGTTCATTTTCCTTAAATGTATAGATGAAAAATCTGCCTTTGAAGATAGAAACGGTATGGCATGGATGTGATATTTGCTCACCTCCTACCTATGACTGTAACGACCACACTAATGCCAGGAGAAGAAGACATGCATGGCTTGATTTTTGTGACCTG
>WNFX01007680.1_pt1 | contig 10096 bp, 9 predicted proteins | sample 5400111 | NCBI WGS metagenome assembly WNFX01 (sample SAMN13153363, study PRJNA577476) | soil metagenome | isolation source: 40 cm soil or saprolite under grassland replicate 1 | place: USA:California | collected 2016-06-15 | reverse complement strand
AACTGGACAAAGAAGGAAAACCCCTGGGCGTCCGCTACGACGACATCCCCATAAGGTTGCTCAACGAATTCCTCAAAGAACACAAAAAAGTTGAGGAACAGCAGGCGAGCATCACCGCACAACAGGCGACCATTGCCGAGTTGAAGTCAACGGTCGCGCAGCAGCAAAAAGGGATGGAGGTGCTCACAGCCCAGCTCGATCAACAGGCTGCGCAAATCCAAAAAGTGAGGGCAGACCTTGAAGCGAGCAAACCTGCGCCGCAAGTAGTCAACAATCCCTAAAGCCGCGCTCGCTCCAACAAAACAGCAGTACTTAACAATCAGCCGTCACGCTTCACCGTGTGGCGGCTTTTTGCTCCGCCTCCAGCTACCACTCTTTGAAATCCCCCGCGTGTTCGTGCGTCTCGATCACGTTGCCAGCTTCATTGTAAACGCGAATCACGGCCTCACAGCTTTCCGTTCGTGTCATCGAACTGGATCACGCGCTCGACGTCACCGCCTGAGTTCAGAATGCGAATTTCGCCTGAGCGAAAGCACGCGCGGCTCTGCGCGTAGTCGATTGCATTCTCTTTCTGCGGGAACACGGGCTCGACGCCCGGTGTTTCAAAACTTTCCAGCCCCAACGGTGCGGTTTGACTTCAATAATTGTCATAGCAGCGCCCGGAAATTAGATCGACGCCACATTTATCTCGGCGCGGGCGCACTTCGTAAACGTGCATCGAAAGAAAGTCCGCCCCCAATTTTATGCCACGGCGGTTGTTTGGCTCCGCATGGTGTCGCTCTTAAAAAACGTTATCAGGTCGTATAACCTTTTGTTCGCTCGCGCATATATCACCAAGTGATTAAATGCATCCTCACGATCAATTTTGCGGCCGGTCGGATGGCCAGCATCGTTGCGAGTTAGTCGAATCAATTGAAGCACCGCAGTTACATCTAAATCCAAATTGTCCGACAGCTCGCGTGGGAGTGATGACTTCGCAGTCGTAAGCCGTTTCTGAAATTCCTCAAGCTTCGTTACGTAGAAGGCTCGAGAATTTTCGAGCATTTCTTTGAGCCGTCTTGCAGGTGTTCCACTCCAATTCGCAAATGCCTCTGCGGTTTCGAGCATGCACGCCTCGGCAGCGACGCCGAGCATAACTGCACTCGCGAGGTAACCCTCTAGTTCGAAACTTTTCAGCGATTCCCGTAGATACAACTGAACGACTTCACTTGTTCCTGGCGCGTCCCGCAATAGCCGCCCCATATATCCCAGAGGGTCGTCCGGGTTGACTGCTTCGCGGTCTGCTGCGGCCTTTCCGCGTTCCGTAAGCTGCAGATACCAGTTATTCGGGTATGGATGATGCGTAGCAATCCACACAAGCCGCCGAACAACAAGACTCCACACGGCTTCATTTAGTTCAAACCACTCGACCTGGAAATCGACCCCCGTTCGACTCCTCACAACTTTGCGCAGGTCGTTGTTCCCGGCGGGGGACAGGAGCTGACCGAGAGAAACCGGGCCAGATTTGAGAAGCTTTAGTAGGGTCGTTTGTATTTCCTCCTGCGTCATCGTATCACGCGCTCCAGATCATTTATCGCCGCGCCGCCTCAATTCGTAAAGCGTACAGGAGCCGCGGGATTACGTTTTTTCATTTCTGGATTCTCGCGGGCGAACGATCTTCGTTGCTGACGCGCATCGCGATGACGGAAAGCGTTTCGTTGTGCGTGCGGATGAAAGGCTCACCGCGTTTGTCGAACTCGAAACGGCGATTGGCGCTCGAAGCGATTCTTAGAATCCGTGTCTCTGGCCTTGAAGCTCCTGGAAGCCAGCAGAACATTGAGATAAGTTTCGCAGCCGATCATGTGATGCCGTGATTCGCGTTTACGATGTAGCGGGCAACGTGATCGAAACGCGCGAGAACGCGGGCGATTTCAAAGAGTGGTGAGTTCCGTCTTGTAATGGGCGTCCGTTTTTGGGACCCTACAACCCGCCGCTCGGATCCCAATAGTAAACAGCTGACTTTACCGCTGAGTTGGTGAGCCCTGATTTGTAGCCGATAGCTTTCAAAGTCATCCCAGCCGCTGGCGGGAAGATCGTCACGCTGCTTCCGGATGTGATAATTGTTCCATGCGTGCTCGTTGGCGTACTTCCGTCCGTGGTGTACCGAATAGTAGCGCCGGATGTCGAGCACGAGATTCTCACCGAAACTGAATGCAGACTGCTCGTTTGACCGTCAGGCGCGAACGTGGGCGTGGCGACCTTAGCGGCCACCGTGTACGTGCCGCTGACTACGGCGGAATTGATGTAACCCGATCTGTACGCAATGGCCTTCAAGGTTTGCCCCGCAGCGATTGATGCCGTTCCGCTGGATGTGCTGATCAGATTGCCGTAGGTCGGCGTCGGATTAGAGCCGCCCGCTGTCCACCGGATGTTACAACCCGCCGTTGCCGTCGCGATAGTGATTGTCTTCGGATAATCAGTCGAATTGTATGCGCCAGCGATTGGGCTGAAGGTCGGGTTCGCCACGGTAGCCATGGTACTTAAAGTATCGTTGCCGCCAGCTCATGTGCGTTTATCCGCCAGATACGCGGCGGGTCGCCGCTCCAAGCTCAATAAACGCCGTCAACCTTTCATCTGCACGCACAACGAACCGCTTTCCGTCGCCGCGATGTGCGTCAGCAACGAAGATCGTTCGCCCGCTGGAATCAATCGCTGAGCGAGAGCAAGGATGATGACCCTTTGCCGGAGAAATCCGCAGCTATCGTGGACGAGGCGCAGCGCTATCGGCCGCTTTGAATGAGTGAAAGATGATGACTTCTCAGCTCCGTGGCAAACGCCCGTGAAAAAAATCATCGAGCGCGCGATCGTAATACATCCAGCCTTTGGCAGTGAGGTGATCCCTGTGAAGGTAAAGAAAAGCCGGGTCCTCATCATGCTCTTTGAATTCAACTAGTGGAAAATGGTACGATTGTACGAGGGTGCGAAGCCTCACGTAATAATCTTCGCGAGCCGAACGCGACACCCCTTTCTGATCATAGAAGTCGCCGGGGAGTGGCATACTAAGCACCAATGGCCGCGCGTGAACCCTTGCGAGCGTGCGCAAGAGCAATTCCAAATTGATCCAGTCCGGGGACGCATTCATGTCGTTCCGAAATGTTACGTCACGACGACCACGGCTTGCTTTTTCCTTCAGACTTGGAGCTATTGTAACTTTGTCCGCATCGGTAGTCTTGGTTCCGCCGACGCTCGCAATAAGCTTCGGCCAATCGAGCGTCTCTAGACGGCGCGGCGGGGCAGGCTTGAGCTTATGGCGAATGTAATTGAATGCCTCAAAATGATCCTGCAACTCTAGGATCGTAGTCTGTGCTTTTCCGGCCGGCCAGAGTACGCAGAAAAGGACGCGATCCAGCCAACGACCGGAAGCCAGTAGCTTTAACGCGAATTCAAGAAATGGGCTGTTTTTCAGCGTGCTCGGAAATTTGAGCATACGTGAAGCGATGTCCCGCTTTAGTTCGAAATTAAGTGCAGTCCCAAATGCCATTTCGCTAGCTGCCATCAGCGAAAAATTTCCCTTATACACCTCCAACCACCAGGCACCTGGCGTCAAAAGCCATTCGGGAGAAAGCGAGATAGCAACCTTTTTGTCGCGCAAGTCCGAACCTAGCGCCCCGATTTTTTGCAACATGTTCAGTGAGTTCGTGCCCTCCGCGCCGACCGGCGAAACTTGGAAACCTGTTGGTGCAGTGTGAAAAAAAATGTTTGCCCTCTCCGGCACCCGAACAGCTGTTAGTTCTGAGCTCCCATAAAGCGGCAATACGCCAGCAGCATGCGCGGCTGCGCGTTGAAACGCAAGCCCCTGGTTTTTGAGCGAAAACAACTCGGGAGCCGTCGCAAGAATGGTCGCTTGTTCGAGATGAACCGCTACCATTTCTGCGCCAACCAAAATGGCCGCGAACAAACAGGAAGCGATCAGTCCCGAAAACAAATGCGGCATGCCTTGCCTACCGTTGGCAGGTTCCATGATACCGCGAAGCTATTCCCGAGATCGGGTGCCGCAATTGAATTTCGTGGAGGATATCGCCCTACTACTCGTGAGAGCCGCTGAGGAAAGCGCGAGCACAGGCCGCAAACCGGCAAATCACAATTCATGCCAGAGCTTTTCGAACATTCAAACCCCATGCCGTTATGGGATCGCGCAGGAAGCACTTGAAGACGAACGAACCCACAGCAAGGTTCGGCAAAGCAGCTGGCCACCACGGTCTTACTGTTGGCCGCCATGGCCTCGTCGCGGTACAAACTCGCGCACCATTCGTTACCTGCTGATGTTTCGCCGATCACATGAGTTGTGATCCGCGTTTACAATGAAGCTGGCAAAGTGATCGCGACACACGAGCACGCGGGCGATTTCAAAGAGCCGTAATACGCCAAACAAAAAGCCGCCACCCGATGAAACGTGACGGCTGATTGTCACCCTGCTGCTGCTGTTTGGGCTACCGCAGCTTACTGATTGTTCAGGACTGTTTGCGGCGCAGGTTTGTTCATCTCGACTTGAGCGCTCACCTTCTGCAAACCAGCAGTAAGCGCTTCAATTTGCTTTTGCTGCTGCGCGATCTTTGACTCGAACTCCTTCCGTTGCTGCGCGGCCGTAGCTTGTAAGTCCTTCTGTTGCTGCGCCACCGTAGACTTTAGTTGGGTGATCGTAGCCTCCTGTTCCTGCACCTTACGGTGTTCTTTGAGGAACTCGTTGAGCAACATCGCGTTCACCATTTCGTAGCGCACGCTTTCCACTTGGCCTTTGTTGTTGCGAGACACGAGATCAGAGTTCACTTTTTCTACTTCCTCGGCGATCAGGCCAAAAGCGAGTGCCTGTGTGGGATCAAACTCCTTTTTAAGACGGTAGCTGACCGGCTTAAGCGAAAAGAGCGCTTCGCTGGTCTTGTCCAGAGGCTTGATGTCCTCCTTGTAACGTCGCGACGAGACCGGAATGAAATGGCCAAGTCTGCCGGTGGCTAGGTTGACTGTGACGATTTCATTAACACCTGCGCTGGGATTCTGCGTGAACGTTCCTATATTGCCGATATAGGTCCTGTTGCTCGTGTTCGCACCGACGACGTTTCGGCCGATACAAATAACGTTATTGGCTTCACTGACAGCCTCGCCGGCACTGGCGCCGATAAGGGTATTGCCAGTACCGCTGCTAACGTTGACCCCCGCTTCATCACCGAAGGCCGTATTAAGATCTCCCGTGGCGACAAATAGCGCAACATGACCGAAGGCATTGTTAAAGTCGCCGTGATTGTTGGTAAAGAGGGCAGCGTCACCGAAGGCATTGTTGCCGTCGCCATCGATGTTGCTATTGAGCGCTGAAGCACCAGTAGCCGTGTTTTCGCCGCCAGTTGAGTTGGTCGCAAGCGCCCCCCCACCGACCGCAGTGTTGTCGTTCGCGGTGTTGGCACTGAGTGCTTGGAAACCCATGGCGGTGTTGAAGCTGCCGTCGAAGTTCCCGGCGAGGGCTCCCTGTCCAAGCGCCATGTTCATGCTGCCACTGGTGTTGAAGACAAGGGCGTTTTCACCTACCGCCGTGTTGTAGCTGCCCAGGGTGTTGTGCAAGAGTGCCTGAGCACCTACGCCCGTGTTGTGAGCGCCACTGGTGTCAAACTTGAGCGCGGCAAAGCCGAGAGCCGTGTTGAATTGGCCAACGGCAGTGTTTACGTTAAAGAGGGCATTAAGTCCCTCAGCCGTGTTGAAGCCCTTGTAAGCTCCATCCGGTGCCGGCGACGGCAAGGCTGCCGGCGTCTGTGCTTGTGCCCTTGGCAAGAGCGTAAAGCAAGCGAGCAGCAACGGAATAAGAAGCGGTGATGTTCTTTTGAACTGAATTGATTGACACATGGATATTAGTTCTCCTTTTTCTCTCGGTGGTTGACCCTGCGACTTCCAAGGTCTGAAAGAGGGGAAGAAACGCCGAGAGAGAGCTTTCTTACCCTACCCCGGATTCAGATCTTTTAATACGCGGAGTTTGGAAGAAATCCCGATAGCCTGTCAAGCCAATTCGCTGCTCGCGAAAATTGTCGATTCGAGTTCCATAAACGCCGTCAACTTTTCATCCGCTCGCACAACCAAACGCCTTCCATTATCGCGATGTGCATCAGCAATCCAGATTATGCGCCCTCACGATCCAGCGCTGAAATCCAACTTCGTCCGGCTCGCTTCCAGCCTCTTGATGCGTTGCCATGAAAATCAGTTTCCGTTACAGCGGTGGTTGGGATTTCGGCGGAAAAACTCGGCTTCCAACTCTTTTGCTCTTCGACTAACATCATCCTCCTGTATCACGATTTGCAGGTTGGGCGCAATTGCTGGCGCAAGTGGTTGGCCGTTCTTGCCGGTGATCTCACCACGTGCGGTAGCCATGTCAGTTGCCAGGCGACAAAGCGTGTCACCAACTTGCATGAGGCGCGCGGCGTCACCGACGCGTGTATCTTTGTAGTCGTCGCCTCTTATCTTCCGCAAAATGTTGCGCGCCATCCGAATCGCTTGCTGCCCGGTTGTCCACGCCGTGTCTTGAACTTGCTGACGACGACGCTCGATCTCGCGGGCGCGTTCCAGCTTCGCGCGTTGCTCGGCCGCGCATTCGTCTTCGGCGTCTTGCACGAGTGCGGCCTTGATGCGGTCCTGCCACTTAAATTTGACGCTCCAGGGTTCGAGGGCTTGACGTGAAACGCCCAAGAGCCGCCCAAGTTTTGCCAAAGAGCGTTTTTCGCCCATACCGAGGTATCTTTTGAAGGCGGCGAAAGCCTTTACGGATTCGCCCGGCAGTGGTGTTGGAGATGTCATCGTCCACTTCTCTTCATGTGGTTTGCTTTCTATCGTTTGCTCTGGGGTTGTACGAAGTTCACGCAACCAAAAGTGTTTTTCGCAGGGTGGCGCGCTCCAGTTCCTCCGTTACCTTCAGTTTCTCCCACTCCGTTTGGTCGATGTGCGACTCAATCGCTTCGCGGACGCGCCGCCGTATCTCTTCCGGGCTGATGGCGTCCACTTCGACGCAGCGGTCGCCGTGCTCGGCGAGATAAGGCTTCCATGAACCTTCTTTGCCCGTTCGCTTGACCGGGAAGCCGAGCAGATCGAGGTCTGCGAAATCTTGCGGCGTGACCGCCAGCCGGTTCCAGTAAAACATCCTGTTGCAGAAGCCGTACAGCTTACTTTTGAGGCTAGCCTCGATTCTTAGTCCGCTGGGGTCATGGTCGCCCAAATAGTAAGCACAAATTGGCTTTTCGATTTCGTTCCACGCCTCGGCGACATTCCAGACGAACGTCTCGCTCACTTGTCCGCGAATGACGTTGAGATGGACATCGTATTCGTAGGTGATCGGTTCGATCACTGCGGCCATCGCATCCTTTTCCGTGAACACCTCGACGTAGTCGCGTTGGCGCGCCCACAAATCTTTCCGGTAAGAGCGTGTGGCAGTTTCCGCGAAATCGTTAAGCCCGCTCCATGACGACGGCTTCAAACGGCGTCTGGTTGAATCGACGATCCAAGAGTAGGAAATGATTCCAGCGCGGCGCAGTTTCAACACGATGCGGGCCGTTTGCTCGTAAAATTTCTGCGAAGTCGAGGGATAAAGTCCGGCAGCTTGCGCCCGGTACATGAGGCCGCGCACGGTGATCGGCTGAAGTTGCAGCGCCAGTTGCGTGAGAACAAAAGCGGCTGCGAGACATGCGCGATTGAATCCAGCGGCCACGATGTTGGCGCAAGTTTTCCGGGTGAGAGTCGAACTGAACTCGTACTGTTCACGAAGCCGGGCAAGCGTTTCATCAACGACTTTCGAGGCTAGACTCGTTTTTGTTGATCGACTCATTCGCCTTCCGCCTCCGCCTCCGCCGCCGCCTTTTTCTTTTCGCGCATCACGGCGTTGGCCGCCTTGCATTTGGCGCTCAGTCGCGGATCAACGTCGTCCGATTGCGACGCGATAAACTCGCGCACACTCGGAACGTAGATCAGTCTTTTGCCTTTAATATTGCCTTTCCGGCGCAGACAAACCGAGCGGATGTCGCCGCGCTCGATCAGCAAATAAGCAAGGCTGCGACCGATCCCGAACCGCTGTTTTAGTTGCGCGAGATCGCAGAATTCAGCGCCATCCATTCCGGCTGGCGCGATGGTAAATTGTGCATCCACGCATCGAGCATGAACGAAGTTGACGATCTAGTCGCCGGACACTTTTGCCATTAAAAAATGTCCGGCGACGTAGGAACTCCGCTGCTCTTTATTGTGTGCGCCACGTGATAAGACGTGACCGCGTAGCCAACGGAGATCGAGATTGTGTCGGGCCGGGGGCGAAGGGATTTAGCGCCGGGGCTTACCTACCGGCTGAAAGTACTGTGCTACTGCAACAGCCCGCGATAGAGGCAAGTCTAGGCTGAGGGAAACTATCGGACGCGGTTGCGGTGTGCGAGGGGAAAGCGGCTCCAAACGCGAAACGGTTTTCACGCACAAAAGCTCTGAAGTTCACGGGGCTTTTTGTGCTCAGGACAAAAGAGCTTCACCACCGCGAAACGGTGGTTTCACGTTTGCGTTGCTGGTTTGTGTTTGCGGGGAAGTTTGTCTGAGAAAATGAGACCCAATATGTTGGCGCGACGGCGGAAGGCGCGCTCGGTCATCGGCGGGTTGGGAACGAGTTTTGTAAATTCATCATAAGCTTCCGAGGAAAGAGGCAGCCACTTGGGGAAGCTGCGCTCACGACGACGTTTTCCTTTTACCGCAGCTATTTCGTGCGCTTTTAGAATTGCGTCATCGAACGGTGCAGCGCGAAGTTTTCTTTCGAGCGCATCGGCAACCATGCGCAGGAACTGGGCGGGATTTGGGCGGCAAGTGACAACGCCGCCAGCAAAAGACAGCAAGTATCTTTTCGCGTCATCCATTGCGCTGCCGTCTTTGCTGGCATTTGAGCGTTCGATTGCATCAAACGCACGCTGAATGTCGGCGGCGGCACGATAGGCAAATCGCCGTTGATTCACGCGGACGTGGGAACGTTCGTCAGGCCGCCGCTTCTTTCTCATCACTCTTCCTCTTCCGGTGTATCCGGATGCAATTCTTTCCAGCGCTCCCATCCGGCCAACGACCAGCGCTCGTAGTCGTCGTTCACGGCGAAATGTTCGTCATCGTATTTCTGGCAATTGCGAACGAACAAATAACCGAGCAGGATTCCCATCGCGACGCAGGCCACGTAATACAGCGTCCATCGCGCCGCCTTCTTCTTTCTCATCAGATGCGCGGCAGCTTGGCAATCGCCCGTTGCAAGCCCGCAAACTGGTCGTGCGTGTAGCGGATGTTCATCTCCATCGTAGAATGCCCGGTGAGCCGCATCCTGACTTCTTGCGCCACATCCGCGTCCGCCAGCGCCGTGTTGAACGAATGCCTCAACGAATGAAACGAGAGCGACGATTGCGAGCGCCCTTCACCATTGCGTTGGCGTAATATTCGGCCCTCGATGCCAGCGCGCTGCATGATGCGCTTGAACAGTGACGACAAACCACTTTTGCCGCCGCCAGATTTGCCCGCGAGCGAAGGAAACACCGGACGCGCGCCGATGCCGCGCGCCTGGTGACGCAACCATTGAGCGAACACCGGGTGGATCGGCAACACGACTTTCCGGTTCCTCTTTTTCCGGCGCGTCTTGGCCGGAACCAATTCCAGTGTCGTTAGGCCGGGGTCAACCGCTCCCCATCGAAGCTCGCTGATGTCGCGCAACCGCAAGCCGGTGTAATAGCCGCACAGAATCGCGCCTTTCCAATCGCCTTCCGCCTCAGCGACCAGCGCGGCGATCTGCTCCGGCGTGAAAACATCGCGCTCGATATCGATATCATCTTCAACCAAGCCCACGCCGACGCACGGATCGGCTGCAATATAACCTTTGCGGTGCGCGAGGTGGAATGGACTGCGCAATATCTTCAGCGCGGTGTTGACGGTCGAAGCCGAATGGCCCGCCCGCGCGAGCGAGTTGCGGAAACTTTTCAGATCGTCGTCAACGATCTCGGCGAGCATCGCGTCCGCGCGCGGCCCGAGATGATCGAGGAACTCCCGGACGATTTGCTGATATTTCATCAGCGTGCGGGCCGAAGTGCCG
>WNFX01051089.1_pt1 | contig 10097 bp, 13 predicted proteins | sample 5400111 | NCBI WGS metagenome assembly WNFX01 (sample SAMN13153363, study PRJNA577476) | soil metagenome | isolation source: 40 cm soil or saprolite under grassland replicate 1 | place: USA:California | collected 2016-06-15 | reverse complement strand
TGCGCGGTCGATCCTGGTCCGCTCCACGGGGTTCATCCTGTTCGCCAGCGCGCTGTGGGCGCTGATGCCGGTCGTCAGCCGCCAGCTGCACGCCGGGTCCACCGGCTACGGCATCATGCTGGGTACGCTCGGTGCCGGCGCCGTGGCCGGTGCGCTGCTCCTGCCCCGGATTCGCCGGCGCCTCCGACCGGACGCCCTCACGGTGGCCGGGACGCTGCTGTTCGCCGGCGCCTCGCTCGGGGCCGGCCTGGTCCCGGCCTACTGGGCCGTGCTGCCGCTGATGCTCGTGGCCGGTGCCGCGTGGGTCGCGGCCATCTCCACGTTCAACGTCAGCGCTCAGCGTGCGGCACCTGGCTGGGTCCGCGGCCGCGTCATCGCCTCCTACCAGGTCACGTACATGGGCTCGATGGCCGTGGGCAGCGTGTTGTGGGGCCTGCTCGCCGATCGGGTCGGTGCCGGTGCCGCGCTTGCCGTCGCCGCCGTGCTGCTCGCCGGGGGGGCGGGCCTGACCGTACGATGGCGGCTCGGCCAGGTGGAGGGCCTGGACCTCAGGCCCAGGCGGGACTGGGCCGAGCCTGTGCTGGCCGACCCCGTCGAGCCGGACCGCGGCCCGGTCCTGGTCACGCTCGAGTACCGGGTGCCGCCCGAGCGGCAGGAAGAGTTCCTGCGACTCCTCCACCGCTACGGCCGCCTTCGCCGCCGGGACGGTGCGCTGCGCTGGGCGGTCTACCGCGACAGCGCTCATCCGGACGTGCTGATAGAGACGTTCCTGGCTGACTCCTGGGAGGACCACCTTCGCCAGCACGAGCGGATGACGATGGCCGATCTGGCGCTGGACCGACAGCTGCGGGCGCTGCAGGAGGACGCGACCGGACCGGTGGTCCAGCACTACCTGTACGCCGGGGCCTAGGAACGGGCGCGGCGCCCGATTTCGAACAGCTCCAGCCCGAGCGCCTCGATCTCGACCAGGCCGGTTTCCCCAAGTCGCCCACGGACTCGAATCGTGGATCGGTGATACGACATCGTGAGGGCCGAGGTGTCCGTCGGGACTGCGCCCGGCGACGGTCTGAGGAGGACAGGACACATGGACAGCGACACCGGCGACGTCGGCGCCGGCGAGCCGCGGCCGGTCCCAGCGGCCCCGCCCGCGCTCGGCGAGCTCCCGCTCCCCTACCACGGGCGGCGCGGACAGCACGTGCTGTCACTCAGGCAGGATGGGCTACCTGGTGGGAATCGGCCTGATGGCGGCTGTCTCAAACACCGTCGGCGTCGGCGGCATCGGCAGCGCGACCACGGCGGGAGGTACCGCCCCCAACAGTTTGTCCGTCGTCCGGGCAGCCTCGCCGCTGAGGCCTGGTGTGACGTGGCTGTACGTGTTCAGTGTCAGCGCGACGGTGCTGTGGCCGAGCAGGTGCTGGACCAGCTTCGGGTGCACCCCAGCCTCCAGCAAGACTGTGGCAGTCGTGCGCGCGCCGCGGCTCACGGCCATCCTCGCCGAGTGGGAGGGGTGGTCGGCGGACCTGCTGGAGAGGCAGGGCGTCGATCGCGACCAGCTGACCATCCATGCCGACCGCGGCCCCTCCATGGCCGGGCGCGGACCTGTTGACCGCAGTCCGAACCTTGCGGCCGCAGCGAATGCTAGCGATGCCAGGGGGGTACCCCAGCCGACCCCAGCCGGAGCCGGTCAGCGCGTGCGCGTCGTCCCTACGCTGCGTCGCGTGAGCCTGAGCCACACCGCGGAGGATGAGAGCCCGGCGAGGAAGAAGAAGATGGGCACCGTTGTGGCCACATCCATCAGCCGAGATCCCTCGGGAGTGGAGTTGGTGAGTAGTCTTTGTAGCAGGTAGAGCTCCCCCGGGGCCCCGGTCAGGCTGGCGAGCGAGATCATTCCCAGCATCACGGCGCCAGCTGCCAGCAGGCCGAGGCCTGCCAATCCCGGCCTGGGGAGCACGGCGAGCGCCATCACCAGGCCCGCAGCGCCAAGGATGTAGCAGATCAGACTCACGACGGCGTCGCTGGTTGGAAACCCCAGGTCGATACCGAAGTGTGCGTTCATGCCGAGGAACAGACTCGACAGGCTCGACGCGAGTCCGAGAGCAACGGCCAGCATGCCCGGAGTCGCCACCATCTCCTCGCTGGCGGCCCCACCGCCTGATGCTGGCACGTCGCGCGTGATCAGTGCCTCGAGAGCTGTTGCGGCAGCCGCTGCAACGCGGCCGCTGTCGTCCTTGGTAAGGCCCTCCAGCGTCAGTCGGGCAGCAAGGGCCAGACCGGCGTGGTCGCTTCGCAGCAAGAGCTCCAGCTCATGGACCGCCGCTGCGCGGATGCCCGGGAGCGGATGCCCGATCGCCTCCAGCAGCTCCGGGGGCAGCGGGGATGGCTGGGTCACCGGGCGTCGCCGGTGGGCCACGTACAACTCGCCCTCGATGCCGAACGTCCACTTGCCGGGCGTCTGGTTCGGCGTCACGTCCCGCACCCGCTCGTAGACGTAGTCGTAGAGCCAGCCGATCGCCTTCGAACGCGTACTGCATCGCGCTGGTGGCGGTGATGACCGCCCGCCCCCGCCCGCCCAGGTGCTCCTCGACATGCGCGTCCGTGCCCGCCCGCGCCACCATCCCCCGCTCGAACGCGCCCGCGTAGCAGCAGTCCAGCAGCAGCACGACCCTCCGCGAGCGGCTCCTGGTCACGCACCGATTGACGAAGCTCGCGGCCACGCCGGTCGCCCCGAGCCGCTGTGTCTTGGTGTTGGAGGCCGCGAGGTACAGCTCGCCATCCTCGTCCTTGATGCCGTGACCGGAGTAGTAGAAGAGCAGCAGGTCTCCGGGAGCGCGGTCCGAGAAGAACTCCTCCACGGATTCACCGATGACGTGCCCCGGCTCGTTGAGCATCGTGTGGACGCCGAAGTCCCCGATCAGAGGGTCTTTGAGCACCCGGGCGAGCGCGTCGGCGTCGCGACCGGGCGCGCGCAGGCGGCGCAGGCTCGGGTCCTCGAACTCGTAGCCGGCCACGATCAGCGCCTCGCGCCGGCCGTCCATCCCAACGCCTAGCTATGGTGCCGGGCCAGGAAGGCCCTGGTCAGCTGCTCAACCTGCGCGGCCGTCGCGTTCGTGAGCTCGATGGAGTCACGCCCCAGCGTCACCTTGACGCCCGCGGCGGGGCGGCCGCGGAGCCAGCCCTGGACAAGGCCGATCAACCCGGGAATGGCGGACGGCGCCAGCGTCACCACGAGGGCGCCGATCGTGGCGGGATCGACGACCTTGGCGCCGGGCGGAGCTTTGCCCTCCCGAAGCAGTCGGACATCGTGGACGTCCGTGTCGAGCAGCTCGGCCCGGAGCTGCCGCGTGAGCTGGTCCAGCTCCGCGTCGTCACCTTCCGCCGCACGCCCGACGACCAGGGTCAGCCGCACGATTCCCGGGCTGCCCGCAGTCTCATCCGTCTCCATTCCGAGGCTCGCCAGGTCGATTGTCCTCCCATCGAAGGCCCTTTGGTTGGCGATGTTGTCCTGGATGGCTCGGGACATTCACAATAGGCGCTCCTGGTCCGGCTGATGATCGGGCTGATCGCGCTCACCAGCATGACCAAGAGCGCGAAGGACGCGGAGATCTTGGCCCTCCGTCACGAGGTCGCTGTTCTCCGGCGACGCGTCAAGCGGTCGGACCTCTTCCCCACCGATCGCGCCATCTTCGCCGCACTCGGTCGCAATCTGCCGGCTGGCAGACTGATGCCAAGCAGTGCGCGAGGAGGCAGCGACGGTGCTTCAACCGCCCGATCGACGTCTTCTACGAGGAGCACGACGCAGGCGATGCGGACATCGCGTTGCAGTTCGCGATCCTCGCAAGATTGTCTACTGCTAGAACGCCGGTCAAGTAGTCGGCGAGAGATTCGGCCCCCAGATCGTGGTCCGGCGCCGAGGACCGGAGCGAGCCCATTAGAAATGGGTGAGCGAGGACCACAGAAGCCGGGCCGCGAGATGGGGCGCATGGGCGTCGAAGATCCGTCGCACTACTTGACCGGCGTTCTAGCGCCAGAACCGGCCTCTCCACCTTGCAGGCCCGATTCGATTCGCACTAGCTCAATCCGAGCGCAGTCGCAGGGCATCACGAGCGACCGTACGCGCCAAGCGAGGGCGCAAGTGGTCGAAGCGCAGCGCGGACCACACTACCCGCACACTGGCGTCGAAGAGCACCAAAGACAGGACCTCGAAGGCCATACGATCCGCCTCGTCCGCTGCGATGATGCCCACACTCGGCTCCGGCCGGGCCTCACGGGAGTCGTCGTCCTCGTCGACGGCGCCGGCACTGTTCACGCGCAGTGGGAGGACGGCCATCGGCTCGGCCTCATCCCTGGCATCGACTCGTGGGAGGTGGTGGATGTCTGACGAGACGTCGTCCAGGGCCGCGGACAGCCCCGTCCACAGGGGCTTGCTCCGAGGGAATCCGTATCCGACCACATGCCCCCTTCCCCACCGCGAGCCGCCGGCGCTCCGCTGCCATCGCCAGGCTGGCGGGACGGATGGGACGCTCCGACAAGCGCTAATCGTCCACGCTTGAGAGCCGTGCCGGGCGGAACTAGAACAAGAAGGGATTCGAGCGTCCCCAGCGTCCCGACCGTCCCATCCGTATTCAGAATGGCCTGAAACGCGCCCTTCATGAGCGTCCCATCAGCGTCCCCCGGGACCGTCCCAGCGGGCTCCTTCAACGGTTGCCGGTGATTCGAGCCCTCCAGCCGCGGCGACCCGTGCATGGGGTGCAGCCGGACGATGCTGCTCCGGTCGCGCCGCCGGCCCCCGGCCAGCGCGGACGCCGTTGCGGTGGCAGTGGCAGCGGTCGACCCGCCTACTCAAGTTGGCGGGCCGCTACGCCGATCCCCGATTCCGGCGGAGGCGTACCGCGATTGCTTGCTGGCGCTGGGAGCTGGCGGCGGACCTTGCGACCAGCGTGGCGGAGGCCGTCGGGTCGTGCATGCACCGCGGCCCGCTCGCCGAGCTGGCGGACCATCCGGCCTGGGCCTGAGGGAGCGGCTGGACACCGACCTGCGGGAGGCCGGGTTCGAGGCCATCACGCACGTCCTCCCCCGCCACGCGGTCGGTGGGGCAACCGCCGAGGGCCAGCGCTGGCTATCCCTCTGGCTGTCCAGCCTGATCGCCGCGCTCGGGCCCTCGTCGAAGTGCACGGCTTGATGGACGGCGAGGAGTTCGATCACCACGTGGAGTGCCTGGCAACCGAGTCGACGATCGGCCACGTCGGCCACGTCGAGCACCTCTGCACGATCGCCCGGAAGGTAGGGGCCTGACGCTACCGCCAGCGGTCCGTCTCGATCGCGGTGAAACGTCCGATGCGGCGCCGGATACTGCCCGCTCGCCCGGCCGTGAGCCGCACCTCCCGGTCGAACGACTCGACCACGGCGACCGCGTCGTCCCGAGCGCCGAGGGGGATACGGATCCTGCTCAACCGCGGCTCCCACTTCAGCTGGGTGAGGTAGCCCCACGCCTCGCCGGTCGTGCCCATGTCGAACGAGCGAACCCGCCGGAGCAGGAGGACCGCACGGTACAGAGGCACCCGGTACTCGCGATACCGCCATGTCGTCCGCCGGAGGACCGGGCGCTCGAGCGGGGGACCCGGAAGGTCCTCGAAGTTGTCGGGCTCCTGCGCGAACGGAATGGTCACGGTGCCGGTCGCCGCGTCGAACACCACCTGGTCGGCGTCCATCACGCCGTCGTGGATGACCCGGTCGACGCGGCGCATCTGCTCGGGCGCTGGCTCCGTGACGCGCAGCCGGCGGATCAGGTCCACGTGGCGATCATCCGTCTCCACGGCTCCCGATCGTGTCACAAGCCGCACATGTCGTTCGTCCACCTCGAGCTGGTGCTCGGCCGGCTCAGTCCTGCTCGCCGAGAGCCGCCCGCCGCCTGAGGCGCGGCTCCCCGGTGGCGTATGTCTAAGCTGCTGAGCCTCTGAGAATTTGGGACATTTGTCCCATTGCCATCTTCCGGCGTTTGGGCCTATGTCTGGGGGGATCGCGATCACGGGAACTCGGGTAGGCACAAGCAGTTCAAGGGAGAAGGTGATGCGACGAAAGATCGCTGCGTTCGTCCTAGCGACGGCGTTCGCCATGGCGACGGCGGCCCCGGCGCTCGCGGCGCCGACGCCGCCGACCAACGGCGGCAACGGCGCGGGCCAGAGCGGTCAGTGCACGGGTCCGGCCGCCGATCGGCCGGCTTCCTGCCAGTCGCCGCCGTAGGCGACCAGGGGAGCTCCGGCCGGCATACCGGGGCTCCCACCCAGGACGACTGATCACCGGAGGCCGGCCAGTTCCCGGTCTCACCCAGCGGCTCGATTACGCTGTGCCCGCCTCCTCGTCGCCCGCGATCGCGCGAGCGCCCGCCACGGCGACGAACAGGACCCGCAGCAGCGGCATCGCCAGCTGGCGGAGGTGACCAGCGTCGCACCGCGGTGCGGCCGCCGCACGGAACACCAAGCCTGCGATGAGCTCCTCCGACGCAAGCTGACCACACGGGCCGGGTGGATGTAGTCGCTCATGTCAAGCCGCCGCCCAGCGTCGCGACCGGCATCGAGCGCATCGGCCGGGCCGGGCACTCGGTGGGCGAGGTCTCGCTCGGCGTGATCCCACCCAACTCCCGGGGGCCCTGGAGAGCGCGGCCGCGGTCGAATGCACGCTGGTCGGCTTGATCGAGACGACCGTCGTGCCGTCCAACCCGCTCGACGTGGTCGCCCAGCAGGTCGTGGCTATGGCCGCGCCCCGGCTGACGCCGGCCGCCCGGACGACCAGCACGCCGAGGCCGACCGCGGCCGCGAGCAGTGCCGGCGGCCAGAGCACCCGCCACGTCCGCGAGCGGAGGGCAGCTCGCCGTACGCCGCGCGGACGGAGGCCGCGGCGCTGGCGGCGCCGAGCGCGATGCCGAGTGGCAGCGCCACCAGCGCGAGCAGCACCATCTCAAGCATCAGCAGCCCCCAGACGCTCCGCCGACGCCAGCCCCGGCTTCGCCAGACGGCCAGCTCCGCGCGCTGCTGGTCAAGGACATGGCCGGACGCGAATGCCTGTGAGACGGCCGCCACGGCGCGGAGGCGCTCGCCGGACGACGCTCCCTCAGAGCGTGGATCAGGTCGCGGTGTGCGGGCGCTTCGCTGGGACGAGGCAGTCGCCTGACGTACGCGCCGCCTCGATACCTCGTCGTGGGCACTGCGGCCGCGAGATCGCACGCATCGCCGCCTGGGCGAACGACATCACCGCCCGGCGCGTCCGCGGTGAGGAGGTCACCCACGGGGAGTTGCTCGACTACCAGCGTGCCAATGAGACGATCGCCGAGCGCGACCCGTCACCCAAAGCCGACGAGGCGTTGGCCGACGCCAGCGCCCAGTCGCCGGGATGGAGAGCGGCGCTGCTGCCGGTGCAGCCGGCGGCGGCCCAACGAGTGCGGAGGCGCGCGGCCGGAAGCTCCAACCGCTTACGATCTGTCCTATTCCCACCGCCGGTGAAAGGGGATATCGTCGGCATCTGGCACTTCGTCTTTGGGAATCTTCAGGAGCAGTCGGTCATGGCAACTGTGGTGATTCGTGTGGACATGCCTCCCAAGGGCGAGCTCGAGGTCTCGGGCCAGGGCACGTCGCCCACCGACGAGCAGATGAAGGAGGAGTCGCAGATCCGGCAGGAGTTCCTCGAGCACGTATCGCCCCAACTCGCAGCGCTCATCGAGAGGCCGCCTGCGAGGGCGGGCAACGTTTCCAGGGTCCAGCTGCTCGGCACCGACGTCTGGTCACAGATGAACCACTACGTCCTGCTCGTCGAGGTCGACATCGGCGAACCGCAGATCGACCTCGACGCGCTCGCGCCGGGCGCCCAGACCGGGGTCATCGGTTCGTACAGCCAGCTGCAGCAGTGGCCCGAGAGGACGCCCGAGGGAGCGATCGAGGAAGCGCTCAGGGGGGCCGGCTATCAGGTCACCGGAACCTGGACCCGCGTGCCGGGCGTCTACGCCATCCTCGCGGAGGGACCCGGCGGGCGAGCGCTCGACATCAGGATGAGCGACAAGCAGCCCTGAGAGGATCCGCGCGGGGCGGCGACTACCCGTTCCGCGCGTACGCGACCGGTCCGGCTCCACGCCCGCGGCGCGCAGCAGCCCGGCGCACCTCACGCGACACCAGGTTCGTCTGCCGGACCCTGACCCGAAGGCCCGGAGCCCCTCGTGGAGGAGCCGCGGTCGCAGCTCGGCTTCGGGCAGCGGCTCGGGCGGAGGGACGTGTGCGGCGAGCTCTGGCAGCAGCCGTGCGAGCTCGGTCAGGTGGGGTCGGTCGAGCCGAGACAGACGTGCCGCGACCGGCTCGGAGCGGACGGAGCCAGGCCGCGGCAACGCCGTAGGCGAACCGCGCCCGCCGGGGGATACGCGCGCGCCTCCACTGTGACGGCGCCGGCCCGCGCGCGCAGCTCGTCGTCCAGATGCGGTCCTGCCGCATTCCGGAGGCGCTGGCCGCGGTTGAGCTGGTGGAACGGCTCGCGGGCGTGACGCCGCTCTCACTCCCAGGGACCGCGAGTATGCCCGTGCCGCTAGGGAGTCAGCAGCCGATCGAAGTCGAGGTCCAAGAGCACTCCGATGTACTTCCGATCCTCTCCGCCGATCAGGAACGCGGGACAGACGAGGACGTGTCCGACCGCCTCTAGCGTGCTGAGCGCCGTCTGTACTCGGGCGGCCTCGTCCCGCCTGAAGTAGCCGACAGTCCCGACGCCATTGACCGTCACACATACGGCGTTGGAGTCATACGGATTGTCAGGCTCGCGACGGACGAGTACCTCGAACTTGACATCTTCCCCACGCTCGCGCCGTCCGCCACTGATGCGCCGCAGCGCTGGCTGATAGGAAGCTTCACCGACGATTCCAAAGCAGTATCGACCGGCGGTGCAAGTCACCTTCCTGGTCCCCGCTGGCATGTCGGCGGAATCGCGCGCCATGACATCCTGATCGGCTACTCGGTCGGTCCACATGGAGCCGTCCCAGTATCGGTACTCGTGCCGGCCGGTCGGGTCTGTGTACCACGCGGGAGGTGGCGGCGGCGGCGCTGGCGCTGCCATAACTCTACAAGTGTGACATGCAAGCCCACTGGGCGAACATGGGCGAAAGACCGCCTGGGCATGACCAACCGGCCCTCTTGTGCTCCAGCCGGCCCCCCAGCACGGCCGGGCAGGCCACGAGCAGCGGTCGCGGACGTACATCGTGCCTGTCCTCGGACACGTGAAGCTGACAGACCTGGGTTCGCACCTGATCGAGCAGGCGGAGGCTGTGGCTGCGGCAGGGCAACCTGAGGGCACACACTGTGGCCGCCGGGGGCCTCGTACCCGGGCAGGAAGGGCGGCCCGTTTCGTCGGGAGCCGAACCTACCGGGGGGTCAGAGCCCGGAACCTTGCACCACTGGCGCTGTTCGATGGCTCCGACGCGCAGAGGCGTGATGCGGAGCCTGTCGGCGGTGGGAACGGGGGCGGCGAGGCGCCGGTGCGGATCGAGGCCGGTGCGCAAGCCTTCGACGCGGAGCCGGTCCTCGTGACGACCGCCGCAGCGCTGGAGCAGGCGCTGCCGGAGATCGTCGCTGCAGCGGCCCTCGGATGCGACACCGAGGGCACGGGCCTTGACCCACTCACCGCGAAGATCCGCCTGGTCCAGCTGGCGACCGGGCGGCGAACGTACCTGGTCGATGTCTTCAGGCTGCCGTTGCCGGCGCTGCAGCCGGTCCTCGACGAAGCGCAGCGGCCGGTCGGGCACAACCTGAAAGTTCGACCTCCGCATGCTGACGGCAGCTGGCATCCGGCTGCCTGCCCACATCGGCCGGCGCATGAGCGACACGATGCTCGCCGGCCAACTGCTTGGCGCCGGGTTGGATGGCCAGCGGTACCGGCTGGCTGACCTGGCGCAGCGCTACCTCGGGGTTGAACTGGACAAGACCGAGCAGGTCTCGGACTGGTCCGGGGAGTTGACCGCGGACCAGCTGGACTACGCCGCGAGAGACGCGGCTGTGCTGCTGCCGCTCCGCGACCACCTGCGGGCGGAACTCGACCGGGCAGGTCTGAGCGAGGTGGCGGGCATCGAGCAC
>WNFX01007679.1_pt1 | contig 10097 bp, 5 predicted proteins | sample 5400111 | NCBI WGS metagenome assembly WNFX01 (sample SAMN13153363, study PRJNA577476) | soil metagenome | isolation source: 40 cm soil or saprolite under grassland replicate 1 | place: USA:California | collected 2016-06-15 | reverse complement strand
TGGCAGCGGATCGCGGGCCCGGTGCAATTCGTGGCCGGAGAGCGTGGCACGTAGCGGCGCCGGCCGGGGCCCTCAAGCTCAGCGGTTGATGACCATCAGTTCGGGTTTCGCGCACCGCGGGGGGCTCACGTTGGGGGTCGTCTGCGCGCACACCGCGAGAATGATCGCCCGCCGGCGTGGGTCCGCGCTGCCGCCGAGCCCGCTGAAGTCGACGAAGACGTGCGGCCAGCCGAACTTGCTCGTGCTCCAGATGACGTGCTGCGACACCGTGTCCGCGCCCCACGCATCACCGCTGGCCCCCTCGTCTAGGCCGAACGCAACGCCGTCCCGCTCCCCGTACAGGCCCGCCGATCCGCGCAGCCGCGCGTCAACCACGCCGCTCGGATTGACACCCACCACGGCGTTGCCCTGCGTGAGATAGAAGCGATGCTGACCGAGGTCGACGGCCTGCGGAAAGGCCCCGGCCACGCGCCACCGCCACCGGCCGGTGTTGCCGCTGTAGGCGGTCACCGTGCCTGACCCGCTGAACAGAACGACGGCGTCGAGGGCCGCGCTGAGGACGCCGGCGAACGAGCCTGCGGGCGCGGCGATGATCCGTTCGGCTCCGGAGCGAAGATCGATCTTCCGCAGCGCGGTGACCGGCGAGGTGCCGAGGTAACCGCCTGCCGACACGGCCACGTACAGGTCGTAGCCGTCCAACTGCCAGCGTTGCGGAGCCGCGCCGGTCGCCTGCCGCCAGACCACCGCGCCGGTGACGTTGTCGTAGCTGGTGACCGCGCCCGGCCCCACGATCACCGCGTGCCAGGAATCCGCGGCCACCGCGCCGCCGAACAAGGTGCCCGGATACGAGCGGATCAGCCGGCCGTCCAGCGCGTCGAGCACGACCTCGGTCTCGGTCGCCCGGCCAGAACCCGCGGAAACGGGCACCGTGACGCCGACGGTGATCACCCCTGGCCAGACCCGCACGGACGCGATCCGCGCGCCGGGGGGCAGGCCCTTCAGCCGAACGGTCCAGCGCGGCGTCCCGCGCGCGGAGTCGTACGCCCGTACCGCCACGCCGAGGCCGAATACGGCGAGTTCGCCGCCGATCGCCGCGTATGACTGGCCCGCAGCGGGCACCACGCCGCGCGAGTCGTTGTCGATCAGGTAGTTACCCGGCAGCGGCCGTGTCCATCGGATTGTGCCCGCGCGCGAGCAGGATTTCACGCCGCAATCGTTCGGCGGCGCGGCGGCGGCCTGAGCGCCGGACGCGCCTGCGGCGAGCAGAACTGCGAAGAGTGAACCGCGGCACACCCACGCGACTGACCCGCGCAGCACGACTGCGCCTCCGATCTCTCAGTCGGTGACTCTAATATCAACACCGTATTGGGATCCATTGCGGAACACGACGCAGACGGCGAGGAAAGTTGGCCCCGCCCGCACCGGAGGCTAGTGTTCCGACTCGGGACACTAGGCACCATGACTAGCCATAACGGCTGCCGCGCGCGGCCACGCCCTCGTTCGCTGGCTCACCCGGCTCGACACCCGCTGCCGCGGCTCCGCTGGCCGGCTGACTCACCCGGCCAGCGGACCGGCGGGCGCGATAGCGTTGAGGCCGCGTACCTACCAGTCTGGTGTGGCCGCATCGCATTCTGTGAGCTGATACCTAGGAGTTGGCAATGGCGCAACGGGCACCGGGTCCCTACGACTATCTGCCGCCGGTTCCGTCGTTCACGCTCGAAAGCAACGACATAGCGGACGGCGTGCAACTAAGCGAGGAGCAGGTGTACAACGGGTTCGGGGTATCGGGGAAAAACATTTCACCGCACCTGCGCTGGTCGGGCTTTCCGGCCGAGACCAAGAGCTTCGCGGTCACGTGCTTCGATCCGGACGCGCCGACCGGGTCGGGGTTCTGGCACCTGGTGCTGCTCGACGTCCCGCCGACCGTGACCGAGCTGGCGACCGGTGCCGCGAGCGGCGACAAGTCCGGGCTGCCCGCTGGCTCGTTCTGCCTCCGCAACGACATCGGCACGAAGGACTTCTGCGGTGCCGCACCGCCCGCGGGCGACCCGCCCCACCGCTACTTCTTCGCCGTCCACGCGACGGATGTGGAATCGCTCGGCCTCGACTCGGACGCGACACCCGCCCTGGCCGGGTTCAACCTCCGCTTCCATACACTCGCGCGCGCGGTTATCACCCCCGTCTACTCGCACTAGGGGACGTGGCGCTTCAGGTCACCGCCTCCTGATCGGCGACCCGCTGCGCGAGCACACGCGGCGAACGGGCCAGGATCAGCGCGGCGGCGCCGAGCACCTCGGCCCGGTCGCCGAGCGCTCCCGCGGTGACTTGCACGGCCGCGGCGGCGGGTGCGACGCTGTGGCGCTGAACCGCCTGCTTGAGCGGATCGAGCAGGACCGCCCCGGCGGCCGCGAGGTCGCCGCCGATGACGACGAGCTCGGGGTTGAGCAGGTTCACGAGCGCCGAGATCGCGCGGCCGACCGCCTCGCCGGCGTCCGCGACGGCTCGTCGCGCCCCGCGGTCGCCCTGGCTGACGAGCTCGAGCAGCCGCGGCAGCGAAACCGGCCGGCCGGTGCTCCGCTCGAGCAGCGCGGCCACGGCCACCGGGCTGGCCACCGTCTCCAGGCAGCCCCGGTTGCCGCAGCGGCAGATCAATCCGTCCGGCACGGTCAGCACGTGCCCGATCTCCCCCGCGACACCGGCGGCGCCACGGTACGGCCGGCCGTCGAGGATGAGACCCGCGCCGATCCCCGCCGAGAGGCGCACGTAGATCATCTCGCCGGTCCCGCGCCCGGCGCCGAAGACCTTCTCGCCGAGGGCACCGGCGTTGGCATCGTTCTCGAGCCGCACAGGCAGGCCCAGCCGGGCCTGCATCTCGGCGGCCGGGTGAATGCCGTGCCAGCCGGGCAGGATGCCGTCGGCCTGCAGCTCTCCGGTCGCGACGTTGACCGGCGCCGCGAGCCCCATGCCCACGCCGAGCAGCCGGTCGCGCGTGATTCCGCTGCTGCTGAGCGCTTTGCGAACCAGCGCTTTCGCTAGGTCGAGGCTTTCGACGGGCGCGTAGTCGACCTCAGAAGTGGACCAGCCGTCCGCCACGACCTCGCCGGACAGGTCGCACACGGCGACACGGATGTGCTGATGCCCGAAGTCGAGGCCCACCGCGAATGCGGCGCCCGGCGCGAGTGACAGGAGCACGGGAGGGCGGCCGGTGTTGCGTGCCCGCGGCTCGGGCGGCACGGCATGCTCCTCCACCACGCCGGCCCGGCCCAGGTCGTCGACCAGGCTCGACACGGTCGCGCGGGACAGGCCGGTGCGGCGCGCCAGCTCCGTCCGGCTCGTCGCGGGATGGTGATAGAGGGCCTCGATGACGCGCAGGCGGTTCAGTTGGCGCGGGCCGAGCGGTCCAGGATCTTCGCTCATTGTTCACCAAAATACATCACGTATACGCTCGGTTACGCTCAAGTTTTGATAGTTACTGACGCTTATTAGCTATTTTTACGGCACAGACCGTTGACTTTTGTCACAAATTTAGCGTAAAGTCCACCGCGCCGGGTTTCCCGCGCCTGCGTGGCGCCGGGAAATTCGCGGCGAGGCGCGACCTCGGGAGAACCTTGGGAGAGGAGCCCGCGATGGACGACGGCCGTCCAGTCACAGGGGGCAAGGGGGGCCGCGCCAGCCGGCGCGCGCCGATGCTGAACGCTCGGGCGCGAGCCCTCAGGCTCACGTTCGCACTGATGCTCACCGCGACCCTGATCGGCCTGACCACCGGGTTATCAGCGCCGCGGTCGGCCGCTGCCACGCCCATCTACCTCGACAAGTCGTACTCGTTCGCCGAGCGAGCGGCCGACCTTGTTTCCCGCATGACCCTCGCGGAGAAGGCCTCGCAGGCGGTCAGCAGCCAGGCACCCGCGATCCCCCGCCTGGGCGTAGCCGCCTATGGCTGGTGGAACGAGGCGCTGCACGGCGTCTCCCGCCTCCAGTACAACCCCACCGGGAACGCGACAACCCTGGCCAACACCACCTCCTATCCGATCAGCCTGTCGCTCGGCTCGTCGTGGGATCCGACGCTGATGTACCAGGAGGGGAGCCTCATCTCCGACGAGGCACGTGAGGTGGTGCCGAACAACTCGCTCAACCTCGACTTCTACTCGCCGACGATCAACCTGGAACACGACCCGCGCTGGGGCCGCAACGACGAGACCTACAGCGAGGACCCGCTGCTGACCGCCGGCATCGCGGCTCAGTTCGTCAACGGCATGGAGGGCAAGAGCCAGACCGGCCAGTTGCTTGGCCAGGGCGCGGGCTACTACAAGACGCTCACCACGATCAAGCACTACGCCGCCAACAACAGCGAGGTCAACCGCCGGACGGGTTCCTCCGATATGGATGACAGGACGCTGCGGGAGTACTACACCGACACGTTCCGCAACATCATCCAGCAGGCGCAGCCCGGCTCGATCATGAGCTCCTACAACAGCGTCAACGGCGTGCCCGCGGCGGCGGACGTCTACCTCATGGACACCCTTGCGCGGCAGACGTTCGGCTTCCAGGGGTACACGACCTCCGACTGCGACGCGATCTTCGAGATCGTCGCGGGCCATCATTGGCAGCCGCCCGGTTATACCCGCCCGGTCAACAACACCGAGCGGCACGCCTTCGCCATGTCAGCAGGCGAGGACCTCGACTGCAACGCCGGTTTCAGGGACGGCTTCAACTACCTCAACTCGCTGCCGACCGCGGTCGGCCAGGGCATCCCCACCCAGACCGACACCTTCAACTCCGGCGACCTCGACACGTCGCTGGTGCGCCTGTTCACCGCGCGGATGGAACTCGGCGAGTTCGACAACGTCGCCGCCGAGCCGTGGGTCACCGCCGCCCGCTCGCGCGTGCCCGCGGGCACGTGGACGAACTCCGACGCCAACAACGCGGTCACCCAGACGGCCGCCCGGCTCGACACGACGCGGGAGATCGGCGACAAGAGCATCGTGCTGCTGAAGAACAGCCCCACCGTCAGCAATGGCGGGACCACCGGCTCGCTGCTGCCGCTGAAGGTCCCGGCGACGGGGCCGTTCAAGGTCGCCGTCATCGGGTACTTCGCCAACCCGGCGAACATGTACCTCGGCGGCTACTCAAGCAACCAGGGCGCCCCTGGTACCGCGAATGAGGTGAACGGCTACAACGGCATCAAGGCCGCCATCCAGGCGATCAACCCGGACGCCCAGGTCGACTTCTACAAGGGCTTCACCGACACGGGCACGACCGCGGCGAGCCTGCAGAACGTCGATCAGGCAGCCGTGGACGCCGCGGCCAACTACAACGACGTCGTCGTCTATGCCGGCACCGACCCGAGCACAGCCGGCGAGGGCGTCGATCGCAGCACACTCGACCTGCCCGGTGCGCAGGCCTCCCTGATCAACCAGGTGGCCGCCAAGAACCCGAACACGATCGTCTACCTGGAGACGATGGGGGAGGTCAACGTCGGCAGCTTCGAGCCCAATGTGCACGCGATGCTGTGGAGCTCCTACAACGGCGAGCGCAAGGGCCAGTCGCTCGCCGACGTCCTGCTCGGCGCCTACAACCCGAGCGCGCACCTGCCCTTCACCTGGTACCAGAACGACTCGGAACTTCCGCCGATCACCGACTACAACATCCGGCCCACGTCCACCGACCCAGGCCGCACGTACATGTACTTCAACGGCCCGGTGTCCTATCCGTTCGGCTACGGGCTCAGCTACGCCAACTTCGCCTATTCCCACCTGGCCGTCGACAAGACCGACCTGACCGCCGACGACACCGTGCACGTGAGCGCGGATGTCACCAACACCAGCGCCGTGCCGGGTGATGAGGTCGCTGAACTCTACGTCAACACCCCGGACGCGCCTGCCGCGCTGCAGCGTCCGATCAAGCGGCTGGAAGGGTTCCAGCACGTGTCGCTGGACCCCGGCGAAACCAAGCGGGTCACCTTCACCATCAAAGTCCCCAGCCTCGCCTTCTTCAACCAGGACCTGGGCCGGTGGGCGGTCGACGATGGCCGCTACGGCATCCAGATCGCCACGTCGAGCGCCGACAGCGACATCAAGCTCCAGGACTACGTCCACGTCAGCGGCGCCATTACGCCGGTGCCGAGCGTCGTGACCGTGAAGCCCTCCGCGCAGGGTGACGACGCGCGCGGCATCGCCGACCGGGTGATGTACCCGGAGGGCGCGGTCGTCGTCCCGAAGGTCACCGTGGCGATGAACGACGACACCCTCTACGGCTACATCACCAAGGGTCAGAGCAAGCCGCTGCCCGCGGGGCTGACCGTGAGCTACCGAAGCGACCGCCCGAGCGTGGTCTCGGTCGGCAGGGACGGTGTCATCCGCACGGTCGGCAACGGGGTAGCGACGATCAGCGCCACCGCGACCTATCACGGCGTCAGCAAGTCGACCAGCTTCGTCGTGCGGGTGCTGTCCGACCTGAGCCACATAACCGTCAATGGCCGGTCGGTCGGTGGCTTCCATCCGGACACCTACGGTTACGACGTCATCCTGCCCGACTCCGCCTCCCCACCGCGCGTCGCCGCGACGACACCGGACCCGAGCGCGACGGTGACGGTCAGCCAGGCGACGTCCGTGCCCGGTGCGGCCACGGTCGCCGTCACCGGCCCGGACGGCATCACCCAGGCGTACACGGTGAATTTCGCCTATCGCGCCCGTGGTGACGAGTTCAACAGCGCCGCGCTGGCGCCGCAGTGGAACTGGGTCAGGCAGGATCCCGCCAGCGAGAGCCTGACCTCGACGCCGGGCTCCCTGGTGATCACCCCCGCACAGGGGGATCTCACCGGCACGAACAATACGGCGAAAAACATCCTGGTCCAGCCCGCGCTCGGCAATTGGACGATCGAATCCAAGCTCGTCTTCAGCGCGGCGCCGCACGCGAACAACCAGCAGGCCGGGATAATCGCCTATCAAAATGACGACAATTACCTGAAACTGGACTGGGAATTCAGTTCCGGCGCGGCACGGCTGAGCGAGACGACTGAGGACAGCCTGTCGGGCGCGCCTGTCACGCAGGTCCTGACCACGCTCCCGACCGCGGGCATCGTCGGCGGCAACCAGACTGTGTGGCTCCGGATGACAAAGACCGGACCGCGTTACACGACCTACTATTCGACCGACGGCACGAACTTCACTGCCCTCTACACGACGGGGGCGTCCCTGCAGAATGTGAATGTCGGATTGTTCGCCTTCAATGGGACGGGAACGACTAACGATCTCAGCGTCGCATACGACTACTTCCATGTCGCCAACACGCCGGCGCTGCCCTGACGCCGCGCCAGGCTTGGCCGCCGGCCGGCCGGCTGAAACGCGGCCGGCCAACCGGGGGTGCCGGCCGACCGCCACCCCCGGCCGCCACCCCCAGTGGCGGTCCGCCCGTCCGCCGCCCTCGCCCGGGCCGCCGTTTCATGATCGCGGAGACTTTTCAGGGATTATCCCTGAAAAGTCTCCGCGATCATGGGGAGCAGCGCCCCATTACTCGACCGGCGCTCTAGCGGTGTTGAATGGCGATGTCCCCACGCGAGGCGTAGGGAACTGTCAACTGGCCGTGGGGGGCGTTTGCGATGATGGCGGTGGCGTCGATCGCCGGGCTCGCGGAGGAGCTTGCCGAGGCGCAGCTCGCGCACGACCCTTTCGGGGCCTCGTACATGGGGATCAGTGGTTATGACGACGCGGTTCCCGACCTCTCCCCCGCCGCCCGGCAGGCGTGGCGAGACAGGCTGGTCGACTTCCTGATCCGATGCGCGGACCTGGAAGCGGAAACCGGTGACGCCGATAGCCGTGTGCTGCTGGCCGCCGCGCGCGACAACGTGACGCGCTCACTCGCTATGGATGACTCGCGCGTACCGGAGTTCAGCGTCACCACGATCCCGTTCAGCGGGCCGTCCAGGATGCTTCTCGCCACGGCGCGGGCGACCGTCGCCGACGCGGCGAGCGCCGCTGCCTACCTGGCGCGGTGCCGGCGGATCCCGGCCTATCTGGACCAGGACGCCGAGCGGCTGCGGGCCGCCGTAGCCAGCGGGCTGCTGCCCGTGGCGCCGCTGGTCGGCGACCTCATCAGCCAACTGCGCCGCCACCTGGCTGGCACGGGGGACGACCCCATGCTCGCCCACCGGCCGCCGGACGGCTGGGCGGGCGCGGACGCGTGGCGCGATGAACTCGAGCGGGTCGTCAGGGACGAGGTGCACGCCGCACTCGCGCGCTACCTCGACCTGATCGTGGAACTGCTGCCCAGGTCACGGCCACCGGAGCGGGCGGGTCTGCTGCACGTCCCCGGCGGCACCGCAGCGTATGCCTGCTGCATTCGCAACGGCACCACGCTCGCGCTCGACGCGGACGAGATCCACCGCACCGGGCTGAGCGCGCTGGCCGAGTTTGAGGAGCGCATCGCCGAGCTGGGCGCCCACGTGCTTAGCACGCGCACCGCCGGCGAGGTCATGGCCCGGTTGCGCGACGACGCGTCGCTCGCGGCGACGGCCGACGGCGACGCGATGGCGCGCGCCGCGGCGGCCATCGCCCGCGCGGAGGAACGGGCGGCCGAGGTATTCCACCCCCCGCTGCCGCCGGCGTGCGCGATCGAGGCGATGCCGCCGCACATGGCCGAGTCCGGCGCGCCCCCGATGTACTCGCCACCCGCCCGCGACGGCTCACGCGCTGGTGCGTACCTGTTCAACCGCGCTCATCCCGGGCCGGCGGGCGGCTGGGGGCTGGAAGCCGCCGCGTTCCATGAGGGAGTGCCTGGCCACCACGCCCAGTACGCACGGCTGCAACTCATGCCTGGCCTGCCGCTGTTGCTGACCGCGTTCGGCGTCGTGCCGCACGGCGAAGGCTGGGGCCTTTACGCCGAACGCCTCGCCGACGAACTCGGCCTCTACTCCGACGGTATCCAGCGGCTCGGCATGCTCGGCTGCGCCGCGTGGCGTGCCGTCCGCCTCGTCGTCGACAGCGGCGTGCACGCCCGCGGCTGGAGCCGCGGCCGGGCGCTGGAGTTCGCGCTGGCGCATACCCCGATGCCTGAAGACTTCATGACCGCGGAGATCGATCGCTACATCGCCATGCCTGGCCAGGCGCTCGGGTATCTCATCGGCCAGCGCGAAATCCTCCGGCTGCGCGAGGACGCCCGCGCGCGGCTCGGCGCGGCCTACGATATCCGCGGGTTCCACTCCTCGGTCCTGGACCACGGCGCCCTGCCGCTCCCCGTGCTTTCGCAGGTCGTCGCGGAATGGGTGACCGCCGAGGCCACGGCTTAGCGCTGACCGGCGACCCGCGCGGCGGCGCCGGGCGGGGCCTTGGTAGCTTCGCCGCCGTGACAGAGATCCTGCGTGAACTGTTCTCGCTCAAGGGCCGCGTCGCCGTCGTGACCGGAGGCAATTCCGGCATCGGCCGGGCGATGGCTGGCGCGCTGGCCGCGGCGGGCGCGGCCGTTGTCGTCGTGGGCCGCGACACCGCCACACTGACCGCCACGGCGGATGCCATCCGCGCCGCCGGGGCCCGGGGCGCGTTCGTCGCCGCCGACCTGAGCGACCGGTCGGCGCTCAGCGGGGCCGCGGACCAAGCCGCTGCGCCCTTCGGCGAGCCGGACATCCTGGTGGCCGCGGCCGGCGTCAACATCCGCCCACCGCTGACGGCGCTGACCCCGCAGGACTGGGATACGACGATCGCGGTCAACCTGACCGCGCCGTTCCTGCTCGGCCAGCGGTTCGGGCCGTCGATGGCCGAGCGCGGTTATGGGCGGATCATCAATGTGGGCTCGCAGCAGAGCATCCGGGCGTTCGGCAACTCGGGCGCTTACGGTGTGTCAAAGGCCGGGGTGCTCGCGCTCACGCGCTCGCAAGCGGAGACATGGTCCAAGGACGGCGTCTGCTGCAATGCGATCGTGCCCGGATTCGTCCACACCCGCATGACCGAACCCGTCTTCGCTGACCCGCCGCGTTCGGCAGCGCTCGCCGCGCGGACCATGGCCGGGCGAAATGGGAACGCCGATGACTTCCGTGGTGCGGTCGTGTTCCTCGCGAGCCCGGCCGCCGCCTACGTCACCGGCCAGGCGATCTTCGTGGACGGTGG
>WNFX01007677.1_pt1 | contig 10098 bp, 11 predicted proteins | sample 5400111 | NCBI WGS metagenome assembly WNFX01 (sample SAMN13153363, study PRJNA577476) | soil metagenome | isolation source: 40 cm soil or saprolite under grassland replicate 1 | place: USA:California | collected 2016-06-15 | reverse complement strand
CGCGCAATGGCGGCAGCGCTAAAGGAACCACATTCAGTCTGTAGTACAGATCCTCGCGCAGCCTTCCTTCCTCGAGCGCTTTCAACGGATCGCGATTAGTTGAGGCGAGAACGCGGACATCAAACTCGAATTCGTAGTTGCCGCCAAGCCTGCGCACACGGCCGTCGGCGAGAACCCGCAGCAGTTTCGGCTGCAGCGACATCGGCATTTCAGCGATTTCATCGATCAACAGCGTACCGCCGTTCGCCTGTTCAAACACTCCGGACCGCGTCGCCACAGCTCCGGTGAAAGAGCCTCGTTCGTGTCCGAACAATTCGCTTTCGATGAGGGATTCGGGAATGGCGGCGGCATTGATCGCGACGAACGGTTTACTTTCGCGACGGCTCAAGCGGTGGATGCTTTGGGCGACGACCTCTTTTCCCGTACCGCTCTCTCCGGTGATCATCACGGAAACATCGCGTTGGGCGACGCCTTCAATGAGCGCAAACACTTCGCGCATCGCTTTGCTGGTACCGACAAAATCGCTCGAGACCCCTTCGGTTTCTATTCGCGTCGTCAGTCTCTTCGCCTTCCGTCTCAACTCGATCTCGCGTTCCGCGTCGTCGAGCAGCGACTTCAGTTTAGGAAGGTCGGTCAGAGGTTTTGTGAGAAAATCGCGCGCCCCTTGCTTCATGGCTTCCACCGCCATATCGATGCTACCCTGAGCGGTGATCAGCAAGACGGGCCGGTGCGGATCGCCGGATTTCAAATGGCTTAAGAGCTCCAAACCGGAAGTTTCCGGCATCACGACGTCACTGATGACGATGTCCGGATCCTGGCGCTCGACCATCGCCGTCGCTTCCGGAGCGTTAGAGGCCTGCAGGGGTTCAAATCCCCAACTTTGCAAAATAACTGCCAAGGAAGCTCTGATACCGGGATCGTCGTCCACGATGAGAATTTTTCGTTTTCGGGCTGTCACGCCATCAAGTATACCCTCTCCCCCTGGAAGAAGGCAGGGTGGGGCCTATAGGGAGCGTAAAATACGTGTATGCCCCCAAAGACGGCCAGGAAACGCAAGCGGGCATCGCGCAAGGCGAAACCAAAGACCAAAGGGCTGGAGGCACTGGATTGCAAGCTGGAGATTTCAGCCGAACCCCTTCGTGAAGTGGTCACCCGTGTCCAGAAGCAGGGTGGAGCAATTGTCGGATCTTGCAGGGATCCACTGGGCGGATCGCCGCTCGCGATTGCCGTGCTTCCTGTGGATTCGATCGAACCGACACCTTTTCAACGCGATCTGTCCGAAGCTCACCACAAAAAACTCGCCGGTGTCATCGAGAAAACCGGAACATACCTGGATCCGATAATCAGTGTCCCGGCACCAAACGGCGGGTTTTGGACGCCCAATGGCCGCCACCGGCTTGAGGCCATGCGGCGGCTCGGAGCCAAAGCCATCACTACATTAATCGCGCCCAATACCGAGCTTGCCTGGCAGATCCTGGCTTTGAATACCGAAAAAGCACACAACTTGAAGGAGCGTTCGCTCGAGGTCGCGCGCATTTACCGGGGGCTGATCGACGAGGATAATTCTCGAAAAGAAACGGCTTTCGCGTTTTACCTGGAAGAAGCAGCTCTGGTCACTCTCGGGTTTTGTTACGAAAAAAAACCAGGCTTCGCCGGCGGTGCATACCATCCCATTTTGCGCCGCCTTGAGACGTTTTCCGATGAACCTCTCCGAAACGCTGTTCGCGACCACGAAAAACGCGCAGAAATGGTGCTTGATCTCGAAGAAAAAGTGGCAGACATCGTGAAACGGCTGAAGCAGCGGGGCCTGACGAGTCCGTATCTACGAACATTTGTCGTCGCACGAATCAACCCACTGCGCTGGATTAAAGATGAGCCGCCGGCGGTGGAAGACGTTTTGAAGACGATGCGGGACCGCGCCACAAAGTTCAACGTCGAGAAGATCCGGCCTCAGGATCTCGCATCAATCGCGGGCGCACCGGCGGATGAAGAGTGACTTGCCTCTCCCAGAGAGAGAGGCCCTTCACACCTCTACCAGGGCGTAGGGCTGCTCCAGATGTACCCTTTCCATCAGTTGCATGCAACAGTTATAAACAGGCGTTCCCTTTACGGTTTTTCCTTCGCAACTGCCGTTGTGCGCGTGCCCATGAAAAACAGCGTTCACGTCAAAATGGTCGATGGTTTCGGCCAGAGGTGACGACCCGAGAAACGGGAAAATTTCCGGCGGTTCTCCCGTCACTGTAGCGGCAATTGGAGAGTAATGGAGCAGCACTACAGTTTTTTCGGTGCGCAGGCTATTCAAAGCCACCTCGAGCCGGAGCGATTCATTCACTGCTTCAGTGACGAAGTGTTTGATAGGCTCTTCCCCAAATGGCGTCAGCATGTGTTTATCAAAACCGCCGCCGAAGCCCTTGGTACCCGCAAATCCGACATCTTTCAGCCGAAACGTCTCGGTCTCCTCGAGCATCACCACTTTGGCCGCCCGCAATACTTTCTTGACCTGTTCTTGATGCCCGCTTTGATAATCGTGATTGCCAAGTACGCCAACGACAGGAATGCGGCAGGCGCGCAGATCTTTCGCAAGCTTATCGGCTTCCTGTGGCAGCCCAAGGTGCGTGAGGTCTCCACACAAGGCAAGAACATCCGCGGATTGAGAGATCTTTTCGAAAAGCCCCTGGAAGGTTTCGGGTGAATTCTGATGGACGTGGAGGTCGCCAATAGCGGCAACGCGAAGGCTATCCTGCTTTGCGCTGATTTTCCCCTCCCACGACATCTGCGAATCCAAGCTCGGTCACCTCAAGAGTGTAATCGGCAACGGAAAACATCCTGCCGCGGCACACCTTCATTTTCGGCTCCCAATTAATTTCTTGGTGTCTTAACAGTATGAGATGAGCAACATCGGCTCCATCGTAGCGTTCGCGGTTTTGGATAAAAACTTTCGACCAGATCAGATCCGTCACGGAAGGGATCTTAACTTCACAATTAAAGAATCTTGCTGTCTTCGAATCCTTGAACCAATCGTCGGTAACCGGCGCGACGAGATTGGAGGAGCCGAAAGGTGACGGAAAAACAAGGTAGCAATCGCGAGACCGCTTGCCCCTCCCGGGACGCCGGATGTAAATTCCGCTGTCATGACTGATTCCAAATGAGAATTGAAAAATTGAGTAATGAATAATGATTAATGTCTTTCTCCTGCGGCCAGGACGGCGGGCATGGGAAGCGTGTTGCCGCATTCAATGACGGCCTGCCGGATGGCGAGTCGGATAGCCTCCAGGGCATCGGGTTTTTGAGCGCGCAGCAGCGCGGCATTGCGAACCGACCCGTTGTACATCACGTCAAAGAGCGTCTCGGGCGAAGGTAAATGCCATATCTGCGGAATACGAGTGACCGCAATATTTACAAAACCGGCCGCGCTCAAAGTACGTCTCGATTCTTCGTCATCACTAAACCGGAAAAATGGAGGCCCCGGGGGAATAACCACATTGAGATCGCCATATTTCTGGATGGCTGAAAGAACGATGCCAAATCCAATCGCCTTGTCGGGGGTATCCCAAACAGTAAATGCCACACGGCCACCAGGGCGCAATAACCGGTACGCTTCAGCGAGCGCTTGCTCGGGCCGGGCAAGGTGCAGCATTCCGAAGTTCAGCACGACGGCATCGAAGGTCGAATTCGAAAATCCAAGTTGCTCTGCGTCGCCTTCCAGGAATTCGATCCCCGGATACCGGCCTCGCGCTTCCTCAACCATTTCGGATGAAAAATCCACGCCGGTGGCGATGGCTCCGCGTGCAGCCGCCGCTGCCGCCGCATAGCCTGGACCGCAGGCGACGTCAAGCACACGCGCGCCCTTGGCCACTCGTGCGGCGTCGAGCAACGGCGTCACCGATTGCGTTGTTACGCTCGCAAAGCCGCGGTCATATCGTGACGCAATTTCCTGCCATCCTTTGTGTTCAAATTGGCGAAAAGCCGAAGGATCGATAATCATTGTGGCTGCGCCGCCTCTTGAGGCTGGGCGATTTTCTTAAGATTTCGCGTAGTGCGCCCACGCTAGGCGCGCTTGCGGGTTCGCGGCGGCTTTCATCGGTTGTGGCCTGCCTTGCGGTTCGCGCGCTCAAGTCCTGGGAGTTTACGCTTTAGGGAACCGTTGCCGTCCGCGCGGGACGTGACGGAATTGGGCAATGTCATCGCCCGTAAGGCGGATGCGGATAGGCGCCTCGATCTTTTCCCGCTCCAGCAGGACGCGGAGTTTCTCGTAACAAATTTTCGCGCTCTCCTGGAACGTGATTTTGTCAGCGCCAGTGAACATGAGGGCAGGTATGACCAGGGAAACGCGTGTCGCTTCCTCACCGGCCGCCGTGATCGCAAAATCAAAGCGCCGCGCCCCGTCTTCGATGCTTTCAAAGCCGAGATACCGGATGTTCTGCTTCGCATCATTCATAGCCGCAGTTTTCATTATACTTGAACCTATGACGCCGGCGTCGGCCAACCGCGACATTACGCGAACGTGGACATACCACAATGCTACGAAACATTGGGAGTGGAGCATCCGCGCAAGCCCGCATTATCTGGATTGGTCGAACCAGCCCATACCGCTGAAGATTTACACGACGATTGAAGCGATTCCCTTGCCGCGAGATGCGGAGCAAACGGGAATTGCCGCCCTTTCGGCGATCGCGGCCAGCAGCGCCGCCACCGATATGGAACGCATTCCAAGGCTCGAAGACCTCGCACGGATCCTTTATTTTTCCGCCGGTATTACGAAAAAGAAACTATACACGGGTGGCGAAATTTACTTCCGGGCTGCTTCTTGTACAGGCGCATTGTATGAATTCGAGCTGTATTTGGTGTGTAGCGATCTTCCGGAATTGAAAGCAGGCGTCTATCACTTTGGCCCGGGAGATTTTGCGCTTCGCTTGCTGAGAGTTGGAGACCATCGTGGCGTATTGGTGCATGCGACGGCAGGGGAACCGAGCATCGTGCACGCGCCGGCCATTATCGTTTGCGCGGGAACGTACTGGCGTAATGCGTGGAAGTACAGGACGCGCACATATCGCCACTTCGGATGGGATAACGGGACGATACTCGCCAACATGCTTGCTATGAGCGCTGCGCTCCAGATGCCGGCAAAAATTGTGTTGGGATTTGTCGATTCCGAAGTCAATGCGCTGCTCGACTTGGACACCAGCCGTGAGGTCGCCTTTTCAGTGGTTAGCCTCGGCCGGTTGAGTGGCAAAACACCGGCGGCGGCGCGTGAACTGCCGAAACTAAATCTCCCGACGGTTCCTCTTTCGCCCAGTGAGGTCCATTATCCTGAGCTTCGCGAGATCCACGAAGCGTCGTCGCTCCAAAATCGCGAAGAAGTTGCCGAATGGCGAAGCGCCCTCTCCCAACGGGGGGAGACGGAAACCGAAGGCCGCCGGGTGAGGCTCTCAGGTTCGACGGATCCCATCGAGCAAGTCATCCTGCGCCGCGGATCAAGCCGCAAGTTCGAGCGCCTGTCCATCACGCTCGATCAGCTTCTGACAATTCTTACAACGTCCACACAACCAATCTGGCCCGGCTTCTCTCTGTTGAATAATCTTTATCTCATCGTCAATGCCGTCGACGGTCTTGCCCCGGGGGCATATTACTATGACGTAGCGACCGCGGATCTGGAGCTCCTCAAAGAAGGCAACTTTCGGAATAAAGCGAGTTATCTTGGGCTTCAACAAGATCTTCCCGGTCACGCAGCAGCCGACGTGTTTTTCCTTGCAAGTCTCGAGCCGATTCTCAACACATTCGGCAACCGCGGGTACCGCGCGGCGCAGCTCGAGGCCGGCATCCTTGGCGGCAAGATGTACCTCGCTGCATACGCTTTGCACCTGGGGGCAACAGGATTGACGTTTTTTGATGATGACGTGACCGAATTCTTCTCACCTCATGCTGCGGGAAAGAGCGCGATCTTTCTTATGGCGCTCGGCAAAGGCCGGAAACCGGACCCATGAGAAAAATCTTAGGCCGAGCACATTCCGCTTCTCTGCGACAAGGGGAATATTGCGGTTGTGCCGCGCTGTGGTTTTTTGTGGCTATCCGCTTATTGGCCCGATGGTAGACTCTAGCGGCATTTGTCCATGGAAGGGCGTACTGAAACGCAGCGCCGCAGGCCCGCAGATAACTACTGGTTGAATGTTGTCCAGATTCCAATGTTACGCACATTGGGAGTGGCGATCTTGTGTGTCTACGTCCTTCTGTATGATCTGTTGATTGCTCCGCCGTTTTCTTTGGCCGGATATCTCGCCTTTGTCGCGATCTTGGCGGTCTATTGTCTGGCGTCTTGGCTCGCCTTGCGGAAGGGATATAGGAAGATCAAGCCCGTCGATTTTTCTCTCGTGCTTCTCGTGGCCGATCTTTTTCTCTGGCTACTCGTCGTGCATCGCACGGGAGCCGAGAAAAGCTTATTGTTCTTCGTCGGCGTGGTGTTGGTGTCTCATCAGGCCTACACAACCTTCAAACGCATTTTGATCTTCGCACACCTGACGGTCGGGTCATATCTCTTGCTGATGTTGTACCTCGCTGTAATCGAAGGCCGCCAGATCGATTGGCGAATCGAAGTCCTCAAGATTGCTTACATGTACGGTGCAAATCTCTACCTCGCTCTCACATGGCGGCCCGGTGAGGCTTTGCGGAAACGCAGTGCTGAGATCACGCGAGAGGCGACGCGTCTGAACTGGCAGTTAGTCAAGAAGTCCAAACAACTGGAAGAAGCGAAACTGAAGGCAGAAGCGGCGAACCAGGCGAAGAGCGAATTTCTTGCCAATATGAGTCATGAAATCCGCACGCCGATGAACGCCATTCTCGGCATGGCTGAGTTAGCCATGACCTCCGATCACACGGCCGAACAAAAACGATATCTTGCAACCGTCAAGTCTTCCGCCAATGCTCTGCTGCAGATCATCGACGACATTCTCGATTTTTCCAAAATCGAAGCCCGCAAGCTGGAACTCCATCCCGTCGCCTTTCGGCTTCGCGATACGCTAAACGATACGCTTGAAGTACTCGCCGCGCGGGCCGCTCAAAAAGACCTCGAACTGGCGTGTCAGGTTTCGAATCGCGTGCCTGATTTCCTTATCGGCGATGAAACACGTCTACGACAGGTTCTGATGAACCTTGTCGGAAATGCCATCAAGTTTACCGACAGAGGTGAGGTATTTGTGCGCGTTGACACTGTGGCAAGTGATAGACCTGTACCCAACTTTTCGGTATACGAGAAACCCTCACCCAACTCTCTCCCGGAGGGAGAGGGTTTTCTTGAATTGCATTTTGTTGTCAGGGACACGGGCATCGGGATTCCTAAGGAGAAACAACAGATTATCTTCGAGTCTTTTGTCCAGGCCGACGGATCGACGACCCGGCGATACGGCGGCACCGGCCTGGGATTGGCCATCTGTTCACAACTCGTAAAGTTAATGGGAGGGCGTATCTGGGTCGAAAGCCAGGTCCAACGGGGCAGTTCCTTTCATTTCACTGTTCAGTTGTGCGCAGATCAACTAACAACGGATGCGCAAAAACAGGCGGACGAAGTTTTCAAGAAAGCGGCTTATCCGTTGCGAGTTCTACTTGCGGAAGACAATGAAATCAACCAGCAGGTCGCCGTCGAATTTTTGGAGCTTCGGGGGCATCAGGTCCGAGTTGCAAGCGATGGTAAAGAGGTCCTGCAGGCACTCGCGTCGCTCCGATTCGACGTCGTCCTGATGGATCTTCAGATGCCCCACATGGACGGTTTCCAAGCGACGGCTGCCATCCGAGAGGAGGAAAAGACCACCAGGATTCGTGTACCGATCATCGCGATGACCGGTTATGCGATGAAAAGCGATCGGCAGCGATGTTTTGATGCCGGCATGGATGGATATATTTGTAAGCCCATCCGCTCTCAAGAGCTCTTCGAAATCGTCGAAAGTTTCGGCCCGACGATCACACAGGTAAATAAAGATTTGGCAACTCTCTTGCTCGACAAGGAGTAGGAGAGGTCACCATGAACAGAGTCGCCCATCTGTTGCTCGGCGAAAGCATTCCCATCGAACCGCCCGGCGAGCAACTCCGATCGATAAGCTCTATGCGATATCATCGACGCGCGCCATCCCAATTCGGTCCACAAAGAATTGATATTCAGGTCGGATTCCAAGTTGATCAAACAGCTTCGTGCCGATTTTACGTTCGCTCCGGCGGTGCTGATTACGAAGACGCCATAGCATGTTCGTAGCATTGAAATCGCGACGACAAAAGGGTAAGATGCTCCTCGCTATATGCCAAAACTAGTTTCCCCAATAGTCCACTCCTTGCTAACTCGGTGACACCTCTCCGTATCAAAGTCTTATGAGCAGCATCTTAAAGGGTTCGATGAGGTGACGATGGGCTTTCGCCTTTTTGTTGGAAATCTCCCGTACGACACGACCGAAGATGAGATTCGCGATCATTTTTCGCCTGTCGGCCAGTTGTCCTATGTTTCAATTCCGCTGGACCGGGAAACGGGAAAAAAACGGGGATTCGCATTCGTCGAATTCGCCGAGGCCAGCCAGGCAGAGACCGCAATCCGCCAATTCAACAATCAACCTTTTAAAGGACGGCCGCTTGCCGTAAACGAAGCGCGGGCGAAGGAAACCGGCGCGCGGCCTGCAACTGGATTCCGTCCAAACCCGGGCTTTCGCGCCGGCCCCGCCGCTCCACTGCGCGGCCCGTCAGATTTTTCTGAACCCCCAGCCGGAGAACCTCGCGTCGACCGCCGGAAGAATTTTGGTCCCGATGCTAAACCCGCCCGGAGCCGCCCCCAAAAGTTCAAGCCGGAAGGTGGAAAAAAAGCATTCAAAGAAAAGTTCACGGGTCAGATCTTCGGTGTCGATGATGAAGGCGACGAACGGGACGTCGATATCGATAATTTCGCAACGGGCCTGGATCAGGAAGAAGAGAAATGAACTCGCAATCCATGATCGGTCCTTCCGCCCCGAAAGGTCCGCCCGAACCGATCGATATTGCCGAAGACACCGGTTTAAGGATCGCGAGTTTTGGCTCCACTCGACTGCCGTTAAGCAAGATCGCTTCGATAGCTTCGGGAATTCCATGTCCTCGAATGCGCTCTGAACCATAGCGGGCCATCAACCCGATGATCAGTCCACCGATGATCGGGACCACCATGACAAACCCAACGCGACAAACGCGCTGACGGCTCCGATGCCCAAGGCAAGCGCTGAAATCTTGAGCAGCCGCGTCGTCGTAAAATCACCGAGTTCGTTTGATACTTTTTTGCCTCGATCGAATTGTTTCATGACGTCCTTCGTTGTCCTTTATAAGAGCGTGTGATCCACGAGATCAAACATATCCGTACTACGATGTATTTTTCTACTGTTGCAATGACGTCTCGGAACTTCATGAATCGCGGCTGCGTGCCCAAGTCATCTGAGCATGCGGCCTTCCTTTCATGAGCATTCCCAGGTTCACGTGTCACGAGCGGAACCCGGCGCTCACGAAGCACGTTCGTGAGAGGTCGACAGCGTCAAATGCACCCACACGAGACCGAATCGGGTATAGAATCTCGCGTGCGGTCTACCGCGCAATCAGGCGATAAGGAGCGAATATGTGTGATCAGGATCATTTTGAGAAAGATCGGCAGGACTACGAAACTCTCGGTTTGGTAATAACTCGGCGGCAATTCGGAGTCATGTTGGGTGCGGGCATGGCCATGATGCTGCCGCAGGTCGCGAACGCGGTCACGGTGACCGAATCGGAGGTGAGCGTGATGACACCGGATGGCGCGGCCGACTGCTACTTCGTGCATCCGGCGAGCGGCACGGCTCCAGGCGTTCTGGTGTGGCCGGACATCTTCGGGCTGCGGCCGGCGTTCCGTCAGATGGGTAAACGGCTCGCCGAATCAGGATATTCCGTGCTCGTGGTGAATCCGTTCTATCGCGTCAAGAAAGCCCCCACCGCGGACGCCGGCGCCGCAACGCCAATCCCGCAGTTGCTGCCGCTGGCGCAGGCCCTGACCGAAACCACGCAGATGACCGATGCCAAGGCGCTCATCGGGTGGCTGGACCGGCAATCGTCGGTTGCCAAGAACCGGAAGAT
>WNFX01007676.1_pt1 | contig 10098 bp, 12 predicted proteins | sample 5400111 | NCBI WGS metagenome assembly WNFX01 (sample SAMN13153363, study PRJNA577476) | soil metagenome | isolation source: 40 cm soil or saprolite under grassland replicate 1 | place: USA:California | collected 2016-06-15 | reverse complement strand
TGGGACGTTCACGTCGGTTGAGCAAGGACTATGAACACTTGTCGGAAAGTGAGGAGAGCTGGATCTACACGGCCATGATTCGCATTATGCTCGCTCGATTGGCACAAGGCAGTTCCTGAGGACTTTACATACACCCTCTCAGAGGGTGTGTGTAAAGGCACCCTCATTCCGCTTCGGGAGCAACTTGACAGGACAGAGAGCGTTTGTGCTCAGCGCCCTTCTTAGGCGGTTTGAGACCACTTTACATACACCCTCTCAGGGCGACACCACCCGGCATGAAAGCATCGCTTTCAGAAGAGCCACCCATGAACTGGCGTTCGCCACTGCGTATGAAAACGCTATTTTTAGAGGAGATATCTGCGAAATAAGCTCACGAACGCACGTTTCAATATCTAATAGAGCAAGTAACTATTCAATAATATCTGGGTAATATACCCATGTCTTGAGAAAAATTATGACTTTCATGGGTAATAAAACAAATGTATTGACAAATTTTGCAAAAACGGTTATTATTATCTCATGAAAAAAGAAAATGCTTACTGGTCAACGATACTTGATATCATTGAAGCGGCTTTGATGAGAGACACAGAGAAAGTTCGCAACTACTCGGCTCTACTAGCTGACCGTCTTGATGCTAATGAAGAAAAAGTAGTTGCGAACCGTATTAGGCGTATCTTAGAATCTAGGCCGATAACAAGAACACCAAATGGAGACGGTACGTTGGCGTTATCGCCTGCTCACTTAGCATCTGCTCCAGTTGATCCTGAAAGCAGAAGCGCTTTTGTAGATGAGTCTTTCTCAACTTCTGCTGAAGCACCTGTTCTCAATTTTCTTGCAGCAACTGAGATCACCAGATTTATTCAGCTCCAGCGACATGTAGATAATTTTGTTCGCGAAGGTATTCCCGCACCTCGATCACTTTTAATGTATGGTCCTCCCGGTTGCGGAAAGAGTACTACAGCAAAGTTCATTGCAAAAGAGCTGCGATTACCGCTTTTTACAGTTCGATTAGACGCTGTTATGTCCTCTTTCTTAGGGACTACGGCAAAAAATCTACGTACCGTTTTCGAACATGCGGCTCGCAGAGCTGCTGTTCTATTTATTGATGAGTTTGATGCTCTTGCAAAGATGCGCGACGATACCAACGAAGTTGGTGAGCTAAAACGTATTGTTAATAGCCTTATTCAAAATATAGATGCATTTCCGCGATTATATGTGATTGCAGCAACTAATCACGAACACCTTCTTGACCCAGCCATTTGGCGACGTTTCGATGTTGTCATTCAGTTATCATTGCCTGAACCCGAAGAACGATTAATACTCCTCGAACAATTTCTCAAATCAGCAGAGATCGAGAAAAGTGACTTACAATGGATTGTTCTTATGACGGAGGGATGCAGTGGTTCTGACTTAGAACAGATCACGGTAAGAAGCCGTCAAGAGAAAATATTGAATCCTGATGTTCCTCTCATTCATTTGTTAATTAGAGAAGTGTGGCGTCGTATAGAAGGAGGCAAACCGACTTTTGATTCCATAGGGGAGGATAGATCAGCTCTAGTAAGATTCATCGACAACCATACCGATAAGAAGATTCCAGCAAAGACTATAGAGGCACTTACAGGTATACCGGATTCTACTGTAGCACGTATGCGACGCACAAAGGGAGAAACTATTATTCATGGCTGATGATTTACGTTATCCTGCATTCATTGTAACTCCACATCCTGAAGATTATCAACGAAGAAGCTCAGGAGGTGGGCAACCTCTTACATTTGCTGATATGGAGCAGTCGCGAGAAAATATGCTTCAGTCGTGTGATGTAATCAAGGCTGACCTCAACAAAGGAGAGAGAGGAAATCAAATAATAGGGCTTGCCCGACTTAAACTTCGCGGTGAAGCTTTAGCAAAGAGTCATCGTCCAGTAGAAGCCTTCACGTCCGAGACGTGTCCAGTCATTGGTGATATTGATGAGGCAGGTGAGTTGCTTGTACTTGTAAGCCCAGACAAGTTAGATCGCTTATCAAAGAAAATACGTTCATTAGGGCAAGTTGGATCTGCACATTTAACAAGTATCGAGTCATTTTCGCTCGTTGAAAAAGAACGCCGTTTCCCTTTAAGTGTTCAGTCTGCGGTACGTGATCGATTACAACATCATAGGCAGGCTCGACTGAAAGTGAGAATACCAGGCTTTCATCTCCTCGCCTCTTTGTTTAGAGATGAACTTGAAGCGCAAAAACTCCTGCATTCCTATATGGGAGTGCAGGAGGGGCCATACTTATATCAAGGTGACTTTGAAATATACGCGGTTCAAGTCCAAAACATAGAAGCAGCTATGTCTCTGGCATCCTTGTCATTCGTAGATCGGTTGGACCTTATGCCGATCTATGTATCATCTAGCAAGTCCATTATTGACACAACAGGTCTTCAACTGGCAAATGTTCCTCTTCAAGATTTACCAATTGTAGCGATTGTGGATAGTGGTATAGATCCCAATAGCCCTCTTCACCCCCTTGTCTACGGCAGCATCAATAGTGTACTTCCAACTTACTATAACCCTTCTCATGGTACATCTGTAGCAGCTCTAGCAGCGGCAACAGATGGGTTAGTTGGAAAGGATATTATACCTCGCTGCCGACTTTTAGATGTCACTGTTGTACCTAACGACGATGAGACCGCTGGCGAGACCGATGATCTTTATGAGGATAGGCTTATCCGAAAATTGGAAGAAGCACTGGATCTGTATGGTGATGTTGTAAAATTATGGAATATGTCTCTTGCTACCAAACCTGGCCTTCAACTCTCCGCATTTAGCGATCTAGCGCTAGTGCTCGACGCACTCCACAAGAAATATAATGTGATGTTTGTCTGCGCTGCTGGTAATAGCCGTCTTTACAGGCTTCAATGGCCACCAGATCCAAACAGCTTGATAGATCAATGGGTTGGGTCACCTGGAGATACAGTATGCGGCATTACTGTAGGTTCATGCACTGATGAAAATACACCCAGTGACGCACTCGCACCAGCGGGTGCTCCTTCTCCTTTTTCACCACGTGGCCCTGTTGCTTGCGGCGTTATCAAACCAGATCTGCTAGAAGTTGGTGGAAATATTGCAGGGGATGGTTTTACGGAGATTGGAGTAAGTACAATCCAGAGAAATGGCAAACCTTGTTCAATTTCAGGAACCAGTTTCTCAACTCCTCGGGTGTGTGGGGCAGGTGCTGAAATAAATGCGTGTATAGAGCAAAGTGGTATGGAATATATAAATTCCCTTCTTCTAACAAAAGCTTTAATGTTACATCACGCAAAGATACCTGAGACTTTTATACTTGGTCCCAACATACGTGTCTCAGACTACTATGGATATGGTAAACCTTCTTCGTTGCCAGATACAGTTAGAGATCAATTTTGGCGTAGTACAACACTCATTTATGGTCGATTGTACCCTGACCGAGAAGATATAGTGATTGAGGATTTTCCTTATCCCGATGGGCTTTGTTCTGATAAGCGATCCTGTGGACAAGTGTGGATAACAATGATTTCTGATCCAATTCTTGACCCATCTTTTAAGACAGAATATGTTCGCTCTAACGTAGATGTACATTTTGGGACTGTCTATCAGGGAAAGTTCACAGGACAAACAAAAAGGAACTATACAGGGACTGGTCACGAAAGTTCTCTTATTCAAGAAGAGCATAAATGGTCTCCTATTAAACGGTATCACAGCCCATCAAGAATGAATTGTTTAGGCAACCTTTGGAAGCTCCGAGTGAGCCTCAGCCTACGAGAAAAGGAGTCCAGCCTTATAAAAGCAAATCCTGGTAAAATAAAAGATTATCCCGTAGATGTAGTAATTGCTATAACCATTGCTGACCCATTTCATAGAGTGCAGGTGAACAATCAAGTGCTGCAGAAGTGGAGGATGAAAGGGTACGTGCCAACACAAATCGAAGTTGCATCTCGTCTCAGAACGCGATTTGGGATTAACTAGCAGACTTCGTTTCATTTGGAAGACAATATCAATTATATTGGTATGAAATTCTAAATGATGCGAAGAACACATATAAAAGTAACTTTTCAGTTCTTGTTTTTTGAGGGATAAAGAGGTATGATGCTACATAGCGATATCAAATGATACAAAAGAAAAGACACCTCATGTAGTAGAACAAAGGGTGCCTTTTCTGTTACTACTTAAATACTCTGTTGAGCAGCTGCAACTGCCGCCAGAGTTTCAGATCAAGCATACAGAAAAAATTTGCAAAATTTTCTCTGTATCGTGCATTTTCTTTTGTCTGAGAAGCCTGGGAAGCTCAACGGAACATTGCACGTTTGCTCTCTTAGGATCATACCATATGCATAGCTGCCTTGTCTAGGTAGCTAGCTAACACATCCTTAGTACGTAACATCGATAGTAACAACTATCGCTCATTTTTATGGGCGATAAATCACTCGTAGTACGAAGGCATGGTTAACAACATATGATAGAGAGTAGACCTACTCAGACTGGCTGGTCAAGAGAAACACGAAGATGTTTGAATGATTCCTCATAACTGTGCAATACACGTAAAAGGAGTGTACCCAGTGATACTTGACCCGCAAGATCAACAACATGAAGTCTTAGCAAACCCAAAGAGAGCTAAAACCATTAACATTGCCCTGTTTTATATGGGAGGAATACTGATAGTTTGCCACGACTTGATAGGATTAGCAGCGATTGTTTGTGTCTTCAGTAACCTCGCTTCACCGCCCTCTTGGTTGTGGATAGAGATGAAATTACTTGTTTACCCTTTAACGTTCATTCTGTGGTTTCGACTGCTCTCCATCGCAAGGACCTATCGTCTTTACCTCCCACAAGCAAAGCAATATCTTTTCATCGCTGCAATAAGCTGTGTAGCACTCGTGAGTGTTCTTAACCTCTTTGCATGGTATGCTCTAGCTGCATTGCCTCTCCTGAGTGTTACCTACATTGCTCAATGGATTCTCGACGTTCGTCTTCCATCTGAACCACAAAGAAAACCGCATACACAAACAGCATCTCAGCATTCAACAAGTATCCAGACAAAAAAACCGTCTCACACCCATCATGCAGGGAATCTCCCCTCATCACAGGGAGTCACAACACTCAAACAAACAGTACATACTGACGAGTACATTCCACACTGCCCATCACAACAAGTCGTGATCTGGTACAACAGTGAAGCTGACGGAAGATTTGCTCGCCAGTTACATACACACCTTCAGCCAAAAGTATGGCAAGGAGCCATCAAGCTTTGGGATATCGGAGACATCCAGCCAGGAGATAACTGGCAAAAGAAAAGAAGCCAGGCTGTACAATCTGCAGGTGTAGCAGTCCTCCTCATCAGTGCAGATTTCATGGCTCACGATTTGATTGCACATCACGAACTCCCGCAAATGCTACTTCGTGCTCAGACGCAAGGCACAGTGATCTTACTTCTTCATGTAAGCCCTTGTGACCTAACTGGTAGCGGGTTAGAAAAATTTTATCCGCTTAATCCGCCGAACAAACCACTCGCAAAGCTGACACGTGCAAACCGCGAAGAGATTTTAAAACAGACAGTCCTTGCCATTTGCCAACGCCTCGGCCTCTGTTTATAAATGCATTTTATTAGCATTTGTAATGATTTTCACACCTATTACATGTAAGTTCGTACTTTGTAACGATTAGAATTCTGTAGTTTGAAGAAATCTCGAGTTCAAATCAACAACACAGATGCGGATTATACAAAATATCTGATGATCCACATCTGTGTTGCAACACTGGACTACCAAACAACCATATGAAAGATATGGGGAGATGATATCTCTTTTACTTCTTTCAATAGTCTTGTATCTCTTTAGAAAGTGTAAGGATGGGGTCATGAAGCCGATAAAAGAAAGGAGAACAAGCAAGAGAAAGCTCACCTGAGGAGGGAAATGATGCACAACCGGAAAGCCTATCCATCGGACCTGACCGATGGGCAATGGGAGATCTTGGAGCCCCTGGTTCCTGCGATCGCGGAAGATGCCGCCAATGTGATGTACGAGCGACGCGAAATCGTCAATGGGATACTCTACGTGTTGCGAAGCGGCTGCCCGTGGAGATTGGTGCCGCATGATTTGCCAGCCTGGGGCACCCTGTATTGGTACTTCCGCATCTGGCGCAACGAAGGCGTCTGGGACCAGATCTTGCAGAGCCTGCGCAAACAGGTGCGGCAAAAACAAGGCCGAGATCCTGAGCCGAGTGCCGCCGTCATCGACAGTCAATCGATCAAAACCAGCGCCGTTCGAGGCCCTCAAAAGGGCTTCGATATGAGGAAAAAAAATCTGGGGGCGCAAACGAAACGTGCTGGTAGATACGCAAGGCAATCTCCTGGAGGTGAAGGTGACGGCAGCCGATGCCTCTGATTTGCAGGGAGCCAAGATCCTGCTTGACCTATTGAAGCCGTTGCTTCCCAGGATGAAGCTGCTGTGGGGGGATAGTCATTATGGCGGCACGCTCATCGACTGGCTCAAAGAGCATCTGGGATGGGACGTGCAGGTGGTGCGGGGGCTGGTCACGACCAAGGGCGCTTGGCAAACGGGCGAGGCGACGCCCCAGAAAGAGCAGAAGCCCTCAGGTGGTGGCTTTCATCCCTTGCCCAGAAGATGGGTCGTCGAGCGCAGCTTTGCCTGGATCACGCGCTGGCGTCGGCTCGCTCGCGATCATGAGGGCGAGCCTTCAAGCTCGGAGGCGTTCATCAAGCTCTCGGCAAGCCGACGCATGCTCTCGCTTCTGGCTCCGCCGTTTCCCTAAGCTACCCAATACTTACACATTCTTAGAAAGATAACTCTTCCCGACTACGAGCCACCTTTCACAGAACGCTACATAACTTGGCATTGTGGCCAAACGATGACTACCCCTCACCCTCCTCACCTACACTTGTCCTCACATTAAGATAAAACTCCCTGCCCTACAATTCCGCAATCTCATCAAGCATCTTTTGAGACAGCGGCCCTTGTTCAAGAACCGCCAAGTTACATGCCGCTTGTTCAAGCACTCCTCATGCCAGGAATACCGTCGTCACGGCAGGATGGCTCAGGCAAAAACGCAAGGCAACCTGAGCGAGCACCAGAGTGGGATCAATCAACGATTGTACCTGTGCGACCCGTTTCAGCATTTGCTGCAATAACTCATCGCGAAAGACGCGCCATCGCCAGTCCGGGCGATGAAATTTCATTCCTTCATACCATGTTCCGGTTAATGCGCCAGAGGCCAACGGCGCACGGGCAATAATGCTGACACGATGTTGCAAAGCCACAGGAAAAAGAAGCTCGGCTGCACGTTGATCCAGAATGCTGTAACAGACTTCAACGATATCAACAAGGCCCGCTTTGATGATGCCATTTGCTTTATCTGGCGATGGTCACTTACTGAGATACCAAACGCGCGGATCTTGCCTTGTTTCTGCAGGGCACACATCGTTTCATACCATTCCCTCTCTTCTGTCCAGGATGGGCACCATGTTTGGAAAAGCAGGCAATCAAGGTAGTCTGTCTCTAAACGGCGTAATCTTTCCTCTGCTGATTGATAATGTGTTCCGTTGGATAAATGCTCTTCATCGGTGTGCCTGGAACTGGAGCCCAGTGGTAGTGCAGAGGATACATCTTCGTCAAGGTTGTGACACGCGACCCATAGGCTCTGAACGCTTGCGCAATGAGCTTTTCAGCGCGACCATTCCCGTAGAGGGCTGCTGTATCGACCAGTGCAACTACGTTCGAGAGCCTTTTGTATCGCTTCCCTTGATTGCACTTCAGGTTGTGGTTCCCAGCCTCCGCCAATTGCCCATGTGCCTATCCCGACACGGCTACAGGAAGTCTTTGTCTTTCCGAGATATTCATACGCATATTCTTGCTGCGCCATAACGTGTATCTCTTTTTGTGCTTACTCTTTCAGCGCTTCAGCGAGTTCTTTCACAACACCTTTATTCTTCCATACAGATAGGAGGAACGTATCACAGATCTCATAGGACCAGTGAACATTACTGACATTCTCAAGTGTACGGGCGAGTTGCAGTCCTTCCAACGCATATTTCACACATTGATCCGATTGGCCCGCTGCAAAGAACGCCTCTGCATGTTGCATCAATAAACGGCAATAATTGCGACTGATTTTCTAATCCTGTCGTTTTTGTGCAAATTGGAGATAATGCAGCCCCTTATCCGTCTCACCTGGCAAAACATAGCACTCCCCACGCGCATCTTCTAGCGATTGTAAGGTCAGGTAAACAGAGATAAAATCTTCCTCAACGGGCATATAGTGAACGCGATGAAGATATTGCTCGGCCTGGTCAAGTGCATGATAGCTTTAGCCAAAACAGGTATTTTTGAAAATACCCTTATTCCCTCCGATCCCTCGGAGCGTCCTGAGCTTCTATGTATTTTACCTCTGCGTATTCCACCATACGACCAAACTGTTTACAGAGAGTAATACATGCTGGTCTGAGATTTTCTTTGCCTGAGAATTTCAAACTGACTAAATACATGTGAGTGCTGGCATAGAGGATATGGATTTCATTATAGTCAAACGGTGTTTCTCTTTCCCATTCTTCCCGTTGCATCATATCGTCCAGTTTTATTTTCAGTCGATCAATTACTTCTTCTGCGAAGCTGATATTAGGAAGATGATCAGTGGTTCGTAGTATTCCTTCTTCAAAGAGATACAGCGCATCTTTGAGCAGCCGTACTGCTGACAGAGTAAAAAAGACACGGGGAGGCTTATGCAGTGTGTAGCGAATGCGTTTCTTTTTCTTACTCAAGGTATTCCTCTTCCCGCCTATTATTACAAGGGCTGACATATATTCTCCTAAATATAAGGGTACTATTCCTCTCCTGCTTACTGTAAGGGAGGAATTCTGATAAGCTAGCAGAACACAAACCATAGGGAGAAGCCCATTATGATACGCCTCCGTGTCAAGGAGATTGCCCAGGCAAAAGGAATAAGTCAGGGAAAATTATCACGTCTGTCTGACGTTGACGACAATACCATTAAACGCATTTATCGCAATCCTACAGCCGTTGTGACGACAGAAACGATCAATAAGCTTGCTAAAGCGCTAGGTGTTTCGACAATGGAAATTCTGGAAGACATACCTGATGAGTCAAGTGAACAGGGAGATCAACGCTGACTTCCCCTGCGTTTCCGTTCATCTTCGAGATACACCTGAATATACCGCTTTCCCGTTCTATCAGCAGTCCGCTTAAGCTGTTGAAACCGTTGCTGTTGGGTTTCTTTTTCTATCGTTGTAACAGCAATCGGTAATGTTGGCTGATCTGAATTAATCATAATGGCTCAACTCTGCACGTCCTCTAATGTTTGCGCTACAAGTTTGATTGCTTCATCTGATCCGACAATGTCTTGCAGGGCAATATGAGCTTCCTGCATATTTTCCATCCGCTTTGTGATGAACTCATGCTTTCCTACGACTGCAGGGCCGTGGAGAGCTAAATATGCTGATTCATAAGAAAGCTTGATGCTTTCAAGAAGGCGTGCGACCTCGCTCTGATTTTCCATAGCGTTCTCCAAATATGTGATACAATCAACCCAAGAAGAAAACCCCATAGATAAAAGTACTGTCAAATAGTCGTCTTTAAAAGATCCCCATATGTAGGTGTTATCATAGGTGAGCCCCTTAAATAGTACCCTCCTGTATGTAGGTATAGATACTCTAGTGAGGTGAGAAGATGTATTACTATGGAATGACAATCCGCGAGTACCGCGAAAAAGCAAAAATGACCCAGCAGCAATTAGCAGACCGTTGGCCCAAGTCCGAACGATTTGGAGGAGGCGAAGGTGTTAACTGGAAATATATCCAGGATATTGAACACGGCAGGAAGAAAATAGATGATAATCAAACCCTTCGGAAGGTCTGTGATATTCTCCATATTCCGTACTGGAAAGTGGGACTGTCTGAATTCGATCCCTTTATGCAGACCGTTCTCCCAGGACACGGGAAGTCAATGTATGACGAGACATTGGATGCTGTTGAAGACCTTGTTCGTCAGATATGGAGTCTACGCTGTGCAGCACGAATACCTGAAGCAGATAAAGGAGTCAAGAGACTA
>WNFX01010569.1_pt1 | contig 10100 bp, 9 predicted proteins | sample 5400111 | NCBI WGS metagenome assembly WNFX01 (sample SAMN13153363, study PRJNA577476) | soil metagenome | isolation source: 40 cm soil or saprolite under grassland replicate 1 | place: USA:California | collected 2016-06-15 | reverse complement strand
ACTGGCATAGATTTTCATTGAGGTCATAACTCTTCCCTTTCCACTTCTTTTTCCATCATTTGCCTCTATTCTACCATATTTCCTGCTTCTGATTTTGCCTCTTCAGCCCTCTCCCCAGGCCTTTTCGTACAGCCTCTAGTGAATTTCAACTTGTAGGTGCTATAGCAAACCAGCAAACAGGCGCCGATATTGGGGAGGCGTTAGGACGTGATAGAGTTGGTCTGCACATCGTTGCAACGCTAGAAGAGGCTTTAGCAATACCAACTGATGTGCTCATAGATTACACTAGCCCCGATACGGTGAAGGCTCATATACTGAAAGCGCTAGACAAAGGCGTACGCGTGGTCGTTGGAACATCAGGTCTGACAGCGAGCGATTTTGAGGAAATTGAGCAAAGAGCGCAGGAACTGAATCTGGGTGTCATTGCTGCCGGCAACTTCTCCATTACGGCAGCTCTGGCAAAGCATTGCGCTTTGATTGCTGCCAAATTTCTGCCTTCCTGGGAAATTATTGATTATGCGAGTGCCGATAAAATAGATGCGCCCAGCGGGACGACACGTGAATTGGCCGAAACATTGGCGACAGTTGCCACGAACAAACTGACTGTACCGATTGAACAAATGTATGGTCCAAAAGGCGCACGGGGAACCACAATCGAAGGTACGCAAGTTCATTCAATACGTTTACCTGGCTATGTTATTGCATTTGAAACAATCTTTGGGTTGCCCGATGAACGCCTGAGTATTCGCCATGATGCTGGATCAAGCGCCGAACCGTACGTAGGTGGCACACTCCTGGCTGCGAGCAAAGTAATGGATGTACGTGGTTTGGTGCGCGGATTAGACCAACTCCTTTTTTATGTCTAAAAAAGGAGTTGGTCTCGACTTGGGTATAGATATGATGGTGATGTACAATATCTCCATTGCCTATGTCATTCAGAATGTCTCAGGAATATTCCTGACTAATCACGCTCGTGTGATAGCAGCTTTGATTTTCAGCTAATTAGAGGATGTATAGAAGAGTATCATGAAGGCAAAAGAGAAAAACAGGAAATCTGCGGAGCGTAAACGCAAAACACTGAAATTGTGGTCGAGATTGCAAGTACGCATGACAACCTCCTACGTGGTAGTGTCCGTTGTCTCTGCGCTACTGATAGAGCTGCTACTGATCGTGCTTTTCTTTGTGGTAATCACTCCTTTTATAGACCAGTATTTCCAGAACACAGCACATCGAATTGCTCAGGAATATGCTAAGTTTGCTTCTGCCCATGGAGGTGGGGTTGCTCTTGACCCTAACTCTACGTTTCAGCCAGGTCAGCCCTCTTCACTCGTTTTGCCTGGAGAAGATGCGTCAGAGGTGCCCTATGTCGCGGCACATTCTCCTGCTCCCCAGATGGAGCAGTTTGCGCTATTGCTTGCTCCTAATGGCCAGATACTCGCCAGTTCTTATCCTGCACGTTACCCTGTCTCAACACCTGCCGCTCAGTTGCTGCCGAAGCAGCAGCAGCTCATACTCAACGCTCTGACAGGAAAAGGAGGAAGCAAAGTCGAAATTACAGCGCAAGGTCATGTGATTTCCGCTGCTGAGCCTGTCTGGAGCAAAGACAGAAGAACGATTGGAGCAATTTATGTTCAGGCGACATCGATAAACTTTAGTGGGAACATTCTTTCGTTTGCAGGAGGATTTTTGCTCGCTACCGGGCTCTTCTGGCTCATCATAACAGCCCCGATAGGGGCTATCTTTGGTGTGTTGACCACGCGTCCCGGTCACCAAACGAGACGAAATCGGGCAAATGGAACAGCAGTTCAATAGTATGGCTCAACAACTGGTCGAGAGTATGGAGCAGCGCCAGATACTGATCGAGCAGAATGCGCGCCTGGAAGAACGTACGCGTATTGAGCAAGAATTACGTACTGCACATCTTATTCAGCACTCCCTTCTGCCGAAAGAAATACCAGCGCTTGCCGGATGGCAGATAGCGACATACTATCAGTCTGCAAGAGAGGTCGGGGGAGACCTGTATGATTTTCTCTCACTTGAAGATGGTCGCCTGGGATTAGTGATAGGTGATGTTACTGATAAGGGCGTACCAGCCGCAATGTTGATGGCGACCACACGCAGTATGCTGCGTGCTGCTGCGCAGGTGACCGACTCTCCGGGTGAGGTACTGGCGAGGGTCAACGAACTGCTTCACGCCGATATTCCCCCAAACATGTTTGTGACTTGCTTCTATGCAGTGCTTGATCCAGACAGTGGCAAGCTTCGTTATGCCAACGCAGGGCACGATCTGCCATATCAACGGGAGGCAGGTAAGGTGTGCGAATTGCGTGCTACAGGCATGCCACTCGGCTTGATGCCAGGAATGCGCTATGAAGAGCAAGAAGTGATCGTAGCTCTTGATGAAAGCATACTCTTCTACAGTGATGGCCTGGTAGAGGCTCATAACCCCGAGCGTGAGATGTTCGGCTTTCCCCGCCTGAAGGCGTTGCTCGAAGAGCATACCGATGGTGCAACACTCATCGACTTCTTGCTGGGCGAACTTAGAAGCTTTACCGGCGACGGATGGGAGCAAGAGGATGACATGACCATCTTGACCTTGCAGAGAGGACTTGAAAATTAGGGGATCAGTAATCAGTATATTTTTGATTGGAGATGATAATGACACTCAATCCTAAGCATCGTAGCAGCATTATCACAGATGGGCGTGAGCGTGCAGGCGCTCGAGCCATGCTCAAGGGTATCGGCTTTACGGATGAAGACCTGAAACGCCCGATTATCGGTGTGGCCAATACATGGACTGAGACAATGCCTTGTAACTTCCATCTGCGCCGCCTGGCGATCAAAGTGAAAGAAGGCATTCGGGCGGCTGGCGGAACGCCGATGGAGTTCAATACTATAGCTATTAGTGATGGAGTGACGATGGGCACAGAGGGGATGAAAGCCTCTCTTGTGAGCCGCGAAGTAATCGCCGATTCTATCGAGTTAGTGGGTCGAGGTCACATGTTTGATGCCGTGATTGCCCTAGTAGGATGCGACAAGACCATGCCAGGAGCGGCTATGGCACTGATCAGGTTGAATGTGCCTGGGCTTATTTTGTATGGTGGCTCCATCGCGCCCGGACATTTCAAAGGGAAGGATGTCACGGTTGGTGATGTCTATGAAGCAATCGGCGCAAATGCAGCAGGCAAGATGAGCGATACCGACTTGCGTGAATTAGAGAATGTAGCATGTCCAGGGGCCGGTGCATGTGGTGGCCAATTTACAGCAAATACAATGGCAATGGTTCTGGAGTTTATTGGTCTATCGCCTATGGGTACAGCGAGTATCCCGGCTACTGATCCGCGCAAAGATCAAGTAGCACAACACTGTGGCCAACTCGTTATGGACAACCTGCGACGAGGAGTAACGCCTCGTGATATTTTGACTCGCCAGGCTTTTGAGAATGCCATCGCTGGCGTAGCAGCCTCGGGTGGCTCGACCAATGCAGTACTGCATTTGCTGGCAATGGCCCGAGAGGCAGATGTTCCACTGACCATCGACGATTTTGATATGATAAGTAAGCGCACGCCACTGCTAGCAGACCTGAAGCCAGGAGGGAGATATATGGCGGTTGATCTGGATCGTGCCGGAGGGGTGCCACTATTGGTGCAACGGCTCGTTTCTGCGGGGCTGGTTAATGGGAAGCAAATGACACCAAGCGGGCGTACTATCGGTGAAGAAGCTCATGCAGCAATGGAAACAACAGGGCAGGATGTTGTGCGTCCGCTCTCTGACCCGATCAAGCCAAATGGAGGGCTGGTTATCCTCAAGGGAAATATCGCACCGGAAGGGTGTGTAGTCAAGATCGCTGGTCACGAACGACTCTATCACCGAGGGCCAGCAAGGGTTTTCGACCGCGAGGAAGCTGCCATGAGCGCGATGACACATGGTAGGATTAAGGCAGGTGATGTTGTGGTCATTCGCTACGAAGGTCCGCGAGGAGGGCCAGGAATGCGCGAGATGCTCGGGGTCACTGGCGCCATCGTTGGCGCTGGATTAGGCGAGACTGTAGCGTTGCTCACCGATGGGCGATTCAGTGGGGCAACCCAGGGTTTGATGGTTGGTCATGTTTCGCCTGAAGCAGCCCGTTGCGGCCCGATTGCTGCTTTACAAGAAGGAGATATTATCATTTTCGATATTGAGGCACGCCGTTTAGACGTGGAGCTTTCCGATTCTGAGATTGCTGAGCGCCTGTCGAATTGGGCTGAACCAGCTCCACACTATATCAGGGGAGTGTTTGCGAAGTATGCAGCCCTAGTTTCGTCAGCCTCTGAGGGAGCTATAACACAACCTCTACTGTGAAGACTTTTACTGGCCGATCCAGCATACAATAGTCTCTCCTGTAATAGCATCTGATTGCGGCCCTGCCAGAAACAGCACAATTTGCGCCATATCTTCAGGCTGGGCCACCTGTTGTAATCGTGATAACCCTTGCTGGCTGTCAACAGTTCTTGTAGCCAGAAAACGGCCTGTATATGTTGGTGGGGGTGCAATGCAGTTCACGTTTACCCCATAGGGCCTTAATTGTTCTCCCAGGCAGCGCGTATAGTGTGAGATAGCAGTTTTAGCAGCCGCATAAATAATCCCGGTTTGAACGGGTATGTGTCCGGCAATTGATCCCACATTAATAATCTTGCCAGCTCGCCGCTCGCGCATGTGCATACCCCCATACTTACAGGTATACATGGTGGTGAGCAGGTTACGGTCGATTACAGAGCGGATGTCGTCTGGATCAATATCCAACGCGTCATTAGGGTCGGGTCGGGGAGTATGAGCGCCGATATCTCCACCGGCGTTATTGACAAGTATATCAATATGGTCGAATACTTCCAGGGCCTGTCTCAGGAGTTTTTCGGCCTGCATAGGATCGGTTAAATCCGCAGAAAAATAGGAACTTCTACGACCAAGAGCACGAATCTCTTCTGCCACCGCTGGTCCTGAAGGAGCTTCTCCGAACTCTGCTGCTGCGCTCTCGTTTACATCGTGAATGATCACATCAGCGCCAGCCCTGGCGAGATGCAAAGCATAATGACGACCCAGGCCCCGACTGGATCCGGTTATCAGCGCTATCTTTCCTGTCAAATCTATTGTTGGCATAGCTGTGAACTCTCCTTATTGTACTTCCAATGAGGTTTGTATCATTTGTATCACTTATATCATTTGTATCAGTTGTATCGCAGCGTGAGTTCGTGCATAACAAGGGAGCGTATCGAGGTGATGTCTCCCATTACTGAAATAGTATCTAGAATATGCATTATGTCTGGTAAGATGGAATGTTGGTCAATGCTCGTTGGCTTGCGTGAATAGCGGTAAGATGTAAGCCACGCTGGCGTCGAGTTGCTGATCCTCATAGGCAATAATCGCCTCTGGTGGCTCTTTCAGTTCAAAAGGGGTTCGCCAATCTCCTGATGGCCTGGCGTTGTCCAGAACGAAACGTAATACATGGGCGAACTGTGCAGCCGAACGAGTTGGATAATTGGGCCAGTAGTCGTCAGCAAGCACACGTACAAGACGGGCTTCCAACGCCCCGAGTTCAATAGACATGTCGACCTGTGGGCATGTTTCCGACAGTATCTCAAACAGAGTTGTGAAGTTAACAACCCCTTGTCCGAGAGGGCAGCGCACAAGACGATATCCCTCGTCGCACATGTAGATCTGGTAATCCTTTAAATGGACATTCTTCACATAAGGTGCAACTCGCCTGGCAAAATCCACAGGCTCTTCAGCCGTAGCAAGAGCATTGCCGGTATCCAAAGTGATGCCGAGCCTGGGTGACCCGATAGACTCGCATAGCCACAACAGTTCCTCAGAGGCTAGATCCTGGTGATTCTCCACTGCAAGATTCACACCCGCCTGTTCTGCGATGATCGTTGCCTCCCGCAGTCCCACCAGAATCTCGTGTAAAAATGACTGCCAACGACCTGCCATGGCCCTGCGGTCACCTCCGAGCTTCGCTCCTCCAACCATTGTGCGCACAGTACTTGCACTCAATCGAACGCTCAGATCGATGGCTGTCGCAAGTTTATTCGGATCGTATCCTTCCGTCTCAAGGGTGATGAACAGCCCACGCTCCTGTGCATAGTGGGCCACAGAGGTCGCATCTTCACCTTGCATCAAGGAGGCAGGCAGTTCCGCTCCTCCCAGTCCAATATCGCTTGCTTTGTCCAGAAGTTGCATTGGAGTGATTGTAGGACGGTCAGAGGCCATGTCGATTCCCATCCCAAAGGTTGTGCCGTACACAGCAAGACCAATGCGCATGAAGCTCTCACTTTCTGAAAAATGTTTTGAACCTATCATTAGGGATAGCCAGGTGCCATGCGAAACTTACTCAGCTGTCCAGCCCCCGTCGATTACCAGAGTTGTACCGGTCATGAAGCTAGATGCATCTGAAGCCAGGAAGACAATTGCGCCCCCAAGTTCCGCTGGTTGACCCCACCGACCTAGTGCAATGTGGTTGAGAAAGAACTGGTTAGTTTGTGGATTATTCATCACTGGAATGTTTAACTCGGTTGCGAAAGGACCTGGGCATAACGCGTTAACCGTAATGTTATGCATGGCCCATTCCAGCGCCAGTACCCTGGTTAACTGGATGAGACCGCCTTTGCTGGAGCAATAGGCACTTCTCTCGGGTAACGCTATCAGGCCCATCATGGAAGAGAGATTGATTATCCGACCGTAACGCTGCTCCTTCATATAGCGAGCCGCTGCCCGAGAACAGAGGAATGGTGCCTTCAGATTGGTATCTTGAACCAGGTCCCAACTGGCCTCATCCAGTTCTTCAACGGGTTTGCGGATATTGATACCGGCGTTGTTAACCAGGATGTCGATACGTCCGAATTCATTCACAACAGATTGGATCATAGATTCGATCTGTTCCGCGTCTGTAATGTCAACAGCAATGCCCAAAGTGCTTTTTCCAGTGATTGTGGCAAGAGTTGCCGCGCTCTTCATCGCCCTATCCTCCTGGCGGCTTGTAACGACGACATTTGCTCCGGCTTCGGCCAGAGCCTGGGCCATAGCAAAGCCTAACCCCCGATTGCCTCCTGTGATTAACGCTACTCGCCCATCCAGTTTGAATACATCGAGAGACATTAAACTACATGCTCCTTTCGTTCTAATGATTCCGACCTTGTTTCCAGTATATCACTGTGCCTGCTCGCCGTATCAAACTCCATAAAAGTCATAGAAAAGGTCTATTGGAGCCTGGGTAAGCAAAATCTGGTGGGGAAAGCACTGAGCGTGCTGATGCTCGTCCTCCAACCGATTCAAGCGTTCTAAGAACACCACTGCCCGCTCTTCATTCAATCTCCCGTCGAATCGCAAAAACTGTCCCCATAAGGAACGGGCAATGAGGTGGGGTGTATCAGTACGTACTGAGAGTCCAAATTCCATAGGAAAGAGTCGCCGGTATGCCTCTAAATTGTAAAGCCAGGAACTTCCATGAACGGCTATCGCATCAGGATGCATGCGTTTGATATGCGTAAACATTGACCGCAGGTCGGCCAAACGTGCCTCTTTGCGTTGTTGACTCAAAGGTCCATAACCTGAATCGTCCAGATTCCAAAAATGTAAGTGGATCAAACGTCTCTCAGACCAATACTCATATCCAAAACAGCCCCAATGCTGATTGTCGTAGGAAGGAATCTTGTCAGCACGTTCAAGATAGAATTGGTAACTCCAATCTGCATCTGCGGCGATGTCGATCTGGTGCAATCCTTTGAGATAGTCTAGCCAGACGGGATTGAGTGGATCAAGGCTCCAATCAAGCCCCAAAATGCGATATAACGCCGTCATATTCAGAATAGTTTCTTGATAAGACCGTTGTGTCAGTTGAGTTATTTTCCTGGCAAAAGTGAGTTGGAGTCCAAAGAATCCAGGAGGGTAGAGCATTCTGGTCATCCTTGTTCGTATCTCTGCGTCTACGGTTTTCTTCACGAGATTAGGGTATCATAAAGTGTCAATCAGCTAATGCTGAACGTTATAAACAATAGAGATCAAAAATTAGCGATCGTTTTGTACGCTATCTGAGCACTATTTGATAAAAAGTAAATGAAAGTTAATTTGTGCAAATTGCACAAATTAACGCTCTAATATTTGGGTAAAATATCTGTAGCATTACGGAGAGCGACAGAGTATCTTGACAGAGTTAAAAGTATCAAAAGTTTGCTGAGAAAATCGGACCTTAAGCTTTATAGAGGCAATGACGCTTCTAGGGATTTTGATGACGATGTCAGATCAGATTCTGTTTTCTATTGATGAAGCCTTCGAGGAACTATCACCTGCTCAGTTACCTGACCGACATGCTTCGGATACGAGTTCTCCGTCTTCAAGCACCTTCCACCGCTATCAGATCGAGACCCAGACGACACCAGACATTGTGCCATATCCGTCCAGGTTCCGGGTCAAAGTAAAAAAGCACGGCCTGATTGGTTTGCTACTAAAGGAGCTTTTCGAATACAAGGGCAACTTCCAGGTTGCACTGAGTCGTCCCTGTGTCTATGGCGTCTTCTCCAGGGCGGTTGGTGGCCTGGCCCCGCGCGAAGAACTTTGCGTTGGCTGTCTTCGCTGTACGGTGCAATACCCGAACATCGTGCAGATTCACCCAAATCCAGAACTGCAGCGACTAGGTGATACATTTGTTAAGCCTGAGTACATCGACACCATTATGTATGAGGCGCGTGATGGACGGGTACCTGTGCGCGGCGCTGGCTACAGAGGTCTTTTTGGTGGTGAGGGTTGGGACGGTCTATGGACGGACATGTCCGAGATTGTGCGTCCGACCCGTGATGGCATTCACGGCCGCGAATTCATTTCGAGTGCGGTCGACATTGGCGAAAAACCTGCCTTTCTGCGTTTTGATGAGCGGGGCGAGGTTGTTGGTCCCGTACCAACGGTGATTACAACTCAAGTGCCGTTCCTCTTTGACATACCAGCCTACACTACTCAGACGAAGCTGCTATTGCCGATCCTCAGCGAAGCGGCACGACAGATCGAAACGCTGGTGATTGTCCCTATTCAATCGGTTATAGAGCTTTCCCTGACAGGCCAGCATGTTGTGCCTCTGGTTGCGCCGGAATCGCTATCCTGGCTAGATCGACTGTCATGGTCACCGAGCATGTTTATGCTGGACGGCTGGGACCGGGAGTGTTTCGACACGCTGCGGCGCCGCTACCCTGATACTATCGCATGTGTTCGTGTTCCAATGGATACAAATCTCGTTGAACTGGCTCATCAGGGTGTGCGGGTGTTTCATTTGACCGCTAATTACCATGGCTATATCGGCGACCGCTTTGTGATAGACCTGATTCTCCGGGCACATCAGTCCCTGGTAGATGCCGGTGTGCGGGAAGAAGTTACACTCATCGGCAGTGGAGGTATTATTCTCGCTGAACACGTGCCGAAGGCGATTATTTGTGGTCTGGACGCTGTCGCCGTGGATGTTGCTCTGGCCGTGGCACTGCAAGCGCGCTTTAGTGGGGAATGTACCGATCGGGAGACGGCGTCTCTATCATTTCCACGTTTGAACACGGACTGGGGTGTGCAACGATTAAAGAATCTTGCCGCTTCCTGGCGGGATCAGCTACTGGAAGTCATGGGCGCTATGGGGATGCGAGAAGTGCGAAGGCTGCGAGGAGAGATCGGACGATGTATGTTCCAGAAAGATTTGGAACGCGAAATTTTCGGTGGACTTGGTGAGGAAGGAAGTGGAATATGAGGCATTATGGCAAAACGGCTGAAACACTGATTATTTCGAAACACCAGGAAGCCCTCCACCGTGGTTTTCAAACCTGGCCAAGCCTGACATATGATCGGCCACCGGCAATGGGCGATGCACGCTGGACGGCTGATCTCATCCTGGCGACCTGGACACAGTCAGAAACGGGTCATCCCCCTGATAATGGATTGGAATACCAGGTCGGTCGTTCCGCTGGGGGCTTCGATGTTCTTACATTCAAATTCCTGCCTGGAGAGCAATGGGTTCCTGAGCGGGAACCCATTGATACCACGATTTCGTTGAACCACCGGCCGTACGACCGGAAGATTGAGATCCCGGTGCCCTG
>WNFX01012336.1_pt1 | contig 10101 bp, 6 predicted proteins | sample 5400111 | NCBI WGS metagenome assembly WNFX01 (sample SAMN13153363, study PRJNA577476) | soil metagenome | isolation source: 40 cm soil or saprolite under grassland replicate 1 | place: USA:California | collected 2016-06-15 | reverse complement strand
CGACGCTGTGGTTCAGGTAATGCCTGACGCCGACATCGGCGCGGCGCTGCGGAAGACGCTCGACACTTTCAAGAGCGCGGGCAACGGACTGATCAAGTACACGGAACGTCCGACGGATGCGGTCTCGCGTGAAGCTGTGCTCGGCGCGATCACCCAGAAGGCGAAATCTGCTTGGGAAGCTTCGCTCGCGTCGCGGCCTCCGTTGCAGCGCTTACCCGGCGAGGTGCCGAATTATGAGCGCCGCCCGGAGCCGGTAAAGTTCCAGGCGCCTCTGGGCCCCAAAGACAGCATGCGCTACACGCAGGTGCCGGCGGATTTTGATCTGCAACTCTTCGCGGCAGAACCCGATATTGTGAAGCCCATCTACATCGCCTGGGATGAACGCGGCCGCGCGTGGGTGGTGGAGGCGCGCGATTGCTTTTCCTCAAGGACACTGACGGCGACGACAAGGCCGATGTGCGGCAGGCCATTCTTCCGGGCTGGGGCACAGGCGACACGCACGCGATGCAGAGCAATCTCGGTCGCGGCTTTGATAACTGGCTCTACGGCGCGGTGGGCTACTCGAATTTCCGCGGCAACGTTGGCGGCAAAGATCTCCAGTTCGGCCAGGGCATTTACCGTTTCAAAGCCGATGGCTCAGCGTTGGAATTTCTTTATCAGTTCAACAACAACACTTGGGGCTTTGGACTCAACTCTTCTGGTGATGTTTTCGGCTCAACGGCCAATGGAAACCCGACGTTCTACGGATACCTTCCCGCCCACATCCTGAACCCGACGCAGCCAGGCTTTGGCCGGCGTGGAGGTAACGGGTTTCGCCCCGGCTATCGGCTTGGCCCGGAGAACGCGGGCGATGGCGCTGCTGTCAATGTTCGCCGGCTTCCCTCCGCCAAGTCGCTGGCTCCCGGCATGCGCATGCATCCCAACACGCCGAATGTGCGCATGGTTGATAACTTCGGCGGCTACACGGCCGCGGCGGGACATGCCTTCATGGTCAGCGACGCACTGCCTGCGCGCCTGCTCGGGAAGGCGCTGGTGAATGAGCCGACTGCCAAGCTCATCGGCATCATGGATGTTCAGCGCGACGGCGGTGGCTACAAGGCGCTCGATGGTTTCAATTTCCTCGCCAGCAGCGATGAATGGATGTCGCCGATCTTTTCCGATGTCGGTCCCGACGGCGCGATTTGGGTGATCGATTTCTACAGCTTCGTCATCCAGCACAACCCGACGCCGAGCATTCAGTCCGCGGGCATTCAGGCCACGACCGGACGCGGTGGCGCTTACATGACCGAGAACAACCTGCGTGACCAATCTCACGGTCGCATTTACCGCGTCGTCTGGAAGGACGGTCCGAAAAGCTCCATCAAGTCTCTCGCGAAGGCGAAGACTTCCGAACTCGTGGCGGCGCTCGACAGTGGCAACCAATTCTGGAGCCTCACGGCGCAGCGATTGATCGTGGACAACAAGATGACCGACGCCGCTCTCGCGTTGAAAAAGCGCGTGGCCTCCGGGGCCGGCGGAACCGGCGCGATTCACGCCCTCTGGTCGCTGGAAGGAATCGGCGCGCTCGACAAAGACACGCATCAAAAGGCGTTGCTCGATAAAGACCCGGCACTGCGCCGAAACGCGATTCGCGCGCTGCCTGCGAACGACGCCGGACGCCTACTCTTCTTCAGCAGTCCGGTGATTCAAGATGCGGATCTGCTCACGCGCGAAGTTGCGTTTGTGAAACTCGCCGAGTTCCCGACCATTCCCGAAATCCAAACCGTCGTCGCCCAACTTCCACGCGTCGCCGCCAATACCAACGATGCGTTCTTGAACGACGCGCTCACCTTGCTTGGTCGGATTCACAAAGTCTCTGGCGTCGGCGTTCAAGAAGTGAAAGTTGCCGCAGGCGATCCGAAGCGTGGTGAGGATTTGTTCTACAACAGCCCCATCGCCGCTTGTGCTTCCTGCCACACGGTGAAAGGCAAGGGCGGCGACGTTGGTCCCATCCTCGATGGAATCGCCGTCCGCGCCGACAAAGCCTACATCGTTGAAAGCCTCATGGACCCGAATGCAAAACTCGCCAAAGGTTTCGAGAACCTGACGATCTCGCCCATGCCACCGCTCGGCGTGCTGTTGAAGGAGCAGGAACTCGCGGACATCCTCGCGTTTCTCGACACGCTGAAAACTCCACCGAAGGACGGCGTGACGGTTCCAGTGAAAAAAGCCAACCCATACGAGTAGTCATGAAGAAGCGATTTTTTTCCATTGGGTTGGTTGCCTTGTTGAATCCGTTGCTGTCGCAGGCCGGCGGAGCTGATGCCTTAAATCTCGACTCAGAGGGCTACATCCGCCATTGGGTCATGCTCGCTCCAATCGCTCTCCCCGAGGGGGAGAGCGGCGCCGATGCGATCTTCAAGGAACAGATCAAGGACGAAGCTGCCCTTCGACCCAAGGCTGGCGACAAGGCCAAAATTGGCGGGAAGGAATTGACCTGGCATGCGTTCAGCGAACCGCGTCCCCTGATGCTCGATGCAGACAAGGGCAAAGTTACCTTGAAGAAGGGTGTCAACGTCGTCGTTTTCAAAGTCATCAACGAACAGAACAGTTGGCAAGGAGCCATGCGCCTTCTGGATAAAGCCGGCGCTCCTCTAAAAGATCTCAAAATCAAACTGTCCCCTTGAGACTCGTGACTCCGAAATTCCCGGCATAAATTCGGAAACAATAGTTCTTCAAATGAAAACCACCCGACATCAGGAGGCGAAGAAATGAATCGAACCATGCTGGCCGCGCTCCTCGGACTAGCCGCGATTAACCCCACTTTCAGCGCTGAAGCTGACGCCGGTTCAACCGTCAGCCTAAAGCTGATGACCGAAGGGTTGGGCGCGCCGATTGGACTCGTTCCGATTCCCGACGGCTCGCGTCGATTGCTTGTGGCCGAGCAGGCCGGTCTCATTCAACTCATCGACCGCGATGGGAAAAAGTCGGGGCGGCCCTTTCTCGATCTCCGGGAAAAGATCGTCCCGCTGGGCAAAGGGATGGAGGAGCGCGGTCTCCTCGGACTGGCACTGCACCCGCAGTTCAAGTCCAACCACAAGTTCTACGTGGTCTATAGTGCGCCGCTTCGCACCAACGCGCCGCCCCAATGGGATCACGCCGAGCGCCTCAGTGAATTCAGAACCACTGGCGCTGACTTCGCGACTGCTGACCCGACCTTCGAGCGCGTCGTTCTGGAAATCGACGAGCCGGACTGGAATCACAACAGCGGTCGCCTCGCGTTCGGGCCGGATGGTTACCTGTATTGGACCGTCGGCGACGGCGGCGCTTTCAACGATGTCGGCGACGTGGCGCGCGGACGCGGTCATCCGTCCGAGGGCAACGGCCAGAAGCTCGACACCCTGCTGGGCAAGGTGCTGCGCATCGACGTCGATCACGGCAAGCCCTACGGCATTCCGAAGGACAATCCCTACGTCGATGGCAAGAAGGGGTTGCCGGAAATTTTCGCCTACGGCCTGCGCAATCCCTGGGGCATCTCTTTCGATCGCGGCGGCAAGCACGACTTGATCGTCGTCGATGTGGGGCAGGATCGTTGGGAGGAAATCAACGTCATCAGCAATGGCGGCAATTACGGCTGGCGTTTGCGCGAAGGCTTCGAGGGATTCGATCCGAAGGACCCGCTTCACGCCCCGACCAATGCCGCAACCGTCGGAGCCGATGGCAAGCCGGTCGTCGATCCCGTCTTTGCTTACAAAACTTTGCGCGGACGCGGCACGGATCCGGAATCCTACGGCGTCACGATTACCGGCGGTTACGTCTATCGCGGCAAGGCCATCCCGACGCTCGTCGGTAAATACATCTTTGCGGACTGGTCACGCAGCATGGCCATTCCTGACGGCACGCTGCTGGTCGCGACGATTCCGCCGCCCGGTCCCGGCACGGCACACTGGACCGTCCAGCCACTGGCGCTCAAGGAATTTCCCAACGGACGAATCAAAGCCTTCATCTGGGCGCTCGGCGAGGATGACGAGGGCGAACTTTACGTGTTGGCCAACGGGATTAACTCCGTCGTCCAAACACGCGGAAAAGTTTTCAAACTGGTGCCGCAACAGGAGTCGCCATGAGAGCAATCGCAAGCACCGCTTTTCTCTCGGCAGCACTGCTCGCAATCTGCCCGGCGGCCGAAGCCGCCGACAAGCCCGTTTCGCTGAAGGAGGCCTTCAAGGATTGCTTTCTCGTGGGCACGGCTGTGAATCGGAGCATGGTGACAGGCGGCACGGCGTTCCGCCGAAGCGCGGAGCAGAACGCCAACGACGTGGCCCTCATCAAGGAGCAGTTCAACCAGATCTCCCCGGAGAACGATCTCAAGTGGCAGATGATCCATCCGCGCGAAGGCAAGGACGGTTACGACTTCGCGGCGGCCGATGCCTTCGTGAACTTTGGTCTGAGCAACAACATGCAAGTCGTCGGGCACACGCTCGTGTGGCACAGCCAGACGCCGAACTGGGTCTTCGCCGGGACGAATCCGCCTCCAACCAATGCCACGTCCGTCGCCGCCGCGAACACGAACGCGCCTGCGACAAATCGTTTTGGGCGCGGCGGATTCGGCGGTGGCTTTGGTCCCTACAACGGCCCCCGCGCGTCGCGCGACGAGTTGCTCCAACGGATGCGCGAGCACATTCACACCGTCGTCGGGCGCTACAAAGGTAAAGTCAAAGCTTGGGATGTCGTGAACGAAGCTCTCGCCGACGGTCAGGGCACGAACGTGCTGAGAAACTCGCTCTGGCTGGAAATCATCGGGCCGGGCTTCATCGCGAAAGCATTCGAGTACGCGCACGAGGCGGACCCCGACGCGATTCTTCGCTACAACGACTACGGATTGGAGAATGCCGCCAAGCGCAAGAAACTCATCACACTGATCAAATCGTTGCAGGCGCAGAAAGTCCCGGTTCACGCCATCGGCTCACAGGCCCACGTCAATGTTTCGATGAGCTTCGAAACCATGGACCAGGCGCTGAGGGAAATCGCGGCGCTCGGCCTGCCCATCCACATCACTGAACTCGACGTGAACAGCGCGGTTGGCGGCCAGCGCGGCTTCGGCGCGGACATCGCCAAGAACGCAGCGGCCACTCAAGGCGGCCTCGTGAGCGACGCGGACAAGAAACTTGCTGACGCCTACGCCGGAATCTTCCGCGCATTCGTGAAGCACCGCGACTCGGTGAAGATGATCACATTCTGGGGCGTGAACGACGCCGTCTCCTGGCGCGCCAACGGCAAGCCGCTTTTGTTCGACGGCAACGATCAGCCCAAGCCGGCTTTTGATGCCGTGATCGCTGAGGTGAAGAAAACGGCAACCACCAAATGAACGCTTCAGTTCGATTCACCGCGACCCTGCTCTCATGGTGAAATTGTGCCCGCTATGGATTGAAGATGCTTTCCGTGTTGGGCTACAAGAGCGAGGCTAGCAAGTAACACAATTTCGCCGCCAGCGAATGCCGAACCAACAAACGCAAACGACTGCTGCCGACGGCGACCGTCTCAAGCCAATCGAATACATCGGCTACGCACTTGGCGACACGGCTTCCGGGTTCTTCTTCCAGACATTCAACATTTTTCTCACCTACTATTACGTGGACGTTTGGGGCATTCCCGCGACGGCGCTGCTCTGGCTGCTCCCGGCGGTGCGGGCCTTTGGCGCGTTTGATGATGTGATCATGGGCCTCATCGCCGACCGCACAAACACGCGCTGGGGAAAATTCAGACCGTATCTTCTGTTCGGCGCGATCCCCTACGGCGTTTGCGGTTACCTCATGTTTGCAGGGCCGGACTTCGGTCCCAAAGGAAAAATCATCTACGCCGCCGTCACTTACGCGCTGATGCTGTTGAGCTACACGGTCATCAATGTGCCTTATTCGGCGATGCTCGGTGTCATCAGCCCGTCGCCGCGCACGCGCACGGTCGCCTCCACGTGCCGGTTTGTCGGCGCGTTCGGCGCGGCGTTCCTGATCTCCCTGTTTGTTCGTCCGTTGGTCAAATCTCTCGGCGCCGGAAGCGAGACCCGAGGGTTTCAATTGACGATGGCAATCTTCGCTATCGTGTCGGTGGTTTTGATTTTGATCACGTTCGCCACGACGAAGGAACGAGTGCGTCCTCCGCCTCAGCAGAAAACGAATGCGCGCGAGGAATTGGGAGAACTCTTCAAAAACTGGCCATGGCTCGTGCTGCTCATCACCTCGATCTTCTCGAACGCGTTTTCCGCGCTGCGTTCCGGGAGCACGATTTTCTATTTCAAGTATGTGCAAGGCTTTGACTCCACCGCGGTGCTGTGGGGCTTGGATCGCACCACCTTGTTCCTGAGCAGCGGCGCGCTTGGCTTGGTACTGGGCACGATGTGCCTTGGCCCCATCGCGCGGAAGATCGACAAGAAATATTACGCTGCCGCGCTTAGCCTAGTGACTGGCCTCTCTTTTCTTTCGTTCTTTTTCGTTCCGAAGGGAGACTTCGGACTCATGATCGCTCTGAACATGCTGGCGCAGTTCTGCGCCGGACCAACCTCCGCGCTGACGTGGGCGCTTTACGCGGATGTGGCTGACTATGGCGAATTCAAGTACGGGCGGCGCTCGACCGGCCTCATCTACTCGGCCTCTCTTTTCTCCATCAAGGCTGGCATTCTCATCGGAGGCTTTCTCGTTCCTCTGTTCCTGGCGCAATTCGGCTATGTGAAAGGCGCGGAGACACAAACGGCGCGAGCACTGCTCGGCATCGCCATCGCGTTCTCAATCGGGCCTGCGTTGTTCGCACTGCTCAAGTTCGTCGCGCTCCTGATTTACCCGCTCGACCAAAAGCGCGTGGACGAAATCGAGCGGGAGCTGGCCGCACGCCGCGATACAATTTCCGAAATCCAACCCGCATGACCATCCGCAATCCCATCCTTCGAGGTTTCAATCCCGACCCGTCCATCGTGCGCGTCGGCGACGATTACTACATCGCCACCTCGACGTTCGAGTGGTTCCCCGGCGTGCAGATTCATCACTCGCGCGACCTCGTTCACTGGCACTTGCTCACGCGGCCGCTCAATCGCGCCAGCCAACTGAACATGCTCGGCGATCCCGATTCCTGCGGGATCTGGGCGCCATGCCTGAGCTACGCGGATGGATTGTTCTGGCTCATTTACACGGACGTTAAGCGCTTTGGTCGCGCCAGCGTCGCCGGGGCGAGTGGTGCGTCGATGCGTGATTTTCACAACTATCTCGTCACCAGCCCGCGCATTGATGGCGATTGGTCTGATCCCGTTTACCTCAACAGCAGCGGCTTCGATCCATCGCTGTTTCACGACGACGATGGCCGCAAGTATCTCCTGAACATGCTTTGGGATCATCGGCCGGGAAACAATCGCTTCGCCGGGATCGTGTTGCAGGAATACTCGGTCAAAGAGCGCAAGCTCATAGGCGAACGAAAAAATATTTTCCAAGGCACAGAGCTCGGCTTCACCGAAGCGCCGCATCTCTACAAACGCAATGGCTGGTATTATCTGCTCACTGCCGAAGGCGGCACCGGTTGGGGACACGTGGTCACAATGGCCCGCTCACGCAACATCAGCGGCCCATACGAGTTGCACCCTGACACTTACATCATGAGCGCGCGGCACCGGCCCGACGCGGAGCTACAGCGCGCTGGCCACGCCAGTCTAGTAGAGACGCGGAACGGCGAAACCTACATGGCTTATCTTGTTGGCCGGCCGCTGCGCAATCGCGGCCGTTGCACACTCGGTCGCGAGACGGCGATTCAGAAAATGGTTTGGGACGAGGATGATTGGCTTCGCACGCTCTATGGAGAAGCTGTTCCCACCATCGAGACGCCAGCGCCAGGATTGCCTGTGCATGAATTTCCGTCGGCGCTCGTGCGTGAAGATTTCAACTCGCCGCAACTGCCAATCGACTTCCAATGGCTCCGCACGCCGTGGCCTGAAGAAATCTTCAGCCTCACTGCACGTCCCTGTTTCCTGCGACTCTTTGGCCGCGAAACGATCGGCAGTTCATTTCGCCAGTCACTCGTGGCGCGTCGGCAGCAATCGCACTGTTTCAGCGCGGCGACGGTCGTTGAATTCGAGCCAGACCATTTCCAGCAGCTCGCCGGGCTAGTCTGCTACTACAACAGCACAAAGTACCATTATCTCTACCTCTCGCGCGATGAAACGGTTGGGAAATACCTGCGCGTAATGTCCTGCGCGCCGGACGCACTGCAGGCCGATGCCTTCACGCCGCCCATCCCGATCCCCCCAGGCCGGCCTGTGCATCTGCGAGTCGAAGTGGATTACGAGCGGCTCCACTTCGCGTATCGCGCGGAAGGCGCGGACAACGACTGGCGCTGGCTGCCGCAACAATTCGATGCCAGCATTCTTTCGGACGAGTGCTCCGCGCCCGGCCAGCCCAATTTCACCGGCGCATTCATCGGCATGGCCTGTCAGGATCTGGCCGGGACGGGAAAGCATGCGGACTTTGATTTCTTCGAATACGCTGAAAGAGATTTTCGCGCGAACCCGTTCTCAACTTCGGCGAAGTGACCGGGAATCTACCGCACTACGATCTGTGGGTTTGCGCGATCTTGACAAAGATTGGCATCTCGGCGGTGTCGAAGACCAGCCGCAGTGTATTGGCCCAGCAACAATCAGGTGCGGCCCGGCTTCGAAACAAGCTGCTTGAAGAGTTTGAAAGAATCGAAGGCTTACGATCAATAGAGCGGGTGAAGGCAATCGATTACTCGTTCTCAACGAGTCACGTGGACGAGGCGAGGGTCGGTTTTCATCCGTCGCCAAAGATGACAAATTAGCGGAAAATCTTGACAGCGACTACATCTACAATATACTGATTATGAAAAGCTTGGAGGCGGAGGTCGGAATCGAACCGACGCATACAGCTTTTGCAGAGCCGTGCCTTACCACTTGGCTACTCCGCCCATGCCGCGCAAAGCATAATTGAGTTTCCTCGCCTCGCAAGCGCAAGTTTCCTCCTCACTCTCGGTAACCGAGCTTACGCCTGTTCGCCCAGAGTTCCTTCGGTTTGAAGATTCCCGCTGGCGTGATGATGCCCGTGATGAGCTCCGCCGGCGTGACGTCAAAACCAGGATTGCGCGCGCCGCTGGTCGGATTAGCCACACGCACATAAACACGCTGGCCAAACCGGGCGCCTGAAGCTTGAGATTTGAAACCCGCAACCGCCCCCCACGCGCCGAGAACCTCGCTCTCATCTCGCTCTTCGATGGGAATTTCGCGCCCGGAGGAAAGCTTCCAGTCGATGGTCGAAAGTGGAATCGCCACGTAGAAAGGTCGGTGGTGGCGCTCCGCCAAGACAGCTTTTGTGTAAGTGCCGATTTTGTTCGCCACCTCACCCGTGCGTCCCAACGTGCGGTCGCTGCCCACGATGATCACATCGATTTCACCTCGTTGAATCAGATGTCCGGCAGCGTTGTCGGCGATGACTTCGTGGGCAATGCCCTGCTGCGCCAATTCCCAGGCGGTCAGTGTCGCGCCTTGTGAGCGAGGGCGGGTCTCGTCGCAAAAGACGTGGAACCTCCTGCCCTCTGCCTGCGCCGCGTAGAGTGGCGCGGTGGCGGTGCCGACATCGACGAACGCCAGCCAACCGGCATTGCAGTGCGTCAGGATTCTCATCCCGTCCTGGATCAATGGCCCGCCCTGACGCCCAATCGCCTCGCAATGTCTTACATCGTCGTTGGCAAATTCCTCCGCGGCTGGCAGCGCCAGGGCCTGTTGTTCTGCAACCGTCTTGCCCTGGCTCATCCGGGATCGGACTTCATTCATCGCGTTGACCGGGTCAACCGCGGTCGGACGCGCCGCCTGGAGCGTTTGGTAAACCGAGTCAACGTGCAGGGAAAGTTTTTCCAAATCCCGGCCCCGAAACGACCGGACGCCTTGCGCCAAACCATAAGCTGCCGTCGCGCCGATGGCACCCGCGCCGCGCACGATCATTTCATGGATGGCGCGGGCGGTCTCTTGAAAGTTACGTGTAGCAACAATTTGAAATTGGTGCGGCAGCAACCGTTGGTCGATGAGCCGAACGGCATTTTTGCGCGCGTCGAACGCGACGGTGCGATAGTGTCGGGTGC
>WNFX01007672.1_pt1 | contig 10102 bp, 7 predicted proteins | sample 5400111 | NCBI WGS metagenome assembly WNFX01 (sample SAMN13153363, study PRJNA577476) | soil metagenome | isolation source: 40 cm soil or saprolite under grassland replicate 1 | place: USA:California | collected 2016-06-15 | reverse complement strand
GCCTTTTTCTTTTGCGGAAATCTGGCAGTCACCGCCGCAAAACTTCCGGTGCAACCTGGTTCATGCGATAGCACTGGCTGAGTCGCTTCCCACCTTTCGTTCTTGACTTAGCATCTGAATTTTTGGCAACAAGGCCTTAGGGAAGGTTTTTGCGAGGGCCAGGCAAGACCAACACATGACCGGCTGGAAATGAGTTCTCAAGGGAGAAATCAAAGAAAGCCAAAACAATAAAAAAAGGAAAATAACCTCATGAAACATCGTAGTAGCCTCACAATATTCACAACGAGCCTGTCTGTGCTGGCCTGCCTTGCGTTTTTGCCACAAATAAAGGCAGCTCCGCAAGTTGCTCCGCCGCCGGACGGGTGCTATCCCGGGTTCACGACAGCGGAAGGGTGCAAGGCCCTTCAGTTCCTCGGGGCCGGGGCCGGAAACACAGGAGTTGGTTGGTATTCGCTGTATTTAGTCGGTGACGCCAACTACAACACCAGTGTTGGCGCTGGAACGCTGGTCCTCAACACGGGTAATAACAACACCGCAGTTGGCACCGCAGCGTTGTTGCTCAACAGCACTGGAATAAACAACGCGGCCATTGGAACTGACGCCCTCGTCTATAACGACACCGGCGAGGCCAACAATGCTTTCGGCGCCTTTGCGCTCTTTAACAACGTCTCCGGAAGGTTCAACAACGCCCATGGCTTTACAGCGCTTGCGTCCAATGTGAACGGCTTCGCAAATAATGCGTTCGGTGATCGCGCCTTGAGGGACAACGTATCGGGCTTCCGTAACACAGGCATCGGTGAGGATGTGCTCCTTAGGAACACCGCTGATGGTAACACGGCTCTGGGTGCCGGCGCCGGGAGCAATATCCTCGACGCCCCTGAGAACGTAGTTTTGGGCAACAACGCCGGTAGCAACATAGTAAGCCTTGGCGGAAACATCTATATCGGCTCAGGCGCGGGCGGCGCTGTTGATGAAACCGCGATCATCCGCATCGGCACCCCCACCATTATGGGTTTTCCGTATGACACGTATATCGCCGGCATCAAGGGTCGGGACGTTGAGTTGGCCACCGCCGCCTTCGTGTTCGTCGATGCCAATCAGAAGGTAGGCGACACCCCGGTCGACGCCAACGGAAACAAAGTGGCTGTACCTGCTCCCCAAGTTATGCTCAACGACTTCCTCAAAGCGCAAACGAGAGTCGCGGAATTGGAAGGTACGGTTGAGCGTCTCGCGGTAACCGTCAAAGAGCAGGCCGCGCAAATTCAAAAAGTGAGCGCGCAAATTGAAGTCAGTAAGCCCGCGCCGCAAGTAGCCGTAAGTAATAAATAAGAACTGCTAGTCAGACGTTCGCTGCGGCGAACCATTCTACTTTAGCATTGACATACCCGAGCGCCATTTGATACGCAAGCGCTCGATCACATAACGCGACGTTTCAACCCCGAATGCATTTGGGGCTGGGACCGCCGCTTCATGCGATCTTCAGATCCAATTGGAACCCCGAGTCAGCTGAAATGAATGAGATCGCCCTCCCTGGATCTGCTTCTTTAGGATGGTTCCTGGTTCCATGCGGAACTGAAAAGCAGTTCAGGTAGTAAACCCCGAATGTTTCGGGATCAACAATCCAACCCAAGCAAAAAAGGAAATGAAAAATGAAAACTTCACCGGTAGAAAATTCAACCAGCCGCTCGCCTCTGCGACGCCGTAGCTTTAGCGAAGGCGGGTCACTATCAATCACCTCTCACTATCCGGCCACGCCGAAGCTCAGCGAAGCCGGGTCACTTCTCTGCCACGCCAAAGCTTTAGCGAAGGCGGGTCACTGTTCACTTGTCACAATCATCCTGGCCTTCTGCTGCTTTGCCCTTGCGCCGTCCCCGAAAGCTTTCGGGGTTAGCCCACCGCCGGACGGAGGCTATGCCGGCGCCAACACCGCTGAGGGTACGAACGCTCTGTTGAACCTCACTACCGGAATCGCCAATACGGCCATGGGTTCAAGTGCGCTCCTTCACGATACTACCGGGGGTTGGAACGTGGGGATTGGTTCTGGGACGCTTGCCGCCAACACCAGCGGCAGCTTTAACATGGCGATTGGGACGGATGCGCTCTCCATGAACACCGCCAGCTCGAACCTGGCCATTGGTTTTCGAACCCTCTTTTTCAACACCACCGGACACAACCTCACCGGAGTTGGCGCTAATGCGCTTTATAACAACAGCACCGCCAGCTTCAACACGGCGGTGGGTGGTGCCGCGCTTTATAAGAACACCACCGGCTTCGATAATACGGCTAACGGTTACCAAGCGCTCTATAGCAATGTCAGCGGCCAAGATAACACGGCCAACGGATTCAAAGCGCTCGATAACAATGACGGCGACCAGAACACGGCCACCGGTTCCCAAGCACTCTATCGCAACACCGACGGCAGCGATAACACGGCCATTGGCTTTAAAGCGCTTTATAATGACCAGGGCGACCAGAACACGGCCATCGGTTCCGAAGCACTGTTTAGCAACACCTCGGGCGGCGCTAACACGGCCACCGGGTTTCAAGCCCTGTTTAGCAATACCATGGGCAACTCCAACACGGCTAATGGATTTGCAGCGCTCTTTAGCAACACCATGGGCGATTCTAACAATGCAATCGGTTATGCGGCGCTTACCAGCAACACAACCGGAATCCAAAACAACGCCTTCGGTTACTCAGCGCTTCTTTTGAACGTTACGGGCAACAACAACACAGCCATTGGGGATACAGCTGGCGCTATGATCACTGGCAGTGGCAACGTGTGTATCGGCGAGGGCGTTCAGGGTGTTGCTGCCGTGGACAATACGACCTGGATCCGCAACGTTTACGATTCTGTCGCAAGTGACCGGGCAGTTTACGTCAATTCAGACAACAAGATCGGCACGCTTGCCTCCTCGCGCCGCTACAAGGAGGAGATCAAGCCGATGGAGAAGGCAAGCGAAGCGCTCCTCGCCCTCAAACCGGTCACGTTCCGCTACAAACAGGGGCTCGATCCCCACCACGTTCCAATGTTTGGCCTCATCGCCGAGGAAGTGGAAAAAGTGAACCCCGATCTGGTAACCCGCAATAAGAAAGGCGAGACCGAGACTGTACGCTACGACGCGATCAATGCCATGTTGCTCAACGAGTTCCTCAAAGAGCACAAAAAAGTGCAGGACTTGGAAGCCACCGTCGCTCAGCAACAGAAAGGAATGGACGTTCTCACAGCCCAGCTCAAAGAGCAGGCCGCGCAGATCCAAAAAGTGAGCGCGCAACTGGAGGTGAGCAAACCTGCGCCACAAACGGTTGCTAACAAGTAGCTGATTCTGTACCCGCGGTCGTTGACCGCACGCCGAGATCGACGATCTCGGCTACAGCAAGAACGCCGTCACGCTTTCGCGCGGAGGCTTTTTGTTTCATTCGGAGTTTGCATTCGAAACCAAGTTAGAATCTTCGTTTCCTTCGCTGCCTTCTGTAAAAGGTCTATGAACAGGTGTGCCAAAGTTGGATCGGCTTCTCCTGAAGACGATGGCAGATCAATCGCCGAAAGCACAAGATTATGCTCGAAGAATATCGCGCGCATCAAAAAGTCAGCGGCAGAGCCGCACCTATCTGCCAACGCGTTGAGGACAACGCGTTCCACCTTTGCGCAGTTCATCATCTGCGCTTGCGCGTGATTCCTTCATTGGGGATGATGCAGGCGCATGCCCGTCACTATAGAGCAAACCGGGGCAAAGGTCCTGGCGCCCCGCTCCGCTTTCATTCTGCGGTTCATCAGCACGATCGCGCTTTGGACAATCGCGCTGCTGATCATGTTCTCCGGATACGAGATCTTGTTTTGGCTGTTGATCAGCGTGTTCGGAATGATCGGGCTGCTGGAATTTTACCGGATGCTCGATCACAAGGGCCTGCCGAATTTCAAGGTCACCGGAATGATTTGCGGCGCTGTCATGCTCGCCGGCAGTTTTTATTACTTTTCCAAAATCGGACCGGCGCATTCCTATGACTTTGAAGTTGCCGTCCTGCTCTTTTTCCTCCTGACCGTCTTCGGGCGACAACTGTTTGAGCGCCTTCGCAACGATGAGCCGTTGCAAACGATGGCTTACACTTTGTTCGGTCTGCTTTACGTCCTTTGGCTTTTTAATTTCATAACCAAAATTGTTTATCTAACCCCGCGTTCGAGCAGCGGCCAGTTAACGGGACAGTTTTACGTGCTCTATTTGATCGCCGTTACAAAATTTGCGGATATGGGCGCGTATTTGACCGGCAGCGTCATCGGTCGGCATTTGATGGTTCCCCATATCAGCAGCAAGAAAACCTGGGAAGGTTTCTTTGGCGCAATCGTTTTTGCGCTGCTTTGCAGCCTGGCATTGTTCAAATTAATGCCCGGCCATTTGTCCGCACTGACCTGGACGCACGCCACGATCCTGGGATTGCTTCTCGGATTCGCCGCAGTGGTGGGCGATTTGGCCGAATCAATTATCAAGCGAAGCACTGACGTAAAGGACTCGGGGAATTTGCTTCCGGGAATCGGCGGAGCGCTCGACCTTTTGGATAGCCTCCTTTTCACCGCGCCGCTGTTGTTTTTCTATCTGCGACTGGTGATTCGCGTACCCTAATGCCCAAAATTTCTGACAGAATGAACAGAATGGACAGAATAGAAGAGGGACCGAAAGCTTATGATTTGTGTGGCGAAGTCATTGGTCTGGCCATGAAAGTCCACTCCGCTCTCGGACCGGGATTTCTGGAGTCGGTATATCAAAATGCGTTGATTTGGGAATTGCGGAAGAGCGGATTCAAAGTTGAGGCAGAGAAACCAATCACCGTTCAGTACGATGGACAAATCGTTGGTGCATTTACGGCAGATTTGTTGATGAACAATTCGCTGATCGTTGAGCTAAAAGCGACGCAGTCGCTTGCGAAAACGCATGAAGTTCAGCTTGTAAACTATCTTGTTGCCACCGGATACGAGCAAGGTCTCCTCATGAACTTCGGAGCAGAGCGACTGGAGTTTAAGAAAAAATTCGCCACCCGAAGAAAGAGCAAGCGTCTTTCTGATTTGGTCGAGTCATTTTGTTAATTCTGTTCATTCTGTCGAAAAAATGAAACGTAAACGCGTCGCTATTCTGGGAGCGACTGGCTCGATCGGCGAGAGCGCTTTGAAAGTAGCGCGGGATATTCCCGAACGAATGCAAGTCGTCGGCCTGGCCGCAAACAGCAACGCCGAAAAACTTGCGTCGGCCGCGAACGAAACGCGCGCCCCGGCGGTTTGTCTTGTTAACGAAACGAAGATCGATGCGCTTGAGCGCGCGCTTAGGTACAAACCGCGAATTTTGTCGGGAGAAGCTGGTTTACGTGAGATCGCCTGTCTGACAGATGCAGACATGGTGCTGGTCGCGATCGTCGGCACCGGCGGTTTGCGCCCGGCGCTCGCTGCAATTGAAGCGGGCAAAGATCTCGCCGTAGCAAGCAAGGAAATCCTGGTGATGGCGGGCGAGATCGTCATGCGCGAAGCGCGCGATAGGCGCGTGCATGTTCTGCCTGTGGACAGCGAACACAACGCAATTTTCCAATGCCTCGAAGGCAAACGCTCAACGCTCAACGCTCAACGCTCGACATCCAATGCAGATAGTTCAACGTTGGACGTTTCTGATGTTCGGCGAATCATCCTCACCGCATCCGGCGGACCGTTTCGCGAGACGCCGCGAAAAAGTTTCGACTCGATCACACCAGAGCAGGCGTTAAAACATCCAACCTGGAACATGGGACCGAAGATCACAATCGATTCCGCGACGCTGTTCAATAAGGGCTTGGAGATGATCGAGGCGCATTGGCTTTTCGGTGTCGAGATGGAGCGCGTCGAGGTGGTCATCCATCCGCAGAGCATCGTTCATTCCATGGTCGAGTTCATGGACGGTTCCACGCTCGCGCAGTTGAGCTATTCAAATATGTGCTTCCCGATTCAATACGCCGTGACCTGGCCAGATCGCGTCCCAAACACGCTGCCGCCTCTCGATTTTTCGAAATTATCGAAGTTGGAATTTTTCACTCCCCGGTATGAGGATTTTCCCGCATTGAATCTCGCGCGCCGGGCGGGCGAGACCGGCGGCACATCGCCCGCTGTGATGAATGCCGCGAACGAGATCGCCGTCGCGGCGTTTTTGGACCGGCATGTGCGTTTTCCGGACATTTGGCGCGTGGTTGAAGACGTGATGAACCGGCACACGGCCATTGCGAACCCAACTCTCGATGCCATATTGGAAGCCGATCAGTGGGCGCGCAATGAAGCGCAGGGATGCGTCAAATCGCTAAATCGTCAAAAGAGTTGCAACGACAGACGCGGTGGCGTGTCCAATCGATGACCAGATCATTGATCACTAGTCACTAATCACAATGCTTCTGCATATCATCCGCATCATTTTCATCGTCATCGAGGTTCTCATCCTTTTTAACCTGATGATTGTGGTGCATGAACTGGGGCATTTTCTGGCTGCGCGCTGGCGAGGGCTATACATAGAAAAATTCGGCGTCTGGTTCGGCAAACCGCTGTGGAAAAAAACGATCGACGGCGTCCAATATTCGCTCGGGTCGCTTCCGTTCGGAGGTTTCGTCGCGCTGCCGCAACTTGCGCCGATGGATATTATCGAGGGCAAGGCGGACGTGGACCGGGCTAGGTTGCCCAGAATTTCCGCGCTGGACAAGATCATTGTAGCTGTCGCCGGCCCGCTGTTTAGCCTGCTTCTGGCGTTGTGTTTTGCCATAGTCGTCTGGGTAGTCGGCCATCCGGTGGGTGAAGCGGATTCAACGACGGTGATTGGCTATGTTGTGCCCGACTCGCCAGCGGAGAAGACTGGTTTGAAACCCGGCGATAAGATTCTGTCAGTGGACGGCAAACCCGTCAGGCGTTTCATGGGGATGAATGACAGCGTGAGTTGGGATGTGGTGCGAAGCGAAGGCAAGAAAATCGCGGTAAAATTCCAGCGAGACGACAAGGTGCAAACGGTTTGGGTGGAGCCTTACAAAGCGGAGACCCGCGGATGGCGCAGGAAAAGTATTCGCCAACTGCTCGTCTACCCGGCAGAGACACCGATCGTTGCCAAAGTGGAGCCGAACACACCGGCTGCGGCGGCCGGGCTCCGTTCAGGGGACATCATTCGGGGATTCAATCAGACACCGATCTATAATCCGATCGCGTTACTAGAGTACATCAGCAAACATCCAAACGATGAGCTTGTTGTTCACGTGGAGCGAGCTGGCTCAAGGTTTGATGTTCGGGTGAAGCCAACGCTTCTGCCCACGGCCGGCGAAATGAAGCCGCGAATTGGAATTCAATGGGACACCACCGGGATAGTATCGACCCAGCATCCCAATCCGATCGAGCAGGTTTACAACAGCGTGACGAGCACGTTAAAGACCATCGGCGCGGTTGCCTCGCCGAAGTCGGATGTAAAATTGCAGCACCTGAGCGGCCCGGTCGGGATTTGGAATATTTATGTAAGGCTTTTTGAAGCCGCAGGGGGTTGGAAGCTGGCGTTGTGGTTCAGTGTCATCCTCAATGTGAACCTCGCGATTCTGAACATGCTGCCGATTCCCGTGCTCGATGGCGGGCATATTGTATTGGCGCTCATCGAATCGGTGCGGCGCAAACCGGTGAACATGCGCGTGCTGGAAGTTGTTCAGACTAGCTGCGCGGTCATGATCATTGGTTACATGCTCTACATCACGTTCTTCGACGTGCAGGATTTGCCGTTTGTCAGAAAAAAGCTCGACCAGCTCGAGGCGCAGTCGCCCACGAAAAATACGCAAACGCCATAGGCCGCAGCGCGTTGCCAGAATGGTCGGGGCTTCGTAGATTCGAAATCTGGTGAACTATTGTGTTGATCCTTTTGCTTATCACCGTCGCGAAACGCGCGAGGTGAAGGTGGGCAACGTTGGCATCGGCGGCGATAATCCGATCCGTGTCCAGTCGATGATTACCTGCGACACAATGGACACGGAAGCGTCCATCCAACAAACGATGGAGCTGGCGAACGCAGGCTGTGAAATCGTTCGGATCACCGCGCCTACCGTGAAAGACGCGCGCAATCTTGAGAATATCGTGCAGGGTTTGCGCGAGCGTGGCTGCGATGTGCCAATCGTCGCCGACATCCATTTCAAGCCAGAAGCGGCAATGGAAGCTGCGAAATGGGTGGACAAGGTGCGAATCAATCCTGGCAACTATGCCGATTCCAAAAAATTCGTGATCCGCGAATACACGGATGAGCAGTACGCCGCGGAGTTGAATCGGATCCGCGAGCGTTTTTCGCCGCTGGTCGATCTATGCAAAAAGCGCGGAATCGCCATGCGCATCGGGACCAATCACGGCTCACTTTCGGATCGCATCCTGAATCGCTACGGCGACACGCCACTGGGGATGGTAGAGAGCGCACTCGAGTTCGCGCGGATTGCGCGCGACCTGGACTATCACGATTTCGTTTTCTCGATGAAAGCGAGCAATCCCAAAATCATGATCGCCGCATATCGATTGCTCGTCGCGCGATTGAACGAGCTCGGCCGCGACTGGAACTATCCATTGCATCTTGGTGTGACGGAGGCAGGCGAAGGCGAAGATGCGCGGATTAAGAGCGCGATTGGGATTGGATCGCTTCTGGCCGATGGAATCGGTGACACAATCCGCGTTTCACTCACTGAAGATAGCCCTCATGAAATTCCGGTAGCGGAAGCGCTGATCGAGAACATCAACACAACGTCCAACTCTCAACTCTCAACTCTCAACTCTCCGCTTCCATTCGACCCGTTTTCCTATCAGCGGCGCGCTACAGAGACCATTGCTGTAGCGGGGATCGTTGATCCCGGCCAAGGGGTAAAGCTCGGTGGCTCAGAATTGATTCGAGTCGTCGTTAGCCAGGCAAATTTCGACAAGATCGCGCATAAGATCGACAAAATGGGAGATTACAAGCCGGAGATAACTTATGAGAAGGCGAACGTTGTGGAAGTCGATCCGCGTGATGAGGCCGCGATCACCAAATTAAATGCAGAACGAAGTTCGCAATTTGTCACGGTAACGGACGATGTCGATCTTGCGGTCATCCCGGCGTTTCGGTTATTGGCAGCTCGCTTGCAGGCGCGGCATCCGATCCTGCTAAAAGACGTCTTGGATTGTAGGGCGTCTGTGTCAGACGCCAGCCAAGATGATGGCTTTCTCAGAATTCTTCTTACTGCGTCCACCAACATCGGCTCGCTAGTATGCGATGGAATTGGCGACGCGATTTTGGTTCAGGGCGAGGAAGCGCCGGGACAAGCGCTCCGCTTGTCCTACAACATTTTGCAGGCGGCTGGGTCGCGGATTTTTAAAACTGATTATGTCGCCTGTCCTTCTTGCGGACGGACCTTATTCAACTTGCAAACCACAACGGCGAAAATCAAAGCAGCGACATCCCACCTGAAAGGCGTCAAGATTGCGATCATGGGCTGCATTGTGAATGGCCCGGGCGAAATGGCAGACGCGGATTTTGGCTACGTTGGTGGTGCTCCGAGTAAGGTGAATCTGTACGTCGGCAAAACGGCAGTGAAATTCAACATCCCTGAATCGGAAGCGGTCGATCGGCTGAAAGATCTCATCCGCGAGCACGGCAAGTGGATCGAGCCCGCACAGCGCGCGGCTACTCTCGAAGTCGTCACGTGACCGCCCGTGTCGCTTTGGTTTGACTCTAGTGTCGTCTCTCGTAGTGTTCGCGGCCCCCAGCTCGGGAGAGCCTCCCTTCAATGGATAAGATCCGTAATATCGCTATCATTGCGCACGTCGATCACGGCAAGACGACGCTGGTCGATCAATTGTTGCGCCAATCGGGCACGTTTCGCTCCAATCAAAAGATTGAAGAGCGCGTGATGGATTCGATGGATCTCGAGCGCGAAAAAGGAATCACGATTCGCGCGAAGAACGCAGCTTTTCAGTGGAACGGTTATCGGATCAACATCGTCGACACACCGGGTCACGCCGATTTTGGCGGCGAAGTCGAGCGGATCATGAAAATGGTGGACGGCGTGCTGCTTGTTGTCGATGCGCACGATGGGCCACAGGCGCAGACGCGTTTTGTTTTGC
>WNFX01013015.1_pt1 | contig 10103 bp, 10 predicted proteins | sample 5400111 | NCBI WGS metagenome assembly WNFX01 (sample SAMN13153363, study PRJNA577476) | soil metagenome | isolation source: 40 cm soil or saprolite under grassland replicate 1 | place: USA:California | collected 2016-06-15 | reverse complement strand
AGCAGGCCGATAATCCCAGGCAGCACACCCAATACTCCAGCTTCAGCACAACTTGGCGCAAGCTCGGGAGGTGGCGGCTCTGGATACAGACAACGATAACAAGGTCCCTCGTTGGGTTTGAAGACGGTCAGTTGACCTTCAAAACGGAAGACACTACCATGAACAACTGGCTTATTTGCAAGAAGAGCAGCATCATTCAGCAAATAGCGTGTGGGAAAATTATCAGTGCCATCGAGAATGATATCGTAATCAGCTATGATGCGCGCCACGTTTGTTTCATCCAGACGCTCGATATATGTGATTACTTTTACATCAGGGTTCAGGGCTTCCAGCGTTTCACGGGCTGATTCTGCTTTGTACTGGCCAACACGCGTTGTATTATGTAAAATCTGACGTTGCAGGTTACTCTCTTCCACTACGTCAGAGTCGATAATGCCTATCGTTCCAACACCAGCAGCGGCCAGGTAATAGGCCGCAGGAGAGCCGAGTCCTCCAGCGCCAATCAACAAGACGCGCGATTCAAGCAGCTTAAACTGCCCTTGCTCTCCAACTTCTGGAATAAGTAAATGGCGACTATAGCGTTTGGATTGCGCTTCACTCATTGTGCGAGGTTGCACAAATGGATACCCATTGCCTTTCCATTGTCCAAAACCGCCGGACATAGAAATTGGATTTTGATATCCCATTTGCTGTAAGGTTACACCTGCCATAAGTGATCGCACCCCACCGGCACAGTAAAGTACGATAGTCTTTGATTTATCGGGAACAGCTTCTTCTATCTGCAACTCGAGATAACCACGAGGCACATGGATAGCGGCAGGAAGATGGCCCTCGTTCCATTCGTGTTTTTCACGTACATCTACAAGGACGATCTCCTGATTTGTAGGACCAGCCTCGTGTTGAAGAGCTAATGCTTCATGAACCTGGGTTGGCGACATATGGAATTACCTCTCGATATTGTTGACTAAGTGTATCAACTTACTAATTATTAGTTCATTCAAAAGATTACCACTTATTTTTTTCGCTTGTCAAGGAAAGAAGCTCTTGTGGTGGTGCCGCTTATCTTTTGTTAGGACACTCAAAATACATAACATGCATACGCTGATAAATATTCCAGTGGTTTCATTTCCTTGCAATTTATATTTTTGCCTGTTAAGCTGATGAAAGAATACAGTTGCAGATCTGCACTTTATGATCGAGGATTCGCGATCCAAGGGTCGCAAACTAATAAATTGTGTCAAAGTGGCTGGGCATGGCGGCGCCATGCCCAGCCACTTTGACACAATTTAAAATAGACAAGGCCCGCTTGCGGGCCACTGTACAAGGACCACTAAACAGCCAGGGAAGGATCCCAGGAGAACTTACTTATGAGTGAGACAGCCGATATCATCATCATTGGGGGTGGGGTAATGGGCGCCAGCATTGCGTACCATCTGGCAAAACAGGGCGATGGACAGGTTATGCTGCTGGAGCGGCAAGCGCTGTGCAATGGCACTACAGGGCGTTCTGGAGCCATCATCAGACAACATTACTCGAGTGACTTCACCATTCGTATGGCAAGAGATTGTCTTGCAGTTTTCCAACATTTCGACGAACGCATTGGAGGAGATTGTGGTTTTGTCACTACTGGCATAATCGTCATGGTGAACGAACAAGGGACAGAGGCTTTACGGGCCAACGTGAAGATGCAGCAGGAACAGGGTGTTACCACTCAGCTCATTCAACCTGAAGAAGTCAGCGATACAGCTCAAGGATTTAGTGGAACCGGTGTGGCTCTCGCTTGCTATGAACCGGGCACCGGCGTGGCAGACCCCATGTCAACGACGCATTGTTTTGCCAAATGCGCTCGTGATTTTGGCGCAACGATCTATGAAGGCGTAACTGTTACACAAATCTTGACTGCGAATGAACGTATAGTTGGCGTACGCACAGATGCTGGTGACTTCCAGGCATCCAAAGTAGTACTGGCAGCAAACGTATGGAGTGTAGCTCTTGCTCAATCAACAAGCAGCAATTCTATAATCTTCAGGTATGAGACTGCTCAATGAACTCGAACAACTACCGAATGGTTAAAGGGGTGGTATAAAACTTTTCCAGTTTTTCTGTTTGTTCGAATCGGCACTTTTTCATCTTATCCGTCATTTTGTCATGATCTAGAAGTTCAATCAGATCGATAAGATGAACAACTAATCTTCGAAACCTCGCCTCCCTAAAATCTTGCTGATGAGTTCCGTGGTTGCATAAAAACTCTTGTACTATCTCAATCCACGTAAATGCTATGGTACCCGAAGTAGTGTCAAGTAGCTTATAAAAACTTCCATAGCCCATGATAGACCGTGATTGTCCAGTCCCGCAAATCATTGCATCACCAATAGCTCGTTGCTCTTCACGAAAAATAAGTCCATCTTTCCAATGATTCCAATCATCGGCCATATTAATCTGACCATCAGCAAGATCTTCTCTTATGTGGTTTATACAACTTTCAAGGCGCAGATTTACTCTGTTGCGACCACTATCCAAAAAGGTGACTTCTTGGCGATATAGCTCTAACCAACCCAGAAATGCGCAAAAACGATAGATAGTGCTAATCAGCTTGTATTGCTGGAAGTACAAATCTTCTGCTGTGTAAATAGTCATAAATTTGATTTGTTGCTTCAAATTGTCGGAATTAAGAAAACTTGGTGAGTAATCCTTGAGTATTTCATCCATCCGGTGGCATAGTTCCAGAGCAGCAAGGATGATTGGATCTCTGTAGCGACAATAAACATTAAAAAGTGCTTGCCGAGCTTTCCATTTCTCGAATGAGCGGACAAAAACATAGCTTGTGAGCCAAGTGGCAATAAAGCTACCTGCGACTGTTATTAAAGTCCCTATAGCCGAAAGACCTAAAATGACTTGAAGGCTCAATCCAAACACGGTAAACCTCCATATGATGATCTATCCAGCTTCTACACGAAGAAGTTTAGGAAGATCATTGCATGTTGCTTCGACTTTTTCAGGAAGCAAATTCAGCTACCGAATGTACCTAAGTCAGTATATTTATCTGACTTCGTGCTTATTTTTGCTACATAATACAGTTATACTCAGCTAAATGCAACTGGGCCAGGAAAAGTAGACCAAATGACCGTCTACTTAAAATAGTTTGATGATAATTGACTAAATATCAAGTAACCTGAAAGGTTTTTTACCCAGAAAACTTTCCTGGTGAATACTTAAATAACCCCCTAGATTCCCTGCTACAGGTTACAGAATAACGCCAGACGAATGTTTTTATAGAAATTTACTATTTCCTACTCTGAGGATTGTCTCTCCTCCTGAATGATGCTAGAATGGCTGAATTAAGAAATCCAGGAGAGAACAGGATGGGTAATACAACCTTACTGATACAAGAGCAAATACAAGGAGCACAAGCACTCAAGGAGCTTCCAGCGTATAGTCCTGCGTATAAACTCTGGTGCAATACGACGGTGCGAATTCTGCGGGAACATTTTAATGAAGATTATGTGTCGCTATTTAATAATCCAGGAAGCTTACATAGTTTGCCAATGAGGAGCAGCCCCGCAGAAAGAAGAAAAGCTTTTATGAAGCGGCTGGACGACAAGGTGCAATTCTTGCAAGAAGTCATTGTTGAATATAACCGATTTCAAAATAACCCTGGCATAGATATCTCACGGGCAACGCCATTTCCTGTCTATGATTTCCACCAAGAGATTAAGGCAGTCTCCTTAGCTTTATTTGAAGATAAATATTATGCCCAGGCTGTCGAAGAAGCATTTAAACGGGTGATAAAAGAGGTCAAACGGGTTGTGAAAGCTAAAACCGGTGAAAATCTCGATGGCGATAGAGTCATGAACAGGGCATTCGGTTTCTCCCACCAGGAACCGGTAATTAAATTTAATCAGTTGCAAAACCAAGAAGATGAGGATGAGCAGCAAGGGATGATGTTATTGTTCAAAGGTATCGTGGGAATACGAAACAAAAAGGCACACGATAATGTCATTTTAGACGATCCGGTCAGGGCAATTGAATATTTAAGTTTGGCAAGTTTACTTATGAGGTTGTTAGAGCAATTTTCAGGGTGAGGTCATCTGCTAGATTTAAGTTTTCCACAACAGCGTATCAGGTGCCTCATGAAACGGCTTATACCAAACCGGACACAAAACTCAACGGATCAATCGCCAATTGCTCAAGCTGCTTTGTTTTGCCTGTTTTGGGATCAGTTTCACTGACTCGCTTCACTAAGGTAAAGCGGAAGAGATTAAACCCGTGTTCCATATCTTGCTCACTTAGCACATCCTCAATAGCGTAAAACGAGGATAGGTGTCAAATCTCCCCTAGAAAACGCGATGCCTCCTTCTTAACCTCATGCCAAGAAACATCACGCCAGCGAAATTTAGATAACCAGGGATTGGGCTTTCCTTCAACGGCATCGGCGATAAGTCCACCTAGTATCGGCGCGAATTTAAATCCATGTCCATTATCGCCAGAAGCTACGGTGAGACCTTTCAGTTGAGGATGACGATCAATCCAGAAATCCCCATCGGGAGTATCAACGTAGAGGCAACAGCGCGTATAAACAAGAGGCGCATCGTACAAGGCCGGAAAAGTAGTCAACAGGAATGCTCGCAAGCTTTCTACCTCACTTAGGCTAACCTGGCGCTTATCCTCTCTTGGATTGAGTACCTGACCAGTTCCGTGATGGCCTAGTTTGACCACGTTCTCATGTGGATGAAGAGGAAAGCCATACCAGCCAGTTCGGGCAATATCGGCAGTAAAGACGACGAAATCTGGTGGGGCAAAAAGAGCGGGATTTACTGGCTTGAGGTGAAAAACCGGATGTCCGGTTATCCTCAAGATAGAGGCAAGATCAGGCACAATGAGCACTGTCCAGGCACCAGAGGCGACAACAACATGCTCAGCTAGAAAGGTACTTCCGTCACGAGTGTGTGCCCCTTTTATTTGGGAACCCTCTTGGATCAAGGCTTCGACTGTTTGGTCAGGATAGAGCATAACCCCTTTTTCTATAGCAAGCCTAACCAAAGCTTCGACAACGCGGCCACTTTCAACGAAACCTCCTTGCGAGTGATAAAAGCCATCGACATAGGCTCCTGGTCGCCAGGCAGGAAACCGCTGAGAGATGGCATCGTCTGTGAGTCGCTCAGGAGCGTGCCAACGTTTTCGCAACAGGTGATAACTTTCATACTCATACCCACCAGGTGACATGGGTGTGCGGGATACCATAAGCACTCCTACGTTGTGAAAAAGCGTCTCACCTAACTCCTCGTTCCATTGAAGCCAACCCTGATACGCTTGCTCTACCATCTCCATATAGGTTTCATCAGTGCCATATTCCATGCGCACCACTTTACTGATATCGGTAGAAGCAGCTTGGGGATGTGGCAGAGGTCCAGGGTCAAGAACGGCAACCTGATACCCGCGTGCCTTCAGTTCTAGCGCAGTCGTGATCCCATAAATACCAGCGCCTACTACGAGCATATCGTATGCCTTCATTTTGAGCACCACCGTCTTTCTCTAATGTAAAGTGCATTCAAGCGCTTCCGTTTTTATTCCCACCCTCCACCAGATCAAACTCCAGCTTACCACAAGCAGCATTGCAAGAAATACGCGAAAAAAACACTGTCTCTTGAAGCAGAAACAAGTACTTTCTACAACAGAGTCTACCTTGTTACAAGGGGAATTGACAATCCTAACATAATTTATTAGTGTTCAAGAACATAAGGTTAGAAATTTCCTAGAAAGTCCAGCGGAGGAAGTAGTTTTGTGTCAGTGGGAACAGATTCAAGCTCTCGCCGCGTGTCGGGCAGTGGATGGCACAGTTCATTCTCACTGGCACTAAACCTGATGATATGCACCACTTTGCCTTTGACAGGTTTACCCATAGTCGGGAGATACGTCCACGCTATCAATCAGGTGTGTTGGGATAAAGACTGATCAAACAGAGAGTGTCCCCGCAAAACTCTTGACATCTCCATTTATATATGATATATCCCTATAAGTAACAGTATCATAGAGGCCAGGAGCATATGTATAGTGAAATTTTAATACTCGCCATGCTGCAACAAGGTTCACGGCATGGTTACGAGATCAAAAAGGATCTTGATCGGGCGCTTGGTGGCATGGTCACCCTCAACAACAAGACGCTCTACCTCGCCCTCAAACACTTTGAAGAGATGGGCGCAGTCACCCGGCAGGTCATCCCCCAGGAAGGGAAGCCTAATCGCCATCTCTATCAACTGACCGAGCGCGGGGCCGAGTTGTTGCAAGTCTCTCTCCAGGATTTTCCATCAGAGCAAGCTGGCAATGACGCCGAATTTTTTACGCGTGTCGCCTTCTTCGACTTGCTAGAGGCGCAAGAGCGAGAGGCGATCCTCAACAAGCGCCTGGCCTACCTGGAGGCATGCCTGGATTATCTGCACAAGCTGCAACAGAGGGCCGGCGAGGAGGACTGCAGGGATGTTACGGGCGTCTCGAAGTCCTATGCACAGCGTGTCCTCGCATTTCATATCCGGCGTGTCCACGACGAATATCAATGGATTGCCACCTGGCTCGAAGAGACGCAAACAACCAGGTGAATGCACGAGGTATGACCATGAACGCAGATGTTTTGGGACCGCAGAAAGTGGGGCTATTACAGCATCGCGCCTGGGATTTCTGGCTTGCCCCAAAACGTTTTGAAAGCCCTCAATTGTATGAGCGGCTGGGCGTCCTCTGGATAAAACGCTATGTCCCCACTGGTGGCGATTATTTCAGAAAAAAATATGGCGTTCGCGTCATTGACATCAAAAGCAACATCGAGTCTCTGCTTAAATTTGAGGAGCGGACACGATTGTATGAGGTGATCCATCTAGGGGCCTTCCTTGCATTTCTCCTCTTCTCAATCTGGCAGCTTGTTTCTGGACGAACCAATGGTATTGGTTTTGTAATTGCCTGTGTGGTGTATGTGCTGCTCATTCTTTCGCCAGTGCTGTTGCAACGTTATAACCGCATCCGTGTCTACGAGGCGATCCGTCGAATGAGGCAGAAGCAAGTGCCCTTGTGAGGGCAAAAAGTGAACGGCAGGAAGGAAGAAGCTATGATCGAACATCCGAAAGGTCTTGTGACCGCTTTTACCAATCGTATGACGAAACCCAGTCCAAAGGCGGCAGCCAGCGTCACCAACGACCAGGCGACTCGCCCTCACCGCGACATCGGACCTATCGGCACTGCGGCGCGCCTGTTCGTGGGACTCCTGCTCGTCGGCAGCATCGTGTACGGCCAACTGTCGTCGGGGCACCTGACACTTATCACCTGGGTACTTGGCCTTCTCGGCTTCCCCTCTCTCGTGCTGGCCTGGCACGTCTGGCGGATTCGCCGCGACCCAGCGCGCTTCCATGACATCAGCCCCACCAGCTTCGTGCTCAGTCTCGCGCTGCCCCTGACCCTCTACCTCATTGGGTGGTTCGTGCCACCTCTGTGGTTCACCAGCGACGCAACGCTGATCTTCGTTGGCAGTTGCCTGCTACTCGCCGCGCTCAGAGGCGAAGCCGGATGCGAGTTCCTGGCTCTCTCCAATTGGCTCCTGCGCCGCGACGATCAGGTAGCCTGCGCCGTCTTCACACCCATCGACTCTCTGGAACAGCGAGGCTCTCGCTCCTAAATTCGTGTGGGGCCGACAGACGGTAACAACGGTGATCTGGCACAACACCATGCAGAAGGACCATGAACTCCCATTGACTGGAAGCTTCTTAAGGATAACTCGTAAGACTGCGAGGAATTCATCATGTGGTCATTTTGTTCTCTCTAACATGACTATATGTGTGTACTAATGAAGTGGAAAATCCGTCGAGGGCCGATGAATCGGCGGTGGGCGCGATAAATCGGCCCCTACAGATGGCTGAAACACTGTGTCAATGCGCATCTGAATTTCACATCAATTCTCAAGGAGGATTTTTAACTATGCGTGCAGATATTATCCCAGGCGCTCGCTTTCCTGATTACGAGCTAACCGACCATACAAGAACCAGACGCCGCCTCAGTGAGTTGCAGGGGAAATTTGTACTGGAGCCTGGACTGGTAATCTACAAGATCTATAACGGCTACTGGTTCTGGGGTCGACCATCAGCTGAAGAACTGCGAAAAGACTTGCGAGAAGTAACACGTAAGATACGACCTGATTGGGATCTAGCAGCACCTGGTTTGCGAGAGAACTGGGAAGGCGACAAGACCATGCATTACCCTTATAAGACAGCAAAATGACGCTCTTCTGTGCTCTGCGCAGATTGTTTGCTACTCATGATATTCCTCCATCCATCTCGCTCTCGGGCAGCATCACCTGTTTGGCTTGATATTTTGATTCATGTGGAACAGGTTGTTCGGATCATATGTTGCTTTGATCTGTGCCAGTCGAGTGTAGTTGTCGCGGTATGCTGCCTGCACAGAGTCTGCGCCCTCATCCATAATCATGTTGACATAGCCTCCACCCGCCGCATAGGGATGCAGCGCCCCCTGGCCCACTGAATCATGCGCTCGTTGTTGGCCGGGTCGAGGTCGACCCCGAGGATTACCTCGGCGAAGTTGGCGTCACGGAAGCTGAACGCGGTGTCTCTCGTGCCGACGCGTTGGACTGCCCCATTGATCGGATAAGTGAGCAGGCGGACGGTGGAAACCTATGTGAGCAGAGTGCTCTCGAAACTGGGCTTGACGTCGCGCTCCCAGATCGCGCTGTGGACCCGCGACAAGGGGTTGACCAGCCGCGAGCCGTAACGAGGCGCGCTTTTCTATATGATACAATTGGTAACGGGGCAAGTAGTAGCCATACTTGAGGGGTTTACTGCTGCTTTCCAGTCACAAGCAGTACCTTTTCTAGCACAAAGTAACATCCTATTTTTCAAGGAGGAAAGTTCGATGCAAACCAATGGAGTACACATTACCTGGCTTGGACATGCCACCTTCAAGATCGTTACCCCTGGCGGCAAGGTTGTCCTCATCGATCCCTGGGTCACAAGTAACCCGCTCTGCCCAGCCGAACTCAAGACTTTCGAGAAGGTTGATCTGATGCTGGTTTCACACGGCCACTTCGATCATATTGCCGATGCTGTTGACATTGCGAAAGCGACGAAGCCAACGGTGGCCGCAATCGTGGAACTGGCGGGTTGGCTTGAGTCAAAGGGTGTCGAAAACACGATTGGCTTTAACAAGGGCGGCACAATCAACGTCGACAACATCAAGGTTTCGATGACGCACGCAATCCATACATCGGGCGTCGAGGATCGCTCTTATGCAGGCGACGCGGCGGGTTTTGTGATCGAGTTCGAAAATGGATTCAAGCTCTATCACGCCGGCGACACGTGCGCATTCAGCGATATGGCTATCATCGGCGAGCTCTACCGACCCGATGCTGCAATGCTGCCAATAGGTGACTTCTACACCATGGGGCCGAGAGAAGCCGCCATAGCAGTGCGTATGCTGGGCGTCAAATATGTGATCCCTATGCACTATGGCACCTTCCCCGTCCTAATTGGCACTCCCGCAGCTTTAAGCGAGGCTTTGCAATCGCTCGGCTTGCGTGATGTTGAAGTGGTTGCGATCAAGCCGGGACAGACCATTTAGGCTTGCAGGTTTGTAGATGGGTGACCTGCCTGGAACGCGATGCACTAACTCGACTCGATCATTCCGTCAGCTTGCAGTTGTGCCAGCGCTTGCTGTGCTGCATGTGATGTTCCAACCCGAAATCCCTGAGCATGCATGCGCTCTAACACCGGTTCAAGATAGGGTTTCAGTTTAGGATCGTACCGTAGCTGGCTGTTTAATACGTACGAAGCTGTTTCCACTAACCAGGGCGTCATTTCTGCCCTCACGAGTAACCGAAGTACAGGTCCCAAACTGAGTCTACCAAATTGCGTCAGACCTTTGGCGCCCATCCACGCAACAGAATGATCCGCATCAGAAAGAGCGCTGACTAATACTGGCAGTGCTCTACGATCACGTATCGCCCCAAGAGCACGGATAGCTTGCCAACGCATCCAGGTGGAATTACTATTACTAGCATCCAATAACGCTGGAACTGCTGCTCGTCCCAATCTTACCAGCGCAGAGAAAATCTG
>WNFX01007669.1_pt1 | contig 10105 bp, 8 predicted proteins | sample 5400111 | NCBI WGS metagenome assembly WNFX01 (sample SAMN13153363, study PRJNA577476) | soil metagenome | isolation source: 40 cm soil or saprolite under grassland replicate 1 | place: USA:California | collected 2016-06-15 | reverse complement strand
AAAGCGCACTTCGCCCTTCACCAATTCGACGCGCGTCCCGGCACTCACCTCGCTCAACTCGTACGCGAACTCGCGCGGCGCACATTCATTTTGCAAATAAAGAAACTCTTCACTGTGCCCAGCGCTCACCACGTGCACACTGTCGGTCTCTGGATAGGCCTGGCGATAGATCACCTGGCCGTTATCAATCTGCGCCGCCACATCCGTGCCGCCCACGGGCCGTACCGCCACGCGTACTCCTTCGCCTTCCACAACGAACGGCTCGCCGTAACGCGCCGGATAAAAGCTGGCCAAGCCCATGCCGCCGCTCGCCCCCTGGCGGCGCGCCATCGCCAGCCACGCTTCCTGCTCCACCGGCTTGAGTCCGGCCGGCGGTGTCAGGTTTTCCCCTTGCGTCGTCCGCGACTGGCGCGCACTGAACCCGGCGATCTCGCGGCCGCTCACGCGTTGGCGGCTCGCCGAAAATTCGACGCGCGCCGATTTCCGCGCATCCGTACGTTTTGCAGCAGCGGACGACTCTGACACAGCTGCGCGGCGGTGCGCACTTTGAAGAGCCATACCGGCGCCAGCCGGCTTTTGCTCGAATTGGTCTCTCGCAGGCGCCGCGGCGAGCGTCAGCAACACCGCCGAGAGCGACATGAGTGTAACGGAGAATGTGATTTGAAGCGCCGAAGCGCCTAAGCAATTATTTTGTTTCTTTTTCATGGATGGAGGTTGGCTTGAGGAGCCGTATTCCCGAGAGCGCCAAAAACCCATCCGGGGAAAGCGTCTCCGCAAATCAGCGATTACGCTTTTAGCAGAAGCGTCGAAAACGTGTCAAGAATATTTAGACACTTTTTGAGTAGATACTTAATGTGGCTTGATTTCAGGGATACACGGATTGGACGGTTGCCGACTGCTTCTCGACGAATTGGTAGGGCGGGCAGTCCGCAGCTTGCGCGCCGCGGCGTGCACGCCGTTTGGGAAATCAAAAAGATCGGCGCGCACCGGAGTGACGCGCCCTACCAAGGAAACGCGGCAGATCATCAGCACGTTGTATGGAACAGTCCGCCGACGGGCTCGTTTTCGACAAGCGTGTTGTAAAGCTGTGCGGCTTCTTTGGTGGGCAACACGTGCACGGTAATTTGCCGTTGCTTTAAAAAATCCAGCGTCTCGCGCGGAACCTGAAGGCACTCGGCCATTCCACGCGAGAGCACAACCATGCGCGCGCCGTGATCCAGCAATTCCTGCACATCGGCAATTTGAATGCCGGGGCGGTGACCAGTCCCTGTCTCGCGCCAGTTCCATTCACGCGAGCCGCCGGGAAAAAGTTTTGCATCTTTGTAAGGCTCGGCCTTTCCCTCGACCTCGAGCCGGCCCCACGAAACTTCCTTGATCCGCGGCGAACGATTGCTGCTTTCCATGATCATACATTCGCGACGTTTGCCACTAACGTAAATCGCACGTCATTTGCGGCGCGCACGGGAGTGACGCGCCCTACCAAACAAAATACGCGCAACGGTAGGGCGGGCAGTCCGCAGCTTGCGCGCCGAGGCGTGCACGCCGAAGGGAATCATGTCCAGTCAAGAAAAAGGGCTAATCTCTCCCAATGACGTTGACGTTTCTTGGAACGCGCGGCGAGATCGAGGCGCGGAGGCGGCGCCATCGCATGCACACTTCTTTGCTCGTTTCGTACCACGGCGCGCGTGTGATGATCGACTGCGGCCTTGATTGGATGGGAAAACTGGAGCGCGTCGATCCAAGCGCAATTGTGCTCACACACGCGCATCCCGATCACGCTTGGGGCCTGAGAAACGGTGCACCGTGTCCGGTATATGCGTCGCAGAAGACCTGGCAGACGCTACAAGGTTGCAGCGTTCAGGATCGCTATCTAATCGAAGAGCGTACGCCCACAAAAATCTGCGGCATCACATTTGAAGCGTTCCCGGTTGAACACTCTATTCTTGCTCCGGCGGTCGGATATCGCGTGAGCGCGGGGCGTGCGCGCATTTTCTATGCGCCTGATCTCATCTTTATCCACGATCGCAGTGCAGCGTTGAAAGGCGTGCAAATCTACATTGGCGACGGCGCCACCGTTACACGCTCGTTCATTCGCAGGCGCGGCAAAGCGCTCATCGGTCACTCGCCTGTTCGCACCCAACTGACGTGGTGTCAGAAAGAGGGCGTGCCGCGCGCAATCATCACCCATTGCGGCTCGGAAATTGTCAATGGCGACGAACGCGAAATCGCAGCGAAGCTCCGCGGCATCGCCACCGAGCGCGGTGTTGAAGTGCGGATCGCCTATGATGGAATGAAAGTGAAGCTGTGATGCTGCACACGGCCGACGTACATTTTGTTCATGTCCTTGCGCCTTTTTCTCTGCGGCGACGTGATGACCGGCCGCGGCATTGATCAGGCGCTGCCGCATCATGTGAACCCGATTTTGTACGAACCGTATGTGCGCGATGCGCGCGAGTATGTGCATCTTGCCGAGAAGGCCCACGGGCCAATACCGCGACCGCTGAGCTTCGACTACATCTGGGGTGATGCGCCGCAGGAATTAGAACGAGCCGAAGTCGACTTTCGAATCGTAAACTTGGAGACCGCCATCACATCGGTTGAAACGCCGTGGCCCGGCAAAGGAATTCATTATCGCATGCACCCGCAGAATGTTGGCTGCCTCTCCGCTGGACGTATCAGCGCCTGCGCTTTGGCGAACAATCATGTGCTGGACTGGGGATACGACGGATTGTCCGAAACGCTGCAAACGTTGAATGCTGCAGGCATCGCCTATTCGGGTGCGGGCAACGATGCCGATGAAGCGATGCAGCCCGCAGTCCTCGCCACGGCCGGTAGGAATCGCGTGCTCTTGTTTTCATTTGGATCGACAACCAGCGGTATCCCTCATGAGTGGAAAACCACCGGCGTTTCTCCGGGAGTAAATCTGCTCGACGATCTTTCAGAAGCGACCGCAGCGCGAGTGTGCGATCAAATGCGCGCGCATCAGCAACCCGGCGACTTAATCATCGCGTCGATTCACTGGGGCGGGAACTGGGGTTACGAAATCCCACCTGAGCAAATTACATTCGCCCATCGCTTGATTGACGAAGGCGTCGCGATCGTGCACGGGCACTCCTCGCATCATGTGAAAGCGATCGAAGTATTCCGAGGACGGCTCATTCTGTACGGCTGCGGCGATTTCATCACCGACTACGAAGGCATCAGCGGCTACGAAATGTTCCGCGGCGATTTGGCGCTGATGTATTTCGTCGAAATGGATCCAAACAGCGCTGGACTGATCACCGTGCGATTAGTTCCGATGCAAATGCGCCGGTTCCGGCTGGAATGCGCAGCGGCTGCCGACGCCAAATGGCTTTGCAATCTTCTGAACCAACTCGGCGAGCGCTTCGGCACAACGTTAAGATTTGAAGAAGACAACAGCTTGACGCTCGAGTGGTTGTAGAGTGGGCGCATCGCCTGCCGCCGTTTTTGTCTCGGCAATCGAAGCGGTTGCCCTACAATTCCGGAGCGCGCAAACGGGCAGCGAGCGCGCGCAGGAAGCGCTCGACTTCCGCGGGATCTTTCAATGAATACGTCGCCGCAGTGGACTGCGATTGCTCGCTCACGAGAATTCCGATGCCGCGTTCCTCGAGTGCGCGGAAAGCGTCTTCGTCGGTGCGATCGTCTCCGATGTAAATCGGGCGAATCCCGCCTGAGCGGGACTCCAAGCCAAGTGTTTCCAGCAGCCAGATTACGGCTTTGCCTTTGTCCCAATCGATGGCCGGCAGCAGTTCGTAAACCTTTTTGCCGTCGATCCTGCGCAGCTCACGATGTCCCGCAGTCACTTCGCCCACGGCTCGCTCCACCTTGGGGACGGCGTTTTCCCTCACGTTTCGATAGTGCGCAGCGATGGAGAAGTGTTTCCGCTCCACGCGCGCGCCTGGAATTCCATCAAGCGCTTCGTGTAACTCCTTTTCTGCGATGTCGAGCTTAGGCAAAAACTCCGTGGCCACTTGTTTGCGCAATCCACGCGGGTCGGCGATATCAAATCCATGACTGCCGGCATACACAATGCCGTCGAGGTTCACGCGGCGGCGAACGTCATCAAGGTCGCGACCGCTGAGAATCGCGACCGGCGCTTGCCGGGCAAGTTCCCGCAGCGTCTGTTGCATTGAATCGGAAAGCCACGCGTCCTCTGGCTGGCTGACGATCGGCGTTAGCGTGCCATCGTAGTCTAGGAAAACGGCTACCCGACCGCTGCGGCCTGCGATCTCCTGAAGGTACTCGAAGGCCGAGGGAATCATATTTAACGAAGGAGTTAAAAGAGTTACAGTGTTACAAAGTTACAAAGGTAAAAGAGCCGCGCTTCTCTTGTAACTATGTAACCTTTGCAATCTTTTAACCGCACTTAAAAAAATGAATCGCCTGATTGTCGTCTCCAATCGATTGCCATTCGCGCTCGATTCGACCGGGGAAGATCTGTGGACGGTCACACCTGCTGTAGGGGGGTTAGTCTCCGCGGTCGAGCCGGTGCTGCGCGAGCGCGGCGGCACATGGATAGGCTGGCCGGGAGTTGCAGGCGAAATCCCACAAGAACCGCTGGCCAAGGCCACGCGCAACGCCGGCTACAAGGTCGTGCCGGTGGCTCTGAGTGAAACCGAGCGCGATGAATTTTACTACGGCTATTCCAACGAAGTGATCTGGCCGCTTTTTCACGATTTGCAAAATTTCTGCAACTTTGAGCCGGGATACTGGCAAGCTTACAAACAAGTTAACGAACGTTACGCGGATGCGATCGGCCGCTGTGCACAACCGGACGATTTCATCTGGGTGCACGACTACCACCTCATGTACGTTGCTCAGGCACTGCGCGAGCATGGCCTGTCCCAAAAACTTTCGGGATTGACGTTTTTCCTGCACATCCCCTTTCCGCCGTACGATATTTTTTCGAAGCTCCCGCAACAACAGCGGCTCCTGCACGCGTTGCTTCAGTTCGATTTGGTCGGGTTCCAGACGCGACGCGACGTCCGCAATTTTCTCCAGTGCGTGCGGCGCGTGATGTCAGACGCAAAAGTTCTTTCTCGTCGCGAGCTACAACTGATTCGATTCGAAGATCGCGAAATTCGAGTCGGACATTTTCCGATTGGGATCGACTTCACCTCGTTTGAAAAAGGCGCGAGGTCCGACACGGTCGAGCAAAGAGCGCAGCGGCTGCGCGTTAGCTTTCCTGGTTGTCAGTTGATCCTGGGTTCGGACCGGCTCGATTACAGCAAGGGAATTCCCGAACGGTTGCGGGCATTTCGCACCGCTCTGGAACGTCATCCGGAATTACGCGGCCGCGCGGTCCTGATCCAAGTCGTCGTGCCGAGCCGGGTGGAGATTCCGAGATATCACGAGTTTAAGCAACGCATCGATCGCCTGGTTGGCGATATCAACGGTCGCTTCTCGACCAGTAATTGGTTGCCGGTGCAATATCACTTTCGCTGCCTCGATCACGACGATCTTCTCGCGCACTACCGCGGGTGCGACATCGCTTTCGTCACACCGCTCAAGGATGGAATGAATCTCGTAGCCAAGGAATATTGCGCGTGCCGAATCGATAATGACGGCGTACTCATCCTAAGCCAGTTTGCCGGTGCGGCCGAGCAACTCAAACCCGATGCGTTGCTGGTCAATCCGTACGATGTCGAGCAACTGGCCGACACGATTTTGCAAGCATTTCAGATGAGCCAGGCCGAGCGCAGAGCGCGCATGAAGCGCATGAGACGCGTGGTGCGCGATGAGAATGTCTTCTGGTGGGTCGATTCATTTCTTAGAGCCGGGGCGAAACTCGCCTCTCGCTCCGAACGAATCGCCCAACGGCAGCACATCAGGGTTGTGCATTAACCCGACAGATCATCGCGGGGAAAACTACGGCGCTCTTCTCCTGCTCCTACTCTTGCTCTTGGTCTGTAAGATCGGAATTTGAGCAAGAGCATGAGCATGAGAAAGAGTAAGAATAGGAAATCCCATGGCGATCATCGATAGCCTGAAAAAAATTTCGGACACAGTTTGGGAATTGCCTGCGACCTACAAGGAAGGCATGCGCGTGCCTGCGCGAATTATCGCGACGGAAAAACTCGTGCGCGAGATGGACGAAACCGTCTATCAGCAGATCAGCAACGTCGCGACGTTGCCCGGGATTACACGCTACGCGCTCTGCATGCCCGATGGTCACAGCGGCTATGGTTTCCCGATTGGCGGCGTGGCGGCAATGGACGTCGGCGAAGGCGGCGTCATCTCGCCCGGCGGTATCGGGTTCGACATCAACTGCGGCATGCGCCTGCTCACCACGAATCTCACGTTGGACGACGTGAAGCCGCATTTGAAAGAAATTGTGGATCTTCTGTTTCAACGCGTGCCGGCGGGGGTGGGCAGCCACGGATTTCTGAAATTGTCGCACAGCGATTTTCGAGACCTAGTCGAACAAGGAGCGCGCTGGTGCATCGAACACGATTACGGCTGGAATGAAGATCTTGAACTGACCGAGGAGAACGGTTGCATCCCCGGCGCGGACGCATCGAAAATCAGCGAACGCGCAATCGAGCGCGGCTACAACCAGGTCGGTACACTCGGCAGCGGCAATCATTATCTCGAAGTGCAGGTCGCGCGGCCGGAGGACGTGCGCGACAAGGATCTTGCGGCAAAATTCGGGATCACGATTCCGAATCAGATCGTGGTGATGTTTCACTGTGGCAGCCGCGGTTTCGGGCACCAGGTCGCGACCGATTATCTCCAGACGTTCTTGAAAGTGATGGAACCGAAATATGGAATTAAAATTTTGGATCGCGAGCTGGCGTGCGCACCGCTCGATTCGCCGGAAGGCCGAGATTATTTTGCCGCGATGAAATGCGGACTGAACATGTCGTTTGCGAACCGGCAGGTGATTCTCCATCGGATTCGCGAAGTTTTTTCCGAAGTATTTGGTCGTAGCGCAGAAGATTTGGGGATGCGCATGGTTTACGACGTCGCGCATAACACCGCGAAGCTGGAAAAGCACAGTGTGGATGGAAAAGAGAAAACACTGCTTGTGCATCGCAAAGGCGCGACGCGGGCGTTCGGGCCGGGACACGACGAAGTGGCCGCGCGTTACCGCGATATTGGCCAGCCGGTGATCATCGGCGGCAGCATGGAGACTGGCTCGTATCTGCTCGTGGGCACAGCGTCAGGCGCAGACACTTTCTTTAGCACGGCTCACGGCAGCGGGCGCACGATGAGCCGCACCAAAGCGCGCAAACAATGGCACGGCAAACAACTCCAGCACGACCTCGAAGCGCGCGGCATTTACGTCCGCAGCACTTCATGGGCGGGTCTCGCCGAGGAAGCCGGCCCGGCTTACAAAGACATCGACGAGGTAATCGCAGCGACTGAGCTAGCGGGAATCAGCAAGCCGGTCGCACGTTTCACGCCCATTGGGAACGTAAAAGGCTAGCGGTGACTCCGCGCACACCCATCACATTAGTGACCGGTCCACTCGGCACCGGCAAGACCACGCTGCTCCGTCACATTCTGAGGACGCGACCGGCGAAGATCGCCATCGTGATGAATGAATTCGGGGAGATCGCCATCGACACAAAAGTCATCGAAGGAAAAAATGTGCGCATCGCCGAGCTGGGCGGCGGCTGCGTTTGTTGCTCGTTGGTCGGCGAATTCGAGGCGGCGGTGAACGAAATCATCGAGAAAGTCGCTCCCGAGATGATCATTGTCGAGACAACCGGGCTCGCCGAGCCCGAAGCGCTCGTGTTCAACATTCAGGAGGCGCTGCCGCAATGCCGTCTCGATGGCGTCGTTTCGGTCATCGATGCCGACATGCTCGTTCGTTTCCCCGAGCTAGGTCACACAACCCGCCTGCAAATCGAAGGCGCGGACATTTTGCTTTTGAACAAGATCGATCTCGTCCAAGCGACACAGATCGAGCCACTCGAAACGAAGCTGCGCGAAATCAATCCGACCGCGGCGATTGTTCGCACCGAGCGCTGCCGGATCAATCCGGAACTCCTGTTTGGCATCGGCCAGGAGAAAAAAATCGCACGTCCAGAGCATCAGCATCAGCTTGAATTCGAATCGTTCACATTTAGCTCTGACAAAATTTTTTCTCGTGATTGTTTCGAAGCTTTCGCAGACAGCCTTCCCGCGAATGTGCTTCGAGCGAAAGGCTTCATCCGCTTCCCTGATGGCGCGCAGCTTTTCAATTTTGTCGCAGGCCGCTGGGACTTGGAACCGTTCGAAACGTCAGAGACGGAGCTCGTTTTTATCGGCAGAAAAATTACCGCACTAAAATCAGCGATTGTTCCTGCGCTAAACGAATGCGCCGCCAAAAATGACGAAGTTCGAATGACAAATGTCGAAGGAATGACGAAACCCAAATGACGAAGTGATCAACATCGAGTTCGCGTTCTGTTTTCGTCATTTGTCATTATTCGTCATTCTCCTCATGCCCTATCAATACCTCGAAGACATCGGCACCGCGGACATCGCGTTTGAAGCGACCGGCCGCAATCTGCCGGAATTGTTCAGCGAGGCGGCCGACGCCACGATGAACGTGATGATTGACAATCTCGGCGCCATCGAGCCGCACGATACGCGGCAGATCGAACTGTCGAACGACAAGATCGACATGTTGTTGTTCGATTTTTTGCAGGACCTTATTTACTTCAAAGACGCCGAGCGCCTCTTGCTGCGCGTCCGTGATGCGCAGATCGATAAGAAAGAAGGAAAATATTTTTTGAAAGCGGAAGCTGCCGGCGAAACGTTGGACGCGGCGCGGCATCATCAGCGCGCCGACGTGAAGGCAGTCACGCTGCATAATTTCTCCGTCGAGAAAGAGAATGGCGGATGGAAGGCCACGGTGCTTTTGGACATTTGAAGGGGAGCAGCGGCATCTTGCTGGCAGCCCTCTGGAAGCGGGCGCTCCCCTGTGTCACTTCGGTTCCAGCGCGACGAAGCCGCTGCGGCCCTGGCTCCAGACGCGTATCAAAATCTTTTCGTTCGGCTTCAATTTTTTGCTGATGGCGACCAAGTCCTTCGCATTTCTGACGGGCTGCTTGTTCACTTCCTGAATCACGTCGCCTTCGCGCAGCCCAGCTTTCGCGGCTGGCGAATCGGCGTCAATCTCCGCAATCACAGCGCCTTTGACGTCCTTTGAAAGATTAAGCGCAGTGCGAATGTCATCGGTGATATCCGCGACCGCGACACCGCCGAACACGGTGGCCTTTTCAGGTTGAGCGCTTTCTTCAGGAGACGTCTCGGCCCCTTGCTCAGCTTCACCCGGAGGCATTTCAGCAAGCTCGACATTGAAGATTTTGCTCTGACCTTCGCGATTCACCTCGATCTGTACCTTTGTCCCTGGCGCCATTGAGCCAATCATCAAACGCAGTTCGCGCGCATCACTGATTTTCTTCCCGTTAACGGCCGTAATTACATCGCCGGTTTTCATCCCTGCTTTCTCCGAAGGGCTTTTTGGCGTGACCTCGCCCACGAGCGCGCCGGTTGGTTGCCCTTTGAACTTCATCGCCTCAGCCAGCTCGGGTGTGAGCGTTTGCACCGACGCCCCGATGTAGCCGCGCACAACGCGGCCTCTTTCGCGCAAGCTCTGCATCACGTCACGCGCGAGACTTGCGGGAATCGCAAAGCCGACGCCCTGGTTTCCGCCGCTTCGGCTGAAAATCGCCGTATTGATGCCTAACAACCGGCCCTGGGTATCGACCAGCGCGCCGCCGGAGTTGCCCATGTTTATGGCCGCGTCGGTTTGGATGAAATTTTCATAATCAACGATGCCCATGCCGCCGCGCCCGACCGCGCTGATGATTCCCATGGTGACCGTTTGCCGAAGGCCAAATGGATTGCCGATCGCCAGCACAATGTCGCCCGCGCGCGCTTTGTCGCTGTCGGCAAACGTGATCGCGGGCAGATTTTTCTCCTCGATTTTCAACAACGCCACGTCCGTACCCGGATCGGTGCCGACTTTCTTCGCCTTGAATTTTCGGAGATCGTTGCCCAGCCCCACCATGATTTCATCCGCGCCTGAAACGACGTGGTTGGCCGTGAGAATGTATCCATCCGGGCTGACAATCACGCCCGACCCGAG
>WNFX01012527.1_pt1 | contig 10106 bp, 8 predicted proteins | sample 5400111 | NCBI WGS metagenome assembly WNFX01 (sample SAMN13153363, study PRJNA577476) | soil metagenome | isolation source: 40 cm soil or saprolite under grassland replicate 1 | place: USA:California | collected 2016-06-15 | reverse complement strand
ACATAGTATGCCCCCAATCGTCGTCTGACCGGCGGATTTGCTCGTGCTTGCTGTTCTCCCTGGCGTTCTGGTCGTTCTTGTAAGTAGGTAAATCCCTCTGACAGGGCAAATGATCGAGGCAAAGCAGGCTCTGGCAATGCTTGCAGGAAAGCTACCGTCTGTTTCAGGCCCGCTAATGCACTTTGACACTGCTGGCAGGTTTCCAGGTGGGCATTGCAAACTGCCAGTTCTTGTTCTGAAAGTTCCTTATCTATAAAAGCTGAAAGCTGTGTAGTTGTCAGGTGTCGATCATCGTGTTTAGGCACGCCAGTACTCCAGTTGGTTTCAATCTGTATTAGTAGGTAGACGGTAATTACGCGGTAAAAGTTCCCTGTACTGGTACAGATAATTGCGAAGACGCGCTCGCCCGCGGGCGATACGTGAGCGTACAGTCCCTAGTGTTGCTTGTGTTGTTGTCGCAATTTCCTCGTATGAAAGCCCCTGTATATCGCATAAAACGACTGCAATACGCTGGTCGAGGGGAAGTTCTTGCAAACCGCGCTGAATGAGTTCCTGTAATTCCTGGCTGAGTAAATATTCTTCAGGATTTTTTCCCTGTCCCGTCTCCACTAATGCACCTATATCGCTGGCTGACGGAAGGAAGAAATGCCACGAAAGGCAGCTATGAATGCATCCTGCGTAATATCGGCTGCCACATCGGCATCGCCCAGCATACGCAAGACGGCCCCATAGGTCATTTGCTGGTAGTGCAATACCAGCTGATTAAAGGCGTTGACATCACCACGCTGACTGCGGGCGATGAGTTGTTCTTCATCGTCTCGCATAAGCTTTGCCATTTGGCACCCTCACTACTTCTTGTTTCGTTTGAGCCAGTGTAACATATTTTAAGAGAGTCGGCTATCTCACATAACAAAACGCTCCAGCGCTACTACTTTTCCCACGTAGATCAAAGACTTCTGAGATCCACTCATAAAGAGGGGGTGCAGGGGGCGAAGCTCCCCTGACGGGGTCTGGGGGACCCTGCCTGGGGGGCAGGTAATCCCCAGAAACCTTCTCTTTCCTTTTGCTCGCCTCCGTAGGAGGCAGTTATGAGTGGATTTCAAAGACTTACGTTGACATAGAAGAACTTAGAGGTTTATAATTACCTTTACATAAAACCTTATAGCTTGTTGTATTGAAAGTTGCCTGCTTCAAAGTGGAGGCAGCAGATGCTCGAGATAACCTATCCTGCCGAGTACCGGTTGCAATCAATGAAACATGCACTTTCCCTGGAAGGAACTCTCTATGACTATTACCACAGGTGGCCTTGAAGACATCGTTGCAACTAATTCGTACATCTGCGACCTCGATGGTAAACTTGGCAAACTGACATACTTTGGCGTTGACATTCACGACCTGGCCCGTTACTCAACTTTTGAAGAAACTGCTTATCTTCTCTGGCATGGTGTCTTGCCGACACGCGCACAACTCGAAGAAGTAAAGGGCCAGATGCAATCTCACCGGGAACTTCCGAGCCAGCTAATCCAGTTAATGCACTTATTGCCTACAACGACCTCTTCTATGGATGTGCTGCGTACCGCTGTATCTGCCCTCTCCGCCTTTGACCCCAACCCCAATGACAGGTCCCCCGAAGCAAACTATGACCGTGCAGTGCGTCTAACCGCAATGATGACGACGATTGTTGCCAGTTGGGAACATATACGTAATGGAAGGAAGCCGGTTGCCCCGCTGCCTGATGAGAGTCATGCGACAAACTTCCTCTACATGTTAAAAGGCCAGAAACCTGATGCTCAAACCGCTCGTGACCTGGACGTCTGCTTCATTTTGCATGCAGACCATGAGCTAAATGCCTCCACCTTTGCCGCTCGTGTAGCAGCGGGGACATTAGCTAGTATGTATTCAGCCATTACAACGGCTATCGGTACGCTTTCTGGACCACTGCACGGCGGAGCCAACGAGCAGGTGATGCGTATGATCAAGCGCGTGGGCGATGTGGATAATGCTGAACCGTATATCCGTAATGCGTTGGAACATAAAGAGCGCGTCATGGGCTTTGGCCATCGTGTCTATCGTACCGAGGATCCACGCGCTACTCACCTGCGCGCCATGTCCGAGGACCTGGGCAAGCGTACTGGCGACAGCCGGTGGTATGAAATATCGCGCGTCATTGAAGAATATATGAAAGAACACAAGGGCCTCAACAGCAACGTGGATTTCTATTCGGCTTCGGTCTACTACATGATGGGCTTTCCCATTGAACTGGATACGCCCGTTTTTGCTTGTAGTCGTATCTCTGGCTGGACGGCTCATGTGCTTGAGCAGTACTCTAATAACCGCCTGATTCGTCCCCGTGCCGAGTATGTCGGCCCTAAAGTGACAGAGTATGTCCCAATCGATCAACGTGGGTAAGAAAGCTACATTAACCTCTTGATATCCCCTTGTATCTCTGCATAGCTTTGATATCTGGCTGCGTTGTCCTCAGTGAGGGCACGCGCGAGAATGGTCTCGAGCGCGGGCGAAACGGCTGGATTCAGGAGCCGTACTGGTGGAAAGGCGGGATAATGCGGTGGAGCATGGTTGGTCAGAGCATAGTGCATACAGGCGGCAAGCGTATAGATGCAGGTACGCTGGTCATAGGGTTTATCTTGTATGGGCAGGTACGGCGAGATAGCCAGTTTGCGCGTGGTGCGATGTCTGCTGACCGCATTGTATACCTCAGGCGATGAAGGTGGAGAAGGCACCTGGAATCCTGTCAGCATAGCTCGTCCACGTGTCTTCTCAATGAGAATGTTGGCGGGACAAATGTCGTAGTGACGCAGGGGCGGCTGCTGTTGCTCTAATGATATCAAAATATTCAGGAGCGCATTCATGTAGCTCAGCACTTCACGCTCTGGTAGAGGTCGCAGCAGTTTTTGCATGCGTTCTTCCAGGCTTTCACCATCGACATGCGCAAACACAAGATAGTAATGCTTCCCCTCGGCAAAACGATCAAGTACGCGCGGTATTAGCGGGTGCCGCAAGCGAGTGAGCGCTTCGGTTGCTTTCTCATAGTACACCAACTCCTTAGCGCGACGAGCGAGGGGAAGATCGCTACACTCCCAGCGTTTCAGCACAACCTGCGTATCATTTGCCTGGGTGTCGCTGGCGACCGCTACCGTTATCTTCGTCTCCTCGCTATTCTTCAAGACACGTTTGATAACATAGCGCCCCTGGCGTGCGCTTATCCCCGATAAAGGGCTGTGTAAGGCGATACCGGGCGGGATAGTGAGCCGGCCGCAGATAGAGCAACAGCGCTGGCCAAAGCGCAGAGGAGCATCACAGTAGAAGCAGTGGCGATCATCCCTCTCTGCTCCGCAGTCGCTACAGCGCTGCGCACCTGTACGATTCTGGTGCCCGCACTCGCCACAGAGGTAGCGTTGTTGAGCCAGCTGTACCGCTTCGGTGTACTTTTCGGCAAACTCGAGGATATTCGAGTAACGCTGTCGATGATCTTTGGCCAACCCACGCAGTATGACATTGGCGACCTCTATCGGAATGCGCCGGTTCCAGCGTTGTGGAGAAGATGGCTGCTCTCTGAAGTGCGCGTTCCACATCTCTTCTACACGTTTGTAGGTAAAAGGAGTACGACCGGTAAGCAGTTCATAGCAGCTAATGGCGAGGGCATACTGATCGGAGTCACGCCGTGGATTGCCCTGCCATTGTTCAGGCGGCATGTAGGCAGCTGTCCCCGTCGCTTCACCAAGCGAAGCGTGGGTTTGCATACCCAGATAGAAGGTCGTACCAAAATCTGACAGGAGGAGCTGTCCCTTGCGTCCAATGAGCAGGTTTCCTGGCTTGACATCCTGGTGTATCAGGCCGTTTGCGTGTACGAAGCTCAGTGCCCCGGCCGCTTGCTGGAGATATGGCACAAGCTCTTCAGCAAATGCAGCTCGTCTGCTGCCATCGGGCCTGCGAAAAAGATCATAGATTGTTTGCGGCGCATATTCCATGACAAGGTAGGGCCGCTCATCCTCGAGCTGACCAAAGTTGTAGACTGGCAAAATATTGCTGTGCTGCAGGTCGGCTATGCGCCGCGCTTCATCAAAAAAGTTGCCGAGAGCTTTCTCGTTGAGCTGGTCGATACGCAGCACCTTGAGTGCCAGGATACGACTCAGGGGTGCCGGTTCGCGCACTTTATAGACATGGCCGTAACTGCCTGCGCCGATGAAGGAGACAACTTCGTAGACGCCAATATGTGCCCCCTGAACCAGGAAGTCGCAGCGAGGACAGCAGATAGCATTATCGGGAACCTCGTGTCCTCCGCCGGGGCGTGTATTCAAACAACGGGCCAACGTTTCTACCTCTTCTACTCCCGTTTATGAGTGAAAAATTTGGGGAACAATTGCGCTGTGGCACTCCTTCCCATCTATATTTACGCTTATGCTCATTGCGAGTTGCGAAATGTGTTACGAGCAGCCCGATTGTATATCTTAAGAACGAGGAAACGGCAAGAGGAAGAGATATAAGCTTCAAGCTTCACTGCATTTGAAGGTGGTTAGCTGGGTGCTTGCCAGATGCGCACCATTCCATCGTCATCTCCTGTGGCGATGTGCGCACCGTCCGGGGACCAGGCCACAGTTAGCACCTCACTCCGATAACCACGATAGGTCAAAACGGGATGATCCGTCACGCCATTCCAGACCTCGACCGTCTTATTGCTGTTGGCCGAGGCCACATATTTCCCATCAGGCGACCCCGTTTACCCAACCAAGGCAGCAGTAGAGCCAGGCAGATTTGCCTGTAACGGCATCCCAGACCTGGACCGTCTTGTCAAAGCTCACGGAAGCAATGCGCTTGCCATCAGGCGACCACGCCACAGCGGTCACGCCGTCAAGATGACCTCTATAGGTCAAGAGGGGGCCGCCCGTGTCCACGTTCCAGGTCTGCACTACGCCATCAACGCTAGAAGAGGCAAGAGTGTTCCCGTCAGGGGACCAGGCTACTGCTGCCACCCAATCGGAATGACCACGGTAGGTTATCACGGTTCCTCTTGCAGCGACATTATCCACACTCCACACTTGAACGGTCTTGTCATAGCTGGCCGAAGCGAGAAACTGCCCGTCCGGGGACCACGCGACGGCGCTCACTGTGTCCGTATGGCCTCGATAGGTAAAGAGGCGTGCGCCCGTGGTAGCGTCCCAGACCTGCACGGTCTTATCATAGCTGGCGGAGGCGATGCGTTTGCCGTCAGGGGACCAGGCCACAGCAGAGACTGCGTTATGATGGCCGCGGTATATATCATTATATATGGAGAAGGCATTTTTTGGAGAGGTAGAAGTAGTCTGAGGAGCTGAGCATGAGGTTAGTAATATGACAATGCAAAAAGTTAGTGCTATGAACATGCGCGAGCATCTCCACAGAAGGGGCATGGCCATCTTCCTTTCAATAAATAAGTATGGAACTACATTAGAGCCTTCGGTAGCCGCTCACTTTTATTCACGCCTAAGAGGAGATGTAACGCTTTCGATTCAATTATAAAGTATGCAGGAGGATTTTTGCCAAAGTTCCAGCAGTATAGCACCTGGTACGTGGGCTCTGTTAGTTCTTGATACCTGTACCGTTAGCTTACAAGTTCTGCTTCTATTGGAAATAATGTTTCCCCTAGGGAAATCTGCGCTTTTGCACCAGGTTTTTTTCTACTTTGAGACACCTTGCTTGATTTCTTCTTCTCTTCTGAATGGGAGCTATTAGCACTCTGCATATCAAAAAGTTCAATTTGTTTACATCGTTGATGAGCAAAGTTATCTTTTATCTTTTTCAAGGAAACTTTAGCCAGGCCCTCTATGGCCTCAATATCTGCGAGTGATGTGAATTCCATCAACTTTCGCTTTTGCGCTACCTTTTTTGCTTCTCTGGGACTAAGCTGAACCTCTTGAACGAGGCGGTCTTGAGAAAGCGCAAGTTCACTGAATTGCCTCCAGATTTTCTCTTTGATATCACTTTCACGTTGTGGGTCGTACTGGTACTCTTTATCGTCCTCAGCTATGTAGATGTACACATCTATATCAACTTGGCTGAGGTATCTGGCCATAAGTGGGCCTACCTCATCCCATGATAATTTGCCATTTTGTGCTCCCAGTTTAGGGAAGGCAATGCTTTTTATACCAGCTTTTTTATAATTGTCTATTAAGTACTCCAACCCCTCTTCCAGGTACTCTAATTTTGAGGGGAATTTCCAGTCATTCTTGGTTGGGAAGTTGAGAATCCAGGGGGTACTTTGTTTGTACAAGGTTGGTTTGCCGATACGCAGCTTGCCTGTTTTACATTCCTGTTGATAAACAGGAAACATAGCAGGGTATCTTTGTTTAAAAGCTAGAGCAAGGCCTTTACCCATGACTCCTTTGCAATTGACGGTATTGACGATGACCTGTGCTTTTGAGTCGAAAATATCGCCTTTTTGGTATCGTATATATGCCATTGCTTTTTCCCCTTAGCGAATATTGTGCCAAATTAGTAAATTTGTCCCATTTTTAACAATTGTAACACTGCATTGAAGTAAATACAACGTCTCGTATTCAGCCTTAAGTGTTGCTTGAGTTTAACTTACAAAACGTCGTGGTATGATGCCGACCTCTCTTATATGGAATTGGCATTTCTCAATTTTTATTTGACATTTGAGTCAATGCTTCCTATACTCATCTAACAATAGATGAAAGAGGTTGATGAGGCATGCCAGGCGTCGATTATTTGGTTGGGTCTATTTACCATATGGTACACTTTAACAATCTCCAAAATATTTTCCAACGTAGAGCACTTCTATCTAAGGAACGTATAAATCAGGAGAGAATTAGCTCACAATCTATTGCGTTTGAGGAAGTGCAAAATTTGCGGGATCGCATTTTTGTCTGGGATTACTCCAAAAAAGCATTTCGAAATCTTCATAGCTATGTTCCATTTTATTTTGCTACACATACTCCTATGCTCTTTGTACAATATAAAAATGGTATTCAAAATGAAATTGTCTTTTTTGAAGTGAGCCGCTCCATTCTAAAAGATCAAGGCATCCTGTTTACAGACGGAAATGTAAGTAATCAACAGCTGTCGAAGTATACGGATGAAGTTGTTGAAATTGTACCTGCTACGCTTATGCGTGATACTTGTCGTCGTCGATATCGTCCAAATGGACCTAATGGAGCAAATACGAATCGTACTAATTTTTATAGTGATGCAGCTTTTCTTGATCGTCTCAGATGGGATGTTATTATCGATCGTTGGTCTGCAGATGCTGATAAAATACGAATAAGACATGCTGAGGTGCTTGTCCCGGACATTCTTCCTTTAGGAAGGATACAAGCTATCTCTGTGAGAACTCAAAGTATGGCACAAGCAGTGAATAACCTTATTGTTAAAAGTGGTCTTGAAGGACGCATCCCTCCTGCTACATATAAACCAAACTTATTCTTCTACTAAAAACGAGAGGTCGCCAAGTTGGCGACCTCTCGTTTTTAGTAGAAGAATTTTAACCTACGCTGCCGGACATCTCCAACTGGATCAGGCGGTTCAGCTCGACCGCGTACTCCATCGGGAGTTCCTTGGTGATCGGCTCGATGAAACCGTTAACGATCAAGGAGTAGGCTTCGGACTCGTCCAGGCCACGGCTCATCAGGTAGAAGAGCTGATCCTCGCCGACCTTGGAGACGGTCGCCTCGTGGCCGATCTCGGTCTGGTTCTCTTCGACTCGGATGGTTGGATAGGTGTCGGTGCGGGCATTCTCATCAAGCAGAAGCGCGTCACAGCGCACACTGGACTTGGTGTGGTGCGCACCAGGGTTGACACGAACGAGACCGCGATAAGAAGCGCGCCCGGTACCCTTCGAGACCGACTTCGACAGGATCTGCGAGGTGGTGTGCGGAAATGCCACCGAGAGGATGTCACCACGGGCACCTTCCTCCATCAACAACACTGCCGGGCACTTCATCGTGACTTTTGAGCCAAGGTTGCCATCGACCCATTCCATGGTCGCATTTCGGTAGGCAGCGGCACGCTTGGTGACGAGATTGTAGACGTTTTTCGACCAGTTCTGAATGGTCGTATAGCGTACGCGCGCACCCTCTTGCACTTTGATCTCCACCACGGCGCTATGCAAGCTGTCGCTCGTATAGGTTGGAGCAGTACAACCCTCGACATAATGCACATAGGAGCCGGGAGCGGCAATAATCAGGGTGCGCTCAAACTGACCCATGTTCTGTGCGTTAATGCGGAAGTATGCTTGTAAGGGGATCTCGACCCGTACACCTTCTGGCACATAGACGAAGCTGCCACCACTCCAGACGGCGCTGTTCAAAGCTGCGAACTTATTGTCCGTATAAGGAATGATTGAGCCAAAATGTTCCTTCACCAGGTCAGGGTAGAGGCGCAGAGCCGTGTCCATATCAGTGAAGATAACGCCTAGCTTCTCCAGGTCCTCGCGTACTTTGTGATAAACCGCTTCGCTCTCGTACTGAGCGGTTACGCCAGCGAGAAATTTGCGCTCAGCCTCTGGAATGCCCAGGCGATCAAATGTGTCTTTAATCTCGACCGGAACTTCTTCCCAGGTCTTGCCTTGCTGCTGGACTGGCTTAATGTAGTAATAGATATCATCGAAGTTAATGCTGGACAGATCAGCGCCCCAGGTTGGCATTGGACGTTTCATAAAATGTTCCAGGCTCTTGAGGCGGAACTGTCGCATCCAACTGGGTTCGCCCTTCATTTCGGAGATCTGTTCAACGATCTCTCGGTTAAGTCCTTTCTTGGACTTGAATGCATAGTTTTCGGCTACATGGAATCCAGGGCTATATGTCTGTTCCACTCCGTATGCCTGACTCATAAGCTTCACTCCATCTGCTGGCTGCAACTCGTAAAATTTACGTACACAGAAAGCAGAGGCTTTCTGTTAATCCTTAGTTATTTAGTCGGATTTATTGGTATTATAAGTTTTTTGGCCGGTCTTGTCAAGTAATGCGAGGACTGTAGAACTGGAAGAACTGTGCTCCTTTGCGGGTATTCGCTTTAAGGCAAAGAGAAATAGTCGTGCTATCTGCTTGACATACCGCAATCCATCTTGCTATTATAACAAAGGATTTGGAGGTGAAATTCCGGTCCCCGTCTGCGCCCATAGCTCAGAGGATAGAGCATCGGTCTTCTAAACCGGTTGTCGCAGGTTCGAATCCTGCTGGGCGCGCCACCGCTTTTAAAGCTCTTTTACATTGCTCGGTTTGCAGTGTATTCTGTGAGGAACCGTTAGTGTGGATATGCTTAACCGCTTGCCTTTTCAAGTGTAACATATTCCCGGTCACTTATTAACAAGCAAGCAGTGATGAAAAGCCCGATGCTCTATCCTCTGAGCTATGGGCGCAGATGAGGATCGAAAAAGTGGAAGCACAACATATCTGATCAAATAAAACGCTCAATGCATTCATATCCGCGTTTTATTTGCGACTCTGGCCTGCCTGATAGGAATGTGTCATTTCCCTCGCTCAAAACGGCCTGGCGATTCTCTCACGAATCTGCAAGAGCATTGTAGACCCTCGCAAGGGTGAAAGGGGCTCTCTTGAATAACGCTAGGGTCAAAAAGATAAAACGCGGCTTCAAAGGGAGCCCCGAGCGTCTGAAATTCATCGCGGGTCAAGCTGGTCATATCCCACACATCCAGCGCTTTGCGTGCAAGGTCGGCATAGCGTAAGCGAACCATGCTGGTCTCCTCGACACACTGGTAATCTTGCATTCTCCTTGAACTCCGTGCTATCATGGGCGAAGGAATAGGCCGACGGACATCCCATGAAACGGGTAGAGGTAGACGAATGTCCGTCTACTTCTAGTTATGCCGCGTTCCCAGCACATGATTACCGTAGATTGTGATAGAGCGATATCATGACAAGCCGGGCGGCGCAGCGGACCGTCAGATGCAACAGCAGGCCGTTAGGCCTTCAGGAGTAAGCGAATGGAGGAAAAGTCACGGCTTACCTTCCGGATCAGCCTCTGGCGGCCATGGTTGCTGGCCTTAACACCGTTGGCACTGCTTGCGGCTTTGGGCGTGGCCTTCGACGTTGTCGGGGGCAAACTCGCCGCCGCGCAGGCTATCCTGCTCG
>WNFX01009788.1_pt1 | contig 10106 bp, 10 predicted proteins | sample 5400111 | NCBI WGS metagenome assembly WNFX01 (sample SAMN13153363, study PRJNA577476) | soil metagenome | isolation source: 40 cm soil or saprolite under grassland replicate 1 | place: USA:California | collected 2016-06-15 | reverse complement strand
CTGGCGGGCGCGCTGCGCTCGGAGTTCACCAAGATCCGGTCCGTGCGGTCCACGTACTGGACCCTGCTCGCGCTCGTCGTGGTGACCGTAGGGATCGGCGCGCTGGCGAGCGCGGGCGCCGCCGCGCGACCCGGCGAGCTCGGGCCGGGCTTCGACCCGACCCAGCAGAGCCTGGTCGGCCTCTACGTCGGCCAGCTGGTCATCATCGTGCTCGGCGCGCTGACGATCAGCTCGGAGTACTCGACGGGAATGATCAGCACCTCGCTGACCGCACTGCCGCGCCGCGGCACCGTCTTCGCCGCGAAGGCCGTGGTGTTCGGGGCGGTCGCGCTGGCCACCGGGCTGATTGCGTCCTTCGCCTCGTTCTTCCTGGGCCAGGCACTGATGTCCGGCCAGCACATCGGCACGACGCTGGGCCAGCCGCACGTGCTGCGGGCCGTTATCGGGGGCGGGCTGTTCCTGGCCGCCTGCGGGATGCTGGCTTACGGGCTTGGCATGATCCTGCGGCACACCGCGGCGGCCATCACGGCCGCGATCGGGCTGCTGTTCGTGGCGTCCATCCTGGTCAACTTCCTGCCGCAGAGCTGGCAGGTGCACGTCGACAAGTGGATGCCCGCCATCGCGGGCGGCCAGGTCTGGGTCACGAAGGCCACCGATCCGACGATGTTCTCCGCGTGGACAGGCTTCGCGGTGCTCGGCGGCTACGCGGTGGTGGCACTGGCCGCCGGGCTGATCCTGTTCCGCCGGCGCGACGCGTAGCCGGGGGACCGCAGTAGGCCGAGGCAGCGTGCCGGGGATTGCGATGGCACGCCGCCTCGCGCTGGCGGGAGCGATCAGCTCCGCTCGGCCCGTTAAGCATGATCTTGATTGTTCTGCCGGATAGTGACCGGCCGTCAGTCTCAGCCGCCGGGATCAGGCTGGCAGTGCGGGCACCAGAAGGTCACCCGTTCCCGGGGATCTTCGCGGCGCGCGGCCTGCCCGGCGGCGGCGACCGGAGTGCCGCACCGCCGGCAGGGGCGGCCGGGCCGCCGGTACACCCAGGTTTCGGCGCCCCGCTCCCGCCTGCCCGTGGTGACCTGGCCGACCCGGTCCTTGTTCGCGTCAAGCAGCCGGCGGGCCAGGCTGACCAGCGCATCGAGGTCGCCGCTGCCGCCGACCGGCTGCCATGGGCTTATCCCGCGCAGGAAGAGCACCTCGCATTTATAAAGGTTGCCGATGCCGGCCAGGTTTCGCTGGTCGAGCAGTGCCTCGGCGATGGGCCGGGCCGGGTCCCGCCGCAGGCGGCGGACTGCCTCCGCGGCGTCCCAGTCCGGGCCAAGCAGGTCGGGGCCCAGGTGGCCGACCAGGCGGTCTTCCTGGCTCGTCGGCAGGATCTGGCCGGTTCCGCCACGAGCCGTCCATCCGCAGGTGCGAATGCACGCTCTGGCCGTCGTCGGTGCGGATCAGCAGGTGCTTGCCGCGGGCTAGGGCGGCAGTCACCGTGCGGCCGGTCAGGTCCGCGGCGGCGAACCTGGGCACGCGGAAATCGCTGCGGGCCAGCACCCTGCCCGCCAGTGCGTCATTCAGCTGGCGCGCCGTCCGCCAGACCACGTCGCCCTCGGGCATCTGCCCAGCATCGCACCGGCGGCCCGCGGAATCAGCGGCGTCACGCCCGTTAGGTATCCGCTGAGCCGAGGGCCGACCAGTCCAGCGGCATGGCCCGGCCGGTCTCCAGCAATGTCTTCAGGGCGCACAGGATTTCCGGCCAGCCGTCGCTGACATCAGGCAGCGTCGGGCTGCCGGGCTCGAACTGATCATGGGTGACAGTGAGCTTGACGACCTTGCCGACCTGCTCGGACTCGAAGGTCACCCGGGAGGGCTTCTCGTCAGGACGCCCGGCGAGCAGGAACGTGTACGACAGCAACCTAGGCGGACTGGCGGCCAGGATCTGGCCGGCTATGTCCACCTTGCGGCCGTCGTCGTAGCGGTAGGAGATCGGCGAGCCAACCTCGAAGTCGGATTCGACAGCACGGTCGAACCAGTACTGGCGGGTGAACTCTGGCGTCGTCAGGGCCTGCCAGAGCCGCCGCTGCGTTGTCTCGATGAAGGTCACGTACACGAACTCCGGATCGCTCATCGAACTGCTCCTCACTGGTCGGCTTGGTCTTCCAGGGCGGCTTTGAGGTTCCTGATGGCCTGCAGCCGGTCTCGCTCGTACTTGCCGATCCAGCGCTCGTAGATCTCGTGGATCGGCACCGGGTTCAGGTAATGCAGCTTCTCCCGGCCGCGCCGGACGGTGACGACCAGGCCGGCGTCCTCCAGTACGGCCAGGTGCTTGGAGACGGCCTGCCTGGTCGTGCTCAGCTCAGCGCACAGCTGGCGCAGGGTCTGGCCGCCGCGCCGGCTCAGGCTGTCGAGGAGCAGCCGCCTGCTGCTGTCGGCGAGCGCTCTGAAGGTGGCGTCCATCCCGCACCTAATATAGGCAACCAAGTGGTTGCCTATATTAGGCAACCAAGTGGTTGCCTGTCAAGAGCTGCCCGCAGATCGGCTGCCGTTATGACATCAGCTTCCGCAGGCGCAGCAGGTCGAACAGGTTGCCCTCGACTTTCAGCCGCCCGGTGAGCCACGCCCGGGCGAATGTGCCCGGGTCGCCGGCGATCGCCAGCACGTCATCGCTCTTGGCGGTAAACCGGATCTGCGCGGCCTCATCCGCGGCGGTGACCTCCCTGACATCGTCGGCGCCGTGCGACCCGAGCCTGGTCAGGAAGGTCACGCCCAGGTCGCTGACCTTGCAGCTCATGGTGCGGTCGGCCAGGTGGGTCGCGCGGTCCTCGGGGTTCATCTCCGAGATGCGGGCGGTAAGGCTCTGCAATGCCTTGCGGCATTCTTCCGCCGTTGCCATCATGGCCTCGCTTTCACCGTCATCGTCCGTCTCCGGGCCGTCGTGCCGCCGCCCGGGCCAGGCCAGGACGACGAGGTGCGCCGCTTCGTCGTTTCCGGACGGTAGCGTTCCTTGAGGAGCGGCGCACGCACTGGCACACACAGCCGCCCGGGGAGCGTGATGGTTAATGCAGGACGAGCAGGCGAGCCAGCAGCGGCCTGCCGCCGGCCAAGACAGCACGGACACCGATGAGCCGCAGCGGCGTCCGGCGACCGGAGAGGCCAGGGTGGATGAGGCACTGGCCAGTCTCGATGAGCTGGCCGGGCTGCCGGTGGCCGAGCATCCGGCGGTCTTCGAGCAGGTGCACCGGCGGCTGCGCGAAGTGCTAGGCGAGCTGGATACCGGGGACAGCAGCGCAGAATCCCCCGCCGGACCCGCCTCTCCCGCCTGGCCCGGCGAGGGTGCCGCGCACCAACGGCCGGGCAGCTGAGCGGCTGCGGCCAGGCCATGAGCAGGAGGATGCGGCTCGACACCGAGCTGGTGCGCAGAGGGCTCGCGCGATCCCGCGAGCAGGCTGCCGGCCTGATCGCGGCAGGCCGGGTCGCGGTGGCCGGGCAGACTGCCGCCAAGCCCGCTACTCAGGTCGGCCAGGATGCGGCGATCGCCGTCGCGGAGCCGCGCGGCGCGCCGGACTACGCATCGCGCGGCGGCCGCAAGCTGGCCGGAGCACTCTCGGCCTTCGCGGACCTGGCGGTGGCCGGCCGCCGCTGCCTGGACGCTGGCGCCTCGACCGGCGGATTCACCGACGTGCTGCTGCGGGCCGGCGCCGCGCATGTGGTCGCGGCCGATGTCGGGTATGGCCAGCTGGCCTGGCAGCTGCGCACCGACCCGCGGGTCACCGTGCTCGACCGCGTCAACGTCCGTCAGCTCACGCCCGGGCAGGTCGCCCCGGCTCCGGACGTGGTGACGGCGGACCTGTCGTTCATCTCGCTGACCCTCGTGCTGCCCGCCCTGGTCGCCTGTGCCGCCCCGGACGCCGACTTCGTGCTGCTGGTCAAGCCGCAGTTCGAGGCCGGCAAGGGCAACGTCGGGGCGGGCGGCGTGGTGCGGGACCAGGCGCAGCGGGCTGGTGCCGTGGCATCGGTCGCGGCCGCCGCCGCGGCGGCGGGCCTGGGCGTCCGCGGCATCGTGGCCAGCCCGCTGCCCGGCCCGGCCGGGAACGTTGAGTACTTCCTGTGGCTGCGCAGCGGAGCGCCGTCGCTCGATGCGGCCGCGCTGCGGCGGGCCGTCGAGGACGGGCCGCAGTGAGCCGGGCAGCCCGGGGTGGCCGGAGCCGGGGCCGCCGGAGCCGGGGCCGCCGGAGCCCGGGCCGCCAGCACTCGGACGACGCGGAAGGAGCTCGGTGAGTTCACAACGGGCGGTGCTGCTGGTGGCGCACACGGGCCGCCAGGAGGCCGTGCGGACTGCCCGCCTGGTCGCCGGCCGGCTGACCACGGCCGGCCTGGCGGTTCGCGTGCTTGCCACCGAGGCGCCGGACCTGCGGTTTCCGGCCGCCCGCGAAATGCCGGCGTCGGCCGAGGCGGCGGCCGGTGCCGAGATGGTCATCGTGATCGGCGGGGACGGCACCCTGCTGCGGGCTGCCGAGCTTGCCCGGCCGGCCGGCGCAGCGGTCCTCGGCGTGAACCTCGGCCACGTGGGCTTCCTCGCGGAAGCGGATCCGGAGGATCTGTCCGACACCGTTGACCGCGTGGTGGCCCGCCGCTATGCCGTAGAGCGGCGGATGACCATCGACGTGACCGTCCGGCAGAACGGCAGCGTCACCGCGGAGACCTGGGCGCTGAACGAGGCCACCGTGGAGAAGGCCGCCAGGGAGCGGATGCTCGACATGGTGACCGAGGTGGACGGCCGTCCGCTGTCGCGGTGGGGATGCGACGGCGTGGTGTTCGCGACTCCGACCGGATCCACGGCTTATGCCTTCTCGGCCGGCGGCCCCGTGGTCTGGCCGGAAGTCGAGGCGCTGCTGCTGGTGCCCATCAGCGCCCATGCGCTGTTCGCCGGACCGATGGTCGTATCGCCCCGGTCGGTACTCGCCGCCGAGGTGATCGGCGGCACGAGCGCGTGGCCGCCGGGGGCCGCCGGGGACGGCCAAAGTGAGGCATCCGGCGCGGTTCTGTGGTGCGATGGGCGGCGTAAAATCGATCTGCCGCCGGGCGCGCGAGTCGAGGTGCGGCGCGGAACAAGGCCGGTCCTGCTGGCCAGGCTCCGCGGCGCCGGCCTGGCTGGCGACAGCCGGGCCAGTGCCGTCACTGGCGATGCGGCGCCGGGCGAAGCGGCGCCAGGCGATGCGGCGCAAGGCGACACCGAGGTCGGCGCGCTGTTTACCGACCGGCTGGTCGCCAAGTTCGGGCTTCCGGTGAAAGGCTGGCGTGGTCAGGCCGATGCCCGGCGCGCGACGGCCGCGGCCGGCCAGCGAGAGGAGGGTCCGAGCGGCGATGCTTGAGGAAGTCCGTATCACCGGGCTCGGGGTAATTGACGATGCCATCCTCGAGCTGTCTCCGGGCTTCAACGTCGTGACCGGCGAGACCGGCGCGGGCAAGACCATGGTCGTCTCCGGTCTCGGCCTGCTGTTCGGCGGGCGGGCCGACCCGGCCAGGGTCCGGCCGGGCGCCGAGCGGGCCAGCGTGGACGGCCGCCTGCGGGTCGACCCGCACGGTGCCGTGGCGCGGCAGGTCAATGAGGCAGGCGGCGATCTCGACGACGAGGGCGGCGCGCTGATCATCAGCCGCTCGGTATCCGCCGAGGGCCGGTCGCGCGCCTACGCCGGCGGCCGTTCGGTGCCGGTATCGCTGCTCACTTACCTCGCCGACGACCTGGTGGCCGTGCACGGTCAGGCTGACCAGCAGCAGCTGCTCAGGCCCGCCCGGCAGCGCGAGGCGCTGGACCGGTTCGGCGGCCCGGAGCACGCCGCGCTGCTGACCGACTACCAGCGCTCCTACCAGCGGCTCCGGGACATCCGCGGCGAGCTGGCCGAGCTAACGTCCCAGGCGCGGGACCGGGCCAGGGAAGCCGAGGACCTGCGCCGCGGCCTGGCCGAGATCGAGCAGGCCGAGCCGGCCAGCGGCGAGGATATCGACCTGCTGGCGGAGGACGAGCGGCTCTCGCACGCGGACGCCCTGCACGCCGCGGCCACGGCGGCGCACGAGGCGCTGCAGTCCGACCCGTCCAGCGGGCTCTACGAGGCCTCCGACGCGCTCACGCTGCTGGCAGGCGCCCGGCAGGCGCTGGAAGCGGCGGCCCAGCACGATGCCGCGCTTGCCGCTCTGGCCGCGCGCCTCTCCGAGGCTGCCTACCTGATATCCGACGTTGCGGCCGAGCTCGCTTCCTACGCCCAGGGGGTGGAGGCCGACCCGGCCCGGCTGGCAATAGTGCAGGAGCGCCGCGCGGAGCTGGCCCGGCTGGTCCGCGCCTACGGCTCGGCCGGCCCCGCCGACGGCACGACCGATGGCGCCGAAGGTGCGGCTGATGGCGCCCAAGGCGCCGCAGCTCAAGGCACCGCAACCAGCGTCAGCCCGGATGACGGCGACTTGCCCGCCGGGTCCGCCGGCCCGGCGGCCGGCCCCGCGGCCAGCGCGGCCGGCCGCGGCAGCATCGCCGCGGTGCTCGGCTGGGCCAAGCAGGCGGCCGCCCGGCTGGCCGAGCTCGATGGCGCCGATGACAAGATCGCCGGGCTGGCCGAGCAGGAAGCGGCGCTCGCTGCCGCCGTCGGCGAGCTGGCCGGACGGCTCAGCGCTGGCCGCAAGCACGCCGCCAAGCGGTTCGCCGCCGACGTCACCGCGGAACTCGCCGCGCTGGCCATGCCGCATGCCAGGCTCACGGTCGCGGTAACCCCGGTCGACGAGTTCGGCCCGCACGGCCGCGACGAGATCGAAATCAGGCTCGCGGCCCACCCCGGCGCGCCCGGGCTGCCGCTGCACAAGGGCGCGTCCGGCGGCGAGCTGGCCCGCGTCATGCTCGCGATTGAGGTCGTCTTCGCGGGCGCGGACCCGGTGCCGACGTTCGTGTTCGACGAGGTGGATGCCGGGGTTGGCGGGAAGGCGGCGGTGGAGGTCGGCCGCCGGCTGGCCCGGCTGGCCCGGCTCGCCCAGGTCATCGTCGTGACGCACCTGCCGCAGGTCGCGGCATTCGCCGACGCGCATCTCATGGTGGAGAAGGCCGACGACGGCTCGGTCACCAGCAGCGGGGTCAGCAGGCTGGACGATCAGGGCCGGGTCAAGGAGCTGTCCCGGATGCTGGCAGGGCTCGAGGACTCCGAGTTCGGCCGGGCGCACGCCGAGGAACTGCTCGCCGCCGCGACTGCCGAGCGCCGGCGGTTAATGTCCCAGCAGGGCCGATAACGCCCGGCGAATGCTCGTGTGGCGTTCCCAGCCGCCGGGATCTGGCAAGATTGCCTTGCGATGAAGGTGCTGTCTCGCAAACTACCCGGAGCGCGTCGGAGCAGGTCCCAGGACCTGCCCGGCATATCGGCGACGGCTCGCATCGACCACCGGACCAAGAACCTGACCAAGCGGCTACAGCCCGGGGACATCGCCATCATCGACCATGCCGACCTCGACCGGGTGAGCGCCGAGGCGCTGATCAGGCGCGAGGTCTCCGCCGTGGTGAATGCCGCGCTGAGCATCAGCGGCCGTTATCCCAATCTCGGCCCGCAGCTGCTGATGGAGGCCGGCATCCCGCTCGTCGACGACGTCGGCTCCGATGTCTTCGAGCACGTGTCCGACGGCGAGCAGGTCCGGCTTGACGGCGAGACCCTGTATGCCGGCAACGAGGTCGTCGCGAAGGGCACGGTGCACGACGGCGATTCGGTCACCGCGGCGATGCAGGACGCGAAGGCGGGCCTGGCGGACCAGCTCAAGGCGTTCGCGGCCAACACGATCGAGTACATCACCCGCGAGCCCGAGCTGCTCATTGACGGGATCCGGGTGCCCGAGCTGCGGACCAGACTGGAGGGCAGGCATGTCCTCGTGGTGGCGCGCGGCTACCGCCATCGCGATGACCTGAAGGCGCTGCGGGCCTACATCCGCGAGTTCAAGCCCGTCATGGTGGCCGTGGACGGCGGGGCGAACGCGCTGCTTGAGACCGGGTACAAGCCAAGCCTCATCGTGGGCGACATGGACTCGGTGTCCGACAAGGCGCTCAACTGCGGTGCCGAGCTTGTCGTGCACGCGTACCCGAACGGGGTCGCGCCCGGCCTGGCCCGCGTCCAGGACCTCGGCCTGGCGTCGGTGTCCTGCCCGGCCACCGGCACCAGCGAGGACCTTGCCGTGCTGCTCGCCGACGAGATGGGCGCCACCCTGATCGTGGTGGTCGGCATGCGGTTCTCGATGGCCGAGTTCCTCGACAAGGGCAGGTCCGGGATGGCGAGCGCGGTGCTCACCCGGATGAAGGTCGGCGACAAGATTGTCGATGCCAAGGGGGTGAGCAGGCTCTACCGGAGCCGGATCTCCGCCGGGGCGCTCATCGTGCTGGTACTCGCCGCGTCGCTCGCCCTGCTGGTCGCGCTCGCCTTCTCGCCGGTGAGCCCGGTGCTGTCCACGTTCCTCGCGGCGAAATGGAATGATCTTGCCTACTGGCTGACCGGACTGCTCTAGTGATCGATTTCCGTTATCACCTCGTCTCCATCGTCGCCATCTTCCTTGCCCTGGCCATCGGGATCGTGTTCGGCGCCACCGCGCTGCGCGGGGTGACGCTGCGCACGCTGCAGCATGAGGCCACCTCCCTGCACAATGAGGTCAGCGCCAAGAACGTGGCGAACCGTGCGCTCAGTCAGCAGATCGGTGCCGACGAGACATTCGCTCAGGCGGCGGCCCCGCTGCTGCTCGCCCACCTGCTCGACGGCCAGAGCGTGGTGCTGGTCAGCGCGCCCGGCGCGCAGCAGCAGGCGATCGGCGGCATCACCACCGCGATACAGCAAGCGGGCGGCACCGTGACCGGCCAGGTCGCACTGCAGCAGCAGTTCTTCGACACGAGCGCTACCAACGAGAACAACCTGAAGACTCTCGCTCAGCAGCTCGCGCTGCCAGGATCGGCCGGCCAGAGCACGCAGCAGACCGCTGATCCGCAGCTCACCGGCCAGCTCATGGCCGCCAGCGTGCTGGCCGACGCGATTGTGACGAAGGACGGCCCTGGCCTCGGCGCCCAGCAGACGCGCGCCGTGCTGGCCGGCTTCGCGCAGGGCGGCTTCCTGCATGTCAGCACGACCCCGCTGATCCCGGCTACGCTCGCCGTCGTGGTCATCCCGGCCACCCCGTCGGCGGCCGGCGATTCCGATCCCGCTAATGTCGCGCTGATCTCCATGACTTCGCTGCTCAACGGGGCCTGCCGTGGTGCTGTCCTCGCCGGGTCCTACCCAGGCTCCGGGGCCGGCAGCGCGATCGACGAGCTGGCCAGCGGTAATACCGGAATCGAGGTGTCCAGCGTGGACAATGCCAATACCCCGCCCGGCCAGGTCATGGTGGTGCAGGCGCTGAGCTACCTGCTTTCCGGGCGCAAGCCCGACAGCTACGGCGTGGCGCCGGGTGCTGCGCCGAGCCCGGCGCCCACCCCGTCAGCCAGCCTGTCCCCGGTGCCGTCCAGCACCCGCCCGGCCCGCAAGCACCATGCCACCGCGAAGCACAGCGCAACCCCGACGCACAGCGCAACCCCGACGCACAGCGCAGCTGCCATGGCCGGGGCAGGCCGGTGACCGGGGCGGCGCGCGCGGGCAGGCAGGCCGGCGGGCTGGCCGCGGCGGCCATCACCGGCGGGCTGGCCGCGGCAGCGGCCAGGGTGGCTTACGCCGGGCTCACCAGGCGGCCGCCGGGCGGGCTGGCCACCTGGGCAAGGACGAATCACCGGGGCGAGCCGGTCACCCTGCTCGAGGGGCCGGCGGTCGCCGTCGCCGCGATCACGGCAGCCGCGCTCGGGCCGGCCCTTCCGGCCCGCGGCCGGGCCGCCCTCGCCGTCGCCGGAGCGGGCGCCGCGGCCTTCGGCTGCTATGACGACCTGGCCGGGAGCGGCCAGCGACGCGGCTTCCGCGGGCATCTCGGCGCGCTGGCCCATGGCGAGCTGACCAGCGGCGCGGTGAAGATCGGCGGGATCGGCGCCAGCGGGGCCGCGGCCGGCGTGCTGCTCGGCGGCTCCGCCGCCGACATTGCCATCAACGCCGGCCTGACGGCGGGCGGCGCGAACCTGCTCAACCTGTTCGATC
>WNFX01007668.1_pt1 | contig 10106 bp, 15 predicted proteins | sample 5400111 | NCBI WGS metagenome assembly WNFX01 (sample SAMN13153363, study PRJNA577476) | soil metagenome | isolation source: 40 cm soil or saprolite under grassland replicate 1 | place: USA:California | collected 2016-06-15 | reverse complement strand
CCGGCCCGACCTGCACGTCTTCCTGTTCGGCGGCGACGGCGACGGCTTCTCCATCGGCGGCAACCATGTCGATCACGGCGCGCGCAAGAACATCAACATGACCTATTTCATCATGGACAACTTCGTCTATGGCCTGACCAAAAAGCAGACCTCGCCGACGTCGCCCATCGGATTCAAGAGTAAGACCGACCCGACCGGCGCGATCGATCAGCCGGTCAACCCGATGAAAAAACTCATCGCCGGCGGGGCCACATTCATCGCGCGCACGCACGCCACGCAGGTCAAGCACATGATGGAAATGATCGAACGCGCTTTTGATCACCAGGGCTTTTCCGTCATCGAATGCTTGAGCGAGTGCGTCGAATTTTTTCCGGACGTGTTCGATCCGGCCGATCCGAAAAAGGGCGGCAGCTTCGAAGTAATCCAGGAAAAGAAATGGGACAATACCCCCGAGGACGAGCTGCGGCACGATGTCACCGACGAGCTCGCCGCCTACAAACTGGCGCAACTACCGTTCCCCGGCGTCTTCGGCGTCTTTTACCAGAACGACCGTCCGACCAAGAACGCGCTCGAGAAGAAATGGATTGAAAGTTCCCGCGAGAAGACCGGCAACGCCTCCGACTTACAACTCCTCCAAAAAACCTTCGACAGAATGAAGTGAGGAGCACAGGCTGCGAGCCTGTTAATGCCAGTCCGGCTCGGACTTTCGGCTGCCAGCCGAAACACATCTTCCTGTAGCGGCAGCCGTGTCGGCTGCGAACAATGAAGTGGCGGCGGAGCCTGCCCTGAGCTTGTCGAATGCGTCAGCCGCAAATTTGTAGTGAACTTCTTGCAGTAGTTCTCGCTTTACTGGACATTCGAAGGCGTGAGCCGATCAGTCGTCAAAATCGATCCTGAGATTATGAGCGGTGCGCCTTGCTTTGCCGGCACCCGCGTGCCCATCCAGAATTTGATCGATTATCTTGAAGGCGGCGATTCGGTCGATGACTTCCTTGAAGGTTTTCCAACTGTCTCGCGCGAACAAGTGATCGCCTTTCTTGAAGAAGCGAAGGCTCGCATGCTTGCGCCAGCTGCGGAGTGAAAATACTCCTCGACGAGTGCGTCGATCGCAGGCTTGCTCGCGATCTTGGGGAACATTCCGTCATTACCGTTCCGCGTCGCGGTTGGGCTGGAATCAAGAATGGCGATTTGCTGGCGCTAGCCGAAAAAGAATTTAATGTGTTCATTACCGTTGATCGAAAGATTTCTACGCAGCAAGACCTGACGAAGTTCAAAATACCGGTGCTGCTGCTTCGCCCGCGGACCAATCGCCTGGAAGACATTCGTCCGCTTGTGCCTGAACTTCTGAAAGCACTCGAGCGCGCCGCGGCAGGCGTGTTGACCACGGTAGGCGCATAACGATACAGTTTATTTGGATCGCAGATTCCGGCCATGAAATTGAATTATTTTCCAGGTACCGATTCCCTTTATATCGATCTCTCCCATAATCCCAGCGTGGAGAGCCAGGAGGTTTCGGAAGGCGTTGTTTTAGATTACGACGGCGAAGGCAACCTAGTCGGAATCGACATTGATCACGCGAGCCGAAAACTGGATTTACGCGAACTCGTCACCAGTCACATCCCTCTCGAGGCCCAGGCAAAAACGTAAGCAATGTTGTTCCCTCCTTCATCCTTCTTAATTCATACTTTCTTTGTCGTCCTTCTCGCTCTCCTCGTTCCTGCTTTTTTCGCGCCGACCGCCAGTGCCGGCGAACGCAGCGTCACCGCCGCCGAAGCGAACGGCACGTATCGCGAGGTTGAAGGCAAAAGTGAAATAAAAATCCTCGCGCTCGGACACGGCAAACTGAAAGTCCAGTTGGCGCTCGTTTACGAGTACCAATCGGGAGGAGGCCCAATGGCAAATCTCGGCGACGCGTCAGGCGAAGCGACGATCGAGAACGATATCGCTGTGTTCGTGCCGGAAGAAGCAGGTGACTGCAAAATCACGATGACGTTTCTCCCAAACGGCAAATTGAAGGTCGAGCAAAAGGACGAGGAGTGCGGCTTTGGTCACAACGTCCGCGCCGACGGCACCTATCGGAAAATCAGCAACCGCAAACCAAAGTTCGACGACGCTTGATGCGCATGCTGGAATACGATGAAATGATGCCGATCTTGTTTTTTCTCTCAACCATCAACTCCGAAAAGGAGCGTGGCTCCCACGGAGCTTTACGCTCTCAGCTATCAACCGTCTGCGGAGCTGTTCCAAAAAACATTTGATCGAATGAAATGCGCCCTTTCCGATGTAATGATTCAAAGCTTCAACGAATCACGCGGACGAAAGCCTAAATGGATTGAACTAATCGAGAGAAAACTGGCAATGCTTCCGATTTGGAATTGCTTCAAAAACATTCGACCGTATGAAGTAGACGGCCAATGTCATCCCCCTTTCCTAACAACGAAGTCACGCGCGGCAGCCGTTGCCTTGCAGTACCCAACCCAATCTTCGGTCGCCTCCGAGCATGAAGCTAAATTTTCAAGGGCGCATCTCGAACGTAACGCTCGCGTATTATCGCGCGCTGTTGCCTCTGTTTGAAGCCGTCATCAACAGCATCCATGCGATTGAGGATGCAGGTGCTACCAAAGGCGAAATTCGAATTCGAGTGCGTCGGAATAAGTCGGAGGCACGACAACAACACCTGACGGAAAACCGCTTAACATCTCGATCTATAATCGGATTTACGATCGAGGATAACGGCTGCGGATTTACAACCGCCAATTACGAGGCTTTCGAGACATCGGACACCGACTATAAAAAATCGCGTGGCGCAAAAGGTATTGGAAGATTTCTTTGGTTGAAGGCTTTCGAGATCGTACGTGTTACGAGCACGTATGAAGAAAGTGGCAAGTTCTGGGAGCGACGCTTCGACTTTAGCTTGGCCGCAAATGGCACTTCGAATCACGTGCTGACTGAGACTGATGCGAGGCAAAAGCGCACAACTGTCGAGTTGGTGAACTTCGACTCACGCTACGAGCAAGAATGTCCTCGTCTCGCACACACGATTGCTGAACGAACGATTGAACATTGTCTTTCGTATTTACTGAGGCCGAATTCCCCAGCCATGTGGTTGGAGGACGATGACGAAGAAAAGCCAATCGATTTGGTCGATCTCTATCGGCGTGAGATCGAAGCGAAGGCCAAACGATCCGAAATCAAATGTCGCGATGTAAAGCTGGCCGTTCAACATGTCCGGGTTTTTGCCGGCGAACTTTCGCAGCACACGATCCATTTATGTGCACACAACCGAGATGTGCAGCATCTGCCTCTTGCGAATTATATTCCATACATTCCGCAGCGCTTCAAAGAGCCCGACGGGAAGTCTTTTGTGTACAAGAGTTACGTGTCGGGCGACTTTCTGAATCAACGAGTTAACGCCGAACGAACTGCATTCGACCTCGCCCGAGAAGGAGACCTGCAGTCGAAATTCGAGCCAACTGAACAGGAGTTAGTCAACTCGGTAGTCGATGCCGCGGCGATCGAGCTAGGTCCGCTGCTGACTCAGGTCGAAGAGAAGATCAAAAATCGTGTCGAAGAATTGGTCGCCTCGAAATATCCAGAGTACCGAACGATCCTAAAGGAAGTTGATACCCACATTCGGGAATTCAAAGAGAACGCGGACGATGCCGAAATACTTGCCAAGCTGAATGAAATACAATTCCGAGAAGACCTTGATGCGCGAGAACAGGCCCGCGAGCTAATCGCCGAAAAAGATCCGAACATCAGAGCAAGCGAGAGATACCAACAGCTACAGAAGGCCTATACAGAAAGAGCTCACGACATCGCACAAAGCAGATTGGCCCAGTGCGTGATTCATCGGAAGATCATTCTCGAGCTGCTCGAGGCACAGATCAGCGTTTCGGGAAACGGCAAGTTCCCTAAAGAGCAAAAAGTGCACGAATTAGTATTTCCGATGCGCAAGACCTCTCATGAAGTCGCTTGGGACAAGCAGAATCTTTGGATTATCGATGAGCGATTAGCGTACCATCGGTTTCTCGCTTCAGACAAGCCGATTGGGAGCTTTTCGAATGTGAAGGGAGATCGCGATAAGCCCGATCTCTTTGTGTTAAATAACCCTGCCGCTTTCATTGGCTCCAGCGAGGTGCCATTAAACTCCGCGATTATTGTCGAATTTAAAAGGGCTGAACGAACTGATTTGGACGAGAATCCAATCGAGCAAGTGTTCCGCTATGTGACGAAACTTCGAGGCGCCAAGGTGAAAGACGAGCGTGGCCGCACGGTTCAGGTACACTCAAACGCTGTCTTTTATTGCTACATCATCGCAGATTTGACGCCACAATTGAAATCGATGGCACAGACGGCTTCTCTCGATCCAACGCCCGACGAGTGCGGTTATTTCGGATTCAACCGCAATTTCAAGGCGTACGTTGAAATCATATCGTATGACAAGCTCTTGAAAGACAGCAGCGATCGAAATCGGGAACTCTTCAAAGCTCTCGAGCTCGAATAGTTCCCCGTATGGAGACGAAGACGATAGTTGTTCTCGCGAATTCCGTTAAGAAGAAAGGCCGATGCCTTGCGGGAAAGGAAGTCATCCGCGTCGGCGAAAAGTGGGAGATTCGTAAATGGATTCGCCCCGTCGGAGACGCTGCCGGAGCCGAAATATCGCTGCCGCTAATGAACCGATGTTTAGGTCGTGAAGCCAGATTGCTGGAGATCATAGAAGTGCCTCTTGAATCGCCTGTCCCACTCCCTGATCAACCGGAAAACTGGCTTGTCCAAAGAGGCCAAAGCTGGAAGTCTATCGGAGATTTTTTGTGGCAGGACATCGACAGTCTTATCGATTCTCCTGCGATGCTTTGGGACAGTAGGGGTAGCCGTCGCTTGGAGAAAGGGTTTCCGCAAAAGATGGAGAAGCCGGCTTCGTTGTACTTCGTCCGACCGGAGGAGTTCGTTTCAATCCAGGTTTGGGCAGAGCCAAATCCATTCGAATCCGGTAGGGTGAAGCGTCATCGTCAACTGCAGCTTCGTTATGGCGGTGTGGTACACGATCTAGATATTACCGATCCGGAATTTGCGCGTCAGCATTTCCCAAATTTTCCTGCCGCTAATGCTCCAAAGTTAAAGATCGATCTCGCGAAGCCTGACAAGACGTTGGTGTGTGCAAGCTTAACACCTGAGTTTAGAGGGCATCATTATAAACTGGCAGCAGCATTGATGTCGCCACCGTAAATGCTTTATCCCCTTTCAACGATTGGTCATTCGGATTTTGAGCAGAAACGGATTGTCGAACTTCTGCGTGATCATCAGATCGACGTTGTGGCTGACGTGCGGTCATCGCCATACAGTCGGCGTAACCCGCAGTTTAACCGGGAAGCGCTCGTTTATGCGCTGCGCGAAGCGCGAATACGCTATGTCTTTATGGGCCATGAACTCGGTGCCCGACGCAAAGAAGCGGAATGCTACGTGAATGGCAAAGCAAGATACGATTTGATTGCACAGACAGTGAGCTTCCAAAACGGCGTGAAACGTATTCAAACGGGTCTGCAACGTTTTCATGTTGCATTGCTTTGTGCCGAACATGATCCGATCACATGTCACCGAATGATTCTTATCTGCAAATATTTGCGCGCCGAGGTGAATGAAATCCGCCACATTCGGCGCGACGGAGCTTTTGAAACAAACGAAGATGCTGAGAAGCGTTTGCTTACTGTCCTCGGGTTAAATACTGCTTTCGCAAACTTCAAAGTGATGGACCAAGCGTACGCGCTGCAAGCCCAAAGGATTGCCTACACCGATGAGCGTAATTGCTGCAGCATTGACCACCCTTCACCGCCGTCAATCGACGCAAATTTGTTGTGACACCTGTCCACGTTGCAACTATCGGCTTCACCAAAAAGGACGCGGAACGCTTTTTTTCTCTTCTGAGAGAAGCAGGTGTAAAGCGCGTCGTCGATGTACGGCTAAACAATGAGGGCCAGTTAGCTGGTTTCGCTAAAAAACGCGACCTGGCTTACTTCCTAAAAGCAATCCTCGGAATTGATTACATCCATCTCCCGATGCTCGCGCCGACTGAGGATATGTTGTCGGCTTACAAAAAAGAGAAGGGTTCCTGGCAAGAGTACGAGAGACGCTTTCTCGACTTAATGTCGCAGCGCGAGATCGAACGAAATGTCGATCCGAAGATCATTGACAATAGCTGTCTACTTTGCAGCGAAGACAAACCTCTTCACTGTCACCGCCGGCTTGTAGCGGAATATCTCAAGCAACATTGGGGCAAAGTCGAAATCAGGCATTTGGGCTGAGAGACTTCGCGCCCTCAACCGGACAGCTTCTGAATGTGCGGCGCTGTCGCAGCGCCGACGAAAATCCACGGAGCGATCGTCAAAATCTTGTCTGATTTGAAACTCGCTCGTTTCCAAACTCCCTCGTCGCTACCCCTCGCGACTTTGCCTTCTATGTCGCTGATCCCATCAGCTCCGTTCTGCAGATTACATTTTGCGCAGCCAGCCTTCGCCAAGGCTACGGCGAGCCAAGGAGCAATCGAATGGCGGCTCACTCGATTTCGGAAATTCCCAGTTCTCTCAAATAATTGAATGTTGAATCGTAGAACGTGGGTGATCGCGTCGGATCGTTCGCGTCGCCGGGCGGAACGAAGACAACCATTCCTTGTCTCGCTCGTGTCAGCAAAACTCGATAGGCGTTGCGTAGATAAACTCGGTTGTCAGCATTCGCGATGTTGCACCACCGATTGCCGCGGAAATCATGATAGCTCCAGTCGGATCCGGTGAACCGAAAGTCGCCGTCCCAATTGACGCACACCCAGTCTAGTTCCAGTCCCTGCACTTGAAATTCGGTCGCCGCATCTTCGAGATAGTAACTCGATCGCGTATCTTCTTTCTCGTTTAGAAAGTAGTGCACAGGATCAACCGACACGCGGATGTCGATCGCATGCGGTTTCAGTCGCATCGCTTTTGATGACGCAACTAAACCATAACGCTCGGTCCCTCGCGCCCGCTCACGAATCCATTCTTTCGCTGCATTCAGATCACGCGTAATCGCGATCGGGTATCGTGCGGCCAACTCGGCGAAGGCGTGCTTCGCTGGGTCTTTGTCGCAGTCGAGAAGGGCTTTCACGAACGCTGAAACATTTTCCGCACGAAATGAACGCATCGACACAGCGAGATGCAGAGAATCGTCGAACTGCGTTCGCGTGCGCTCGCGCACGATGTCCAGCGCTCGACCAGCAGCGTACTCACTGTCTGTGAGTTTCGACGAAATAAACATCTCCCAATCAGCGAAGCGCCGATTGACCGCATCAAGCCACGCATCGATGCCGGCTTCGCCTGTATTGATTTCTTGCCCGCCGCCGACCAAACAGACGATCACAGCCCAATCCTTATGTCTGTCCATGTATGAGATCAGGAATTCCGGCTCAGAATCGGAAAAGCCGGGGCGGCGTTTTTTGCGCAGCATGAAGCTAGCGGTCTGTTTCAAGTTCCACGCTCGCTGTGCCTCATCGAAAATCACAACGTGCTCGATAGGCGGGCCAGAATCTATCAGCGCGTCATCGCGAAAATGATGAACGTTTTGGATAAATGCCTTAACGCTTTCACCGACTTTTCCTTTCCGCACCTTTTCTCCCTGCTTCCTTCGACGTGCGACTTCATCACGGGTTAGCGCTTCGCGAAGCACGGCGACCAATGGACCATTCCCAGAAAGAAAAACCGCGTGTGTTGGCAGATCAGCTTCGCGCCGCGTTGCTAGATTCAAGCCAACCAAAGTCTTTCCCGCGCCAGGGACGCCCGTGACAAAACAAATGCGTTTGCGTCCTTTGCCTTGGGCTTCATCCACTAATTCCTCGATGCGTCGCGACGTGACGTGCAGATTTTGAGCGCCTGCGTCGAAACGAGCGATCGCTTCAACGGAATGTTGCGCGTAAAGAGAACGCGCAGCTTCGATAATTGTCGGCGTCGGATGATACGATGCATGCGACCAAACTTCTGCGTCCAATGCATCGCCGCTGACCGCGCGAAGGGATGAATCTAGCGCGCGGCGAAAGTTTGGCGGATCGACAACAATCGGCCGGTAAAGCTTGTCGGGATCGGCGCGAGGATCGATCAGCGGAGATTCCGTCGCGTCTGTCGCGAGCAGAATTGGAATGATGGAAGCATCGTGACTCGCCTCATGAAAATTTTTCAAATCGAGTCCGTAATCCCAAACCTGATCGATTGCTGAAGGATCGAACGTTTTCGCTCCTACTTTAAATTCAATCGCGAACACCACGGCACCGATGACCAGCACGACATCGATACGCCGTCCCATTCGCGGAATGTTGAACTCGAAGAAAACTGATCCGGAGAGTCCTTTCAGCTGCGAGCGGAGAAATTCGATCTGAGCGAGCCACGCATCTCGCTGGGTTGGAATTAATGCGAACTCGCAGTTCGCAGTAAGCTGGCCCAGCACTGCTTCGGAATCCTTCTCAAGAAAATCCGCAATAGTCGCGCCGTACCAAAATCGCAAAGACGAAGCTTTGCCGCTTATAGTTGGATCGGGCAATTCCACCGCGTCAGTATGATTAACGAACTCGAAAAAGTGAAGTCATCGGCTACTAAGATTCACGTTCGCCTGCGCGGATAATGTCATCAGCGAAAATGTTGCCAATCCATTTGATTGCGCACTTACTATCCTGAAAATTTTCGGCTTTGCCCCTCGAGCAATCTTCGCAGATCACCCAAAGGTTTTTGCCTTCAACGCTGCCGCCCCAATCAAGTGGAATTTTGTGATCAAGAGCGAGTGTTGCTCCATGCCTTTCGATTGTTCGGCCGCACATCTCGCATTGGCCTGGCGCCGCAGCGTACATTGATTTGATTGAGATCGAGATGAGCTTCCGCAATGGAGTGTCGAGTGCGGTCGCGCGTTTCGGCTAGGCAATCATTTCGCTATCGATCTCGCAGCTGGCTGCATAAGTGCTGCGCACGGCAGCGATAACGCGATTCGCGATTTGACGCGACTTAACTCGAATCTCGATGTCGGTGAATGCTGGATCGATGCAACTGCGGCCACAACTCGTCACTCTGCAACCATTGTGACCGTCCACGAATTTTCGAATGGCATCGCGAATGCGGTAAGCTTCAGCAGGCTGCCTCACGCGAAGAGTAAGATTGCAAATGCATTCATTCATATTCCGGAATCCATGACTTCATCACCAGATGCCCACTCAATATCAGCACACGCGCACCTTGCATCGCACACAGACTAGCTGATTAAAGATCAAACGAACAACTTTTCTTTCGGCGTCATGACCTGGAATCAAGATTACGTTTCCCGTCGATTTCTTCCCGCGTAGGATTCGCAAATAAGGATTAAGGGATGAATGGAGCAATGGGATGAGCGACATAGAAGGTAAAGCAGCGCGGGTAGCTGCGAGTGAGCGCGGGCAGCGAAGGAGTTTCAATTATGAAGGATGAAATGGAGAACCAGCAAACGCGAGAAATGAAACGAGAAAATCCGTCCATTGAAATTTGTCCTGGCATCACACGTCGTCCGGTCGCAAACGACAAGCCAAGGAAGTCAACGCCGCGCCGCAGCTTTGTCCCGAAGTTTTTTAGCCCAGTCAGCGCGCAAGAGTTTCATCTCCGCTTTGAGTCCGCGCATGCGCGGGGCGACGCCTTTATATTTTTTCGTGGTCCCGGTGATCGTTCGATTCACCGCGCCCTGACCGACCAGGCCCTGAAGCTTTTCATAAACGCGCAAGCGCAGCATCTCTTCCCCGCCGCTGGCAGCGTTTCGTTCCCGAAGGTTGAGCAGGACCATGTCGAACAAAGGCTTGAATTCAAATGAGGCCCTGGAAGAAAGCACGGCCACCAACTCTTCGGTTACGTTGTCGGGCATCCGACGTGAAAAAGAAGCAATGATTGCTTTAGACATCAAAGACTATACCACGGACGCAGGTAAGAGACAGAAGACAGAGGACCCGAATTCCAAGCATTGTATCTAGGCTGCTTCCAGCAGCGCTCGACCGCCACCTCGCGGCTATACCGGCCATGTCGCAGTTCCCCACTGCTCCATTGAAACTCCCTCGCTGCCCACGCTCGCTCGCTGCTACC
>WNFX01008641.1_pt1 | contig 10108 bp, 10 predicted proteins | sample 5400111 | NCBI WGS metagenome assembly WNFX01 (sample SAMN13153363, study PRJNA577476) | soil metagenome | isolation source: 40 cm soil or saprolite under grassland replicate 1 | place: USA:California | collected 2016-06-15 | reverse complement strand
AGATTGGCAGTAAAGGAGGGACCATCTACTCAGCCTGCGGATGCCAGTGCAATACACGCCGTCACGCCCTCAGATGGGTTTCAATTGGCTAGAACCGGACGTGGCATCTGACTCAAAGCTCGGACCCGTACCGGGATCGAGAATAATTGGTTCGCACTCACTGGCCGAGTGGTCGCGGTGAAAGTCGAAACGGACGGCGACCTACACATCGCGCTTGCAGAAGCGACCGGAGACAAAGGCGGGGATTGTGGTCTGTGAAGTACCGGCGAAGAAGCAGTGGTGTGAGATTCGTGCCGCCACCTCTTCCTCGACTCGCCGCAAGAGAGCGGAAGCGATTCCCTTGCTCTGATGCCCGTGGATTCTCGCGAGCGAACAATCTTCGTTGCCGACGCGCATCGCGGCGACGGAAAGCGCTTCCTTGTGCGTGCTGATGAAAAGTTGAAGGCCTTTGTGGAAACTCGAAGCGGCGATCCGCGATTACAGCGAATTGTCTTGACAAACTGGTGTAATTTTTCCCAGACTCGACGTCGCTAAGAAAGATCTGCTATGAACGATCAGAATAGATCTGACGACGTAAATCAGTCGCAACGAAGCGAGGCGGTCCCTCCTGACCTGTACGCAGCGCGAATCAACGGCAGCCCCGAGACTTTCGCCAAACTCAGACAAGAGTTCGAGCTAGATGTCGGCTGCCGCGGACCGCACGTCGAGGTGGGACGGCAGCGCCAGAAAGAAATAGGTGAGGGCGACCGGTTTATGGGCGGGCGGGTTAAGCCCCGCGGATTCGGCGAAAAACGCGGTCGAGCCAGCGAGCGACGGTCGACGTCATGAGCTTCTTGAATGTTGTCGAGATCGAGTCAGCGTTGATCGGCCTCGCCTCAAGTTATCCCAGCGTCACCCAACTCATCACCCTCCCGTACTTTACTGTCGAGGGCCGCCAAAGCCACGCCCTCCGGATCGGAACCGGGCCGTGCCGGCGTTCGGCCGTGCTCATCATCAGCGGCGCACATGCCCGTGAGTGGGGCGGTCCTGACATTTGCATCAATTTCGCGGCGGATCTGCTTGAGGCATATAGTCTAGGTACGGCCCTTATCTACGGCGGGACGGCGTACAGTGCCGCTGAGATCAAGTCGATCATCGAGCGGCTCGACGTGATTGTTTTTCCGGACGTCAACCCCGACGGCCGCAACTACAGCCAGAACACGTATCCGATGTGGCGAAAGAACCGGAACCCGGCCAGCAGCGGTGGCCAAGCGAGCAAGATCGGCGTTGACCCAAATCGCAACTATGATTTCCTATGGGACTTCAACGCTGCCTTCGCGCCGGGTGCCCAGGCGTTTGGCACGCTCGCATCGTCCGATCCGTCCAGCGACATTTTCCACGGCACTGCGGCCTTCTCCGAAGCAGAGACGAAAAACGTGCGCTATTTGTTCGACCAGTTTCCCCAGATCAGTTGGTTTATGGACATCCACTCGTTTGGCGGAGACATCCTGCATTCGTGGGGAGACGACACGAACCAGTCGGGTTCACTGAGCATCAACTTCACCAACGCCGCTTGGAACGGCCAACGAGGCCTCCCGGCGGATGCCTATGGAGAGTACATCGGCGCCTGTGATCTCGCGAACGTAGCGGCAGCGGCGCACGCCATGAAAGCGGCCATTGCGGGCGTTCGCGGCGAGACGTATGCGGTCGCCCAAGCCTTTTTCCTTCCGAGCTGGGGAAGTCCCTACCCCACTTCTGGCGCGAGCGACGACTGGACCTATAGCCGCTTTTTCACTGATCCGACCAAGAGGAAGGTCCGTGCCTACACTGTTGAGTTCAACACGGTGAAGACATTCTTCCCGACATGGGCTCAGATGCAGCAGATCATTCTCGATGTCGATGCTGGTCTCGTTAGATTTTGCTTGGGCGCTGTCCCAAGGCTTTCCCTGTCCTACTGGTTGTGCTGGTGGAGACACCGGTTGAACGACGCTATCTGGCATCGGGTGTTCCCGCCCGAACTTTGGGGTCCGTATGGGCCATGGGCACGAATCAGACGTGCCGTTGAGTCCATCCTCTTTCCGATCGTTGCGCCCCTCCTCCGACTATTGGGCACAGGGGCTCGCCGACGTTCTAACGGCGGCTCGCGCCGAAGATGAGGCGGGTATCGTGATCCAGACGCACAAGCACACTGGCAATTTTAGAAATCCTTGTTCAACGCGCCGGAACCTCTGGCGCAGCAAAGCCATGGCAGAGACGCCAATTTTTGCAATGAAAAAGACAAGCGAAGCCGAGGTTTACCTATCGAAGCGGAGTCAAACCACGATGTACCAGACCGAGCTAAACATGAAGGCTGCCAGTGTGGTGACACCGACGGCTAAAAAATTTATTCTAAGCCTAAATTGGCCTTTCTTCTACTATGGGTAACATGAAGCGAAGAGGCAGCGGCTTATACCGCTGCCTCTTTGTGAATCTAACCAACGGAGAAATCTAGAACTTTTTGATCATCCGGACGTACACAAACCGTCCCAGGTTATCGTAAGTACTGCCGGGATAGTTGATGGAGTTGCCAGCCTCGAATCCAAACATCGTTGGAGGATCCTCACTAAAGATATTGTTTACACCCACGGTGAGGGTGGTGTTGTTCAGGATATTCTTCCAGCACGGCATGGCATAAGGAACTGGCGACGCTTCCTTTTCCTTGCCCACCACTTCCTTGCCACCCTTGGAATACCCAGGCACCGGCGCTGCTTCCACCGGAGGCGTGAAGATCAGGCTATAGGAGAGCTGCGCATCTGTAAACCAGGTCGCGTGCACCCAGTGTTGCTTCCAGACTCCATCAAACTGCTTGGCTTTGAGCTGTTCCCAGAACCCATCCAAGGTATGGAGAGTCCAGTTCAAGTCCCAGTTGTGCCAGGTCCAGTCAAGGTTGGTGACTCCCTTCCATTTAAACCAGGCATCACCACTAGTCACGTCGCCGAAGAAGTTGCCCGCAAACCAGTCATTGTTGGCGCGGCCAGCCACTTGCCATGGCCTATCTCCAGGGAAATTGAAGACGAATTCGTTCAAGTAAGTCCACCGGCTTAAGAGTGTAAATGTCCCGACGCCGGTCTCGATTTGGTACTGGGCGCCAAGGTCAACACCGTTTGCTCGCATGCGCCCGCCGTTTAGGTAGGGGCTTGACACCCCGGCGTAACCGCCTTCCGGGTCAAATAGAGCCGCGGGTGGACTCGACAGTGTCGGCGTTGCAGGACTCACGATACCCGGGAAAATGCCCGCATTGTACCCGTTAATTACCACCGAAGGGGAGAGGAACATGGCAACCCCACTTCGCTCGACATCCCAGAAGTCAACCGTCAACGTTAGCGTTCCCCACTTAGGCGGAATCCATTTGGGCGTGTAAACCAAACCTCCAGTCCAGGCACGGTCATGTTCCGGATGGAGGGCTTTGTTCGGGATATTCTCGATGGTTGTTTCCGGATCAGTCACGTCCTGCAACGGATTTGTGGGGCTGCCCGGCGGACCAAACTGCGCCGTAGGAGCAAAGCCAACAAAGTGCACCGGGCCCAGAACGAACCTTGTCGGGCCGTACAACTGGACCATGGATGGCTGAAGGTAGCCTTCACCCCAGGTGCTGCGAAGGGTCAGTTGTTCGTCAAACGGCTGCCAGCGCAACCCCACCTTTGGCACCGCTGCATTGGTGTCGTTATTCAGCCACTCCTCGTACCTCACTCCGGCAGAGAACTCCAATGAGTAAAAGCCGGGTATATGCCACTTGGGACTGAAAATCGGAATGAGCGTTTCCGCATAAATCGACCACGTTTTGCGGCCAGCCTTAATAGGTGCGATCCTGCCGACACCGGCATTCTCTTGGAGGCGGTCTTGGTCATCCGGATTGATCGTGTAACTTTCTCGTATGAACGCGCCGCCAAGGGCGAGTCCCACGCCGCCTGCGGGCAAATCAAACAGGTCGGTGGTGTAAATGTTCAAGTCCAATGAGGCGAGTTTCGACGTAAAGAGGTCCCTCGCATGTGACAGCGCAAAGTCGATCAATGGCGCGTTGCTTGCGATCGGCACGCGGAAATCATTCATCGGATTGTACGGGATCGTCTGTCCGATAAATTGAGATGACATGGGATCAAAGAGTGGGTCGGCCGCGTTCAGAATGCGCTCGTAGCGCTGAGCATTGACGTTTTGGAGCTGCGCAATCTGCATTTCCTGGCTGTACATGAACGCTCCATCGTAGCCCCAGCTTCCGTTAAACAACTTGTCGCCTTTTACGCCGGCCGTGAAACGTTCGGCGATGTTTTCGTTATCGACCAAGCGGTTGCCGAAATCGGCAAAACGCGCGCGCGTGCCACCTGAGAGGATCTGCTCAAATGGATTGAATGGGTTGAACGCAGTTGGAGACATCCCAACTTCCGCAGGGGTCGGCGTGTTCGGAGGCGCAACTCCACCCGGCAGAGGATGATTGGGCGGGATGAAGAGCGTAGGAACGCCGGGCGTCTCAAAGCTGCCCGTGGCGACTGGCGCAAGTTCGTCATGGGTTTTTGCATCGACATAATAAAAGTCGCCATAAATCCGCAGCTGATCGTCGCAGATTTTGTGCTCGAACGCCGCGTAACCGCCCCAGCGTTCCTGTTTCGGGAACGAACTCGAGAAGAGGTTAAAATTAAAGCCAGGGAGCCCACCGCCGCCTCCTCTGACACGGAGCCCGAGATCGAAGATATAATCGGTGACCGGCGCTAATCCGTTGGTTCCGGTCGGTGCCGTGCCAAAAATACGCGGCAACGCCAGCTGCGCGGAAGTGAGCGTCGGCGCTGGCTCCGGATTACCGTTGACGTCAAATGGATGTAGGGCGACCTGCGGACTCAACTGAAGATTGTACGGGCTGGAGTTTGTGCTCAAGAATGGCGGAATAAGAGAGTTGCCCCGGTCGTGGTTAAACATGTCGTGATGCTTATAGTAGAACAGGTCACCAGTAACACTGGTCTTGTCGTCACCCACTCCGAAGAGAATGTCGCCGTAATATTCGGCTGCATCTTTATCCAGCGTGTCGCCATATCCAATAGTCACCTGTGCGCCACGATAGTCTTTATAGAGTTTGATATTCACCACCCCGGCCACCGCGTCAGCGCCATAAGTAGTCGAAGCGCCATCTTTCAGAATCTCGATGCTCTGGATGGCTGTAACGGGAATGCCATACAAATCGACGAAAGCGAATCCGGAGTTGGCCGACCCTGGGAACGGCGCAACACGGCGGCCATCGATCAAAACCAGCGTTGCGCCGGGGTCAAAACCGCGCAGCGAAAGCGACGACGTTCCGGATGGGCCGGCCTGAGCTACTCCGTTGTTCTGCACCGGAACACTGCTCGCGCCCATTACTGGCTGAGTCTTGAGAAGCTGTTCCGTGGTCGTGCCCTGACCCGATTTGTTAATCAGGTCGCGATTGAGATTGAACACCGGGTTGGGACCCACCTCTTCTGCGGTCGGAATGTTCGAACCGGTGACGATCACGCGTTCGACCTCCGCAGCGGGAGCGGGCGGTGCAGCAGCGCGCGGTGCCGGCGGCGGTGGCGCCGGGTTTTGAGCCAACGCGTTGGATGCCAGAATGAAAGAAAATCCGACGCCCGCCATGAAAGCGACGCGAATGAATCCGAGCTTACTTAGCACATTTTTTACCAATAGTGTCTCCATAGACCCGCGGTATACCGCAAAATGGAGTTTTCCTGTTAGGACTAAGAAACGACACTTTCAGACTCGTCCTTGATAGCTACTTAGGAGTGCGCCGGGAAAGAAAGCTGACTTCGTCTCAGCTCCTGCGCCCTTGGTTGAACAAATCCGCTTTTAAGATGTCGCGAAAGCGCGGGTACAAAAGCCGCGTCGATTGCTAATCTGCACTATGCAGGGCCCACATCCAACAGCGCTAACTAGCAACTCAGTTTTTCTCAGTGATGGCGTTCGCTCGCATATCGCCGGATGAGGAGCGAGACGGGTAATCCAATGAATAAAAGAAGAGCCAGCACACCATTCACCCTCGAAGCGATGGTAACCGTGCTCCGTGGATGCGGAACTCCAGAGAGCGGCAGGACAATGAAATTCATGTACACATATATGGCGCCGCCATAAACCAAACCGCTGGCAACAGGCCGCCGGCTTAGAATCGTAAGCTTGCGGCTTGCTGCATAGAAGACGCCCGTCCAAGTGAGTGCAATCGTGTAATGTATTGCCACACCCAGTGCGACCGACGCCAGACCGCCCCGGAAAGCCCGCGCACCAACTAGCCCGCTTGCGATGTAATGAAATACCATCTTCGGTGTAATCCCACGCAATTGATTGAAGATAAGATTATCCGTTATATCCAGTGTCCCGGCGAATAAACCAATCCACAGAATCGTCACCAGAGATCTCATCTTACTTGCCATCGGGAATTTCAGCCGGTGCTAGGGATTATCAGTTAATCGGCGATTGAGCGGCTACTCATGCTGACGATCGTCCCTGCCATCGCGCTAGCCTGCTATGATTTCTCCACCCTGTTTTCCTGCGCATTGATTGCTTGCCAGCGCCCGTCGCGATAAACGAAGACATCCGTAAAGATTGTCCGGTTGACTTCCTTTCCATGTTCGTCGCTGGCCACAACTATGCCATTCACTATTCCGACATCGCCGAACATCCGAACGCTCAGATTGTCGAAACGGTTCTTTAGATTTGCAGGTGGCAGGTGCCTGCTTGAGTAAGAGATATGCTGCGCCTTAGTTAGGAAATCGCCCGTCGCGACCGGATGAATGAAATCAGATGCAAGAATCGAATCGAGCGCGGCGGCATCATGCTCGCTCTTTAGCCATGTGTTTTCCAATGCGATCAGGGCTTGCCGATCTTGGTCCGGATTGCGTTGCGGTGCGGCAATGGCGCTCATATGCATCGGCCAAATCAAAATAGTCACAAGACCAACTGCTACCGAAGCAACCTTAGCGACGAGATTCATATTACTCATAAACAGTTGAACTGGTGGGATACTAATTATCTCCCTTTCGCGCCGCGATCACTCAGTAAACGGAGCCCGTTCGATCAGATCGCAGATATTGGTTGGATGAAACTGTTCGACGTTGCGCTCACCGATATCGCGCATGAAGCTGCGCGACGCGGCTTGCGGAAATTGCCGCACGACTCCTGCGCACGTTTTAACGAAAGCGCGCTTGAAATCCAGCCTGGGGAACGCGTTCAGCACCGCCGTCTTTGCGCTCTCTGGAATTTTCTCAAGGTCCGAGCCGACAACGTCGGCACCGGCGCCTGCGCTCACGAGGGCAATCTCGGGCTGCTTGAAGGAAGCCATCGCAAATGGGTGCATGGCGATTCCATCCCAGACCGTGTTGGCTTGATCGTTCGACAACCCATTGTCGGTCAGAAATGCCCGGGCAGCCTGAGCGCCTTGAATTTCAAATGACAATGGCCCGGCGAAGCGCTCTGTCAGACCCAAGTCATGCAAGATGCAGGCGAGGTAGAGGATCTCGGAATCGAATTTCAAATTACTCGCATTGCCGATGAGGGCCCCAAACAGAAATGTTCTCGCTGCATGGTTGAAGAGATATTCGGGAGATGTGTCTCTTGCCAACTCTGTAGCGAGCCGCGCCATTCTCGAATCTACCAGTGCGATTCCTGCAACGGTCTTAGGCCCTTGCGTGGTTGGTTTCTTAGGGCGGTCGGTTCTTCTTTGCGAATCCTGTGAAGACATTGTGCTCCTGCTCCCGGTTAAACCCAGCAGTGCCGCAGCGAAGGTCCGGACAAATTTACGCCGGTCGATCATAGATTACCGTTAATGTAGGTTGGTGAACCAATTATCAGGGAGTGCGCGACAACGAGATATTACGACTTTCGGCGTCGTCTTTTCGCCCGCGCTGGCATGGACGAATAATAATGGAGCTATGCTGCTCCGCGAGATAATTGCGCATCAGTTTGAGGTCGCACTGCCGTTTCATTTGTGTATCCGAGTTTGAGTTTGCAGAAAAGGTGCTTATCTTACGGAGTCAGCTTGAGCGACTGGTTAGGGCGCCGTGAGCTTAGCCTATGCGGGAGAAAGTGTTTGTTCGTATTATAGCTGTACCATCGACGGCGGTGGTGCGCAGCTGGATAATCAGTTCTTTACCCACCACTCGCACGTCTCTAACATATGTGCTGCCAACGTTGTCAGGCGAAATTGATCCCTCAAGATGCGTCGTGAGAGTGCCTGCGATTTCATCTATACTATAAGTACCGAAGTAAGCATCGTATCCGTTAACAGCGACAGTATTATTTTTGGCTTGGACCGGCTGTTGCACATTCTCCTGGTGGAATCGATCGCGTTTCATGAACTGGGCTGCAAAATGATTTGGTGCAAAACAAAGTATACCAAGCGGATCTCGGCCGAGAAACGGATCGATGTGGATTTGTTCTGTGGCGTCCACATCCTCTCGGGATTTAAGCTTCCAAATGCCGAGAATCGCGACCGCAAGATTGGCGGTTAGCGGTGGAAGAGAAACTTTTTTTATATGACCTCCTAGGAACGTGCGCCCTAATGGTTGACATGAGCGGCAGGCAGGCGGCACGGCCACGACCGCTGCGACCAAGCCCACCGTGCAACCCTGTTGGATGTTTGCTCGATGGAGGGGTTAGCCATCTTCATGTGGGACGCTTTGCCAGCAACGGCCACATCCTCGCGGCGGACGGCAGAGCTACCCGCGATGTTGACCCCGCGCTGCGCACGTGGTGAAGCCAACAACGTGTGCTTCGAGCCAGCCACCAGCGCGTACAATGTTGCATTTGCGGTGCCCATCATTACGAACTCGTCTGCAGACATACTGTTTTCCGGCTCATCGTTTACGGTGCTGAACCCGTCGAAGCCATCGCAAGATGTTTCAAAAATTTCTCGATTAATTCGTCAAAACGCTCAGGCTGATCAAGGAAGACGGCGTGCGCGGCGTCCTCGATCTTTTCGAACTGTGCACGCGGAATCTGGCTCGCCTCCGCTTGCTGGCGAGCCAGTTCGTCCGATTTCGCAGAGGCAATGATTAGAGTTGGACAATCAATCTTCTTCAACGCCGCCGTGCGGTTCACTCCGAATAGATCCGCAACCAGCATTCCGATTCCGATGCCGGGTGGCGTTTTCATGCCGGTAGCAACGAGTCGATCGATCGCGCCCTCGGGCTGCGGCTTGCTGATAATGGCGTCCATCATTCCGTGAAGGTATTCGGACTGGCGGCCTTGATAGAAGGAGAACATTTTGAATTGCGCGGCCGTTTGTTCGGGCCGCGCGACGATCCCATCGGCGCCATCTGAAACCGCCGCATCCACCAGGACCAGACCAGCAAGATCATGCGTGCCATAACGTTCGATGTAGGCCGCCAGATCCTGTACTCCCTGAGACCACCCGACCAGCATCGGACGCCGTGCGTTCAGGCGTTCGAGCAGATTGTGCAAATCCTGTGCGCGCACCTCCGGCGTGTTGCCGCTCGTTGTTATCGTCGATTGACCCTGTGAGCGTGGATCGAAAGCGATCACGCGGTAATTTAGAGCAAACCGATCGATCTGTTGTCGCCAAATATCGGCGGCCGTGCTCCAGCCGGGAACAAGGACCAAAGTCGAGCCCTCTCGGCCGGCTTCGATCACGCGTAGCGATACACCTTCGCCGACATCGACCTTTCGCTCGCGTAACTCGGAGGCGCACCCTGTGTGAACGGCGATGGCATGTGCGGTAATCCCTGCGATCAGCAGGACAATAGGTCGAGGAAATTTGACCGCCATGGTTGCGCCGCATGCAAGTCGCAGGCAACGCGAACGCGGCCCTTTGCCGTGCTGCGATTGAACAATGGATAATCCGCTCATCCGCCCACGATCGCCTCCGCCTCAATTTCCACGAGCATCTTGGGATCAATCAGCGCCCGCACCTCGACCATGGTTGCCGCCGGCCGGATGGCACCGAACACCTCGCCATGTGCGCGGCCTATCTGCTCCCAGTCGCGCGCAATGTTCACCACATACATGCGCGTGCGCACCACATCTTCCATCCGCGCGCCCGCCTTCTTGAGCGCGGATTCAATGTTGTGCAGCGTCTGCCGCGCTTGCGCGTATGCATCGCCCTCGATAACCTTGCCGTCTT
>WNFX01007663.1_pt1 | contig 10108 bp, 9 predicted proteins | sample 5400111 | NCBI WGS metagenome assembly WNFX01 (sample SAMN13153363, study PRJNA577476) | soil metagenome | isolation source: 40 cm soil or saprolite under grassland replicate 1 | place: USA:California | collected 2016-06-15 | reverse complement strand
GATTCCAGCCAGGAATCGTCCAATTTCACGATCTCTTCTTACCGGTCATAGCCAGATTTCTTGCTAAAATCACTAAAATGCCCGAAAAAAAGCCAAAGGTCGGGTTCGTCAGCCTCGGGTGTCCCAAGAACCTCGTAGACAGTGAGATCATGCTCGGCGCTCTATCCCGGCATGGCTATTCCATTACGGCGCAGAAAGAAGACGCAGATGTCATCGTCGTGAATACGTGTGGATTCATCGACACGGCCAAGAGAGAGTCCATTGACACGATCCTTGAAATGGCGGAACTGAAGGTCCGGGGAAATTGTAAGAAGCTTGTCGTTGCGGGTTGTCTCGCGGAGCGGTATCGCAGCGAGATCCAAAAGGAAATTCCCGAGATCGATTTTATTTTCGGTCCCGATGAACTTGGCCGTGTGCTCGAGGCAGTGCAGTTGGATTCTTCGGAACCGGCGCCGGATGTTTCGATCGACGCGCTGTACACGTCGACGGAAGTTCCAACAATCCCTCGAATCCTGACAACGCCCGCATACCTGGCGTATTTGAAAATTTCCGAAGGCTGCGACCACGTGTGCACGTTCTGCGCGATTCCGAGTTTTCGCGGCCGCTTCCGTAGCCGCAGGGTTGGAGATTTAGTGGCTGAATCATGGCGACTGGCGGAACAAGGTGTTCGGGAGCTCGTCATTGTCTCGCAAGACACAATGGCCTACGGGGCGGATATCGGGCTTCGAAACGGCATCACGACTCTGCTTCGCGACCTGGCGAAAATCGACGGATTCGAGTGGATTCGTTTTCTGTATTGCTATCCGAATATGGTCTCGGAAGAGCTCGTTCGACTCGTTGCCGAAGAGGAGCGGCTCTGTAAATACTTCGACATCCCTTACCAACACGCGAGCCGGCGTGTGCTGGAGCTAATGAAGCGCGGCGGGCACCGCAGCATGTATGAACACCAGGTTGACGGGATTCGAAAACTGATGCCGGATGCCGGCTTCCGGACTTCTTTTATCGTTGGTTTCCCGGGTGAAAGCGACGGAGATTTCGACGAGATCCTCACCTTCGTCCGGAGTGTGCAATTTGATAACGTTGGTGTATTCCTCTATTCCGACGAAGAAGGTACAGGAGCTTTCGATCTTGACGGTAAGGTTCACCGGCGGGTCGCCATTCAACGCCGGAGCCAGCTCATGACAGAGCAGGCGAAAATCTCAAGGCGCAAATTGAAAAATATGGTCGGACGTACCGTCAAAGTTTTGCTGGAGGGGCGTTCGGATGAATCGGACCTCCTGCTTCAAGGCCGCATGGAAACTCAAGCCCCCGACATCGATGGCCACGTACTGATCAATGACGCCGCCACCCTGGAGCCAAGCGTCGGAAGATTCTACAACGTCGAGATCACCGGCAGTATGGAATACGACCTCATCGGAAGGATCGTCCGCCATTGAAGTGTCCGACTTGCAAGAAAGAGACCGAACATGCGGGCAATCCGTACCGGCCGTTTTGCAGCGAGCGCTGCAAGTTGATTGACCTCGGCAGGTGGGCTGGAGGGGAATATTGCGTTCCCACAGCCGAGCGGCCGCCCGAAGAAATTCACAGATCCAATGGAAATCGTGAAGACGAAGAGTGAGGCGACCGGTTCCGCTGACTGGCTCGCGATCGCCGTGGCTACTGCCGCGGGCGCCGGTTTCGTGCCGAAGGCGCCGGGGACTGCGGGTTCCGTTGTAGGTGTCGCGATATATCTCGCGCTCGACCGAGCCGGTCGAGGCGCATATTTCCCGCATGTTATAATTTTTTTCTTCATCGTCGGTATCTGGGCGTCGTCACGTGTTGAGCACATGTGGGGACACGATGCTCAGCGCATTGTGATCGATGAAGTTGTAGGTCAGATGATCACGTTTGGGATCGCCGCCGGCAGATATCAACTTTCGGCATTCTACATCGCTCTGGGTTTCGGCCTGTTTCGCCTATTCGATATCGTGAAACCCTTTCCAATCCGGCATCTCGAACGCCTTAAGGGCGGCGCCGGCGTGATCGCAGACGATGTGGGCGCGGGATTGTATGCGCTGGCAATCCTGACGCTTATTCGATATATGTTCGTCAAATCTTAATAATGCCTGGAATCACAATTAAAAACGTCGCTCCCAAAGCCGCACTTCCCGGCGGGGAAGTTGTCATCGAATATTCCGGCCGCGAACTTGCAGGGAGCGCGCGGCCCGAAGTCCGTTTCGGGGATTTCACCGCTCAGGTCATGATGGCATCGAGTGACCAGATCATTGCAAAAGTTCCGGATTCTTCGTCGGAAATCGGCACGCAGGAACTCGTCATCGCGACGGACGGGGATACGAGCCGTCCTTTTCCGTATGAGATTGGAAAGAAACTCGCGTCGAATCTTCATCCGGTCGCAAATCCTGCACTGGATCCGGAAGGAAACGTTTACGCGACGTACAGCGGCCGCCGCGGCCAGAAGACCCCGGTATCCATATACAAGATTACTCCGAAAGGCGCAGTGACTCCTTTCGTGACCGACATCATGAATGCGACCGGGCTGGCATTCAGCCTGACTGGCGATCTGTTCGTTTCGAGCCGGAATGAAGGGAATGTATATCGCGTCGATCCCGCGGGCCGAACGGAACTGTATATCGAAGGAATGGGCATCGCGAGCGGCATCGCGCTGGATCACGACGGAAATCTATATGTCGGCGACCGCAGCGGCAGCATTTTCAAGATTAGTCCGAGTAAAGAAATTTTCGTGTTCGCCACACTCGAACCAAGCATCGCCGCGTACCACCTGGCATTTGGATTCGATGAGTATCTCTACGTTAGCGGACCGACCACGTCGAGTTTTGACTGCATTTATCGGGTATCGCCGAGTGGCGAAGTCGACCGGTTCTTTACCGGACTTGGCCGGCCTCAAGGTCTGGCATTCGACATCGACGGCAATTTGTACGCCGTCGCCTCGTACCGCGGACGCCGCGGGATTTTTCGGTTCCGCGATCCCAAGAAGCCCGAGTTGATGGTTGCCGGTATCAGTCTCGTTGGACTCGCTTTTGCTCAGCACGAAAATTTAATCGTGGTGGATTCCGGGTCGCTATATCGGGTCCGCCTGGGCATTATGGGCAAGCCGTTGCCGTGAGGCGGGAATCGGGGAACAGTACTGTAGCGGCGGTCTATGACCGCCGGCGATGTCGCAAGTTGCTGGACTGCCGGCGGTCATAGACCGCCGCTACAGTATCCATTGTGTACCTCCCCGATTTCTTGGGCAAAGCCACAGCGCGTGGACGCTAAGAAAATGGATCTTTCTGCGGAAATCATTGCTATCGGTTCTGAGTTGCTGACGCCGCAATTCAAGGACACGAATTCACTTTATCTGACGGAAGAGCTCAACGCGATCGGCATTCCGGTGGTAATGAAGACAGTCGTTGGCGATGATGAACATTATCTCGAGCACGCCGTGCGCGGATCGCTCGAGCGCACTCCCATCCTGATAACGATGGGAGGCCTTGGCCCGACCGAGGATGACGTGACTCGCAAGGTGATTGCACGCGTTCTTCAGCGGCAGCTTGTCCTAAATGATGAAATCCTCGCAAAATTGCAACGGCGTTTCAAAGCGCGAGGTGTGGAAATGCCCGCGAACAATGCGCGGCAGGCGCTGGTTTTAACAGGTTCCGATATTCTTGAAAATACTCATGGGACGGCACCAGGTCTCTGGGTTGCTGCCGAGAAGAATCGCGTCATCTTGCTGCCTGGTCCGCCATCGGAACTTCGGCCGATGTTTGAAAAATCGTGCCTGCCGCGGCTGCGTGAAATGGCCGGAAGTATCGCCCTCGCCCGATGTGTCTTTCGAACGGCGTGCCTGCCCGAGTCTACGCTCGATGCGCGGATCGCGCCGATTTACACGAAATACAAGAACCCGGAAACGACGATTCTGGCGAAACCGGGGCAGGTCGATATCCGCCTCACTGCCCGCGGTAAAAATCGCGAGGAAGCCGAGGGGTTGCTGAAGGAATTAGGCGATCAGATCGATCAAGAACTGGAAGAGTACATCTTCGCTCGTACCGAACAATCGCTGGAAGAAATCGTCGGGATGTTTCTCGTGATGAAGAACGCAACAATTGCCACCGCAGAATCTTGCACGGGGGGCCTCATCGCGGAACGACTGACGAGTGTCCCGGGCAGTTCGCGATACTTCCTCTCAGGCATCATTTGCTACAGCAACGAATCCAAAATGGAGCTCGCCGGTATTCCTCCTCTATTGCTCGAGATGCAAGGCGCCGTCAGTCCAGAGGTGGCGCGGGGCCTTGCTGAAGGCATTCGCGCGCGAGCCGGTACAACAATAGGTGTTGGAGTGACGGGAATCGCCGGACCCGGCGGCGGTTCGGAGGCAAAACCGGTGGGTACGGTTCACATCGCCGTTGCGACGCCTTTCGGAACGGAACATCGTCAATCCTTCTTTCCCGGTGATCGTGAAAAAATCCGGTGGTGGGCATCGCAGGTTGCCCTCGATATGGTGCGGCGTGAACTGATGAAAATGTAATGCGAGTCTTTATCGCAGTCGATCTGCCAAGCGAAGTTCGAGAACAGTTCGGCCAAATTCAACGAGAACTCGAGCCTTTGAGCGGAAAGGCTCGATGGGTTGCGCCCGCGTCGATTCACATCACTTTGAAGTTCATTGGTGAAGTACACGACAAGCGAATCGAGGCTATTGATACGGCGCTGACCGGTTTAACTTGGAAAGCGTTTACTGTAACAGTGAGCGGTGTCGGATTTTTTCCCGGCAACCGTTCTCCTCGCGTGTTCTGGGCGGGAATAAAAGCCCCAACGATGCAGGAGCTGGCCGAACAACTCGACAGCCGCCTGGAATCTTTGGGTTTCGAGAAAGAGAACCGCGAGTTCCGGCCGCACATCACGCTTGCGCGGGCGCGCGACGCAAAGATCGATTCTTTGTTTGTGAATGCCGCATCGCGATATGCCGAACACGCCTTCGGTTCATTCATCGTCGACCGCATATACCTGTTCAAGAGCATCTTGAAACCGTCCGGTGCGGTGTATCAGCGAATCAAGGAATACGTCTTGTGATTCCCATCGCGATAGTTGGCGGGGGCGGCTGGGGAACCGCGCTGGCCATTACCATGGCTCGCCTCGAGCGGGACGTACGTTTGTGGGTCTATGAGCCTTATTTGGTCGAGACGATGATCGCCACAGGTGAGAATCCAATTTATCTTCCTTCTGTGCGCATTCCACCTTCGGTCCGCGTAAGCAACTCCGTCGAAGAGGTTCTCGCGGGGCTTCGGATTGTGATCCTTGCCGTTCCTTCGCACGTATATCGGCAAGTGATCTCCCACATACTGCCGCTGCTGAATGGCGATATGTGGTTTGTCAGCGCAACAAAAGGCATCGAGAATGAGACCTTGATGAGAATGTCCGAAGTCATTGCCGATGTCGCCAGGCCGCGCTTCGTACCCTGTATTGCAGCTATCTCCGGACCAACTTTCGCACTGGAAGTCGCGCGCGGCGAGCCGACGGCTCTCGTGGTGGCATCGCCGGATGAATCCTTGCGCCTGTATCTTCAAAGGGAATTGTCGGCTCCACGATTCCGGCTTTACACGAATCCCGATCTGATCGGCGTAGAGATTTCCGCTGCGGTAAAGAACATCATCGCGATCGCTGCAGGCGTCGTCGAGGGTCTCGGTTTGGGCTCGAATCCTGCTGCGGCCTTGATCACGCGCGGGCTCGCCGAAATGACGCGGTTGGTTGTCGCCTGCGGCGGCAGGCGCGAAACGCTTTCGGGTCTAGCAGGCCTCGGTGATCTTGTCCTTACGGCTTACGGAAGTCTCAGCAGAAATCGCCGCGTCGGCGTGGCGCTGGGGCAAGGCAAGAACATCGACGAAGTGCTTTCAAGCACCCGCATGGTAGCCGAAGGCGTGAAAACGGCGAAGTCTACCGTCGCGCTCGCGCGCAAACTGGACGTGGAGATGCCGATTGCAGAAAAGATGTATGCAGTCTTGTATGAAGGCCTGAAGCCGCAAGACGCGATTGACGACTTGATGGAGCGGAAGCTGAGAGAAGAATAGCCACAAAACATATGGAATTTATCAGCTTATTTGGAACGCCCAAACGAGAGCCGACGGTCTTCGAAAAAATCAAAGAGGCCGTCAAACAGACCAAAGCCAATTTCACCGAGCAGATCCAGGACTTGGTTGAGGGCAAAAAAGAAATTGATCCGGAAATGCTGGACGATCTTGAAGCCATCATGATCGGAGCAGATATCGGTGTAGCCACGACGAACGAAATCTTGAAATCAATTAGGGATCAGATGTCACGAAAAACGCTTCGGGATCCGGCCGAATTGAGATCAGCCATCAAGGAACAGCTACGGAAAATTTTGAATGTGAATTACACGCCTCCGAACGAAGTTCCGGAGGGAAATCCGTTCGTCATCTTGATCGTCGGCGTCAATGGCGTCGGTAAGACGACGACCATCGGAAAGCTGGCACATCGATTCAATTCGGCGGGCAAAAAAGTAATGCTCTGCGCGTCCGACACCTTTAGGGCGGCTGCGGTTGAACAGCTCGAGATCTGGGCAAACCGCGCGGGCGTGCCCATCATCAAACAGAAGGCAGGCGCGGATCCGTCGGCCGTTCTATTCGACGCGCTTCAATCCGCTAAAGCGCGAAAGATCGATTACGTCATCGCCGATACCGCCGGCAGGCTTCATACAAAACACAATTTGATGGCGGAACTGGAAAAGATGACCCGGATCGCAAAGCGCGAAGTTCCAGGCGCGCCGCACGAAGTGTTGCTGGTCCTGGATGCGACGACGGGACAAAACGGCCTGACACAGGCACGCGAATTCACCAAGAGCGCGGGGGTGACCGGACTCGTATTGACGAAACTCGACGGCACGGCGAAGGGCGGCGTTGTGACAGCCATCGCGAAAGACCTGAAAATTCCCATTCGTTTCGTCGGTGTGGGCGAAAAAATGGATGATCTCATCGAATTCTCCGCGGATGATTTCGTAGAGTCGTTGTTCGCGGCATGAGCCCTCTCCCCTCTGGGAGAGGGCTTGCTCCCACAAGTGACAATTGAACAGTGAACAATGGCAATTTCCGAAGAAATGTTCATTGTTCACTGTTCAATGTTCAATTGTCATTTGGGAGTGTCGTCCTATGAATGATCTCGTCTACATGCGAAGAGCCCTCGACCTTGCTGAGCAAGGCGCCGGTCTCACGAGTCCAGGCGCGATGGTCGGGGCCGTTATCGTCAAAGATGGCGCGGTCGTCGGTGAGGGCTTCTACACGTGGGATGGCATCCGGCACGCCGAAATCATCGCGCTGGAACAGGCGGGCGCAGCCGCGAGAGGGGCAACCCTCTACACGTCGCTTGAGCCATGCTCCCATCAGGGCCGTACGCCGCCGTGCACAAAAGCATTGATCGATGCCGGAGTCGCGCGCGTTGTAGCGTCAATCGAGGATCCAAATCCTGAGGTCAATGGCAGCGGGGTGGCGATGTTGCGTGAGGCCGGAATCCAAGTCGAATGCGGAATACTCGAAGAGGAAGCGCGCCGCGTGAATGAAGCATTCATTACATATAAAACGAAGCGGCGGCCGTTTGGCGTTCTCAAAGTCGCGATGACGCTTGACGGTAAGATCGCCACGCGGAGTGGCGAATCGCGATGGATTACATCGCAGGAATCCCGAGCCGCGGTTCACGAGTTGCGGCATCGTTCGGATGCCTTGATCACCGGCAGCGGCACCGTGATCGCCGATAATCCCCAGCTCACCGACCGCAGTGGGCGGCCACGCCGCAGGCCGCTCCTTCGTGTCATACTCGACCGCCGCGGCCGGGTTTCCAGCTCGAGCGATGCTTTGATTTTTCGCGGCGAACTTTCTGCTCTGGCTGCCGAACTTTACAGCCGCGAAATTCAAAGCTTCCTTGTGGAATGCGGGCCGGATCTGGCTTTCAACGCCATCCGCGCCGGAATCATTGATAAGATAGTCGCCTTCGTCGCTCCGAAGATCTTGGGTGGACGTGAGATTCCGGCGATCGGCGGCGAGGGTACAGAGAAGTTATCGGAAGCAATTCCGCTGAAAGACTTTATGGTGACGAGGGCCGGGCCCGACGTCGTTTTGACTGCATATGTTCACAGGAATCGTTGAAGAAGTCGGTGAGGTGCTCGAAATCGAAGACAGCGGCAAATTCCGTACTATCCGTATTCAGGGGAACGCGGTATTCGACGATCTTCGTACCGGCTCGAGCATTGCAGTGAACGGCGTTTGCCTAACGGTCCGCACCATGACAAGCCGGACGTTTACAGCGGAAATGTCCGGCGAGACGCTCGATCGGACGAGCCTCGGGAGCTTGAACAACGGCACGATTGTCAATTTGGAGCGGCCCATGCGCGCCGATTCTCGATTCGGCGGACACATCGTGCAAGGTCACGTTGACGGTGTGGGCCATATCCGGGAATTCGTGCGGCAAGATGACGCGTGGAATCTTGAAGTGGAATATCCGGAAACCGCTAAGCGTTACCTTGTCGAAAAGGGATCTATCGCCGTGGACGGCATCAGCCTGACCATATCTTCTCTGCTGGATTCTAATATTTTTTCGGTCGCAATAATGCCATATACGTTCGAAAATACGAACCTGAGGGCAGCCAGGACGAAAGATCCGGTGAACCTGGAGTTCGATGTCCTGGCAAAGTATATAGAAAGCTTGTTGAAGCCATATGCAGTTCGTAACGATTGAGGAAGCTATCGCGGAAATACAGGAAGGGCGCATGATCGTCATCGTCGATGATGAGGATCGGGAAAATGAAGGCGACCTCATGATCGCCGCCGAAAAGGTCACGCCCGAAGCGATTAATTTCATGGCCACCTACGGCCGAGGTTTGATTTGTCTGGCCATGACGAGCCAGCGGCTCGAGGAATTACACATCCCCTTGATGGTTTCCGATCACAGCAACACGTCACCCTACGGCACCGCCTTCTGCGTTTCGATTGAAGCCGGCAAGAACGTCTCGACCGGCATCTCCGCCTTCGATCGCGCTCAAACGATTCTTACGGCTATTGATCCGAAAACCAGGCCGAGCGACTTGACCCGGCCGGGCCACATCTTCCCACTGCGCGCGCGTGATGGAGGTGTGCTGGTACGCGCGGGCCAGACAGAGGCCTCGGTGGATCTTGCCACTGCGGCGGGTTTAGCGGGAGCCGGGGTCATCTGCGAGGTCATGAAGGAAGACGGAACGATGGCGCGGGTCCCGGATTTGTTCGAGTTTGCTGGGCTGCACCGGTTGAAAATCATCACGGTCGCCGATCTCATCCGCTACCGGTTGCGGACGGAGCGATTTGTCCGGAAAGTCGGCGAGACGACGCTGCCCACGTCGCATGACGACTTCCGGATGATCGTTTTCGAAAGCATTCTCGATCAGCAAACGCATATCGCCCTCGTCCGAGGAAATATCGAAAATGGTGAGGATATCCTGGTGCGGGTTCAGACGCACTGCCTGACCGGCGACGTGTTTGATTCGCCGGCCTGCCATTGCCACGAACAGATGGATTGTGCAATGCAGATGATTGCCGAGGAGGGCCGCGGCGTCCTTTTGTATTTGCACCAGATGGGCCGCTCATGGTCCGGCACCGCGCTTCTTGAATATCACGGCAAGCACGGCGCTGATTCTAACGAAACGATCGGGCTTCGCGGCGAACAGCGCGAGTACGGCATTGGCGCTCAAATCCTCGCCGCACTGAATATCCGGTCGATGCGCATTCTCACGAACCATCCGCGGAAACTCGTCGCCTTGGAAGCCTACGGCTTAAAGATCGTCGCGCAAGTACCGCTCACGACCGTGAGAACGCATCGATAGGGACCGTACACCTCCGCATTACGAGTGCCCTTCTTCTTTTGTATTCGTAAATGAGAGTGCGAGGAATAGCAATGCCAACACTACATATCCGGCCGTAAATTGATACGGAATCCTTCTGGGGCTGTCGGGCAACAACCACGGCAGATACATATTGCCTTCAGGAAGCGCCGAATGGATGATGCCGAAAAACGTAAACGCCGCGCACAGGAGCAAATACAACGACGCTGTCTTCAGACGGCGATCAATCAGCTTGGC
>WNFX01010080.1_pt1 | contig 10110 bp, 7 predicted proteins | sample 5400111 | NCBI WGS metagenome assembly WNFX01 (sample SAMN13153363, study PRJNA577476) | soil metagenome | isolation source: 40 cm soil or saprolite under grassland replicate 1 | place: USA:California | collected 2016-06-15 | reverse complement strand
GAATGAAAGGAGGTCACCATGGCACCCCGGAAAAAGAAAGCCGTGACCCGGCTTGGCAAACAACCCCCACAATACCGTTTCTTCCTCAATCCATACCAGGATGCGCGGTTTACGCGCTGCCCACAGTGTGATCAGCCGATGCGGCAACGAAAGTTGCCATTGGTGATCCATATCGATCCGATGCAACTGCTCTCTCTCAACAAAACATGCCGCTACTGCCCTCACTGTGATCTGCTCATTGCACATCAAGACGACGTGGAGCATCTCCTGGCATCTATTTTCACTGAACTCAGGCCAGAAATCGTTGGCAACACCTATCTGGTGGTTGGAACCCTAGACAAGACCATCTGGAAGCGTGGGACGCAAGACCCCTTAACCATCCAGGAAATGCTTGAGGCCCTCCACGATTTTAAAGAAGCGATTACGTTCCAGCCTGCAGGCGGGTGGAGACCAGAACGAGCGAAGCATCCTGCACAGAAGTGAGGTATGTGTGATGTGTGATAGCAATGGATACACTTGAGGTCTCTCGAACCATCGGCATCAACTTCGGAAGGAAAAGCATGGACAGTACGCAAATTGAACGATATCTCGGGTTCCTGGGTCAAAAACTTGGTGAAATGCAGATCAAGGCGACTATTATTCTCCTGGGGGGAGCGCTGATGGTGACCCAAATAGGAAACCGAAAATCAACACAAGATATCGATGTGGTGGTTGCAACAAATGATCCACGCACCTACCAGACCATCCAGCAGGCAATCCAACTGGTAGCAAAGGAAAAGAAACTTCCTTCTTCCTGGATGAATGACGATGTGACCATCATCGTCGATCAAATTGGCAAGCCGAAAACACCAAGACTGTGGAAAACCTTTTCAAATCTGGCAGTGTACGTTCCTGAACTTGAGTATATTTTGGCACTCAAGCTCTTTTCGGGACGGCCTCAAGACGACCGTGACATCCAGGCACTCTCCCAGCGCCTTCGCGTTCACACACAGGCGCAAGCCTGGTCGATCGTGAACACGTATATACCAGGCGCTCAACTTGCTCTCAGGAGTGGATATACCACCCAGGCCATCGATCGTTGTTTTACGAAATAGTGCAACCAGACGTCATTGATCGGTGAGAGGTGATGATTGATAACCAGCTTTCTTCGGCCATTTCCTGCTCTATCCCTAACAAATGTCTCTGGTTTGGGCTATAATAAAGGGGTCAAGGGAAATTACAGAGAAGAGTGAAAACGATGGCATCTCCACTTCCTTATCCTATACATTCCATCGCGGAGGCTGCAACACAAATGTATCAGGGAGAAGATCCCTGGTTCGCCCTCGGTTGTTTTCTCCATGATTGGTGGTGCGATGCAAGAGACCATCGCCAGGATCTTATCGCTGAGCCACCAGCACCTGTCGCAACACCAGAAGGAAGACGCTGGGCCGCGTTTTGTGCAGCGGTCGTTGAAGAACTTTGTTCCAAAACGGGCTTCCCCTGTCCTGCATGGACCAAGCGGCAAGACTACGTTCTCGAACACCCCTGGAGTGTCCTTGACAATAAATACGAGCTTCATCAGATGTTCGGCTCGAAACCCAGCTGGACACCGTGGTCAGAGCAGGAACTACAGCACCTTCTGGCATCAAACGAGTCCGCCGAGGTGGAAATCGTTCCATAATGAACAGCAACCGTTGCTCTTCCTTTCCGTCGTCGAGGTGACTTGAAACGGTGGATATCGTTCATCAAGTAGGTAAGGCACGATAAATCGGCGCAGAGGGAGCGCATTACCTCACCAAAGATCTTACTCTTCTTTTCCAATGATGCCATCCCTTCGCTCGTTTCCAGGGGAACCGAGGGATGTTGAGGTTTTGCAACAGGCGTAGAAAAACTTTCGAGAGGAAATATCTCTGAGGCAATCGCCAGGTAGGATTTCCCGCGAGGCAATGCGTGTAATTGTCATCACCCCTGGCTGCCGTATCGACAAAGGTAATACGCACGGCTTGTTACTTCTTATTGTTACTCAACAGGAATGGGAGAAACAGATAGAACAGGTAGTTAAAAAACAGATTGAGACATGGTTATAGACCCTATCCTCATGGTCAATCCAAAGATGGTGGAATAATCCATGCTTGCCATTACGATGTTCGTAGAGCATGCCAAGGTCCTCACCTGCGACAAGAAAACCTATTAGCCCCTGGAAGCAACGAGAAAGACAGATCATGTTTTCCACCTGAAACGGGCGAAAAAGCTCCGAGAGGCGATGTCTGACAAACACTATCAAGAAAGGCGCGCAATTTGTCGTCAAATGTATACAAACGATGACACAAAGAGCAGATTTCCTGCTCAGATCACTTTTCTCTGGACCCGCCCATCGCACTTTGTCACAAAACGTATACAAATAGCTGTAATGGACAAGATACAATGAGACTACGCCTCGCTGTATCTGTTCTTGTCAGGGTATCGAAAAGGGTGATGCTCAGATGAAAGAGCAGACACGCGCCAGCCATTTCACCGCTTCCAGTATTTTCTTTATCACGCTCCTGCTCGCTACGCCCCGTCTTCAGGATCGGCAAGAGACGCATCGGATAAACGGCAGCAATGGCCTCTTCCTGCCCTTTCCTTTTTGTCTGAAACGGTGTCTGACAGCCGTGCCCATCTTGTCAGACAGTGCGACAATTTCCCCCTGTAGTGTCTGACAGCACGCCGCGCTCACGGGCACTTGTGCTACAACAGAGCGTGTACTCCTTCGTAGGTTGACCATGTGGCAGTTTGCCAGCCGGAAGAGAACGTGTTAAAGAACGATCCAAATAATCCCTTTCTTGGCCCCGGCGACCGGCCAGAATTCTATCGATCCTACTACATCGTCTATGCTCGTTTGGAGCCAGTCTTTCAACAAGACAAGGTGCATGGCCCGTTGATCGCAGACACGCCACGCGGACGAAGACTCGTCTGGTGATAGTGGTCCTCCATGATGGGCATCGTCTTGATGAAGCCTCGCAGCACCGACTGGATTTTTAAGGAAACCGTCATCTTTCTTGGCTCCGACGAACGCGCAAGAACACTGTTTCTTGCTCAGTTATCTTTTCCTCTTCTGGCGTTTCTTTCGCCTGCGAGAGGATTTCCGCGCCGTTCCAAATGCCCGGCGAGCGTTCTTTTCAGTCAGTCTATCCAGCAAAGGGTAAACGACAAGCGTAAAAAAGTCGCTCATATTTCCACCGATGGCTCTACGTTCAGCAGCCTGGTGTACCTTTTCTCGAATAGATCTCGCTCGCTTTGCATAGGCCACAGCCTGCTCCGTGTTATTCGAGAGTATGGAGCAAAAGGCTAATGCCTCTAGCTCGTGAGCGACTTCAGGTTCAAAGCCTTGCCCTAAACTCTCATACAGGCTCAGAGCCTTCTCGAAGAGTACTACTGCTAGTTGTACCTCTTGCTCTGTGAGAGGTGTAGCAGGTGCTCCGGAAAGGGTAGTTTTCCCCAGGCGTTCCAGGTAAAGATGGGCCATGTTGTTGTATGAGTTGGCAATATCTATCGGATTGCCAATTTGCTCGCGGAGAAGCAAGGCTCTCTCGTGGCAGCGCAAGGACTGCTCCAACTTTCCTTGCGTTTTGTAGACGATCCCGATGTTATTGAGAGAAGTAGCAATATCGATGGGGTTACCGATTTGCTCGCGCAGCTTCAGGGCTTGTTCATAATATGCCAGTGCCCGTTGTGGCTCACCTCGGGCATCGTAGATCCCTCCAATGGTATTCAGCGAATTGGCAATATCAGCAGGAACACCGATGTGCTTTCTTAGCGTGAGTGCCCGCTCAAAGTAGTTTAGAGCTAACTCCAGCTTCCCTTGCTCTCGGTACACCGCTCCCGTATTATGGATGGCCGCAGCAAACATGCCTGTTTTCTCACCCTGATTCCCCAGAGCTATAACCTGTTCAAAGCAGGCCAACGCATCTTTGAATTCGCCACGCATCAGGTGAATAGCACCAATACTATTGAATGCAATTGCAAATGCAGCAGGATTTTCCACCTGCGCCTGGAGCGCTAGAGCCCGCTCATAAGAGGAGAATGCATCATCTAGCTTGCCCTGATGCAGATAAAAATCGCCAAGTTCTTGCAATACTCGGGCCAGGCCAGCGGCATACCCTCTCTCCTCAAAAAGATGTGCTGATTGCTCTAGTTCTCCTTTTGCCTCTTCCCAGCGAGCCTTTTGACGTAAGAAATGGGCGTGCTGGATGAGGTAGAAGCCGTAGGGAGCATCCTCCTTGCAGAAAAATGCTTCCCCTTCTTCTGCTAATTGTTGTACCAGTTCGAGCAACATCCCCGATTGTCGATGGTTCCATCGCAACAGCGTATGCTCTGTTAATTCTGCCCACCTCTTAAATGCCGTCTCGCGCAGCTCCTGTACTTGCAAGGCGTGGTAGAGCAATTCCCCCTGCATCATAAACCGTTCATCTGATCCTGCATCGCTCTTTCTATCTCCATTCGTCGCCTCCCCATCAAGCGATACCCCAAGATGCTCGTAGTACTCGACCATCCTGCGATGCAAGTGTTCTTTGGTATGCGGATGGTGCTGACGAAGTGCAGCTAACCGCACCTGACGTACCAGTTCGTGAAAACGGTAGCGCACTTGTGTCGAGCTATACGCCGATCCGCCAGTTTGTTGGACGAAAGGGTATCCGAGAAAATGGCTGTATGTTCGATCATCGAGCCCACTTCCCTGCCATGATGGATCGTCGGGAGAGAGGCTCAGCAGCGCCTGCAGGGTCCCTTACTCAACGAAACGTAAGATAGGGCCCCGTTCCAAGAGCGTACGATGCGGCTCTGGTAGACGCTGCAGCAAGCGTTCCTCTAAAAATTCGACGCGTGCTCGCTCATCAACGATGAGCTTATGTTGTAACAGGCGTTGAGCAGTGCGTTCCTGCTCATCAAGTTGTTTGATATAGGCAGTCGCCAGTCCTAGAACAAGTGGATGACCCTTACTCAGCGCATAGCAAGCGGAAACCAAAGCTTGCTGCTCTGCTGACGTGGAAGTGCGTGCGAGGAGTCCTTGCTTTTCCAGGTAGTCTTTCACCCGCTCAAAATCAAAATCGTCTAGTTGGGTGCAATGGGTGAAAGGCCTAGTGGCTGCATCATCGGGCCACATCCATCCGCAAACCACGATGCGCATTGCGTAGAGCGATGCACCGGCCAGGCGCGAGAGCAATTCACCGAAGAGCCAGTCGTGCAGCTCTGATTCAGCCTCTGCCAGATATTCGTAATTATCGATGAAAAGACACAGTGGACGTTCGCTCTCCTCGGCGAGTTCAACCAGCGCACGGGTCAGTTCCGAGCGCAACTGCAACTCTCGCCTGCGCAGCTCCGTCGTCACCTGGATATTCATGGAGATACCGGAGACCGAAGCCGCATTGCTGGCGGAGAGGGATTGATCAACATGGCCGACCGTTACAGCAGAGCAATACTCATCGAAATAGCGGTAAAAGTCATCTCGTTTGATGCGATACTGCTTAAGGCTGTGCAATGGCACGCAGCCTTTCAAAGCGTCTTCTAGTCCGGCCACAAACGAGCGAAAGTCTACTACTCCTGACCTGGTCACGCTGAGCAGTCCCGCATGCCAGCCATGTCTGGGGCAGAGGTACTTCATCAGAAACGAGATGAGAAAGGTTTTTCCTGTGCCACTGTTGCCTTTAACGGCAAGGAAACGGAGATTTCCGGGTTGCGCGGAAGAGAGAAATTGATCGAAAAGGGTTACCATCTGCTCCCGATCAGTAAAGCTATCGAGTGGATCGCGATACGCATCATCGATGTTGTCATGCGCACTGACATTATTCATTGCCTTACCGCCTTATTCTGTCATACGACCATTGACGGGTGACCTGTAGAGCGATGGAGAGAGAAGTTACTGCCTGGCTAAATACACTCTCCGTGCGTCTTCATAGTAACGACTCAGCCACGACTCGTCAGGAACATCACGCAAAAGGCTCTCATATCCTTGCAGGACTTCATCTGAAGCCAGCCGCGTCAGGGTAGACAGCACACCGGTGAGTAAAAGACTGGTCTTCATCTCGGCAGACATGACGCCTGGCAGCGAGCCAGCTTCGTTTTGCATGCCTGTAGAAAGCGGCTTTGAGCCTCCTCGGCGAGCTATCAACGTCCGTAGCAAATCAAACAGGAGCGGCACGGCCTGCGGTGTCCGGATATACTGCATCTCCCGATCCCACAGATGCACGTCACCGCTGTTTGCTCTTACCGCCAGGTGCTGAAGATAGAACGTCTCCGCAGAGACACTTGAAGGAGATATGGTCAGCCGGGTTTTTGCTAAGAGAAGGGAGCAATCATCGTCTCCCACACCGATCAGACTTTCCACTGTATTCGCACCTTTGCGACCATAGCGGTAGAGGACTTGTATGAGACGATACACGATGTTGAGGTAGTAGGACCGATCTTCCTGCTTGCTCAGGCACAGTGCTTTGATCGCCTCGCCAAGTGCCGGCACGACCTTCCGTGGCTGTATTTTGTGTCTGCCGCATAACTCTGCTGCACGTAGCAGGCAGCTGTGCGGCGCATCGACACGTATCCATGCGATGATATCCTCATCTCGCTCGCGTGAGTACGATTGCTCGCACACCGTCGAAATGGAGGAATCCTCGAAATCGATTGACAAGAGCCTGCGGTAAAGATCAGGTGTCACATCGATGTGTAATGCAGACGCATAGTTGATGCAAATCAGCAGGTAAGGTGTGTAGATACCCTGTCGTTCATTTAACAACCGGAAAGACTGCGCGAAGTCTGCCTGGTTCAGTTGTTCTACGACATACTCCTGGAGTTGATTCCGCTGTTCAGGAGACAGGGTATCCACCTGTGCTAGATAGTCTTTCGCATGTGAACCGAATGCTTCACCTGCCTGCCATCTAGGTTGAGAAAGGAGCTCCCCCAGCGTTTTCATAACGGGATGTGCCGGAGATTCTTCAGGCCCACTGCGCGCAAGAACATCGCCCCGGTACGATGCGAGCCGTTCCGCGATGTTGAGCTTTCCGATATCACTCAGGATCTGGTAGGTCAGATGTATCAGCCATGTGGGGAAAGCAGAGGAGGTGAGCGCATCTCCGCATTCGCCAAGCGTTGATTCATCTAATAACCAGGCAAGCGCGCTTGCGACCTCTTTAGGAGCGACATACGTCTCCGAGACGTGATCCAGCAGATACTGAATCGAGGATGCCGGATGAGAAGACAGTGCTTGATAGATGGTAAGGCGGACATCCTGGGAGAGGGAGGATGCGACGAGAAAGTGGGTACTAATGATGAGCAAGAGCTCTTGACTCGCTTTCGTCCCGTGTTTTACCAGTAATTCCACCAATGGGTCAGGAAGCGCGACGATGTCGCGGGCTGTATGCAGGAGCCAGTTTTTGACCTCATTTACGAGCTGGTCATCGAGCAGATGCGGCAATGCTATCGTGAGAGCCTGTTCACTCGCCGAGCTAGGCAATCGTGTTCCCAGACGCTGAATCAGCAGCCTGGAGAAGATGGGCCGTGCTTGCCTGGGGGCGAGCGTTGCCAGTGACCAGATGATGGCCCGGCGCACAAACTCATTTTGCTCGGTTTCAAAAAGCGAGAGCAGTTGTGGGACGAATTCTCGTAGTTCCAACCGGGAAACGGCGTAGGCTGCGGTTTCCCGCAGACCCCAATCTTCTTCGTCCGCACTCAGCAAACCGGGTAGCAGTTCAAGAACGGTGTCCATTGCCTCGTCGTTGTCGTTGGCAGCGTAATCTACTAGGAGTCCGAACGCGTCATCTCGTATCACGGGGACTACCGACTCGTCACGGTAGCGTTCCCTCAGATACAACACTGCCTCGGGCGGATTGAGGTCGAGACAAGTCTGCCGATCGTTGAAAAAATCACGGGGAGTATGAAAGGGGCCATCTATTCCCATTTTTGTAGCTGCGGCGAGAGAGAAGATGCTTTCAAAGGCTCTTTGGCGTGCATGTCCATCGGCATCGAGCGGCGTGCATCTCGCCCCAATAATCTCTTCCCGCTCATACAGAGCCTCAAGAATGTCCGGGCGCAACTCGGCAAGGAACCGTAGCACCTGGTACCACCAGGGATTGAAGCCACTCACGCTCTCACGCCTTACGTAGGCACGGCCTACAACGTCGTCGAGCGATGCTTCTTTGAGAGCATGGGCTGACAGATACTCCTGCCAGGAGCGGTGCTGAAACGATACGCCATCTCCATCGGCGACCAAGATTTCTCGGTGACGAACTTCCTCGATCCACTCGCGTGCAGAGTAGCTTGCCGAAAGGCCCGTTTGCGTAATCAAACGCTGCACCAGGCCTTCGAGTGCTTCTTCAGGTAAGCTGAGCACCTGCCTGCAAGTCATCTCCAGGGCCAGCATATCGAGAACCTGCCGCGTCAGTCCCGGGTGGGGAATCGCCACCGTATCCCGCTGGATCTCCTTCGTAAGCAGCTCGTGGAGTAGTTGCTCATACAGCGTGCTCAAATGCTGTGGGATATCCGCCACTGCTTCCCAGAGATCACAGAGCAGTTTCAACAGGCCTGGAATGCGGGCGAGCGCAAGCAGATCGCGGCGCTGCCGAAGTGCCTCGGCGAGGGGGGTCTCCATGCTATGGCGCTTCTCGAGATAACGTTGAACCTGTTGCGCGCCTTCGGCCTACGGGTGCGGTCCGTGCGGGACACCGGCTACCTGGTCGAGGCCATCCCCAAAGCGAGCGATTGAGCCGAGTGGTGCTCGCTCGAAGCCTCTCTTTGCTGGCAGAGAGCATTGTCTTCGTGCGGCGTTGACATTGTCACGCGAAAAAACCCTAGGATGGCAAGCCTATCTTGACGGAAGGAGGATACTGGGGGAAGAAAAACGGCGGATCTGAAAGAGAGGGGTTGCATGACGGATGCCGACCCTGCCGAGACGTATGAGCAACGGGTTCAGGCGATTCAACTGGCGAACCAACCGATCCTGGATGGTTTTGAGACCTGGCTGAGGCAATCAGGGCTGAGTGAGCCAACCATCAAAGATCATGTCGACAACATGCGCTTGTTCTCCCGCTATTTGCTCTTGTACGCCTATTCTCTGCGCCGACTTGATGAGGCCACCGAGGGGGATGTCTATGACTTTTTAGAGGATTGGTTCCCGCGCAAAGCCCTGTGGGCCTCCGTTGCCAGCATGAAGGTCTACCTGGCCTCATTCAAGAAATTTTTCACATGGATGGGAGCAACCGGCCTCGTGTCCCCCGAAATTGTTGAGGATGTGCTCTCAACGCTCAAAGACGACCGAAACTTCTTCCTCAGAAAGGTGGCTGAGGAATTCCCGTAACCGAGGAGCAAGAAGATGGCCAGACGAGAAGCTCGTCCCCCTGCCCAACGAGCAGTGTGCCTAACCCCAAGGCGCATGTACTGTGTGAACTGCGAACAGCGGCTCTGGGTGGCGTACCACGCCCAACGCACCCTCATGACATTCCGGGGGTTGGTCCACCTCACTTTGGTGGTGCGGCGCTGCCGCAACCAGGAGTGTGACTTGTACCATCTGCCTTATCGAGCAGAAGAAGAAGGAGCCTGGGCGCTACCCCACGGGGAATTTGGCTTGGATATCATCACGGTGGTCGGTCAGTTGCGCTACGGGGAGCACCGCTCGATCCCCGAGATCCATCAGCGCCTGGTGCAACGTGGGGTGAGCATCGCCCAGCGGACCGTCACCGATCTGCTGGAACGCTACGAAGAATTGGTCGCACTGCACTTGGCAGATGAGGAGCGGATCAAGGCCCGGCTCAAGCAGCAGGGCCAGGTGCTGCTGGCCCTTGATGGGATGCAGCCTGATGTGGGCCACGAGGTGCTCTGGATGATCCGCGATTGTTTGTCCGGCGAGGTGCTGCTGGCCCGGACCTTGCTCAGCAGTACACGAGGAGACCTCGCCACCTTGCTCAACGAGGTCAAGGAAGCAGTGCCCGTGCCCATTCGAGGGGTCATTTCCGATGGGCAGCAGACCATCCGCCAGGCGGTGGAGCGCTGCTTGCCTGAGGTGCCCCATCAACTCTGTCATTTTCATTATTTGGATGAAGCGGCCGACCCGATTTTTGAGGCGGATCGGCATGCCAAGACCGCACTGAAAAAGCTGGTGCGTGGGGTACG